>Ga0207705_10000020_pt1 | contig 311745 bp, 272 predicted proteins | sample KBSC13metaG_FD_184314 | JGI IMG/M metagenome (GOLD analysis project Ga0207705, IMG submission 184314) | Corn rhizosphere microbial communities from Kellogg Biological Station, Michigan, USA - KBS C1-3 metaG (SPAdes) (version 2) | ecosystem: Host-associated > Plants > Roots > Rhizosphere >... | reverse complement strand
CCGACAGCATCGCCGTCATTGCCGTCTTCGGCAACGCATCCGGATAGAGCAGCGGAATAATAATCATGGTCGCCACGATCAAGGCATTGAACGCAAGCGTCACAATCATCCAATACTTGGACTTGGCCTTGATCTTTCCGCCGGACTCGAGCATTGAATCTTCAAACATAATATGCAGCCTCTTTACTGTGCAGAAGAGCTATGTTTCTTAGACACCGCCCCATCAGAATTTGTTCCCGGACGAAATCCCAGCCGGGACCGCCCGGAAGCCCCCCCTGCTGGCTATGTTCTGGCCCGCTTTGCCGCAGGGAGAACCGCTGCCTTGCCCCGCTTTGACCGCCACTCCTGGTACGCCACCAGCATCGGCGCCGCCACGGCAATGGAAGAGTACGTTCCAATCAAAATTCCGACGACGAGCGCGAAGGAGAAACCGTTCAACACCTCGCCGCCAAACAGATACAGACAGAGCACGGTCAGAAACGTCAGGCCCGACGAGATTACGGTCCTGCTTAGTGTCTGGTTGATGCTCCGGTTGACCAACTCACCCAGAGGTTCCCTCCGCGATAGCGCCAGGTTCTCGCGTATGCGGTCGAAGACGACAATCGTGTCGTTCATCGAGTAACCGATCAAGGTAAGAATTGCAGCGATAACGGTAAGCGTAATTTCCTTGTTCGTCAAACTGAAGGCGCCGATGGTGATCAGCGTATCGTGGAAGACCGCCGCGACCGCCGCCACGCCGTAGATCAGCTCGAAACGGAACCACAGGTAGATCAGCATCCCCAGCAGCGAATAGAGGGTCGCCTCGATGGCCTGCTCCTGCAACTGCTTGCCTGCCGTCGGACCTACAATCTGGACCTGCTCGATGGTGAAGCCGGAGTCATGATAGTTGGCCGACAACGCGTTTTCGACGGCCTCACGTCCGGCATCGTGCGCGGTGTCGGACGCAGTGGACTCGGGCAGAGAGATGATGACCTTGTTGGCCGCATGGCCGCTGGGGTCGCTGACACGCTGGATGGTGAAGTCACGGACGCCGGCCTGGTCCATCGCATGACGGACGTGCTCCTCGTTCGGCATCTGGGTGAAGTCGACGCGGATCTGCGTGCCGCCCTTGAAGTCGACGCCCAGCGGAATGTGGTGCCAGAACGCCATGCTGAGAATGCCGGCGATTGAAAAAATCAGAGAAAACCCCAGGAAATACCACTTCTTCCCAAGCCAGTCGATATTCGGATTATGAAACAGTTCCACGCTCTTACGCCCTCAGCGGCAACCCATCAGGCCCCGCAATTCTCACAACAAAAATCTAAACCGACAGCATCGCGAACTAAATCGACAACGTCGCGCCGCGCTCTTTTCTCTCCAGAATCGCATCGAAGATCACCCTCGATACATAGACCGCGGTAAACAGGTTGGCCAGAAGACCGAAGACCAGCGTCACCGCAAAGCCCTGCACCGGCCCCGATCCGAACAGGAACAGGATCGCCGCCGAAACGATGGTGGTGACGTGGGTATCGAAGATGGTGGTCCAGGCATGGGCAAAGCCCTGCTGCACGGCAACCGGAGTGCTCTTGCCGTTGCGCAGCTCTTCGCGAATGCGCTCGAAGATCAGCACGTTCGAGTCGACGCCCATACCGATGGTCAGGATCACGCCCGCGATACCCGGCAACGTCAGCGTCGCTCCAGCGAACCCCATGAAGCCCAGCAGAATGACCAGGTTGAGAATCAGCGCCAGGTCCGCATTGATGCCCGCGCCCTTGTAGTACACCAGCATGAAGATCATGACCGCCAACATGCCGGCGACGGCTGCGATGACGCCCTGACGAATCGACGCCGCGCCGAGGCTGGGGCCAACGACCCGCGTCTCAAGATAAGAGATCGAGGCAGGCAGTGCGCCCGTGCGCAACATTAACGAGAGGTCCGACGCCTGTTGCTTGGTGAAGCCACCCGTAATCTCGCCGTTGTCGCGAATGGCGCCGTCGATGGAAGCGACCTCCCGGACCTTGTTGTCCAGCAGGATGGCCATCGAGCCCGGCGTCGCGCTGCTCTTGCTATGCGTCGAGGTGTACTTGTAGAACCTGTCGCCTGCCTCTGTGGTCAGAGTGAAGTGAATATTGGGGCGGCCGTTCTGGTCGGTCGACGGCTGCGCGTCGCGGAAGTCCGTGCCTTCGACCTCGCTGTTACGCTTCAGCAGCCAAACCTGGTCCGGCATACCGGCAGAGCCCGATCCATGCATCAGCATGGCGTCTGGCGGAATGGATCCATTGTTGGCCTGTAACGCATCTGCATCGGTGCCGTAGGGACCGCCTACCACCGCATGGATCGACAGCTTGGCTGTCGACTGGATCACATCTTCCACTTCGGCAGGATCTTTCACGCCGGGCAGTTCGACGAGAATCTCGTTCTCGCCAAGGCCGTAGCGCTGGATCTGGGGCTCGGTCACGCCCAGCTTGTCGATGCGCTCACGAATCGTGTCAATCGATGTATTGAGCGTCCGCGTGTTCAGGTCGGCGATCGCCGATGGCTTCATCGTCAAGGTCGAGTTGCCCGAGGCGTTGGTCGCTACGTCGTAGTTGGCATAGTCGTTGCCCTGGATCACACCGCGCGCATCCGCCAGCTTGGTGGGCGGAACGCCGCTGATGATGATGGTCTCGGGGTTCGCCGGATCGGTCTTGCCCACCGTCGCCCCGGTAATGCCCGCCTTCTGCAGGTCTGCTTCGAGCCGAGCCACGTCATGATCGGTCGCCGAGGTGACAGCTTCGGCAACATGCACCTGCAGCACAAGATGGACGCCGCCCTTGAGGTCTAGCCCAAGATTGATATGCCTCAGAATCGACTGCTTCAGGCCACCATGCGGTATGCCAAGGAAGCCGAAGACGAAGACCAACAATATCCCTACGATGAATGCCGCCTTAGCGGTCAGATTCTTGCCCATGATCTTTATTGAAGGAACGGCCGGCAGGCCCGGACTGCGGCACAGCGATCGTCATCCTTGCTTCTTCCTCGTCCGTAAATTAACGGTTGAATCTCAACTTGCTCAACTTATCTGCTCAAACTGCTTATGCGGAATGCCCTGCAAATTCTATGCTACCGGCGTGTCAGTCGTCACTGCGGCGATGGCCTGCTTGGCGAACTCCAGCTTGATCCCGTCCGGCTGCACGCGCAGGATAAGGCCGTCGTCCTTCACCGAGACGATCGTTCCCTTGATGCCGCCGTTGGTGGTGACGCGGTCGCCGGCCTTCAACTCCGCCAGCATGTTCTGCCACTTTTTCTGCTTCCTCTGGTTCGGCACGATCATCAAAAAGTAGAGCGCAACAAAGAACAGGATCGGCAATGCCAACCCGCCTAAATTGCCCAGCCCGAATCCGCCTGCTGCACTTTGCAACCACATTGCCAGCATCAATAAAACTCCGTTTCACCGTTTAAAGATTGCAGCCTGCGCCGCTTGAGAACGTGCGCAACCGGAGCGCTCGAACCGACGCGGCTTCGCTAACAGGCCATAAAAGGGTGCCTAGCCCCTAAGCATCGCGTAACCGTTCGCCTCTGTCAAGGCGGCCACACTGCATAGTCAAGCAAAACCCGGCTCACCCCGCCAGCAGCCGCCGCGAAAGCTGCTCAATCGTCTGTCCCATCGTCAATCCCGAAACCTCGCATAGGCCGCTATGCACCGGCGAGACCTGAATGATCGTGCTTCGCGGCGAGACCAGCCAGTGAAACCGCTCCCGTTGGCTCAGCCGCGCAATCGGCCCGGCCGAGGCGTCGCCCGCGCAGGTCTTCGGAATCGCCTCTAAATGCTTTCGCACCAACTCGATATCGACCTCAGGCCAGAGCGCCCTCAGGCGCGCCTCGTCCACCTGCACGCGCGCCTCAAGAAAGCGGTGCTCCAGGCAGAAGAGAATGACGCCCGCATTGATAAACTCCCCCCGCTCGACGCGCGGGACGACACGCACGACGGCGTAATCAAACGAGCTGGGCACGAGCACGGAGCGCCTCCTCGACAAACTTCGATGAACCATGGAGCCGACGCGTGAAGAAGTCGAGGTAGACCGCCCGCTTCTCCGCAGCCCTCAAATCCTTCGCCTCAGGCAGCAGCCACGCCTCCGGCACAGCATCCAGAATTGCGGCGAAGACCTCCGCATTCAGTAACGTGTGAGCAGCAGCCTCCGCCTCTTCGAGTGCACTCGCCCAGGGCAGCAGAATATGCTGTTTCACCTGCGCGAACGGATTCTCCGCCTTGTCCGCCATGCTCTTCCAATCATGATGAAAGTAAAGCGCCGCGCCATGGTCGATGAAGTAAAGCTCGCGGTGCCAGCACAGCAGGTTGGCATTGCGCGGCGTGCGGTCCACATTGGCCACAAACGCATCGAACCACACGGCCAGCGACGCCGTCCGGGCATCCGCCGTGTCTCCTGCGGCCGGGTCGAACATCGACGACCCCGGCAGATAGTCGAGCGCCAGATTCAACCCCACGCTCGCGCGCAGCAGGTCGCGGATTTCCTCATCTGGCTCGTTCCGCCCCAGCGCGGCGTCCACCTCGACCAGCACCAGCTCGGGAACCCGCAACCCGAGCGCGCGGCCAATCTCGCCAGCCACCACCTCCGCCACCAGCGCCAGCGGCCCCTGTCCCGCGCCGCGAAACTTCAACACGTACAGGCCCAGATCGTCGGCCTCGATAATCGCAGGCAGCGATCCGCCCTCGCGCAGCGCCGTAACGTACTGTGTCGCTCGAATCGTTCGAATCATTCCCTCACAGTGGCCGCTTCGTGACGTGTATACCACTTCGGTTGCGGCTCCCGATGGTCGCTGAAAGATTCTACCGCCGACCAACGGGAGGCAGGGCGAAGCCGGTACACTCCCCACGAAGTGGGCGCCGCCCGCGCAGGGCGCACTTACTCACTTGCCTTTCGCAGTCTGAAACTCAACCATCATCCAGTTCTTCAAAGCATCGATACTCTGCGGACGCCCCAGAAAATCCTTCACCAGCACCGCAGCAGGCTTGGTCGCGCCCGGCTCCAACACGGTCCTGCGATAGCGCATCGCCGTAGGCCCATCCAGCAGATTGTTCTTATCAAACTGTGCAAAGAAATCCACCGCAATCACCTTATCCAGCACATAGGTGTAGTAGTTCGACGCATAGCCCGCCAGATGCGTGAAGCTGGTGTACATGCGGTCGCCATCGACAAACGTGAACGGCGAAAACCGCTTCGTATCCTCCTGCAGCAGAGCGTCGAAGTCCACATCAGCCGGCGGCCGATCATGCAGTTGTAGCGCGTAGTTCGCATAGAGCAACTGCCGCTGCACCCAGCGACCGCGCCCATAGGCATCGGCTGCATTCATCCGCTCGAACAGGTCCGCAGGAATCGTCGCGCCGGTCTTATAGTCTTTCGCAAACGAAGAGATGATGGTCTTGTCGCGGAACATCTCCTCCAGCATCTGCGACGGCGCCTCGACGAAATCACCCTCGACATTGAAACCGCCCTGTCCCGACCACCGCCCCTGCCCGCCGAGAACGTGATGCATCAGGTGGCCGAATTCGTGGAAGAACGTCACTACCTCGCTGTACTCCATCAACCCCGGATCGCCCGTCGTGCCACCGGAAAAGTTGCAGATCAGCGCACCCTCGGGAAGCTGCCGCCCGCGAATGCCGGGAACCAGCGGTGCGCTCGAGAACCACTTGTCCTTGCCCACTCGCGGGTGCATGTCCAAATAGATCCTGCCGAGCTTCTTCCCCTTATCCGAACTCGCAGCGTCGAAGACATCAAAGACCGCCACCGAGGCATCCCACGTCTTCGCGTCCGTCACCTGCCGAAACTCGACGTGAAACAGCCGTGCCGCCGTCTTCAGAATCCCCGCCTGCACCTCGTCGTAGGGGAAGTAAGGCCGCACGCTCTGCGCGTCAAAGTCATACTTCGAGCGGCGGTACTGCTCCGACCAGTAGCCCGCATCCGCATCCGAGATGCTGGTCAGCCCCGGCTGCTGCTTCTGCGCAAACGCCAGCAGCTCCGCATACTCGCGCTTGCCGATCTCCCGCGAAGCGTCGTCCACCAGATTCAAAAACGTCTTCAAATTGCTCGCCGACCCAATCATCTGGTCCGCCGTCGCCAGGTCGGCATAGGTCGCATAGCCGAGCGTCGTCGCCAGCTCCTGCCGCGCCTCCAGAATGTCCTTCAACACCGCAACGTTCTTCGGAGAAGCCCGCTCCGTATAAGCGAGGAACATGCGCTTGCGCAGGTCAGCGTCCTTGGCAAAACTCATCACCGGCGTGCTGTCGGGCGAGTCCGTCGTGAGCGTATACGATCCATCGGCGGCAGGCTTATGCCGCGCAATATAGTCGGCGGGCAGTCCATCGAGCTGCGCCTTCGTCGCCGTCACCTTGCGCACATCGTCGGCGATGTTTCTACCGAAGACCAGCGTCGTCTGCGTGATGCGGTCCTGCAACTGGCGGATCTTTGCCCGCGTCGCGTCGTCCTTGTCTACACCCGAGAGGCGATACTCCAACAGAGTCCGCTCCAGATAATGCTTCGTCGCCGGGTCGTTCGCAGGCAGCGGCACTGCAACCAGCGCCTCGTACACCTTCCGGTTCAGGCTCAGTTCAGTGCTTGCAGCCGAGACCGCCGCGACCATCTCCTGCCCCTTATTGCGCAGGTCCGCCGCATCGCCCACCGCAAACATCAGGTACGCCTCATTGCCCGCGATGGCCAGCTCATTCTGCGCATCGTCAAAGGGCAGAAGCGTGTTCTCCACCGTGTGCGCTCCCTCGACTGACATCACCTTGTCGATGTCGGCCTGTGCCCCCGCCAGCCGCTGATGCACCCAGGCATCGAGCGACGCCGGATCGCTGCCCGCATTCCACGCATGAATCGGATCTTCGGGCTGTGTCTCCCCCTGTGCCCGCGCGGTGGTCGAGAGGGCCACGATCAGCGCACCCGCTCCGGCGACCCACAGACCGCCACGAACGATTGCCTTGCACCGCGACAGGAAATTGATGGCCACATAAGCCTCCTCATGTAAAAAGGTTGAAGCTGCAAATACTTTCGTTCCGCGAGTATATCGCCGCGAAGCAGCCGAAAAGGAACAAACCATGGCCCTTACCGACGACCTCGCCATCATCACCCGGCAGGAAGCAGAACTCATCCTCCCCGCCTTCGATGCGGAGACCGCATGGCGGCTGGGCAACTCGCTGCGCGAACTCGCCGTCGCCCGCGGCCACTCTATCGTCATCGACATCCGCCGCTTCGGCCAGCCTCACCATCCGCTCTTCTATACCGCCCTCGCCGGCACCACGCCCGACAACGCCCGCTGGGTCCAGCGCAAATCGAACGTCGTCGCCCGCTTCCACCGCAGCTCGTACCAGCTCGGCCTCTACCTCAAGCACAACAACACCACGCTCACCGAAAAATATTCTCTTCCCGACGCCGACTACGCCACCCACGGCGGCAGCTTCCCCATCCATGTCGCAGGAGCAGGCATCATCGGCTCGATCACCGTCTCCGGCCTGCCCCAGCGCGAAGACCACAACCTCGTCGTCGAAGCCCTCTGCCACGAACTCCACCACGACCACGCCACCCTGCGCCTGCCCCCGGAGTAGCTAGCCCAGATCCTCCAGCGCCCGCATCGCCGCCAGATGTCCGCACATCCCGTGCACTCCGCCCCCCGGCGGCGTCGAAGCTGAGCACAGATATAGCCCCTTCGTTCCCGTTCGGTACGCCGACAGCGAAGGCCGCGCCACCATCTGCCCCAGCGTCATCGCGCCACCTGAGATATCGCCGCCAATAAGGTTCGCGTCCCACTGCTCCAGTGCCCTTGTCCCCATCGCGTGCCGAGCCAGCACGCACTCACGAAAGCCCGGCGCAAACCGCTCCACCTGCGCCTCAATCGCCTCCACCGCCGAACCCTCCCACCCATTCGGCACATGGCAATAGGCCCACGCCGTATGCCTGCCCGCAGGCGCACGCGTTATGTCGAACAGGCTCGGCTGCGTCACCAGCACAAACGGCTCTGCCGCCACCTCGCCGCGCCACGGCGCGCTCTCGGCGGCAGCGATCTCCTCCATCGTTCCGCCCACATGCACCGTAGCCGCACGCAGACACTCCTTCGCCCGCCACGGAATCGGCTCGCTCAACGCCCAGTCCACCTTGAAGACACCCGGCCCATACACAAACCGCTCCATCTTCTTCGCATATCCCGGCGACAACCGCTTGCCTGCAATTTGCAGTAAACTTCGCGGCGAAACATCGCACAAGATCGCATCCGCATCCCCCAACTCGCGCAGATCCGAGACCCGCACTCCCGTCCGAATCTCTCCGCCAAGGCTCACAAAATAAGCGGCCAGCGCATCCGACAACGACTGTGCACCCCCCTCGACAATGGGCCAGCCCACAGCCTGTCCTGCCACGCCAAGCACCAACCCCACCGCAGAACTCGCCACTCTCTCCAGCGGTCTCACTGAATGCGCCGCGCACCCGGCAAATAAAACCCGCGCCCGTTCGCCGCGAAACAGCATCTTACCCAAAGCAGTAGCGGGCAGCATCGCGAACAACCCAAACCGCCCCAGCAACAAAGGATGCCGAGGCCAATGCACCACCGGCCCAAGAATCTCGCCACACATCTCCGGCCAGCCTTCCACCAGCGGCTCCATCAGCCGCCGCCACGCAGGCGCATCCTCACCCAATCCCGCCACCGTAGCCTCGACCCCATGCTCCAGCATCACCGCCGAGCCATCGTCCAAAGGATGCGCCATCGCTGCCGCAGGCTCAATCCAGCGCAGCCCAAACTGCTCCAGCGGAAGCTCGCGGAAGCACGGCGACGCCACGCCCAACGGATAGACCGACGACCCCACATCATGCCGAAACCCCGGCAGCGTCACCTCCGCCGTCCGAGCCGCACCGCCCACCGTCTCCGCAGCCTCAAAGACAGTCGTCGCCACACCCACCCGAGCCAGAGTAATCGCCGCGCTCAAACCATTCGGTCCCGACCCGACAATCGCCGCGTGTTTCATCAAGCCGAGCATAGCTCAAGTAGCCTTTATCCGCGTGCCTCCGTGCAACTCGCGGTCGCCTGTTTTAAATCGGTGTCATCGGTGCAAATCGGTGTTCAGTTTTTCCAGCCAGATCACCTCGCACCCGGCTCATGGTGTCCAGATAAAACGCCAGGTTGTGTACCGAATTAAGCGTCAGCCCCAGCGCCTCGCCCGACACGAAAAGATGCCGTAGATAAGCCCGCGAGTACCTTCGGCAGACCATGCAGCCGCACGATTCATCAATCGGCCGCGCATCCTCCGCATACTCCTTGCGCTTGATGTTCATGCGCACCACCGGCCCACTCGCCTCCTCGCGCATAAACACCAACCCATGCCGCCCGGCGCGCGTCGGCAGCACGCAGTCCATCATGTCCACGCCCATCCGCGCATACTCTTCAATCTCGTCGGGATAGCCCACCCCCATCACATACCGAGGCTTGTCCTTGGGCAGCCACTCCAACGTGCGCGCAATCATCTCCCGCGTCACCTCGCGCGGCTCGCCGACAGCTAACCCGCCAATCGCATAGCCGGGCAGCTCCATCTCCACCAGCCGCTCGGCGCTCTCCTTGCGCAGATCCGCATACATCCCGCCCTGCACAATGCCGAACAGGCTCTGCGTCTTTCCACCGCGCTCCGCAAACCACGGCACGCGCTCCTTGTTCGCTTCAAAATGGTCCTTCGACCGCTGCGCCCACGCATGAGTCAGCCCCATCGAATCGCGCGTTCGCTCATACGTCGCCGGATGCTCCACGCACTCGTCGAAAACCATCATCACATCCGCGCCCAGCGCAATCTGCACATCCATCGAGTGCTCCGGCGAAAAGAAATGCTTGCTGCCATCCAGATGCGACCGGAACTCCACCCCATCCGGCGTCACCTTGCGCAGGCTGCTCAGACTGAACACCTGAAAGCCGCCCGAGTCCGTCAGCATCGGCCGCTCCCAGCTCATAAACTTGTGCACGCCACCCATCCGCGCAATCAGCTCATGGCCCGGCCGCAGATAAAGATGATAGGTATTCGCCAGAATGATCTGCGCACCCACGCCATCCGAACCAATCTCCTCGAGCACTCCCTGCTCGACGGCCTTGACGCTCGCCGCCGTCCCCACCGGCATAAACACCGGCGTCTCCACCACCCCATGCGGCAGCACCAGCCGCCCGCGCCGCCCCCCACCCACATCTGTTCGATCAACCTGAAACTCAAGACCCATCTCAAGATTGTAGAAGGTGACTTCCAACAAGCCGCCCCGCCACCAAACCACGCCATCTCGACCGGAGCGCAGCGAAGTGGAGAGACCCCTGTATTTTTTGTCCCAGAACCCTACACCTCTGTGCTACACATCAATGCGCCGCCGACATAGAAAAAGGCCGCGCCGCCACCGAGGTCGCCCACGTCTTATTCGGCGCGCTGCCCATCACAAAACGCAGCTCGCCTCCGGCAACGATCTCCTCCTGCCGCAGAAAACTCCGCGTCAACGGCTTGCCGTTCAGGCTCACGCTCTCCACATAAGGATGGCTCTTACTCAGCCCCTCCGCCACCACCTCGAACTTCTTCCCATTCGGCAGATGCATCGTCGCCCGCTCCACAAACGGCCGTCCAATCACATACTCGTTCGCCGCGGGAGCCACCGGATAGAAACCCAGCCCGGTAAAGATCAGCCAGGCCGACATCTGCCCCAGATCGTCATTCCCCACCAGCCCATCGGGAGCAGGCTTGTACTGGCTCTCTACAATCTGCCCCAGCCTTTCCTGCGTCCGCCACGGCTCGCCCGCATAGTCGTACAGATACGCCAGATGATGGCTCGGCTCATTGCCATGCACATACTGCCCAATCAACCCCGCCATGTCCTCCACATCCGCATACTGCTTCGGGTCCACCTTCGCGTCGAACATCGCATCGAGCTTCGCCACCAGCTTCTGATCACCGCCCAGCAGCTTGATCATCCCCGCCTCGTCCTGCGGCTCGTACCACGAGTACTGCCACGCATTACCCTCGGTAAAGCCGCTGTCCGCGCCCGCACGCGCCGGATCGAACGGCTCGCGCCAGCTTCCATCCGCCAGCCGCGGCCGCACAAACCCCACCTTCGGATCGAAGACATTCCGCCAGTTCTCCGCACGCTTCTCGAACCGTGCAGCGACATCCTTCCGCCCCAGCTTCCGCGCCATCTGCGCAATCGTCCAATCGTCGAAGGCGTACTCCATCGTCTGCGAAACAGACTCTTGATGAGAGTTCGCCACGCCGCCATCGATTGGCACATAGCCCAGCTTCATGTACTCGCCCAGATGTCCATACGGAGCGTAGTCAGCCGTCGCCACCATCGCATCCAGCGCCTTGTTCGCGTCGAAGCCGCCGATGCCTTTCATGTACGCATCCGCAATCTCCGGCACCGCATGGTAGCCGATCATGCACCACGTCTCGATCCCCTGAAACTGCCACACCGGCAGCATCCCAAACGGGCTCTCCTGCTGCGAAGCCAGCATCGACCGCACCAGATCCGTCGTGCGCTTCTCCGGCTCAATCAGCGTCATCAACGGTTGCTCCGCGCGATACGTATCCCACAACGAAAGACTCGACACAAACTGAAATCCCTCGGCCCGGTGCACCTGGTTGTCCGGCCCGCGATAGCTCCCATCCACATCCATCGACAGGCTAGGAGCCAGCAGCGCGTGATACATCGCCGTATAAAGATTCTTCCGCATCGCAGGCTCGGCATCGAAGCTCACCACGTTCAACGCCTTCTCCCACGCCGCCCGCGCCGCCGCATGCACCGCATCGAAGTCAAACCCCGGAACCTCCGCATCGAGATTCGCAATCGCACCATCCTCGCTCACCGGCGAGATCGCAACCTTCACCACCAGCGGCGCACTCAGCCTGCCAAAGTCGAACGTCGCAATCAGGCCGCGCCCCTCTATCGACTGCGTATTCTCAGGCCCGTCCCCCGGCGTCTTGAAGCCCTTGTACTCCACCGGCAGCGGCTCGCGATCCACCAGCGAGTGCCGACTCACAGGCTGCGAAAACCTCATCGCAAAATAAAGTTGCCGCCCCGGAGCCCACCCCCGCGTCTCGCGCATCCCCGTCACCGTGCCGTCCTGCCGAACGCGCACCCGCGACCAAAGCACCTTGCCCGCATAGTTATAGATCGACGACCGCATATCCAGCAGCAGGTGCGCCTCTTTATCCGCCGGAAACGTATAGCGATGCACGCCCACCCGCGCCGTCGCCGTCATCTCCGCGCGAACGCCATAGTCGGCCAGCGTCACCGCATAGTATCCCGGCGCAGCCTTCTCACTCGTATGACTAAACCGCGAACGATAGCCCGACATCGGCTTGTCCGCATCGCCCGGCTCCAGCCGGACGTCTCCAGCAATGGGTTGAATCAAAAAATCGCCAAGGTCCGAGTGACCCGCACCGGAAAAGTGCGTCTCCGAAAAACCAAGAATGGTCGAGTCCTCATAGCGATACCCGGCAGCCCACTTATAGCTGTGTTTGAAATTGTTGATCTGCGTATCCGGACTAAGCTGCACCATGCCAAACGGCACCGTCGCCCCCGGAAACGTATGCCCATCGGCCCCCGTACCAATAAACGGATCAACCGAATCATAGCCACTCGTCTGCGCCACCGCACAGACAGGCAACGCAACCATGGCAATCGTCAAAAAGCCGACACAAACAGAACGCAGGGACATCCGGGCAAAGGCAGCAGTAACCATGACATCGATTGTCGCAGCAGATCGCCGCCCAGTACCTGCACTTCAGCAAAATTATCTCGGCAGCAATTCAGTCGAGAAGGAAATTCAGGAGCCTCTTCAAACCTCAAAACATCAAGGATTACTTCCCATAAGCCGACTTCCCGTTACGAATCAGTTCCTGCTTGATCGAGGCAAGGCCGTTCGATACAGCACGAAAAACGACGGGCGAACCAACCACTTAGAAACATCTAGTTTAGGGTTTAGCTGGTGGCGCTACATGAACAACGGTTCCGTGTTGCGTCTTGCAGTCCGTCAGTGTGTAGTTCAACCTCATCTTGTTTTGTTCTGAGGCCACCTCCACGTGCTGTGGAAGCTGAAATCCGTCGACGACCTGGTATGTGTAGGTGAAGCGGGCAACTCCTGCGTGGTCCGTATTCGTGGAGGACGCGGCCAGAATCAGACCGTTTGGCGCATCCGCAAAGTTGGTCGTGATTTCTATGTGCTGCGATGTATCGATAGTGCCGCTCAAGAGGTGCAGATCGTGGTCAAGAATGAGTTTGCCCGTTATGCCCCTACCATCCATCGAGAGGTTGTAGCCAGTTGCCGTCTTTTCAAATTGATAGTTGGTTGGTGCAATAGGAAGCACCTCTCCATAGGCGTATGGCACCCAGTTGCTAAGACCCGTTTGCATGAGAGAGCGGTTCGACTCTTCAAGCTGCGCAGCGATGGGCAATTGGCTGAAGTCTGGAAGCTTGGGCTGAACTGAGAGGGTCGCACCCGAATGATCAACAAACACTCGATATTTAATCGGCTCTAGAAGTTGTGCGATCGGACTGTCGGATCGAGCCGCATCACCAAAGTTGCTCTTGAGATGTTCAGCAAAGTCGAAGTCAATCGCACAAGAGAAGCTAATGAGACCCCTCTGGAAAGGTGTGTCATAGAGCGCCTTAGTTTTTGCGAGTAGGGCCTCGGCATCACTAGGCGATTTTGCAATCTTTGGAGTTACCTTCACAGATTGACTGTATGAGGAGACGCATGAAATCCCGAGAATAGCGATCATGACAGAACGGCGCATGACATATGCTACCGCGGACGCTTAGTTCGGCATCCGGACTGATGACGAGTTTGCGAGTCAGGGATCAGTTCTCATAAACGCCCATCGATTGAGCGAAGCATAGCTTGGCAATTTCACTACTTGATACATTATTTGTCACACTTGCCGTTGCCGCTAGGTACAGCGAGGCTTCAGCCTCGCGTCTCAATCAAACCGCCGCGAAGCGGCTTCCGCTCTGCCGAAGGCCGGAGTGAAGGCGAAGCCGAAACGACAGATTCAATCGCCTTTGCCTTGCCCAAGTCAGCCACAGCCGAAAAATTCCGGCAAAATCTCTGTCAAGCCCCCATTCTCCCAACAAATCAAATAACCCAAACAAAATAAATAACTTATACCAAAAAATATAATCCCAAAATCTGCAAACCAGTTTCCAGCAATTCATTAAAATAGAACCAGCGAAAAGAAAAAGGCCCAGCTAAATGCTGAGAGCCTGAGAGAATGGCTGATATGGGAGCAATATTGAAAGACACTTGGCTCGCGGTGCAGTGTCTATTCGTACTTGTTGTTGCGGGTGGGGCGGTTCATCTTTATTTCCGGATATATAGGGGTATTCAGCCACCAAAGAAGAGCGATATTCAATCCCTATTCCCCAAGAAATAGGCTTTGGGGGTTAGCCAACTTATCGCTTTTGCTTATAAGCCACAAAGAATGAAGACTTTACATTTTAAGCCAAGTAGAATCAAGACTTTGCAATAAAAGTACCCCAGGGGGTGTACCTCTAAAGTCCGGTCCGCTCCGCATGGTCAGCAATCGCCCGGTTGATCTCCAGTGCCAGCGCCAGCGCAGCGCGCCCATCCTCACCCGAGACCACCGGAACCGAGCGCTCCCGCACCGCCGTCAGAAACGACTCAATCTCCAGCCGCAGCGGCTCGCCCTGCTCCACCGCGACCTTGCTCAGCGAGAGCCCAGCCGAAGGATGCTGCCCCGCAGCCTGCGCCATAGCAGCCAGCGCCGCCAGCTTTGCCGGGTCCATCCCAGCCACAGCCGCTACATCGATCAGCAGCAGGTCCTGCCGCGCAAAATCGAGCGATAGATATTGATGCGGCTGAAAGAACCGCAGCTTCCGCACCCGCTCCGTGCTCACGCGGCTGGCAGTAAAGTTGGCGACGCAGCCGTTCTCGAACTCCAGCCGAACATTGGCGATATCCACCTTGTTCGAGAGCACCGGCAGACCAACCGCCCGCACCTCGCGGACCGGCGAAGCCACCAGACTCAACACGATATCCAGATCGTGGATCATCAGGTCGAGCACAACATCCACATCGAGCGAACGCGGCGTAAAGATACTGAGCCGGTGCGCCTCAAAAAACATAGGCCGATGCAGATGCTTTCGCGCCGCCGTCACCGCCGGATTGAACCGCTCCAGATGCCCAGCCTGCACAATGCGGCCATGCGTCCGCGCAAGCTCCAGAATTCTGTCAGCATCGGCAAGATTCGCAGCCAGCGGCTTCTCCACCAGCAGATCGACGCCCGCAGCCAGCAAAGGCTCCGCCGCCGTCGCATGATGGACTGTAGGCACGCAGACCGAAGCAGCATCGAGCCTGCCAACTGAACTCAGGCAGGCAGCAACACTCTCGAACGCAGGCACGCCGAACTTGGCCGCAGCCTCAGCAGCAACCGCCGCGTTCTGATCGACGACAGCAACAAGCTCGACCTCGTGGCCAGCATCCTGAAGCTCGCGATAGACGCGAAGGTGATTGCGCCCGAAGGCTCCGGCCCCGACGACAGCGACACGCAGTGGATTCGTACCCGCCACTTATTTAATAGGAGCTTCGACAGCCTGGCGGCAACGCGCATACAGCTCGAGCAGATGCGTCACCTGGTCATCCGATTTTGCCGACGCGGTAACGCCAAAGCCAGTGGCACCTGTCCCTTTGCTGCCGACATTGGCCTGTGCAGCGACAAACTTCAGCAGATCGAGCGCGATATCTTCCGTGCGCCGCGCCGTTGTGGTGGATTCCATGAACTCGTCCCTCGTTTCTCTTTAGCCCGATGTTAATTGGCTGCGAGACAAGGCGCAAATGAGGCCTACCTCGCAGCACTCACCAGCCGCGACTCAGCCCTCATGCCGCACACAATCTCATAAGCGATCGTATGCGCCAGGCGCGCATGATCGTCCGCCGTAACGCCATCGCCCAGCAGCACAACCTCATCGCCCACGCTCACATTGGCAATCTCTGTCACATCAATCACGGTGAGATTCATCGAGACGCGGCCAACGATCATCGCCCGCCGCCCGCCAATCATCACCCATCCACCCGGCGCGGTGTTCGATCCGGAGAGCTCCCGCCGCAGTCCATCCGCATAGCCAACCGGCAACAGCGCCAGCCGCATCGGACGGCTGGCCGTAAAGATCGCGTTGTACCCGACCGTATCGCCCGCCTCGACCTCGCGCACGCCGATCACCCGCGTCTTCCACGTCATCACCGGGCGAAGCTCAGGCTCGACCATCGCCCTGCCGCCTTCGACCGGCAGACAATATCCATAAAGCGCAAGCCCACAGCGAACCATCGCCCGCGCGCCGACGCCGGAAGCAACGCTCCGCAGCCAGACCAGCGAGCCTCGATCATGCTCACTCACCGCACTGTTATCGACCGTAGAAGAGTTTCCCGCATGAACCCAGACCGGACCGAGCCCGGCGGACGCAACTTCACCAAGAGCCTGTTCAAACCGCACTCGCTGCTGCAGCGTAAGCGGCGAGTCCGCAACCTCCGACGAGGCAAAGTGCGTCATCACTCCATCCAGCCGCAGACTCCGCTGCACCGCCAGCCACTGCAGCAGCTCCCGCAACTCCGCACCCGGAGCAACGCCCTGCCGCGCCATGCCGGTATCGATCTCCAGATGCACCGCGAGCGGTTCGGCGCCCAGTCGCGCAACCGCATCCGCCAGCCACTCCATCTGCTGACGAGTCCACACCACAGGCGTCAACTCGTTCTGCACGATAGCCTCGGCATCCTCCCGCAGCGGTCCCGACATCACCATGATCCTCGGCTGTCGCCTCTGAGAGGTCCCGGCCACTGCCGTACGAACAGCGACACCCTCCTCGGCATCCGTGACGCCGAGCCACTCTACCCCGGCACGGGCCAACACCGGTGCACACACCTTTGCGCTATGGCCGTAGGCATCCGCCTTCACCACCGCGAGCACCGCTACCTCGTCTCCGGCAACTCCGGCCAGCGCACCGTAATTCGCCGCAAGCCGCTCTTCTGAGATCTCCACCCAACTCTTCACAGCACCGTCCCGACTACCATCCTAATCGCCGACTGCCAGAACGCTTTCACGATTCATTGGCTGACCGTGTCCCGGCTTCGGCATCGCCGCTTTGACAAAGTCCTCCAGCCGCTGTCCGCGGCGCGGAACAAAGGTACGATCGAGAACCAGCAGATCTTCCATGCGGTCGATGCGGAAGGCGCGGAAGTCCTTGCGCAATTCGCACCAGGAGGCCAGCGTCCACACGCCGGTCCAGAAGGAGAGCGCAAGCGGCCGCACCGAACGGCTGCTGCGCTCGCCATCTTCACGCGCATAGCCAAACTCAATCGCGTGCTTGGCAAGACAGGCGGCGTGCAGAATATCCAGCCGCTCGCGCAGGTGCTGCGCCATGTGAAATCCGCCCGGCGCATACAGAAGGATGGAGTCAAGCTCATCGCGCAGCTCCGCAGGCAGCACTGCCTCGATGCGTTGCAGCGCCTGGTTTGCCGCAACCACATTCTCCGCTCCGCCCCACGCGCTTACCAGCCGCACGCCCAGTACAAGCGCCGTCAACTCACTGCGCGTAAACATCAGCGGAGGCAGGTCGTGGTCGCGGCGCAGCGTGTAGCCCACACCGGCCTCGCCTTCAATCGGCATACCGGAGAGCTGAAGGTCCTGGATGTCGCGATAGATGGTGCGCTGCGAGACCTGGAGCTTCTCGGCCAGCTTCTGCGCTGTCAGCAGGCGTCCAAGCCGCAGAAACTGGACGATGCGAAAGAGTCGGTCGGCACGTCGCATAGTGTGATCCTAGTCCGTGCGATTCTAGTGCGAGTGCAGGCCGATGTGATTGCCTTCCGAATCGCGCAGGCAGGCAAAGTGGCCGTAACCGCCGGGAACTTCGGTCTTGGGCATCAGCACAAGCCCACCCGCCGCAGAGACGCGAGAGAGAACAACATCCAGATCGCCGTCGCAGTTAAGGTAGACCATCGTACCGGCGCCCGGCTTCTGGAACGTCCGCTTCACCAGGGTCCCATTCGTCCCCTCCTCGTCGGCGGGAAACATGGCCATGGAGGCATCGAAATCGCGGCGCATCTTCGCGTCCAGCAGGGTCTCGTAAAAGGTTGTGGCACGGTCAAGATCGGCGCAGGGAATCTCGAACCAGTTGATAGCATTCTGGCGAACTGTCGCTGTGCGGCTCATATCGCTCTCCTATATGGCTAACTTAACGCAGATCATAAACAGGGACTACTGACAGCATTGTGTCAGTAGCTTTTTCTATTAATAGCCACCACCGCCGCCATCGCCCTGCAAATTCTCAAACCGCGTGTAATCCGACAGATACGCCAGGTGAACGCTGCCTGTAGGCCCATTTCTCTGCTTGGCGATGATGATCTCGGCCTTGCCCTTGGATTCGGGATCTTCGTCACCGTTCTCGTCCTTGTTGTAATAACTCTCGCGATGAATAAACGCCACCACGTCGGCATCCTGCTCGATCGAACCGGACTCGCGCAAATCGCTCAGCAGCGGCTTCTTGTCGCCGCCGCGCTGCTCGCTCGAACGCGAGAGCTGCGACAGCGCAATCACCGGAACCTTCATCTCCTTGGCCAGCGCCTTCAACCCGCGCGACACGGACGAAACTTCCTGGGTACGGTTCTCGAACTTCTTCTGGTTGGCCCCCGCCGAGCCCGTCATCAACTGCAAGTAGTCGATCACGATCAGGTCCAGCCGCCCCTCCTGCTGATGCAGCCGCCGCGCCTTGGCGCGCATCTCGGCCAGCGTGATGCCGGGCGTATCGTCTATGAACAGCTTCGACTCCATCAACCGTTCCAGCGCGCTCAACAGCTTGCTCTTATCTTCCTTCGGCAGAAAACCGGTCTGGATCTTGCGCGAGTTCACGAGCGCCTCCGACGCCAGAAGACGGCGCAACAGGCTCTCCTTCGACATTTCGAGCGAAAAGACCGCGACCACCTTGCCGTCGCGCACGGCCGCATTCTGCGCAATATTGATCGCCCACGCCGTCTTGCCCATCGAAGGCCGCGCCGCAATGATGATGAGTTCGGAGTCCTGTAACCCGCTGGTCATGCGGTCGAACTCGATGTAGTGGGTCGCCAGTCCAGTGATCTCGCGGCCCTGCTCATATAACTTGTCGATCGAGCCGAACGAAGACTTCACAATCTCGCCGATGTCGGAAAAACCGCCCGTCACCGCATGTTCCGAGATCTCCATCAGCCTTCCGCTGACGTTGTTGAGCACATCGAGCGCTTCCTGGCTCTGGTCCGCCGCGTCGATCATGCCCAGATCGCATACCGTCATCAACTGGCGCATCAGGCTCTTGTCGCGCACGATGCGGACGTAGCTCTCGATGCTCAGCTTCCTCGGCAGCCCCTCGCTCAGCGACGCGAGATAGGGCAGACCGCCGATGGAATCCAGCTCCTTCTTCTTCTTCAGCTCCTCGCCGACCGTGACGATATCGACAGCATGGCCGACCTCAGTCAGGTGCAGCATGGCCGTATAGATTCTGCGATGCGAGTCCAGCGCGAAGTCGTCGGTCTTTAACAGCATCGTCGCATCGTTGATCGCGAGCGGCTCGACCAGCATCGCGCCGAGAATGGTCATCTCGGCGTGGAGGGAGGCCGGACGCCCTTCTTCGCCAACGATTTGAGGATAGGTTGCCATAAGAGTCTTGAAGCTAGTGTCACAGAGCCTTTGGATTCAAGGTAGCGCTGTGGATAAAGAGGAAAAGCAGAGGCATATCAGAGTTTACTCTTCAGTTAAGCCTGAATGGCAGAAGTGCTATAGCCTTGGCAGATACCTATTTTCCTATTTCAAGGAGAGCAAGATGGGATCGGAAAAAAATCTCGCCATTCCACCAGCGGCACAGCGCGACAAAGCCTCCTTCGAGGTCCTGCGCGTCTGGATCGCCGAGCAGGGCCAGCATGTCAGCATCCGCAGCGGAGCCTGGGATGATCCCTTTGCCTGGGGCATCGTCCTTGCCGACCTCGCCCGCCACATTGCCCTCGCCCACGAGCTACAGGGCCAAGCCGCCGACAAGGATGCCTTCCTCGAACGTCTCCTCGAAGGCTTCACCGCCGAGATCGACAACCCCACCGACGAGCCCGAGGGAGAAGTCACCCAGTAACTTCGTCTACTCGCCCTTGTACTTCTGAAACAGCTCAGGAAAGTCCCGCTTCAACGTCTCGATCTTCGGCAGGTCGCAGACCTGAATGTAAGGGTTGTTCGGGTTTTTCTCGGCGTAGCCCTGATGGTAGGACTCGGCGTCATAAAACCCTTTCAGCGGAACCACCTGGGTCACAATCGGCTTTGAAAACACATGCGCCGCTTCCATCTGCGCGATGTACGCCGTCGCAATCTTCTTCTGTTCGGCGTTCGTGTAGAAGATCGCCGAACGATACGACGTGCCCACATCCGGTCCCTGCCGGTTCAGCTGGGTAGGATCGTGCACCGTGAAGAAGATGCGCAGAAGCTGGCCATACGTAAGCTTCGACGGATCGTAGACCACCTTCACCGACTCCGCGTGTCCGGTCGTCTCCGTCGTCACCTGCGCGTACGTTGCGGTTGCCGCCGAGCCACCGGCATACCCGGCCATCGTCGATGTAACTCCCTTCACCCGCTGAAAGACCGCCTGCGTCCCCCAGAAGCATCCGCCCGCAAACACCGCCGTCTCGTGGCCCGAAGCAGCAGCCTTCGTCGCATCGACGGTAGGCACCGGAGCCTTCGCCTGCGCACTCACCTGTGTCATCTTCATCCCTTTCCACGCGATCAAAATCCCTGCCACGATCAGCAGCGCCATCCATCCAAACCGTGTCATCAGCTTTCCCATCTGCATCTCAAACCTCCACTGCATCCCGCTACCGTTAATACGCGCTGATACCGGTTTCGGATTCTCTGAGCACAGCCGCCGCGCTCCGGCGTCTGCCCTGAATCTCGATGAAGCCGTGGATCAAACTGACCGCCGCGGGGGTCACCCCGGCAATGCCGCTGGCCTGGCCCAGCGTCTGCGGGCGCACTCGCGTCAACGTCTCCTTCATCTCCCGCGACAACCCGCTCACCGCCGCATAGTCGAACCAATCCGGAATCAGCCGCTTCTCGGCCTTGCGCAGCTTCTCCATCGACCGCCGCTGCTGGTCGAGATAGCCCGCATACTTGATCTCCGTCTCCACCGTCTTCATCTCGTTGCGAACCCACGCAGGCAGCCGCGCACCCTCAGCCGCATCCATCGCCGCAACCCACACCGTCAGCGTCTCGCCTTCCTGCACCAAACGATCCCGCAGCAGTGAAGCAAGTTCTTCCACTGCAACCTCAGGGCGCTTCAGCAACTGCGCGAACGTCTGCCCTGCAACCCCGGCACCATCGCCATCGAGCCGCGCCACCAAACCCGAAGGCAACTCGCCCGTCCGCACCCGCGCCGTCTCCAGCAACTTCTCAAACGCTACACCGCGCGCCTGCTTCGCCTCGTATCCGGCCCACGCATCGTCATCGATCAGCCCCAGCCGCCGTCCATACGGAGTCAGCCTGCGGTCCGCATTATCGATCCGCAGATGCAGCCGGAACTCCGCCCGCGAGGTAAACATCCGGTAAGGCTCATTCGTCCCTTTGCTGATCAGATCGTCGATCAGAATCCCCGTGTAGCCTTCCGTCCGGTCGAGCGTAAAGCCCGCCTCGCCACGCACCGCAAGCGCAGCATTAATTCCCGCCATCAATCCCTGGCACGCTGCTTCTTCATAGCCACTCGTCCCATTGATCTGTCCGGCAAGATATAAGCCCCGCATCGACTTCACCCGCAGCGTTCTATCCAGCTCCGTCGGATCGATCGCGTCATACTCAATCGCATAGCCGGGCCGCAGCATCTCCGCGTTCTCAAGCCCCGGAATCGAGTGCACCATCGCCGCCTGAATCTCCATCGGCAAACTCGTGCTCATGCCGTTGATATAGACCTCATGCGTATTCAACCCTTCGGGCTCCAGGAAAAACTGGTGCCGCGTCTTCTCGGGAAAGCGCACGATCTTATCTTCAATCGAAGGACAGTAGCGCGGCCCGATGCCCTCGATCTGACCCGTATACATCGGCGACCGGTGCACGTTCTCGCGGATCAGCCTCAGCGTCTCGGGCGTCGTGTGCGCGACATGGCACATGATCTGCCGCAGCGGCAGCGACCGCGTGCGAAAGCTGAACGGCGTCGGATCGGCATCGCCCGGCTGCTCCTCGAACTTCGTCCAGTCAATCGTCCGTCCATCGAGCCGTGGCGGCGTACCCGTCTTCAAACGGCACTCCCGCAGACCCAGCCGCTTCAAGCTCTCGCCCAGCAAAACACTCGCAGGCTCTCCGCTGCGCCCGGCGGTGTACTGCTGCTCCCCGCAGTGAATCAGCCCATTCAGAAACGTCCCTGTCGTCACCACCGTAGCCGCAGCGTGAATCACACGGCCATCGCGCAGCTTCAATCCGCGTACAACCCTGTGGGTCATGGAACCGAGTGCCCCATGTCCGGACTCTCGGACATGGGTTTCCACCGAACCATCCACCTCTTCCACCATCAAGTCCACCACCTCGGCCTGCTTGATGAACAGATTCTTCTGCCCCTCCAGCACCTCGCGCATCTTCACGCGATAAAGCGCCTTATCGCACTGCGCCCGCGGAGACCACACCGCAGGCCCGCGCGAGGTATTCAGCAGCCGGAACTGAATGCCGCAGGCGTCGGCGACCTCGGCCATCACGCCGCCCAGCGCATCCACCTCGCGCACCAGATGTCCCTTGGCAATGCCGCCAATCGCCGGGTTGCAGCTCATCTGCGCGATCAGATCGAGGTTCAGCGTAAAGATCGCCGTACGCAGCCCCATGCGCGCAGCCGCCATCGCCGCCTCGCAGCCTGCATGGCCCGCGCCGACGACGACGACATCGTACTGTTCCGTAAAGCTCACCTCCCTATTTTAGGCTTCGATAAAAATGTTGTGTAAAATCGCAGCTTTTGTGCTCAGGTTACCCATCCGGAACCCCACCGCATCCAACATACTTACGAACAAAATTCACTCAGGAGTTTTAATGATCTCGGTCCTTCACACTCATCACGCCTGGTTCTTCGCCATCTTCCTCTTTTGCGCCGCCCTTGTTCTTGCAAACGTAGTTCATTACGTTCTGTTCCGGATACTGAAGCGCAAAGAGACCCAGATGCCGGGCATGGGCTGGGGACTGCAGAAGTACCTTGGCCACCCTGCGCGCGCCATCTTCTTTCTCACCTGCCTGCTGCTCGCGCTGCCCTTCGTTCCCATTCCCTTGAATATCCAGCAGAACATCCGCCAGGGGCTCGCGTTGGCGATGGTCGCTGTGCTGGGATGGTTCGTCGTCGGCTTCATCTACGTGCTACAGGCAATCATGCTACGCAAGTACGACCTCAAAGCCGCAGACAACATTCGCGCCCGCCGCATCCATACCCAGTTCCAGGTCTTCCGCCGCATGCTCATCAGCTTTGTCGTCGTCATCGACATCGGCGCCCTGCTCTGGACCTTCAATGACCCACGCATCTGGCACTTCGGCTCCGGCCTGTTGGCCTCCGCCGGCATCGCAACTTTGGTGATCGCCACCGCCGCCAAATCGACAGCGTCGAATTTCCTCGCCGGCCTTCAGATCGCGCTGACCGAGCCCATTCGCATTGACGACGTCGTCATCGTCGAAGGCGAGTGGGGCCGCATCGAAGAGATCACCTCAGCCTATGTCGTCGTCAGAATCTGGGACCTCCGCCGCCTCATCGTCCCGCTCACCTACTTCATCGAAAACCCCTTCCAGAACTGGACCCGCGAGTCTGCCGATATCCTCGGCACTGCCTTCCTCTACGTCGATTACTCGATCCCCGTCGAAGATCTGCGCAAACAGCTTGACCTCATCGTTCATCCCGCGCCGCAGTGGGACGGGAAGGTATGCGTCCTGCAAGTGACCAACCTCACCGACCGTTCGATGGAGATCCGCTGCCTGGTAAGCACGCGCAACTCGGGCGATGGATTTGATCTTCGCTGCCTCGTGCGCGAAAAGATGATCGCCTGGATCAAGCAGAACCATCCCGAGACCTTCCCCCTCACCCGCTTCACCACGCTGCCCGACTCCTCCCAGCTCCCGGAGCCGACACCGATCCCGCAGTCGCTGATGCATTAAATTTATTGCGGCGGGAGCGCCAGTCGGCATCAGGTGTTCCCGTCCAAATCACGATCACGCCAACCCACAGCAAAGCGCCACCGCCCAAGCACATCATCTCGACCACAAACAAAGCACCGCCACCTATGCACGTCATCTCGACCGAAGGCGGCGCTTTTGCCGCCGCAGCGGAGAGACCCCTGTATTTCGCCTTTGCAGTTGCCTATTTTTCTAAAACACCAAAGAGACAGAGCCGGGACAAATTTTAAAACTCCAACCGCACCCCAAGCTGCACCTGCCGCTCCCGCGTCTGGCTCGTCGAAGCTGCCGTAAACATTCCGAACGGCCGCACGTTCAGCCCCTCCGCCGCCACCGTTGCCGTATCCTGAAACACCAGCGGAGTCACGCCGTTGACCGCAGGCCCCACCAGAAATGCGCGCTGCATGATCCCCGAATAGTTCACCCGGTTGGTCACGTTGAAGATCTCCGCCACCCCTTTGAGCCGCACCTTCTCACGCAGCCGCAGCGTGCGGCTGATGCGTAGATCGAGGTTCGACGCATCCGGCAGCCGCAGCGTATTTCTTCCCACCGTCGGCAGATACACCGCGCCGCCCGAACCATTGATGCTCTGGTGTCCGCCCGCCAGACGTGTGCCGCCATAAATATTAAAGCTGTAAGGCCTTCCACTCCTCTCCGTAAACAAGGGAGCGACCAGCCACCCATTCGCGACCTCTCGCAGCCATCTCCGTCCGCTCGAAACCCGCGGCTCCCACACCGCGCTCAGCACCAGCTTATGCGGATAGTTCAGCGCCGAAAGCCCCTTGTCATAGCGCAGATCGAATGGATCGAACTGACCATTCTGCCGCGGTATCGCTCCGGCGTTCTGCCCGAAGTCAATGGCCTTCGACCACGTCCAGCTCGCCCTGAACTCCAGTCCTCGCGCACTGCGCCGCCGCGCCTCCAGCACCAGGGCGTTATAGCTGGCGTTCGCATTCGACACGATGTCCGTCACCGGCCCATAACTGGCATCGACGCGCTGCGTATAAACCGGCACGGTAAATATCTCGCCGTCGCGCACTCCCGCCGCACCGGTCCCACCCTGTAGCTGAAACGTCTCCACCCCCGAAGCCGGTGCAATATTAATGTCCACCGATCCCGGCAATTGCCGGTCCAGATTCATCAGGTACGTCGCGCTGCCCACCACGCCACCGCCGACGTTTCGTTCCACTGCCACGCTACCCTGTTGCACCGCGGGCAGCCGGAAGCCGCGGTCGAATACAGTAGCCGAGGTCGTCGTGCCCACCGCCGCCGGAGGTGTCGTGAGATAAGCGCACGCATAGCCAAAACCCTGGTTCGCCACCTGCGGACACCCTGTAATCGTCGTCGGCGTGATCCTCACATGAGTCGCCGAGCTTGCCAGCGCCGTATTCACTAACGCGCTGCGCACCGTCGCTCCCGGCAGCCGCCCATAGAACAACCCATACCCCAGACGAACCACGCCTCGACCGACGCCAAGCGGTTGCCACGCTACGCCCACACGAGGGCCAAAATTGTTCCTGTCCTCAGGAAAGATGCTGGTCGCACCCCGCTGCCCGAAGGCCGCATCGAGCGATCCATTCGGCCTCTGCGGAAAGGGAAGCAACTCATATTCATAACGAATTCCGGCATCGATCGTCAGCCCATGCCGCGCCTGCCAGCGGTCCTGCACATACCCCGCCCACTCTTCGGTATCGAAGGTGACCGCCGCCTGCCCAAAGCTCTGCGCAAACGAGGTGAAGCAGAAATCATGCACAGTGGAATGGATCGTCGGACATCCGCCGTTCGGATACGTATTCACATTGAACGTGTAGTCCGTAATCCAATCCACCAGCCCGCCCGCATGTCCCCTCGTCGCGCCGCTGTCATAATGAAACGCTCCCTCCTGATTGCTCAGCGAATCAATATAGTCATGCACCAGACTCAGGTCACCGCCAACCTGCAACTGATGGTGCCCATGCACCCAGGTCATCATGTCGGCAAACTGCACCTTGCGCTCATCGGGATACGCCTTCCGCCCCAGCGATGACGGCGTGCCAAACGTCAGTCCATTCGGCCCAATCGCCACCTCGGGAGCATAGCCGCCCGGCCCCACAGTCGGTTCCTGGGGCAGCGGAGCCGAAGCCTCCTCATACTGAAAGTCCCTCCCCACCGCTACCCGAACCTCATTGCTGAACTTCGCGCCACCCGTCCACAGCCACCGGCCCAGCAGGGTGTCCACTTTCACATAGCTGCTGCCCAGGCTGGCCCTGCCGCGAGCTACCACCGCAGCCGATCGCACCCCGCCGGGCGCGCTCGACCGTGCTCGGTCATACTGCACGCTCAACCGGTTCTTCGCCGTCGCCTGCCAGTCCAGCTTGCCGAAGTTCACCGTCTGGTCCTGCCGCCGTGCCACGGTTCCGGTCAGGCTGTCCAGATAATTGAGCGCAGCATTCACCTTCGCAGGCACCACGCCGCGCGTAGCCAGCAATCCCGCCTGCGTCGGTGTCAGTGAATAAAACGCCGGGTCCTGGGGCGAAGAGATCGCCGGAAAGCCGCGCCGCTGCTGGTCGAATGCATAAAAATAAAACAGCCTGTCCCGCACCGCCGCACCGCCCACGCTTCCGCCGAACTGCTGGCGCAGATCGTGCGGTTTCACCACCGCGCTGGTCACCACGCCATCGGCATAATGCGTCGCAATCGAAAAAGGATTCGCCGCTGCCAGCGCACTGTTGCGCGCCAGATAAAACGCCGTCCCATGCAGCGCATTGGTTCCGCTCTTCGACACCGTCGTCACCACGCCCCCCGCGGCATGGCCATACACGGCCGAGTAGTTCTGCCCGCTCACACGAAACTCCCGCACCGCCTCCTGCGAAAACGTGTACGCCGCACCCCTCTGCCGCCCATATCCCCCTCCCGATACCCGGCCGCTCTCTGCACCCGTCCCCCGAGGCACCGCGCCAAAGCTCTGGTCGTCGTCCACCCCATCGACCACGGTGCTGTTCTGGGTCACCGTCTGCCCGCGAAAGCTCAGCAGCCCCGCCGCATCGGGATTCACCTCAGGCGTCAGCAGCGCAAACGTCTGCCACCGCCGTGCCTTTACCGGCAACTGTTCGATCTCCCCCGCCGTCACTGTGCTGCCCGCCGCAGCCGCCTCCGGCTCCGAAGCCTCCGCACCCGCCGTTACCGTCACCGCCGTCGCCACTCCAGCGACCCGCAACCGGGCATTCACACCCGTCACCGCGCCTGTCTCAACCACCACCCCCGGCAAAACCATCCGCCCAAATCCCGCCGCCTCCACCACCACGCGATACGTCCCCACCGGGACCCGCGCCACCAGAAACTCGCCGCCCTTATCGGTCGTCACCCGTGCCCGAAAGCCGGTCGCTGCATCGTCCACCTCGACGCGTGCCCCCCGCACCGCCGCACCGCCCGCATCCACCACCACGCCGTGGATCACACCGTCCACCGCCGTCTGCCCCACTGCAGACACCCGGCCGCCGCACAGCAGAAGCACTAAAATGACCGCGCTTATACCGATGCGATCAGGCCACGACAACATGCTCTCTCCACAGATTGAACAGCTCAACCTTCTGCCCATGAGAAACCAGGCAACATCGCAACCCCTATCCCTATTGATTCGGACAGGCATTGCGTCATCGCAAAACTCATCAAGAGATCAGCCGCAGACTAACGAACTTCCGTCAATTAGGAAAGTCCCCGAAAGGGTCAGTTCACGGCAGCCACAAAAAAAGGGAGGCACCCTAAGGTGCCTCCTTGGAGAGCATTATTGAAATCGTTAGAGAGAGAGTAGCTTTCGCTCGATCTTGTGTCATCGCCACAAGGACCCGTTTTTATCTCCATCTTTCGGTGGAGATCAAAAACGATCTTCAACTAGCTACATCGAGCCCGCGCTGCCGCTTTCCCTCATGCAGCAGATAGAACGCTCCACCGGCGATGCCCAGCACCGCAACCCCCAGGCCGGGCAGAATGCCTCCCAGCGCCACGCCGTGCAAGACCTCTCGAAGATCGAATCGCAATAAGCCTTCTACCAGCCACACCGCAAAAACGACCACGCAGCCCAGACTCAGCACCCGCATAAAGATCAGCGGCCGTGTCGCCCGCTTCAGGATCATCGCCTGCCTCTCTGCCTGCGCCCGCCGCCAGATCGCATCGGCAGCTCCCGGCACCTGCTCTCCCTGCAGCGATGCGGCATAGTGCAACAAGCCCTCAGCAACCGCCTTCGCCTCTCTGCACGAAGCGCAGCTCTCAACATGACGACGCAACTCCGCACTCCACAAGCCCGTCCGTAGAGCACGCACCACATCCATCTCGCATTCACATTGGCTTCGATTCATCGCTCGTCCCTTCCCCCCGCAACCATGCCGCTGCCCGCCGCCGCGCCCTATAGAGCAACAACCGAACGCTCATCGCGCCTAAGCCTGTCGCGGCCGCAATCTCGGCGTGACTCATCCCCTCAACATACGCCAGCCATAAAAGTTCACGCTCTCTCGGTTTCATCGCCTGCATCGCCCGGCGTACGTCGATCTGGAGATTCACGTCCGGTGAAGACCCCTCGTCCGCCAGCTCCGGCGCGGGCGTGTCTTCTCCTCTGCGCCACCGGTCGCGCAGCAGGTTGGTGGCGATACGAAAGAGATAGCGCCGCGCCTCGGCTATCTCCATCGCGTCCGGCCGCCGAACCAGAAAACGACAATAGGTCTCCTGAAGCACGTCCTCCGCGACGTCCCTGCGCCCGGTCACACCAGTCAGATAGGCCAGGATCGGCTGCGCGGTCGCGTCGTAGAGCAGTTGAAACTCCCGCTCTGCCATCGAGTCCGTCGCAGCCTGTTCCTTGTCCGTCCAGGCGATCTCTGCTGCGAATGCATCGGTCTTATGCATCGGCATCCAAACCTCGCTACGAGCGGGCATCCTGGTGCAACAGCCCGAAAGACCGGGAGAGGATGTACGTTGCCACAGCCGCCAGCTCAAACCCAATCCCCAGAGCGACCGCCAGCGTGCCGAAGAAGCGGCAAACCTGCGGGCCATCTCCATTGACCATCGAGTGCACCGACACCAGCGCCACGCCCATTACGATCAGAATGATCCCGGCGCGCACGCCGCTCAGTATGCTCCTGTACGGCGTTGCTCCCTCTGTGCGTTCCACCGCCAGCGAGTCGAGAAACCGGCTCCCCGCCTCGGTCTGCGCATACGCCAGCAGTGACTCGCTCGAATTGATCTTCTCCAGCACCTTCATCTGCACGCCGGCCTGAAACTTCGCAATCTGGTGACGCCGAATCGACGAGAAGACCACCCACGCGATCCACCCAATGGTGAAGAACACAATAAAAGGAACTAAAAAGCCGTTATCCATATTTCTTCCTCTCTTTCGAGACTCACGCTACGTTCACTGAATACAACGGTCGAAAAGCCAAACGGTTAACACCTAAAATTGCAAAGGGAAGAGAAAACATCAGTTCAGTTCCTGCAATCGCTGGTTTTCATTGGCATCACCAAAGACAGGATGAACCCACGCATGCGCATGAAGTCGATACGCCCCAGGCGCAACGATGGTTCCAGCGATCTTCAAATGCAGGCAGGAAAGGGGCTTCCGGATTCAGGCCGCTCCGGCGCTATGTGTTCGTCACCGCGTTCAGCATCTGTTCCACCGTCCGCTCCAGCACCGGATGCACCATCTCCGGCGCAATCTCCGCCAGCGGCTCCAGCACAAAACGCCGCTCGTGCATCTCGGGATGGGGTAGCGTCAACTCCGCCGTATTCATCACTACGCCGCCATCAAGCAGCAGGTCGAGATCAATCACCCGTGGCCCCTTCGCAATCACCCGCTCCCGGCCCATCCCCCGCTCCACCTCGAGCAGCCCGCGCATCAACTCCAGCGGCTCCATCTCCGTCTCCAGCAGCAATGCTCCATTCAAAAATCTTGGCTGCGCGAGATACCCCACTGGCTCGGTGTCATAGAAGGTCGAGACCGCCTGCACCACACCCAGCGCTCCGATCCGTTCGACCGCCTCATACAGATTCGCCTTCCGGTCGCCAAACTCCGACTCCAGGTTCGACCCCAGCGCAATCGCCGCCAAACGCTTCATCACAGCTCCAGAGACATCTCAGACGTCCCTCTCAACGATAACGTTTTTCCGGAGTCCAAAGTTCACACACGTAAGTCCCTTACACCGAAGCATGGTGCAAGCCCATCGGGACAGTCTCTAATTCAGGCACTTCATCGTACCCATGCGCCAGCTCCCACGCCGAGCGATCGCGCATCAGTCGCTGCACCAGAGCCGTATGCATGGCATGACCGGCCCGCTCCGCCACCACCCGCCCCTGAATCCGCCGTCCGGCCAACGCCAGGTCGCCGATCAGGTCCAGTACCTTGTGCCGCACAAACTCGTCCGCAAACCGAAGCGGCCCGTTCTCCACTCCCCGCCGCGACAAAATAATGGCACTCTCGTTCGAGACCCCGCGGATCAGACCCATGTCGCGCAGCATGGCTTCATCTTCCTTAAACCCGAACGTCCGCGCCGGAGCAATCAGCTTCACATAATCCCCGGTCGCCAGATCGCCCGTAAACTTCTCATACCCAATCGGCTCAGGAAAATCGATAGTGTATTCAATGCCGTACCCCGCCCCCGGATACACCCCGATGAACTTCGACCCTTCCCGGACCTCGATCTCCTTCAGGATGCGGATGTACTCCCGCTTCCTCCGTTGCTGCTTCAGTCCTACCGCGTGAAAGGCCTGCACATACGGCAGCGCGCTTCCATCGAGAATCGGGACCTCCAGATTGTCCACCTCGACGATGACGTTATCCACGCCAAAGCCGATGAGCGCCGACAGCAGATGCTCTGTCGTCGAGATCAGAACGCTCTGCCGCATCAGGCTGGTCGCATAGCTGACCTTGGCCACGTTCCGGCCAATCGCAGGAATCTCGAAGTTGTCGAGATCGGTGCGGCGAAAGACGATCCCCGACCCCGCCGGAGCCGGAACCAGCCGCATCGAGACGGGCGCGCCGCTATGCAGGCCAATGCCGCTCAGCTCGATCTCCGACCGGATTGTCCGTTCAAAATGAGCTTCGGATGCCACGAATCGATATCTCCAGCAATGATCTCGGTTAGGTTACAGGCATATCAATGCCCATCGATGTGGTAAAAACACCACACTTTCCGAAATATCTGATTCCAGGATGTCTTCTCAAAAACTTTCTCTAAGCCATCTGCTTGCTATAACATCCGTCCATGAACCCCAGAGCCGTACTCGCCTGCGCCGACACTCGAAGCGAATGGATACGGACCACGCTCCGCGATCTTGTTCGACAGGAATCACCAAGTGAGGACAGGGCCGCAGTTAACGCAGCCGTTGATCTTGTGGAAAGCCTCGGCCGCGACCTCGGTGGGCGAGTTCGGCGGCACAGGCAAAGAGCGTTCGGCGACATCCTCGAGCTTCGCTTCGGCCCAGCCCGTTCCAACCGCAAGCCCATCCTCCTGCTCGGCCACCTCGACACCGTTTGGCCGCTGGGCACGCTCAAAGACATGCCCTGGCGCGAAGAAAAGGGCCGTTACTGGGGCCCCGGCGTCTTCGACATGAAGGCCGGTGTCATCATGGCGCTCGCGGCCATCGGCATCCTGAAAGAGTTGAAGCTCTCCCGCCCCATCACCCTTCTCCTCAATAGCGACGAAGAGGTAGGCAGCACCGTCTCGCGCCCCATTACGGAAAAGCTGGCCGCTGCATCCTCCGCTGTCGTCGTCCTCGAACCCGCCCAGGGACTCGCCTGCAAGACTGCCCGCAAGGGCGTCGGCCTGTACAACGTGCAGGTCACCGGAGTCGCTGCGCACAGCGGGCTCGACTTCGAGCGCGGCCACTCCGCCATTCTTGAGCTGGCCCGGCTGGTTGAAATCATCTCCGGCTTCACCGACCTCTCCATCGGCCGAACCGTAAACTGCGGCGTCATCTCCGGCGGAACCCGCTCCAACGTCATCGCTCAGAACGCTGCGGTTGAGGTAGACGTCCGCATCGCCAAAGCCAGCGACGCCGCCCGCGTAGAAAAACTCTTCCGCAGCCTCAAGCCCTCCGATCCGCACTGCAAGCTGCACATCACCGGCGGCATCAACCGCCCGCCGATGGAGCGCAGGCCCGGCACCATCGCTCTCTATAAACAGGCGCGCAAATTAGCGGTTGAACTGGGCTTCGATCTTCCCGAAGTCTCCACCGGCGGCGGCTCCGACGGCAACTTCACCGCCGCTCTCGGTATTCCCACGCTCGACGGCATGGGAGCCATCGGCGAGGGCGCTCACGCCGCTCACGAGCACGTCATCATCGAGCACATCATCCCGCGCACCGCGCTTCTAGCCGCCCTCCTCGCCAGTATTGACTAGGCGAAAAATACATCTGTTTCGACAGCGCCGGCACCCCCATCCTCAAACGCTCGGTGCATCGCGCCAATTGGAAATATAAGCCTAAAGAGCGCCCGCCAGTCCAGCTTCCGCCTCGGCCAGCAGAGCAATCGTCCGCGCGATCGGCAATCCAACCACATTGAAGTAGCAGCCCTCGATGCGTGGGATCCACCGTGCCGCATACCCCTGAATGGCATACGCCCCGGCTTTATCAAGCGGCTCCGCCATGGCGATGTATTCATCGATCTCCGCGTCTTTAATCACGTTGAAGGTGACCTGCGTGATCTCCACCTCGCTCGCCATCCCTTTGCGCGTGACCACGGCGAGGCCAGTCAGCACCGCGTGGGTGCGGCCGCTCAAAAGCTGCAACATGCGTCGCGCATCGGCGGCGTTGGCGGGCTTGCCCAGAATATTTCCTTCGCTGACGACAGCGGTATCGGCGCCCAGCACGATGAGAGTATCGTCAGCCGGATGGCGGCTCCATACCGCCTGCGCCTTCTCGACGGCCAGACGCTGAACGTATGCTGCCGCGCCCTCGTCGGGCAACAGGTCCTCGTTAATGTCGGCGGACTTGACCGTAAAGTCAACACCAGCCTGGGCAAGCAATTCACGGCGACGAGGCGAAGCGGAGGCAAGGATAAGCATCTTACGGTTGAGAGTATCGGCTGATGCCGCCTTTAGCAAAGAGGGAAGGCGGCGATAGACTGGCGGTAGCAAGTTGCGGAGGAGAATGGCCATGAAGCATTGGGGAAAGATCGCGGCCGCGGTCGTCGGAGCTGTCGTCGTGGCGATGGTCGCCATCTCTCTTTGTGAACGTCAACACCTTCCGCCCGCTGCTGGAGCAGCAACTGACCTCGGCGCTGGGACGAAAGGTGACGATGGGCAAGCTGAGCCTGTCGATCTTCTCCAGCAGCGTCGTGGCGCAGGACCTTAGCATCGCCGACGATCCCGCCTTTGGCTCCGCGCCCTTTCTCACTGCAAAGTCGCTGCATCTTGCCGTCGACCTGGGCCCGCTGATCTTCCATCACAAGATCATTGTGCGCGGCCTCAAGATCGACGAGCCGCAGATTCGCCTCGTCCACGCCGACCAGGGCGTCTGGAACTTCTCGACGCTGGGCAACACCGCCGCCAGCCGCACGGGGGACACAACAAAGGAGTCGGTGATTCCCGACCTCACCGTGGACAAGCTCAACATTCAGGGTGGCCGCGCCACCGTCGATAACCAGCCATCACGCGGAGCCGCGCTCACCTTCGACCAGATCGCCCTGACGGTCGAGAACTTCTCGTTCGCCAAACAGTTTCCCTTCACCTTGAAAGCCCATCTCCCCGGGGACGGGACCGTGACGCTGACCGGGCAGGCAGGCCCCATCGATCCGCACAACGCCGCGGCCACCGTCTTTGACGCACGACTGACGATGCATCACTTCGATCCCGTGGCCGTCGGTGCGCTCGACCGTAGCGCAGGCCTCGCAGGGCTCGCCGACCTCGATGCGCACATCACCTCGGACGGCGTCTCCGTCAGCAGCAACGGCACGGTGCATGTGCAGAACCTGCTGCTAAGCTCCAAGGGCTCACCCGCGAAGAAGCCGGTGGACGTGGACTACACCGCCTCGCACAACCTCAAGACCGGTACCGGCCAGTTGCAGAATACGAAGGTCACCATCGGCGCTCTGACCGCAACCCTCAACGGGAGCTACGGCCTGACCCCCGCTACAACGCTGAATGTGAACTTTGTAGGCCAGGGAATGCCGGTTGACGAGTTGCAGACCCTGCTGCCGGTGGCAGGCGTGCACCTGCCCAACGGATCGGTCCTCGAAGGCGGCCAGTTGACGACGAATCTCAACATTACCGGCCCGCCCGACAACCTCGTCATTACCGGGCCCTTCGAGATCGACAATACGCGGCTCGCCGGTTTCGACCTGGGATCGAAGCTAAAGGCAATCGCAGGCGCTGCCGGGCAGAGTGGAAATGCCACCGACATCCGTGCCGTGCGGGCCAAGCTTCGGGTGGCAAACGACGGCATCCGCGCCGACGACATCTACGCCTCGATGCCGGCGCTCGGCGAAGCGATCGGGCAAGGAACCGTCTCGCCCTCGAGCGTCCTGAACTTTCATCTCATGATGAAGGTGAATACGACCAAGGGCATCGGCGGTACGGCAGTCGGTCTGTTGTCAGCCTTCGGCGGTGTAAGCGGAGGAGTCGCACGTCAGGCGGCGGCGAATGGAATCCCGGTCACGATTACGGGAACCTCGTCCAACCCCATCATTACGCCCGATGTGAATGGGCTTCTGCGCAACAACGCGAAGTCCATCCTGGGCAACCGCAAAGACACCGGCCAGCAGGTCCTGCGCTCGCTCGGCGGCCTCTTCGGAAAGAAAAATTAGCGAAGAACTCTCATCGGTGCAGGCTTCTAGCTCTTTTTGTTGTCATCCTTCCGCGTAGCGGGAGGGATCTGCGGGTTGAGGGCGACTATATATCATCGGGGGCACTGCTCTAAGATTCGGCGGAATCAGGCCGATGTCTTCTCTACCGAGATGCTGGCCTGCATGGTGTGGGTCTGACCCGGTGCCAGCGTGACCGTATTGGCGGCGGCGTTGACGGTCTCAACGCACAGCATCTCGTGCCACTCGTCCGGCCCCATGTCGGCCATTGCCTTCCACGGATTGAAGACGACGGTGGTATCGGAGTTCGTCTTTGCGACCGTAATGTTGCGGCCGCCCGCAGCATCGTGCAGAACGCAGGTCGCAGCCGTATTTTGATAGACGCGGTCGGTCGCGCCGGTGAACGTCAGCGGCGCATGGGCGGCGGGCTTCTCGCGCATGCCGTCCGTCTTATCGATAAAGGGCGTCGCCTCCAGGCCAGTGACCGTGACCTCATGAACATCGGCCACCGAGTAATAGGTATGCAGCGCCTCTTCAAAGAGCAGCGGAGCGGCGGCATCGTTGGCCACCGCAAGCTGCATGGTAAGCGTGCGCCCAATAGTCAGTTGATAGGCGACGCGAAAGTCGTCATAGCCCAGCTCCCGGCTCATCGCAGTCGGCGCAAGGGTGAAGGTCAGGTGCAGATCATCGCCGGCAAGCGCGGCAAAGGCCAGCGTCCAGTTCTGGATGCGGGCGAAGCCGTGCGACGGCCCGGCCTTGCCGTCGTGCCGGTTCGCAAACCATGGAAATGCGATGGGCACGCCGCCACGGATCGGCTTGCCCGGCTCAAAGTCGCTCTTGCGGCTGAGGAAAAGTACGGGCTGCTCTCCCGTGGGCTGCCACGCAGTCAGGTGCGCTCCCTGCAGATAGACGGTCGCGGTGGCGTGGGGCGTCGTCACATTGGCGTAGATGAGGCCGCTCGATCTCTGGTGAAAGGAAAGCACGCCGGGGATGGCGAAGTTGTCGGTAAGAGAAGCGATATCCATGACTAATTCTGAGTATCGCAGATAGGAGCGTCTCCCTCTTTTGCGCAGGCATGGACAGGGTTTGCGGGCAGGCAAGAAAAATCGCAAGGGCACTTGGAGCAGCTGCCCTTGCGACGAATGGAAATGCCGTTCTAAGACTAAGCGAAGAGCTTCCGGCGAACCAATCCGGCAGCGCCGAGCAACCCTGTTCCCAGGAGAACGAACGAGGATGGCTCCGGGACCACGGAGGTTCCGGGGTCAAGCGTAATATTTTCCGAGGTGATGCCGGCCTGGCTTCCCTGAGAGTTGACATAGAGAACCTTGACCGATGCAAGGTCAGCTCCCGTGAGGAAGTCGGACGGGTTAGCGACCGTTACCTGCCAGTCGAAGTTGTAGATATCGCCTGCCTGACCGACCTGCAGACCGTTTCCGCTGCTTCCGGAGCAGAAGTAGCCGCCGCCGGAGCCGCTGCAGCCACTCGCATTAACGCCGCCATCAATCGTGCCGCTGAAGCCCGACGGAGGCGTAAGCAGAGAGATAGACGTAATCTGAGAGCTTTGCGAGACGATCTTCAGCGACGCCGCATTCAGCAGGTTCGTGCTTGCACCGGTGTAGCCGGTCGTGTCGACGGCCAGATTAATGTCGAAGACATTGGGGGTACCGGTGGCTGTGTAAGTGAGGGTGTAGGTCGAGCCGAAGCAGCTTGGGCAGCTTGGACCGATCGTGCTTGCCTCCGCATGCGTGCCGATCGCGAACAGGCAGAGGGCAGAGAGATAAAGAATTTTCTTCAGCATAGTGTTCTTCTCATTTCGTGACAAAAGATATCTCTTGAAACCTTGTCCCTTCAGAGTCCACAGCGATCCGGATGCCTGAAGAGGTTCTTGTCCCTGATACATGCAATCGGCATGCCATAAGCTCCCTTTCGACAGCTTGATCTATCTTGTTTGTTTTCAATGAGGCTCCCCGAGCGGTGCATAAGATGAAACCTTAGGTTGCAAATGCCAGCGGGTGTATTCCCAGAAAGGGAGAAAAAAATTTCTCTCTTGGCCCTATGCCCATCGACAAAGTTTTCCACTGCCGCAGCCCGAAAAAAGGAACCCAGCCTAAATCTGCGAATACCCCGTCGGGCTGAGAATCAGGTTGGAGACATTGCTCACGATAGGCTCGAATGAATAGCGCGGGTCGCTCGACAGCTTCTTCCACCCCGGATCGCTGCCGAAGGCCTTCCATTTCGCAGTCAGATCAGACAATTCGGGATAGCTCAGCATGTAGGTCAGGTTCGGCATCCGCGGCCCAACCAGCGTGTCGCCATAGAAGACCTGGTCGAAGCCCGCATTCCGAAAGTACTCGAACTCGCCCTTGTGGAACATCTCGACCTTGCGAACATGGTCGCCAAAGCTGGGACTCTCGTAGGTGCGGAGCTGGAAGACGCGCTTGTCGTGCTGCGCCGTCGAGGGCGGAGGCGTCAGCTTCGGATGTCCGGGAAAAGCGCTCAGCAGTGAGCTTTCCGCACGGATGAACGCGGGTGCGGTGGCAGGCGCGCTCCAGAACGGCTCCGCCGCCTTCATAAACGTCTCGTCCTCGACGAGCTTGTGGTCGATATTCACCAGCGTCTCCAGGTTGGTCGAAGGCATCAGCACATAGAGCGTCGGCGTCTCCGGTCCAAGGTCGAGATGAAATGCGCCGACCGGTGCGATGCCCAGACGGTTCAGCGCCGGAATCAGCGCGTTGTCCACGAAGCCCTCCGTCAGCTTCGTCTGCGGCCCGTTCTGCATGTGGTACTTGCGCAGATGATAGTACTCGCGAGCGCCGGATGCGGTGGTCTGCGCCTGCGCCTGATTTGCCTGATTGGTAAAAGCCAAGGTCGATGCGGCAAGGGAGCTGGTCAAAAAATCACGCCGTTTCATTAAGTCTCCTGTGAATAGATTGCCCAACAAAGTGGGACAAGAACGCACCTCGAAGCATACATCGGCCGCGGATCGCATGTCCTCCACGCGGCATTGCCTTATGCTGGAAGCATGACGCGACGCGCTCCGCTCAGTCTGCTGCTCTTGTGCACGCTGCTGTTCAGCGCCGCTCGTACGGCCTCTGCCATTGAGGTCCGAATCTCCTCGCAGGCGCTCGAGCGCACGTTGCGGGCCCAGCTCTTCAACGGTCCCGAAGGCCGCTACTACATGCGCGGCGGCATCAAATCCGCCTGCTATGTCTACGCGTATTCGCCGCACGTCACCTTCAAGCAGGACCGTATCGTCGTGCATGTCCACGCCCGCGCCAGGCTGGGGACTTCGGTCGGCGGCGTCTGCATCGGCGTGTCCATGGACACGAATGCCGACGTCTCCATGATCCCCGTCGCGCAGGAGCAGATCATCGGTTTTCGCGATGCGCGCATCGAGCACCTCAGCGAATCGAGAGAGCTGAACTTTCTTCTGGTGCCCTTTCTCGACCGCAAGCTGCCCGACCAGATGAAGGTGAACGCCGCCGACCTAATGCGTCAACTGCTGAGCCAATCGACCCAGACCACGGGCTATGCCTTTACCTTGAGCTCGCTGAAGCTGCACTCCCTGTTTGTCGAAGGTAAGATGCTGGTGCTTGATGCCGACGCCGGATTGAACGTGGACTGAAGCTGCCCGTCTATTGTGCCGCGCCTACGACCGGAGGCGTTGGAGCAACCGCAGCCGGCGCCGACGAAGAAACCGCCGGCACATGACGATGCAGTTGCGGCTCGGCTGTCGAATTTGTCGAAGCCGGTTCGACGAGTGGAGTTGCCGGGTCCGTCACATTGACTGACGCTGCCCCCACGCTCTCGATATCTCCCGGCAGTATCTCCCTGGGCGAATCCTTCGGCGCCTTGAAACGTCCATCCGCCAGATAGGCCACAATCATTCCCGCAGTAACCTGCGGACTCAGCACAAACAGCGGCACAACATACTTCTTGGACTTCACCAGTGATTCCACCACACCGTTAATAGGATGGCTGCGGTGAATGCTGCCCGGCACCTGCGGAATGATAAAGGTCGAAAAGTCCAGCTCAGGATGCCGTTTGGCATACTTCGTCAGCGATCGCGCGACCTGTTTGGGTGTCGTGATACCCAGGTCGATGAAAAAATTCCGATGGATCGAGTGCGGATAGTAGACGTTCAGCAGCATCTTCGAGAAATCGGCACAGTTGTGGAAGAAGAGATTGAAGTGGCTGACGTTGCGGTTGTCGTTGAACTCCGCAATAAAACGCTCATCGGCCTCGGGCGTCGTCTCGATCTGGAAGCCGTAGATCTTGCGGTCATAGGACGCGCCGATGAGCTGCGTCCAGTCTCCCTTCGGTGCCTCGCCTGCGTCTTTTCCTTCCTCGACGTCAGGAATGATATCGAGCAGATGCCTGCGCCGGTAGGCATCGCGCAACTGCGCTTCGAGCTCCGCATCCGCCGTCGTCGGAATGTCGTCTACGCGGTCCACGGCGTAGAGATAAGGCACCAGCGGAATCGCCAGCCAGTCGTAGCCCGCGACCCGGTGGTAGCGGCTGATGACCACGCCGAACTCGCCCGGACGGCAGGCCCGCAGCTGCGTCGGCGTCTCGGCGCAGATGTGGTTCAGGTAGATCGCGGCATGGCCGGTCGGATTGATGGCTCCGAAGGTGCCGTAGGGTTCTTCCATCAACAGGGCGGCATCGGCGTGCGCCCATACTCCTCCCGCTGCGAGGACCAGCGCTGCCAATGCGATCAGAGCCCTTCGTATGTGCTTCATCCAAACCTTTCCGCCAGCGTCGGCAGCAGCGCTCCTTATTAAGACACCATTCCCTCTGCGCTGGTTGCGGCTCTTCTCGATAAACCACTGGTTTTGAAAGGGACACGGCTTCGCAGGGCGGGGCAAGTCGCTCATAAATAACGAAGCAATGGCCCCCGAGAAAAATACTCCTGAAACTGGAGAGACCTGCCCATTAAGGAGTCGGCAGCAGCTTTCTCCGCTCCGTCTCCAGATAGGTGTACCGGATACGGTGGATCACCGTCGTCGTAGAAAAGAAGGCCAGCACCCAGAGGGCGGCGGCCATCACGCCCCAGTGATTGAACAGAGCACCGAGGATGACGCAGACGATGCGCTCGGGCCGCTCCATGAACCCCACCTTGCAGCTTCCAATCAGCGCTTCGGCGCGGGCGCGGGTATAGCTCACCATCAGCGACGCCGTCATCACGAATGCCACCAGGCCCACATAGAACAGCCGGTTGCCGCGCGCATAAAAGACCAGCAGGCCGAAAAAAATCACCACGTCCGAGTAGCGGTCGATCACCGAATCGAAGAACGCACCGAAGACGGAGACCTGGTTGGTCTGCCTGGCGACCCGGCCATCGACCATGTCGAAGATGCCTGCCCCAATGATGATCAGCCCGGCATAAAGGAACATGCGGTCGGCGTTGCGTACCCGTGCGAAGCCGAAGAACAGCGCGGCAACGATATTGATGCAAAGGCCGATGAAGGTGAGCGCGTTGGGTGAGATTCGGGTGAGTGCAAGACCGTTGACGATCTTCTGCAGCAGCCAGCCGCTGCCCTTGCCGAATGCACTTGTCCAGGTCAAAAAACTTGCCTCCAGAAAGACTGCACAACCTTACTACTGAAATTCGTGACCCGACTAAATTTATTCGGCCGTGTCATGAATGGTGACCAGCTTCAGCACCTCAAGCTCGCGGTTGCCGTTCGGCGTCACCACAGTGGCCACATCGCCCACTTTTTTACCCAGCAGGCATCGCCCGATCGGCGAGGTCGTCGAGATCAGCCCCTGGGCCACGTCGGACTCTTCGCTGGTGACCAGTTTGTACTGGATCTCCTCGTTCTTACTCGAGTCGAAGACCGTGACCGTGGCGCCGAAGCCGACCTTGTCGTGCGGAATATTGACGAGGTTGACCATGGCCAGCTCGCCCATCCGCTTCTTCAGCTGGCCCAGACGCGCATTGACGAAGACCTGCCGCTGCTTCGCCATGTGGTACTCGGCGTTCTCGCTCAGGTCGCCCAGCGCGACCGCTTTCTTGATCTCCGCGGGCAACTCGGTGGTGAGTTCGTACTCCAACTGCTTGATCTCTTCTTCGAGTCGTTTCTTTACTTGTTCTGGCATGGGGCCTTCCAGGTCGCGCTGGCATGTTCGCAACGTGCTTGCGGCAGCGGGTTGAAGATCAAAACATCATTATACGATGCACCCCGCCCCAAAGATGCACCGGCACCAATCCCAATCCCGGTCGTGGCTCAGTTTGGATCTTCGCGAGGACGGCCGAAAAACAGGACATAGCCGTCGGCGTCTTCGAGCTCGAAGCCGCGCAGGCCATCATGGGTATCTTTAAGAGGCGTCGAAAAGGTGACGCCGCGCGACATAAACTCGGTCGCCAGCGCATCAGGATCGGCCACAGAGACATAAGCGTCCCATCGGGCCTCCGGGTTGCGCTTGCAGTTGGGGAGTGGTTGCTCACCGACAGACTTGACGAAGATCATCGCTCCATCGCGGCACACGATTGCAAAAAATGGCTCACGATCGGGCTGCTGATAAGTAATTTCGAAACCGAGCTTGTCGCGATAGAACGAAGTTGCTGCTGTGACGTTCCGCACGATGAAGAATGGTGAGATACCGGAGATGGCTGGCCTCGTCATGCAAGCCTCCCTTGTGCATTTATTCGGATCATAGCAGGGGCGCAAGGGGATCAATCCGGAACCCGCCGCACCACCCCGCCCGCAGGCAGCATCTTGACCGCAAGCCGGGTTTGGCGGCAAGCAAAGGGACTTGGAGGATGATGCCGACCATCGGGCAGTGTATCCTTGGCGCGTGCCTAACCCAACTGAAAAATTGCCCTCTATGAAAACCCCTGAGACGGCCGAAGTAGCGCGAGTCGACCGCCGTGAATTTATCAAAACCAGCTCTCTGGCCGCCGGTGCGCTCGCGTTTGGTATGCCAACACTTTTGCGTGGACAGAACCTCAACAGCAAATTGAACATTGCCTGCATCGGAATCGGCGGCAAGGGCCGCAGCGACACCAATGCCTGCGCCGGTGAGAACATCGCCGCATTGTGCGATGTGGATGCCGGTTCGTCGGCTTATCAGCAGCAGACCAGAAAATATCCGAACGCGAAGTTTTACAAAGATTTCCGGCAGATGTTCGATCAAATGGGAGATCAGATCGATGCGGTAACGATCTCGACGCCGGACCACATGCACGCGATTGTGGCGTCACTGGCGATGAAGAAGAAGAAGGCGGTCTTCTGCCAGAAGCCGCTGACGCAAACGATCTATGAGGCGCGCTATCTGCGGAACATGGCCCACGACAAAAAGCTCGTCACGCAGATGGGCAATCAGGGCAGCGCCTCGGACGGTCTACGCCGTGGCGTGGAGACCATTCAGGACGGGCTCATCGGGCAGGTGCATGAGGTTCACGTCTGGACGAACCGCCCGATCTGGCAGCAGGCAATGGAGCGCCCGGCAGGAGAAGACCCCATTCCCGCGACATTAGACTGGGATACCTGGATCGGCCCCGCTCCCATGCGGCCCTATATCGGCAGTCGGAACCCAAAGGATCGAGACGGAGTTTACGAGCCGTTTAACTGGCGCGGCTGGCAGGATTTTGGCACCGGTGCGTTGGGCGACATGGCCTGCCACACGGTCAATATGCCGTTTCGTGCTTTGGACCTCGATTACCCGACCGAAATTGAAGCGATGCCTCTCGGCGTGATGAATAGGGAATCCTATCCCGTCGGCTCCAAAATCCGCTTCCAGTTTCCCCGCCGTAAGGGTCACATTCCCTTCGAGCATCAGCATCTCTTCCACCATTACAGAAAGATCGAGCACGATCCAGTGACGCTCTTCTGGTACGACGGCGGCCAGCCTGATCCGGCACTTCGCGGCGGCCATGACCTGAGCAACAAGCCGCCCGTCGAACTGACTGCCGACATCGTGGCGCTGCAGGGCAAGCTGCCCGACAGCGGATGCCTGATGATTGGCGACGGAGGCACGGTCTTTTCACCGGACGATTATGGAACCAACTTCTTCGTGAAGCTGAAGGGCGAGAAAGAGTTCGTGAACTACCTGAAACATCCGGCCATGGCGCAATATCCGGAGCGGATTGTTCGCAACCAGCATCCCGGCAATCTGGTGCAGGCGCATGCGCTGGAGTGGCTGGATGCCGTCAAGGCGAACAAGCCAGAGATGTGCTACTCGCGCTTTGACATCTCGGCGCGTCTGGTGGAGATCATGCTGCTGGGCTGCGTCTCCCTGCGTGCGGGCCAGAAAATTGAATGGGATGGCCCGAAGATGGAAGCGAAGAATTGTCCTCAGGCGGCTCCCTTTATACGGCGGCAGGACCGTTCCGGCTGGGCCCTTTCCTAATGGACTCCCGTACTGATCCTCGGTAAAGCAGACGTCATCTTGACCGAAGGCGCTTGCACCCCGACGAATTTGTTCGTCGGGGTGCAAGCGGAGTGGAGATACTCCTGATATCTCCACTCCGCCTTTCGCGCCACCCGCTCTCATCGGGAAATCCGCCGCCGCACCCGTAAAATAGTCCCAGCGTGATGCACCACGCGCATCGCCGGAGGTCGCGGACTTGAAGTTTCTGGGAACACTACTGCTGCTCCTTCTGATCGCCGTAGGCGTCACAGGCTACGTGGTCTATGCCCCCTTCGGCCCCAGCGCCGAGACCTTCGTCGATATCGCTCCCGGCACCGGCACCCGGACCATCGCCACGCAGCTTGAAAAGAGCGGCGTCATCCGCAGCCGCTACGGCTTCGACCTGCTGCACCTCGCAAAGCACGGAACCCTCAAAGCGGGTGAGTACCGCTTCGACCACGCCGCGCCCATGACCGAGGTCTACGCCCGGATCGTGCGCGGCGACATCTACACCGTCACCCTGAAGATCCCCGAGGGCTACAACATCTTCGACATCGCCCAGGCGGTCGCCACCGCCGGACTTGGCTCGCGCGACGCATTTCTCGTCGCCGAGCGGCAGCACACCGAGTTGATCGCCTGGCTGCTCCCCAACGGGGCCTCCCCGCCGCAGTCGCTCGAAGGCTACCTCTTCCCCGACACCTATTCGTTCTCCCGCCACGCCACCCCGGTCCAGATCTTGACGGCGATGGTGCGGCGTTTCCGCCGGGTCAGTGCCCAGATCGGCCTTAACGCAGACGTACAGCAGACCGTGACCATGGCCTCGCTCGTAGAAAAAGAGGTCAACCAGGACACCGAACGGCCACTGGTAGCCGGTGTCTTTACCAATCGGCTGGCCAAAGGCATGCCCCTCGCCACCGACCCGACCGTAATCTACGCTGCTCTGCTCGACCAGCGCTGGACCGGCGCCATCCACACCGCCGACCTGCAGTACGACTCGCCCTACAACACGTATAAACACGCAGGACTGCCGCCCGGTCCGATCTGCAATCCCGGAATCGCGTCGTTGCGCGCCGCCATGAACCCGGCCAGGACTGACTATCTCTACTTTGTGAGCGATGCCGCCGGGCACAGCCGCTTCTCCACCGATTTGAAGGAGCATTCACAACAGGTGCAGGCCTACTGGAACGCTCAAAAGGGCCGCAACCGCTGACCCGTCCTCCTCCATGCAAAATAAGAGAAACGCTGCGGGTCTTCGCAACATCCAATAAAGCGAATCAAGAGACCAAACCCCAGGCGATGACGCAGGCCATTCTGTCGGCGTGTGCGTCTTCGCGGACAGATATACTTGAAGTTTGTGCCCATGAGTTTAAAAAGAGCGTTTGCGGCGGGATTGATTAGCCTGGTTCCGGCGTTGACCGGATGCCTGACGCACACCCGCATCGTCCCCCGGACCCACCTCGCCGAGTTGGTGATCGGCACATCGCTCGACCAACTGGTCAAGCAGATCGACACCCAGTACGACGACCTCAAGACCATGAAAGCCACGGTCGAGATCTCCGCCACCACCGGCGGTGGACTTCAAGGCAAGGTCACCGAGTCGCCGAACTTCAGCGGCTATATCTTCATGCGCAAGCCCGAAGACCTCCGCGTCATCCTGCTCGTGCCCGTCCTGCGCAACCAGGCGATGGATATGGTGAGCGACGGCGAGACCTGGAAGCTCTGGATTCCCCCCAGAAACCGCGCCATGGAAGGCACCAGCCAGGTCACGAAGCCGTCGAAGAACGGCCTCGAAAACCTGCGCCCAGCCGTCTTCTTCGACTCCCTGCTCATCCGTGGCCTGGAGCCGGATGAGATCGCCTCGCTCACCTCCGATATCCGTATCGTGCCCGACCCGAAGAAGAAAAAGGACCTGATCGAAGAGCCCGACTACGAGCTTCAGATCCTCTCGCAGCCCCAGGGACAGACGGCGCACACGCACCGCGTCGTTCATATCAGCCGCACCAACCTGCTGCCCTACCAGCAGGACCTCTATGACGCCGACGGCAACGTCGTTACCCAGGCGGTCTACAGCGACTACCGGGAATACAACGGCGTCTCGTTTCCTTCAAAGATCGTCATCACGCGCCCGCTCGACCAGTACAGCCTCACCGTCACCATCACCAGGATGACGCTGAACCAGCCCCTCGCTAACGACCAGTTCGACATGAAGATCCCGGACAACGTCCCCATCCAGAAGATGCCGTAAAAGTCTTTAAAATCCGCGCCGATACGCGCAAATCCGCGGTCGACGTTCAAGGTTTTAAAATCGGCGTTAAGCCTTCGCAGGAGCAGGGAACTCGCATGGAGCAAGCCAAGCCATCACGAACCGCACTCCGCGTCGCCATGCGGCGGGCGGCCCATCAGATCTACGACGCCAAACCTCTGGTCTTCGACGACCCCATCGCCGTAGCAATTCTGGGTGACACCTACGCCGAAGAGGTCAGGCGAACGCCGACCCGGCCCGACCGCCCGTTTTCAGTCTCGCTGCGGGCCTTTCTGGTAGCGCGCAGCCGCTACGCCGAGGACAACCTCGCACGCGCCGTCGCTCGGGGAGTTTCGCAGTACGTCCTGCTGGGAGCGGGTCTGGACACCTTCGCCCATAGAAATTCGTACCCGAAGCTGCGTGTCTTTGAAGTGGACCACCCGGCGACGCAGCTCTGGAAACGCGACCTGCTCGAGACCGGCGGTATCACCGCACCCGACCGCCTCACCTATGCTCCAGTCGATTTCGAGCGCGAATCGCTGCCGGAGCAGTTGGCCGCAGCCGGGTTCGACGCGGACGCTCCCAGTTTTTTTGCCTGGCTCGGCGTCGTGCCTTATCTGACGGCGGCGGCGTTTCGCGCCACCCTGGAATTCATCGCCACGCAGCCCGAGGGAAGCGGCCTGGTGCTCGATTATGGCCAGCCGCGGCATGTGCTGCCCCTGCTCGAACAACTTGCGCACGACTCGCTGGCTTCGCGTGTAGCACTGGCGGGCGAGCCGTTTCAGCTCTTCTTTACGCCCGAGGAGATGGCAGCCGAGCTTCCCCGCTTTCGCGAGATCGAAGACCTGGGGACAGGCGAGATCAACGCCCGCTACTTCGCCGGGCGCAGCGACTCCCTGTGGCTTCGTGGAACGGCGGGACGCCTGCTCTGTGCGTGGCTGTAAGACAGCTTGCCGCAGCCCCCTACGCACAGCACTGCCATCCGGCCATGCCGAGCCGGTTGCACTCCAGCCGCCGCTGTATCATCTGTCCTTTAGGAAGTCTCTCTTTGAGAGAGGCTATTTAATAGAAGATGGTAAAGATGGATAATTCCGCAAATCTCCGCATAGGTCTGTTTGGCATCGGGCTCTCGGCTTACTGGGACCAGTTTCCCGGTCTCGAAGAGCGCCTGAAGGGCTACGTCCACACCGTCGAAGAGCGGCTTCAGGGCCCCAACCGCGAGATCGTCAACTTCGGTCTCGTCGACTCGCCCGAGCGCGCCCTCGCCGTCAGCCACGAAGCCCGCCGGCAGGACGTTGACCTTCTGGTCATCTACGTCACCACCTACGCGCTCTCTTCAACGGTTCTGCCCATCGTTCGCCGCGCCAAAGTGCCTGTGTTGATCCTCAATCTACAGCCCACGGCCGCCATCGATTACGCGAGATTCAACGCGCTGCCCGACCGCACGGCCATGACCGGAGAGTGGCTCGCGTACTGTTCCGCCTGCCCCGTCCCCGAGCTGGCCAATGTCTTCAGCCGCGCCAGCATTCCCTTTCATCAGGTGACCGGCCTGCTCGAAGACGACCCCGAATGCTGGCGCGAGATTCACGCCTGGATCGATGCGGCACAGGTCGCCAACACGCTTGCCCACACGCGCGTTGGCCTTATGGGCCACTACTACAACGGGATGCTCGATATCGCGACCGACCTCACGGCCATGTCCTCCCTCTTCGGCCTGCACTTTGAGGTCGTCGAGATCGACGAGCTAAGCCGCCTCCGGCTCGATACCCCTCAAAACGAAGTTCAACGTCAGCTAAAAATCTTCTCGACAGCCTTCGACATTCAGCCGGACTGCTCCTCCGCCGAACTCGAACGTGCGGCGCGCACCTCCGCCGCGCTCGAGCAATTCGTCCAGAGCCACCGGCTGGGAGCGCTCGCCTACTTCTACAAAGGCTCCGGTTGCGAGATGAACGAGGACACGGTCACCTCCATCATCCTCGGCACCTCTCTGCTCACCGGTCGAGGCATCCCCATTGCGGGCGAGTACGAGATCAAAAATGTAGTCGCCATGAAGATCCTCGACAGCTTCGGCGCCGGTGGATCGTTCACCGAGTACTACGCCACCGACTTCGCGGAGGACGTTGTCCTTCTGGGCCACGACGGCCCCGGACACACCGGCATCGCCGAAGGCAAAACCAAGGTGCGTCCGCTCACGGTCTATCACGGAAAGATCGGCCGCGGCCTCTCCGTCGAGATGAGCGTCAAGCATGGCCCGGTCACGCTGCTCTCCGTCGTCGAGAGCAAGGGCGGCGGCTTCAAGCTGCTCGTCGCGGAAGGCCATGTGGAGGACGGCCCCATCCTCGAGATCGGCAACACCAACAGCCGCTACCGCTTCCCCATTGGGGCCCGCAACTTTATGAATCGCTGGAACGAACAGGCGCCCGCCCATCACTGCGCCGTCGGTCTGGGCCATCTCGCAGGCAAACTGGAAAAACTTGGGCTGCTGCTTAATATCGAGGTGGTACGAATCTGTTGAAGAGATCTGGATCAATGATCTGAGAACGGCTCGATCACAATGAAGGCAAATTCAGCGTTGCGCTGATCATTGTCTTAGGCCTTGCGCAGTTTACGCTTCACCCACAGGGTGCCGAAATAGGCCAGCGCCAGCAACAGCACCGCGATCCCAACAGGAAGTCCAACCCACTTGTACGTCAGGGTGAAGTCCGGCATCCGGCTCGTCGCTATCTTATAGGCGAGCAGACCGATGATGGCGAGGAAGGTGGCCGCGAAGAAGGCGGCAAAGCCCACCGCGACGCTCATCACCAGCGTCGTGAAGAGTCCCAGGTCGCCCAGCGGAATGCCGAAAAGGTAGCCGGAACCGAATGCGCGGGGAGCCGTCAACGTCCCATGCTGCGAGGTCTGCGTCATACCAGTAGAATACTGCTTTATGGCAGAGAACGCTCAGGACGGGTTGATTCAGGCGGCGCAGGTTGTCCGCGAGACGACAGTACGGAAGGCGGCAAACGGCATCCACTATGCCGCCTTTGGCGAAAACAGCCTGGAAGGCAAGGACTTCGACCACATGGTGCAGGCGGTCCCGTCAGCGATTGCCAACGCGCTCACTCGCAAGACCTACTATTTCGTTCCACTTGCACTCAGCGAGCGCAGGGGCAGCGAAACCACGCTCGTCGCCGCTGCCTATACCCCCGAACTGGGCGACCAGGCCACCTGCCATCGCAATGTGGCGATCGAAGGCACCGACGGCGTCTTTATCTCCACCCGCCTGCTGGGCGACCGCTTTGCCCTGGCATTCGAGTTCTTCATCAACGTCGGCCATGCCTTTGTGGATGTCGCCGGTGTTCCCGAGGAGTTCAATCAACTCGTCTGGGCGCAGGCACTGGCCGATGTGCGGGGCGAGACCAGCCAGGACTCGTGGGAGAGCCGCAACCTGTCCCTGGGCGGCAAGGCCGATTCGGGAACGATCGACGGCAGACCCGTCATCGACGAAAAGGCCAAATCGAGCTTCCTCGAGTCGGCGTTCTCCGATGCAGTGGCGATCTATCAGCTCTCACTCTCCGTGGACTTCGACTACTCGGAGCTACGCGAGCGCGAGTACCCGCTGCTGGCCCCGCAGGCTCTGGCTGACCGGCTGCGCCTGGTGGCGAAGCTCTTCCCTCCCAATACGGGATACGAGTTCGCCATCCGCTACCGGCGACGCGCCTAGCCTTCCGCAGCCCTTTTATTTGCTGTTCCGCCGCCTACTGACTTGTCATTCCGCAGCGCAGCGAAGGAATCTGCCTTTTTCATCCTCCCAACCCTGTATTCGCCATTACTCATTCACGCCGTGCCGGCAAAGCGCTGACACCAAAGGGGAATGGCTTTGGCCGGAAAACCGTGTAACTTCGGCAGCAGCTTATATTACATGGGTATGACGCATCTTATTTTTTCTGACGCTCCGATTGGAACGATCTCTTACTCTGTTAATTGCAGCACTGGTAAATAAAGTGCAGGTTTTGTGAGCGCAATAAATATGGGGCCATCTTTGAGCCGTCCGCTGAAGCCAAAACACTTCGTCCTGTTCGCGGCCCTCTACGTCGGCCTGCAAGCGATATGTATTGTGCTGTTTCCCGCGCACGCCATGGGCGTCTCCTATCCCTTCATGATTGTGGCGCCCTGGCTGGCGCTGGGCGTCTGCTGGCAGGTTGGGCGCGTCCATGCCGTGCGAACCCGGCTTCTATGGACGCTGCTTTCGGCGGCGCTTGCCATCTGGGCCGTGGGAATGCTGTTTGCGGCCTGGGAAGATCTCTGGCAACACAACCCGCTGACCGGCGCTGACTTTTCAGACTTCCTGTTCTTCGTCTACGGGATGCCGGTGCTGCTGGCCATCTCCTCTCCGACCGAAGGGGAGCGCATCTCGTTATTTGTGTGGTTCGATGCTCTTCAGGTTTTGATGACGGCATTTCTGGCCTATGTGGCGATCTTCTCTGTTCTGCCATTCGCCCACAGGGCTGGCAATCCTCTCTCCGTTCCGCGCCTTCTGGTGACCTACAACGTGGAGAGTTTCGCGCTCGCCGGCGCCGCGACCCTGCGGCTGCTGGCCTATACCAACGATGGAGAAAAGCGTCGTTTCTACCAGGTCTTATGCGGCTATCTCTGGATCTACGCCGCCTTTACGGCGCTCTACAACCATATAACGGTTGTGACCAACGAGCAGACAGGCCTCTACGATCTGCTGACCACGCTTCCGTTTGTGTTTCTGGCGCTCGGCGCGGTCTATCTCTTCGGACCCCGCGAGGAGACCGTCCAGTCCTTCCGGCGAAAGCCCCTGACGCTGTTTATCGACAACGCAAGCCCGATCTTCTTTATGGTCGCCTTGCTTGCCCTTGGCGCCGCGCTGATCCGGCAACATTTCTATATCGGGATGAGCGGCATCGTCGTTGCCCTCGCAGTCTATAGCATCCGGGCAACGCTGCTGCAGGGCCGCTATATGCAGGCCCAGCAAGAGCTGCAGGCGGCCCGCGACAAGATGGAGACGATGTCGCTGACCGACAGCCTCACCGGCATTGCCAATCGCCGCAGCTTCGATCGATCGCTTGAAGTCGAATGGCGGCGGGCGGTGCGGCGGAAGACTCCGCTGGCGCTACTAATGATCGATGTGGATTTTTTCAAGAAATTGAACGACAGGTATGGCCATCCCTACGGCGACGAGTGCCTCGTCCAGATCGCCCAGGCGCTGCAATCCGCCTTGCCCCGCACCGCCGACCTGCTGGCGCGCTACGGCGGCGAGGAGTTCGCCGTGATTCTGTCGGCGACCGACGCGCCCGGAGCCCTGATCGTTGCCCAGAGAATGCAGGAGATCGTGCATGCACTCCATCTTCAGAATGAGACCCAGATCGGATCGACCGTAACCATCAGCATCGGTGTCGCAGCCTATCAGTTCCCCCGCGAGGGCACAACGGCGACCATCCTTCACGCCGCCGATGAAGCGCTCTATCTCGCCAAGCGGAATGGCCGCAACAGGATCGAATATGCTGCAAGCGAAGCGCCCGTGCAGATCGACTGACGAGGCTCCCAAAAAAAGCGGCTCCCGACCGCCGCATCCTCGAAGAGGCCCGCCCGCTCGCGAGGGGTAGACTACTCAGGGTAATTGGAGAGTGTTCATGCGTCTTCCTTATTGGAGTCTGATCGCGCTATGCGGCGTGGCCGCGGCGCAGACTTCAGCGATTCGTCCCACCGACAGCTTCCACTTCAACGACCATGGCCTCGTCATCCGCCAGCATGCTGTCCCGCAGATGCCCTTCACCGTCGCCGGCACGCGCGGCGTTGTCGTAGGGCAACAGGACGGACAGTTCGAGGCGTGGGTCCTTCCCGTCAAGCTGCTCAGCCATTTTTCCATCGAGGCCAACGTCGAAGGCTACTCTGTGCCCATCGATGTGAACCAGGCAGCCAGGGAGATCGAGGTCTATCCCGACCACACCACCATCACCTACTCGCACATCGCGTTCACGCTGCGACAGACCATGTTCGCTCCCGACGAAGCAGCGGACGGCACCGGCGCCGTCGTCCTCTTCCAGATCGATTCCATCCGCCCCGTCGACTTCACCTTTCGCTTCACGCCCGAGATGCGCTCCATGTGGCCCGAACGCGGCGAAGGCGTTCCCTCGGCCGAGTGGGTCAAGCAGGGCAGCAGCGGCTTCTATGTGCTGCACACGGATTATCCCGATCTCGCGGGCGCTGTCGCCATGCCCACCGCCGAGCCCGGCATCATGGCTCCCTATCAGGAGAAGCCCCGCGTCTATCCGCTCGAGCTGAAGCTGCACTACGATCCGAAACGCGATGGCGCGCGCTTCTTTCCTCTGTTGATGGCCGAGGGAACCACCACCGCGACGGCGAACACCAGCGCGCTGCTGGCGAAGATCTCTGCGCTCAATGCCACCCTGCAACAAACCTATGAAGCGCACGCCGCGCGCTATGCTGCGATGCTTGCCAATCTCACCTCCATCCAGACCCCCGACGCCGGATTGAATGACGACTTTCAATGGGCGGAGATGTCCATCGAGCAGTTGAAGGCGCGCACCGGCGACGAGACCGGACTGGTTGCGGGCTATTACTCGTCGGGCGATTCCGCGAGACCCGGCTTCGGCTGGTTCTTTGGCCGCGACACCCTCTACACCCTCTACGCGGTCAACAGCTTTGGCGACTTCACGCTGAGTCACGAGGCGCTCGAGTTCCTCATCAAGCGCCAGCGCGCCGACGGCAAGATGATGCATGAGTACAGCCAGACCGCCGCATATACCGATTGGAAATCGTTGCCCTACATGTACGCCGCAGCGGATTCGACGCCGCTCTTTCTCACCCAGATGCTCGACTACGTGCGGGCCAGCGGCGATGTAGATTTTCTCCGCGCCAATCGCAAAGCCGTTGAGGATGCATGGCGCTTCGAGACGACGCACGACTCCGACGGCGACGGCATCTACGACAACGCTCAGGGCACCGGCTGGGTCGAGAGCTGGCCGCCGGGAATGCCGCATCAGGAGATCTACCTCGCGCTGCTGGACCAGCAGGCCTCGAGCGCCATGGCGCAGTTGTCCACGCTGCTTGACGACACCGCCACCTCGGCGGCGGCATCCGCACGCGCAGCCGACCTGGCAAAGAAGATCGAGGCCGAGTACTACATGCCCGCCTCTCAGAGCTATGCCTTCAGCCGCAACACCGGCGGCGCACTCGACCGCACGCCAACGATCTTCCCCGCAATAGCATGGTGGAACGAAACGAACGGCGGAGCAGTCCTCACCCACACCGAACCCAGCTTCGAGCATTGGGCCTCGCACGACTTCTCTACCGATTGGGGCCTGCGCGACATCGCCGAGAGCGATCCTCTCTACGACCCCATCAGCTATCACCAGGGCTCGGTGTGGCCGCTCTTCACCGGCTGGCTCTCGCTGGCGGAGTACCGCACGGCGCGCCCGCTCTCGGGCTACGCGCACCTCATGCAGACCGCCGACCAGACCACCACGCAGGACCTCGGCGCAGTAACCGAGCTACTCTCCGGCGCCTACTTCCAGCCCTTCGGCAGAAGCACCACCCACCAGCTCTGGTCGTCTTCGATGGTCATCACTCCCGCGCTGCGCGGGCTCTTCGGCATCGACGTCGACGCGCTGGCGAAGACCATACGCCTCAACCCGCATCTGCCCGCCGACTGGGACGACGCCGAGGTGCATCGTCTCCATGTCGGAGCCTCGATCGTTGATCTGAAGTATCGTCGCAACACGCGGCAGATGACCGTGCGCCTCACACAAATCTCGGGCGTTCCCATTCACCTTGCCGCCGCTACAGCGGACGGGAAAGTCGCCGACGACGGCCAATCCGCCACCTTCACTCTCCCCGCCGTCGAAGTCGCATTGCCGCACCGCCTGCCGCTTCCCGGAGCGCGCACGGCACAACCCAAGGTCCTCGCCGAGAGTATCGATGCGCACTCCATAAAGCTCGAACTCGAAGCGCAGGGCGGCTCGACCGTCGAGTTCAAGCTGCGCAAAAATGGCACGGTGAAAAAACTCGCCGCCGACGGCGCAACCATCGTTCCCCCCGCTACAGCCAGCAGCAACACGGGACGGTTACTCGTAACCCTTCCCGCCGGAGATGGCTATCAGCGAAAGACGGTCACGCTGCGCTGGTAGCATTCAAGTTGTCAGGATGGACTGACGCTGCTGCAGAAAACTACGCACCGCCGCATCACCCTCAAGCCCGATTGCGATCTCATACGCGCGGCGGGCCTCCTCATGCGCTCCATTTCTTGCCAGCAGCTCCGCCCGCGCAGCCCAGTAGGGCTGATACTCCGCAAGCCTTGCGTCATCGCTCAGCTCCGGCATGACTGCGAGAGCAGCCTCGGCTCCATGCATCTCCGCGATGGCCAGGGCGCGATTGATCGCGACCACAGGCGAGCCGGAGAACGCGAACAACGCATCGTAAAGCTGCACCACCTCGGCCCAGTTCGCTCGGCCTGTGCGACAGCGGGCAACGTGCGCGGACTGCAACGCAGCTTCCAGCTGATAGCGGCCAATCACGCCGCGTGTGCTCGCCCGTTCGATCAACGTCTCTGCCCTGTCGATCATCCCCGCATCCCACAACGCGGGGTCTTGCTCAGCGAGCGGCACATACTTCCCCTGCTCCTGGCGTCGTGCCCCCCGGCGCGCCTCCGCGTGCAGCATCAGCGCAAGCAAGCCCAGAGCCTCCGGTTCCTGCGGCAGCAGTTCGGTCACCAGCATCGCCAGAAACATGGCCTCCTCGGTAAGATCGCGGCGCGCAACATCGGTCCCTCCAGGACAGGTCCAACCCTCGCTGAAGGCCGCATAGATAGCGTCCAGCACCGCCTCAAGCCGGTCGGCCAGCTCTTCGCGTTCCGGCACGCTGAAAGGAATACGGGCCTGACGGATCTTGTCCTTGGCGCGGACCAGCCGCTTGCCCATCGTCGCTGGAGAGGTAAGAAATGCCGATGCAATCGTCTTCGCATCGAGTCCAAGCACCACCTGCAGCATCAAGGGCGCACGAATCGCGGCGTCAATCGCAGGATGCGCGCAGGCAAACATCATCGCCAGACGCTCGTCCGGAATTTCGGAGGCGGTCGCTGCAGCCTCCAAACCTTCGACCATCACCTGCAACTCCTCGGCAGCAATCTCGTGCCGATGCCGTGCGCGGTGCATATCGATCGCCTTTCGCCGCGCAACCGTCAGCAGCCATGCCTCCGGATTCGACGGACATCCACTCCGCGGCCAATCCGCCAGCGCCGAGGCGAACGCCTCCGACAGCGCGTCCTCGGCGGCGGCGACATCCTGGGTGCGCGCTGCCAGAAAGGCGACGAGCTTGCCGTAGCTGCGGCGCGCAACCGCGTCCGCCACGCTGCGGGCCTGCGCGTCGCCTTCCAGTGGAGTCATGGGTTTACACCGCCACCGGTATATTCCCCAGAGGACGCACCTCGACCACGCCATGCGTTGCCGCCGGGCAGCGCGCCGCCCACGAGATCGCGGCATCGAGGTCAGGCACGTCGATGACGAACAGGCCGCCCAACTGCTCCTTCGAGTCCGCATAAGGACCGTCGAGCACCTGCGCCTTTCCATTCGTCATGCGTACCGTCGTCGCCGACGAGCTCCGCTCCAGGCGGTTCTTCCCCTTGAGAACGCCCGCCTTCGTCAGCGCCTCCATGTACGACACATAAGCCGCAACTCCCTGCTCCTGCTGCTCCTTCGTCAGGGCCGCAAAAGCGCCTTCGTTTACATAATTCAACAATACATATTCCATGTGGATCCTCCGTCGTTGGTGAGTAGGCGGCCACGATCTTCCGCCGCTATGATGACGCTCCGCATCCTTCCATTTGGACACCGCGCTCTTCAAACTCTTCGGCCATTGAATTTTATTTCTTCCTGCCAATCTCGCAGAGCATGTCCGAATGAATGTTCAAGCCGATATTGGTCATGTTGTAGAAGTGTTCGCTCGCCACCAGCCAGACGATCTCGCAGATCTCCCGCTCGGAATAGTAGCCGGACATGCGGGCAAACGTAGCCGGCTCGACCTTCTTGTCTCTCGTCAGCTCCGTCACGTAGTCCAGCGCGGCGCGCTCCGCATCGCTGAAAAGAGGGCTCGTGCGATAGTGTTCGAGCGCATCGAATTTGGCTTGGTTCATCGACTCTTTAATCGTGAAAGACCTGGCAATATCGATGCAGAAGAGGCAGATATTAATATGTGCTACCTGTTCGCGGACCAGCATCACCATCTCCCGCGACAGCAGCAGCTTCTTGTCCAGCTTGCCGATCTTACCGCCGAATATGCCGAACGCAAGCGGCATCCGCGCCGACACTACTTTAACCGGCGTAAGCACTTTGCCGAACTGTCGCCGCGTCATCGCATAGACCAGCTTCATCATCAAGCCATGCGGGCTTTCAATGGGAGCAAGAAATGTATCCATTTGTATCTCCGTACTGGATTTTCAGGCAGCCATCATGGGCCGCCCGTTGAAACATTTTTAAATCAAGCGTCAACAAAAACTTCCGGCAGCCTGCCCTTCGCGCGTTCCTTTGCGCAAAGAGTGGGAGACTACGACTCTCCCAACCGAAGACGCTCTACACCTCTATGACGCTTCGGCGACGCCGATTTGGACACTGCGCCTGAACGAAATCTATCTCGCCCGCCATCTTGCTCATTACGCAGCTTTCTTGCCAGTTGTGCTATTCTCGGCGGAGCGTGGAGCTTTTTCTCAATCTCGCATGGGCGACACTTTCAATCCTTCTTGTTGGAGGTTGGATCTGGTCGATCCGCGAGGGACACACTGAGTTTGAGTGGACGACCTGCATCGCCCTTATTCTTCTGCTTGTGCTGCTCTTTCCCGCCATCTCCATGACGGATGACCGTGTCGCCATGAGCACGCCGGTCGAGCTTGAGCACATGATGCGCGCAAGCGAAGCTCCCCTCGGACACACCGCGGTCCTTGGGTTGTTCAGCCTGTTAGGAGCGATCGTTCTGGTCATCCTCAACATGGCGGCGCCTCTGTTCTACTCCCGCATACGCACCCGCGTATTTGCCGAGACGCTGCTGGCCGGATTCATCCGCGCCGTCGGCGTTCGGCCCCCGCCTGTATCAGGACTCTTCGCTCACTAGCCGAAATTCGTCCTTCCTAAAACCTACATCTTGATCCAGAAGGCAGTATGACGCAGAAAATTTTCTACGTGCTATGCGCCATTTCCATGGCCGGGCCGTCTCTCGTAGCCCAATCTCCCCCGGCGCTTGCCGCACCCATCACGGTGCAGCAGGCAGTCGATCGCGCCCTCACCGGCAATCCATCGCTCGCAGCGGCACGCGAACATCTCTCCGCCGTGAACGCCACCATGCTGACCGCCAGGGCCCGCCAGAACCCGAACCTCACCCTGCTGGGTCAGGGCGTTACCTTGCCCGAGATCAACAACAACGGCGGCAACCCGTATTACTACTCGGCGAACGTCTCGCGTCTGTTCGAGCGTGGGCAGAAGCGCCGCTGGCGCATGGAAGGAGCAGCCGACACCGCCGCGGTCGCCGAGAGCCAACTCCACGATCAGCAGCGGCAGCTTGTCCTCAGCGTCCGCGTGGCCTTCACCAACATGCTCGCCGCCAAGGCCGCGCTCGGCATCGCCGAAGAGAACCTCGCCGACTACCGCAAGACGGTGGACCTGAGCAAAGCGCGCCTCGACGCGGGCGACATTACCCGCACCGACTTCGAGCGCATCGATCTGCAACTCGCTCAGTTCGAGGCCGACGACGACAGCGCCCGCCTCAACCTGCAGCAGGCCGGCGCGCAGCTCCAACAGCTCTTCGGCGTCGATCACCCCTCGCCCACCTTCGACGTGACCGGCACCCTCGATCCGCCGTCGCTCACCCTCACCATGGCGGACGCTGAAAATCGCGCCCTCGCTGCCCGTCCCGACTATCAGGCCGCCAGGCAATCGCTTCTGCTCGCACAGGCCAACGCGCGCTTCGCCATCGCCAACGGCACCGCCGATCCTACGCTGGCAAGCGAGTACGAGCGCAGCGGCGCCGACAACACCTTCGGCGTCAGCCTCTCCATCCCGCTGCGCATCTTCGACCGCAATCAGGGCGAGAAGCAGCGCACCAGTTACGAAGTGAACTCCAGCCGCCTCGCCGTCACCGCCGCGCGCAATCAGGTCGTCTCCGATGTCGATCAGGCATGGCTCGCGCTCGACACCGCGCAACATCAGGCCGTCCGCTACAACACCCACTACCTCGCCGAGGCCGGACGCGTCCGCGACAACCTGCAATTCAGCTATCGCAACGGCAACTCCACGCTGCTCGACTACCTCGACGCCCTGCGCGACTACCGCGCCATCCATCTCAGCAGCCTCAACGCCAACGTTCAGGTGTGGCTTGCCATTCACCAACTCAGCTACGCGACCGCGACGGACATCCTCCCATGAAAAAACATATCGAAATCCTGTCAGTCCTTGCACTCGCCGTCGTTCCCCTCACGGCCTGCAAACACGCTCCGCCGCCGGCTGAAAAGCAGCCCACCAACGTCGGCATTGAAACCACCATCGTTCATTCGAGCCAGAACACCGACTACCTCGAAGTCCCCGCGCACGTCACCGCCGACCCCGCCCACGTCGTCCACATCTATCCGCCGCTCAGCGGGCGCATCCTCGGCCTCAACATCCTTCCCGGCCAGAATGTCGCAAAGGGACAGGTCATCGCCCAGCTCCAGAGCAACGATATCGCCGTCGCCCGCGCCGACTTCGAGAAGGCAAAGATCGAAGTCATCCGCGCCGACAGCGCTCTCAAACGCGGCAAGCTTCTGCTCGCGCACGATGTACTCTCACAGGCGGACTTCGCCGAACTCCAGGCCACCGACGAAGTCGCCCACTCCGAGCTCGACCGCACCCGCCAGCGCATCCACGAGCTTGGCTTCGCCGAGAACAGCGTCACCGACACGGTAGCCCTGCGCGCTCCCATCTCCGGCGTCGTCCTCGATATCGGCACAGCCACCGGCGAGATGCAGCGCTCGCTCGACAACGCCACCTCTATCGCCACCATCGCAAATCTCGACACCGTATGGATCGTCGGCGACGTCTTCGAGCGTGACCTCGCCACCCTTCGCCCCGGCCGCAGCGTCGATGTCGTCATCCCCGCCTATCCCGATCTCAAGCTCACGGGCCGCATCAACAACGTCTCCGATGCGCTCGATCCCACCACCCACACGCTCAAGCTGCGCGTCGTTCTGCCGAACCCGAAGCATCTGCTCAAGTCTGACATGTTCGCCACCATCCGCATCGCCGGTGCCGCGCGCACAACCTTTATCGTTCCCGATACGGCCGTCCTGCACGAAGCCGACAAAACCTTCGTCTTCGTAGTCAACTCCTCCGGCAAGTTCGACCAGCGGGCCGTCACCATCGGCCGCACCCTCAACTCCGGCACGATAAAAAATATCGAGGTCCTCAGCGGTCTCAACGACGGCGACAAGGTAGTCACAACCGGCGGCGCGCTCCTGCGCCCAACGAGCGGAGACTAGCCATGCAGCCACTCATTCGTCTCTTCATCCGCTACCGCGCCATCCTTCTCATCCTCTTCTTCGTCATGCTCGCGCTCGGCGGCTTCCTGGTCACGCGCCTCGACATCGAAGCCTACCCCGACCCCTCGCCGCCCTTGGTCGAGATCATCACCCAGAACCCGTCATGGTCCGCCGAAGAGATGGAGCAGCAGGTCACCGTCCCCATCGAGACCACCATCAACGGCACGCCCCACCTCGACCAGGTGCGCTCCATCAGCATCTTCGGCCTCTCCGACGTCAAGCTCTACTTCGACTTCGGCAGCGACAGCTTCCGCGACCGTCAGGAGGTTCTCAACCGTCTCCAGACCCTCACCCTGCCCAACAATCTGCAACCGCAGCTCTCACCCTGGTCGCCCATCGGCGAGATCTACCGCTACCAGCTCACCGGCCCCGGCTACACCCTCAACGAGATCAAAGCCACGCAGGACTGGCTCGTTCGCCGCGAGCTTAAACAGGTTCCGGGCATCATCGACATCACCACCTTCGGCGGCACCACACGCCAGTATCAGATCGAAGCCGACCCCAACAAACTGCTCAGCTTCGGCGTCACCCTGCCGCAGGTCATCAACGCCGTGCAATCGTCGAACGCCAATGCCGGCGGCAACTATCTCCAGCTCGGCAACCAGAACGTCAACGTCCGCGCCGTCGGCCAGGTCCACACCATCGAGGACATCGGCTCCATCGTCATCGCGGAGAAGAACGGCGCTCCCATCACCGTCAGCGATATCGGCAAGGTCAGCGAAGGCTTCCAGCCTCGTCTCGGACAGGTCGGCCGCAACAAGCAGAACGACATCGTCCTCGGCATCGTGCTGCTGCAAAAAGATGAAAAATCGCTGCCCACGCTGAAGGCCCTGAAGGAAAAGATCGCCAGCCTCAACACCGGCAGCCTTCTTCCGCCAGGCATGAAGATCAGCACCGTCTACGACCGCACCACGCTCATCAACGAGACCACCCACACCGTCCGCGAGATCATCATCACCGGCCTCATCCTGGTGACGCTGGTCCTGCTCTCAATGCTCGGCGACCTGCGCATCACCTTCATTGCGGCAGTCACCATTCCCTTCGCCGTCCTGTTCGCCTTCGGAATGATGGTGCTCACAGGCCGCTCCGCCAACCTCATCTCCATCGGCGCCATCGACTTCGGCATCCTCGTCGACGCCTCCATCATCGTGCTCGAAAGCATCTATCGAAAGCTCTCCCGCCGCATCGAGGGCGAAGAGACCGGCGCGCTTATCGTCGAAGGCGTCACCGACGCCGCCACGCCCGTCCTCTTCTCGACGGCCATCATCTGCATCGCCTTTATTCCGCTCTTCACCATGCAGGGCGTCGCCGGACAGATATTCTCTCCCATGTCCGTCACCTACGGATTCGCTCTGCTCGGCGCGCTCATCTTCGCTCTCGTCTTCGCGCCCGTGCTCGGCTACCTCACCGCGCCGGCCGAGCAAAAAGTAGGCGACGGCTACACCTGGCTCAGCCGCGGCCTGCGCAGAATCTACGAGCGCGTTCTGCATCGCGCGCTGCGTCATCCCTCCGGCGTATGGATCGGCGCGGGCGCCATGCTCATCGCCGGTGTCCTCTGCTTCGTTCTCGTCGGCGGCGAGTTCATGCCTCCGCTCGAAGAAGGCAACCTCTGGATTCGCGCAACACTGCCCCAGGACATCTCCTTCGATACCGCAGCCAACATGGCCAACCAGCTTCGCGCCGTCATCGCCGAATCGCCCGAGGTCACCCAGACCGTCTCTCAGATGGGTCGTCCCGACGACGGCACCGACGTCAGCACCTTCAATAACATTGAGATCTCTGCCGCACTCAAACCCGCCGCCAAATGGCGTCCCGGCCTCACCAAACCCCAACTCATCAATGAGATTAACAACCGCCTCTCGCGTTTCCCCGGCATCGAGCTGAACTTCTCGCAGAACATTCAGGACAACGTCGAAGAGGCCATGTCCGGAGTCAAAGGAGAGAACTCGCTCAAACTCTTCGGCGACGACTTCGACACCCTCACCAGCCTCGCCGACAAGATCGAGCGGGTCATGAAGTCCGTTCCCGGTGTCGCCGACGTAGGCGTCTTCAAGGTCGGCGGCCAGCCCTCGCTCGTCATCCAGATCGACCGCCCCAAAGCCGCGCGCTACGGCATCCTCTCGGCAGACATCAACGCCGCCGTGCAGGCAGCCATCGGCGGCGCGCCCATCTCGCAGGTCATCCAGGGAGACCGCCGCTTCGACCTCACCATCCGCTATCCCGCAGCCGATCGCAGCAGTCCCGACGCTATCCGCTCCATCCTCATCCCCACCGCCGACGGCGGCCGCATCCCGCTCGGCCAGGTCGCCGACATCGCCATCCGCGAAGGCAGCTTCATGATCTATCGCGAAGGCGGACGCCGCTACATCCCCATCAAATTCAGCGTGCGCGGACGCGATCTCTCCACCACCATCAGCGACCTGCAAGACAGGCTCAGGCAGCAGGTGAAACTCCCCACCGGCTACGACTACACCTGGGCCGGCGAGTTCGACTCGCTCCGCAAAGAGCAGCGCCGCCTCGCCGTCATCATCCCCATCTCGCTCGCCATCATCGTCATCCTGCTCTACATCCAGTTCAACACCTGGAAGGACGCCTTCATCATCATCGCCACGCTGCCCTTCGCTGCCGTCGGCGGTGCAGCCTCGCTCTTCATCACGCGAACGCCGTTCAGCATCTCAGCCGCCGTAGGCTTCACCTCGCTTATCGGTGTGGCCACGCTCGGCGCCGTCGTCTTCATGTCAGGAGTGCGCCGCGCCCAGCGCGAAAGCATCACCGCCGATGGACGAACCGACAAGGGCCTCGAAGAGGGCTGCATCGACGAGATGCGTCCCGTCGTCATGGCCTGCCTCGCCGCCGGCCTCGGCCTTCTGCCCGCGTCGCTCTCAAACGGCATCGGAGCCCAGGCCCAGCAACCCCTCGCCCGCGTCGTCGTAGGAGGAATGATCACCACCATCATCACCATCCTCTTCATCCTCCCTCTCCTCCTCCGCCAACGCCCGGCTACGCCACCCAACGAAGCTCAAACGCCATAAGGAGCGATCCCTCTCCCAACTTCCAAACCGCACTTCCGCTCCAGGGTGTCAACCTGTTCCCCGGCGGACGTGATTGCTCCTCCCTTAGGCTGATGTGCGACGTATATGAATTTCGCGCTGAAGGCGCAGCCTATATCAGCATGAGGTGCGGCTGCCTTAAACCCGGTGTCATCGATATCGATTGCAGTTAAGCCTTTGCAGCCCTCGTCACCCACGCTGCAAGGCGCTGCTCTTGTCCCATCCGCTCGCCATCCCTTTTTCACGGCCACCCGAGAGGGTCCCAGCGCGTTCCAGATACCTGCGCCACTCGTTCGATTCAGCCGTCCGCTTGATGAACGCATTCCGCTGCTTCAGCATGGCGATCAGATGCCGCCGCAGCACCATCTTCTCCGCGATCCTTCCCAGCAGGCCATAGGGGGCGACAAAGCGGATCTCGTCGCGCATCCGCGTCCCGTCGTCCATCACCGCGAAGTGGTGCTCGTGCTCGAAGCGCAAAAACGATCCCTCGACCATCACATCGCGGAAGTAGCTGTAGGGCCGCCAGCCGTCGATGCGGCTGGTGTGGGTGTGCAGGCGGCCGAGGTGGTGTGCCTGCCACTGCACCGTTTCACCCTCGCCAAGAAGGCCCGTGGTCACGCCGCCGATCGCCTTCTCCCCGGTCTGTGCCGCCGAGGCCAGGTGAAGATCGATGCTCGTCGCTAATTTGAAGCACCGTTCCATCGGCGCGTCCATCCATGTCGTGAGTCGAATCGTTTCCATAGTCCTGTCAGCCCATATCTTTGTTAAACAGCCTGAACAACACAACAGCAATCCCACCCGGGGGCGTATGGCCTAAGCCAGCAGTAATACCTTGCCGATTCCGCCCTTCGCCGCCGCCGCCTGTCCCACGCCGGCATCTTCGAGCGGAACCATCCGGTCGATGGGAATGATCAGCCGCTTGGCGGCAACGTCTTCGGCCAACGACCGAAGGGTCTTCGCGTCAGCAACCATCTGTATCGGGACCACGCGGACGGTCGGATTCATCTTCGCGTTTCCCGGCGGCCCCAGGACGGAAGCAAAGACTCCGCCCTGCTTCACCTTGCCGATCAACGCCTCGGCCGTCTTGCCGCCTACAGTATCAGCGACCGCGTCGACAAAGCCCAGTTTTTCCATCGCGGCGGTATCGTCCAGGGCAATCACCTCATCGGCGCCGATGCCCTTTGCCTCTTCCACCTGTTTGGTCCGCACACCGGCAAGGACGATGGCCCCGGCCTTCTTCGCCGTCCACACCGCGCTACGCCCTACGCTGCCGACAGCGCCTGCGACCAGCAGGGTCTGCCCGGCTTTGATGCCGGTCCCGCGTCGAATCAATTGTTCCCCGGTCAGCGTCACCACGGGCAGGGCCGCTGCCTCCACCAGATCCAGCCCGTCCGGAACCAGGGTCAGCTCCTCTGCCCTGACCACGGCCAGTTCGGCATAGGCGGAGGTCCCTCGCGCCATCACTTTATCTCCGGGGGCAAAACCGTCGACGCCGGGGCCAACCTGCCGCACCAGGCCGGCGATGTCGTTGCCCGGAATCCAGGGAAAGGTGAGCGGCATGAAATCCTTGTAGGCCCCGCTGCGCAGCTTGTAGTCGATCGGGTTGACGCTGGTCGCAGCCAGCCGCACCAGGACCTCGCCCTCCCCGGCGACCGGATCGGCGACCCCTTCGTATTTCAGCTTGTCAGGTCCGCCGTACTCGTAGAGAACAACCGCCTTCATCGCGATACCTCATACCAATGAGATGCGCTTCACGGCTCCCGCGCCCAGAAAGTTTGCGAGGGCTTATACGGTTTAGACGCACCAGAGATGGCAAGGCATCTGTGTTTCTAACAACATATCTGCTTCGAGCGGTTCCACGGAGGCGTAACTACGATAAAAAGCAGATCCTCCGCCGGACCTATTTAGCCTGCAAGTGCAGTCGTCCGCGAGGCCGTCAACTCTTTCGCTCTCCGGATGAAGTCCTCAAGCGTCACGCTGCCCTCGTCGCCTTTGCCCCGGGTCCTTACGCTGACGCTGTCCGACGCCGCCTCCTTGTCGCCCATCACCAGAACGAACGGGACCTTCTGCACGGCGAAGTCGCGAATCTTTGCCTTCATCGGGTCGTTCCGCTCGTCGAGTTCCACGCGCAACCCGGCGGCTTCGAGCTTCGCCTTCACCGCGCGCGCATACTCCATGTGCTTCTCCGAGATCGGCACTAATCCAATCTGTACCGGGGCCAGCCACATCGGAAACGCTCCGGCATAGTGCTCGATCAGCACGCCGAAGAACCGCTCGACCGAGCCGAACAAAGCGCGATGCACCATCACCGGCTGATGCAGCTCGCCGTCTTCGCCTTTGTACGAAAGATCGAACCGCGCCGGGAGGTTCCAGTCGAACTGCACCGTCGACAGTTGCCACATGCGCCCCAGCACATCGACCAGCTTGATGTCGATCTTCGGCCCGTAGAACGCCGCCTCGCCGGGAATGATCTTGTACGGTATGCCCTTGCCGTCGAGCACCTTGGTCAGCGAGCCAACCGCGCCGTCCCACTTCTCTGCGCTGCCGATGAACTTCTTGTCCGCCGGGTCCCAGGTCGAAAGCTCCACCTTGAACTGCTCAAATCCAAAGGTCTTCAGCACCGATTCGGCAAAGTCGATGCAGCCCGCGATCTCGCCTTCGATCTGCTCGGGCGTGCAGAAGATGTGGGCGTCGTCCTGCGTAAAGCCGCGCACGCGCAAGAGGCCGTGCATGGTGCCCGAGCGCTCGTAGCGATAGACGTTGCCCAGCTCGGCGTAACGCGCAGGCAGGTCGCGGTAGGACTTCGGCGAATTCTTATAGATGAGGATGTGGCCGGGGCAGTTCATCGGCTTCAGGCGATACTCGGCGTCGTCCAGCTCCATCGCGGGATACATGTTCTCGCCGTAGTTCTCCTCGTGCCCGCTGATCTTCCACATCTCGCGGCGCATGATGTGCGGCGTGTAGACCATCTCATAACCGCGGCGGATGCACTCGTTGCGCATCCAGTCTTCCATGATCTTGCGGATCAGGCCGCCTTTGGGATGCCAGAAGATCAGGCCCGCGCCCGCAACCTCCTGGATCGAATAAAGGTCAAGCTGTTTGCCGAGCACGCGATGGTCGCGCGCCTTGATCTCCTCCAGCCGCTTGAAGTGCGCGTCCAGATCTTTCGCGTTGAAGAACGCCGTGCCGTAGATGCGCTGCAACTGCTGGTTCTTCTCGTCGCCCAGCCAGTAGGCCCCGGCGACGCTGGTGACCTTGAACGCCTTCACCCGTCCGGTCGAAGGCACATGCGGCCCGCGGCAGAAGTCGGTGAAGCTGCCGTTGCGATAGAGCGAGATCGCTTCGCCGGGCTGGGTAAACCGCTCGATGAAGTGGACCTTCATGAACTCGCCCTGCGCCTCGTAGTCGGTCAGCCCCTTCTCGCGCGGTTCTTCTTCACGCACAAACTTCTCGTCGCGTGCGACGACCTCGGCCATGCGGCTCTCAATCGCCGCTAAATCCTCATCGCTGAAGGGAGTCTCGCGATAAACGTCATAGAAGAACCCGGTATCGGTGGCGGGGCCATGGCCCAGCTTGGTCTCGGGAAACAGCTCCAGAATCGCGGTCGCCATGACATGCGCGGCGGAGTGCCGGACGACTTTGAGCGCGGCTTCGTCGCTCTCCTTCAGCAGCTCCAGCGCGACGTCCTCATTCAGCGGAGCCGACAAATCCACCACCCGCTCCCCGCCGCCATCAGCTCCATACATCGAAGCTTCGGACCCCTCGTCTTCCAGTCCCTGGTCCCTGGTCCCTGATCCCTGTACTAGCGGCTTCACTCGCGCCACCACCACAGCGGCAGCCAGCCTGGGTGAGATGCTCATCGCCACATCGTGAGGAGTCGTACCGCGCGGAACCTCGCGCATGGAACCATCGGGAAGCTGAATCTTGATCTGCTCGCTCATATCGGTATCTCTTAGCATATTTGCTTTGCTGCCACGGCACCAACCTGCTCTTTGTATTTCCCATTTCGGTGCGCGCCGCAACCTGGATCGTCTCCGGATCGCGGAGCGCTCTGCGAGGTTCCATGTATCACACACGGCACCGCAGCGGAGGCGAATTTCGGTTTTTTACGACGACTATTTTTGTTCGGAGGGGACAACCATTTGAGTTCTTCACTAGGAATGGTGCAACTTAATTTTTTGGACGGGAAGCTCGAAAAACGTGTTCTTTTCCGTGCTACTATCAAACCCGTTTAGTAAGACGTTTTTCTGCACGTCCAGCTGTTTCGCACTCTGCCTTACGTTGAACGATTGCTCTTCGCGAACCGGGAGTTTGACGGGTACGTCGCGAAGAGAACTCCGGCAACACGAAATCCTCCCTATCACCTGCCAGCCGGGGAGGACTGGTGTTTCCTTTTTGACTTTTTTGATTGCGCGACTGAAACATGTGCCCAGCTGGGTTGGAACAGAGAAAGAGACAAGGAAACATAAGAATGTCATTCGTTCCGACGGCTACCGCCGTATTGAATTATTGGGTCCGCATTCTCGCTGCCCTTGAGAAGAAGATCAATCGCCAGTCGTACGAGACATGGCTGAAGCCGACGCGATTTTCGCACCTTGAGGGGAAGAAGCTCTTCGTGCGCATTCCCTCGGCCGACTTCCAGCATGTGGGGGACCGCTACGCCGACCTGATCCAGGAGGCGATCGACAACCTGGGCCTCGATGTCGAGACGGTGACGTTTACCACTCCCGAGCAGGACCCGCGTGCGCCCAAAGTGCGCGAAGACGGCGGGTTCGCGCCGTTGCCCAGCCACAGCCCCAATGCGCCGGGCGCGAGAGCCGGGGCACAGGGTGCGCGGCAGGCAGGCCCCGAGCAGTCGCGGTTCGACTGGAGCGCCGCCTCGCAACTGAACCCGCGCTACCAGTTCGACGCGTTCGTCATCGGCAGCGGCAACCAGTTTGCCATGGCGGCGGCGCAGGCGGTCGCCGAGCGGCCGTCGAAGGCCTACAACCCGCTGTTTCTGTACGGCGGCGTAGGCATGGGCAAGACGCACCTGATGCACGCCATCGGCCATGACGTGAAGCGCAGGCAGCCCCACGCTTCGATCTGCTATGTGAGCGCCGAGAAGTTCACCAACGAGATGATCGACTCGGTGCGCTACGACAAGATGACCAGCTTTCGCGACAAGTTCCGCAGCGTGGACGTTTTGCTGATCGACGACATTCAGTTTCTGGCAGGCAAGGAGAGGACGCAGGAGCAGTTCTTCCATACCTTCAACACGCTGCACGAGAGCATGAAGCAGATCGTGATCGCCAGCGACCGGCCGCCCAAAGAGCTTTCGGACTTTGAAGACCGGCTGCGCTCGCGGTTCGAGTGGGGTTTGATCGCCGACATTCAGCCGCCGGACCTTGAGACCAAGGTTGCGATCCTTCAGAAGAAGGCTGAGTCCGAGCAGACGCAGTTGCCGACCGATGTGGCGCTGTTTATCGCGTCGAACGTGCGGACCAACGTGCGCGAGCTGGAGGGCGCGCTGGTGCGGCTGATCGCGTGGTGCTCGATGCATGGCGTGGAGATTACGCTTGCCGTCACGCAGCAGTGCCTCAAGCAGTTCATCGACACGCAGGTGCGCAAGATCACGATTGAGGCGATTCAGCGCAGCGTGGCCGAGCAGTTCGGCATGCGCGTCGCGGAGCTGAAGCAGAAGAACAACTCGCGCCAGATCGTCGTCCCGCGGCAGATTGCGATGTACCTGGCCAAGCAGTTGACCGAGGCCTCGTTGCCCGAGATCGGGCGGCAGTTCGGGGGCAAGCACCACACGACCGTGATGCACTCGATTGCGAAGATCGACGAGCAGCGGCGGACAGACAAAGCGCTGAACCAGACGGTGAACAAGCTGATGGAGACACTGAGCTAGGTAGGTTTACTCAAAGGTCGACACCGAACCGGTTGAAAGAAGAGTAGCGGGAAAAAGAGAGCGGCTTTCCCTTCGGGTAGGGCCGCTTTTTTGCGTCTCGATTGCCGGCATCCACTGCGAACCGGACAAATCCGGCGGAGTGGATTAGAATCGCGCTTCAGGCCCCCAGCCATTAAATTTCACATTCAAAAGGAGAACAGGGATGAGTGCGAGCGCCGCGGTAACGCCGGAACGAATCATGCAGTTTGCGTGGGGGTATGTTCCCCCTCTGGTGCTGGAAGCCGCGATACACCACCGCGTCTTCGACGTGCTGGACAGCGGCCCGATGACGCTGAAGGAGGTGGAGGCGGCAACGGGGGCCTCGGCGCGCGGCCTGCGGACCATCATGAATGTGCTGGTGGGACTGAATTTTCTCTCGCGGGCCGAAGATGGGCGGTACGCTTTGACGCCGGAGAGTGCAGCATTTCTGGTCAGCACGAAGCCTGCCTTTCAAGGCGGAATTCTCAGGCATGGCAGCGCGCAGCTTATTCCGAAGTGGCTGCATTTGAACGAAATCGTCCGCACCGGCAAGCCGCGGCAGGCGGTCAACCAGGAGGGGGACGGCAGCGATTTCTTTCAGCAGTTCGTGGTCGATATCTTTCCCATGAGCTATCCGTCGGCGACGGTGCTGGCGAAACATCTGGCGCTCGATGAGGCTGCGGGCGCGAAGGTGCTCGATCTGGCAGCCGGTTCGGGGGTGTGGGGCATTGCGCTGGCCCAGAGTTCCGGGCGCGTGGCGGTGACAGCAGTCGACTGGGGCGACGTGCTTCCGGTGACCGAGAAGATGGTGGCGCGCTTCGGGCTGTCGGAGCGGTTCAGCTTCGTCGCCGGAGACCTGATGGAGGCCGACTTCGGGCACGGCCACAACGTCGCGACCTTGGGCCACATTCTGCACAGCGAAGGCGAGGCCCGGAGCCGGACCCTGCTGAAGAAGACCTTCGACGCGCTGGCGCCGGGCGGGACGATTGCCATCGCCGAGTTTCTGGTCAATCAGGACCGGACGGGGCCAGCGGTCAGCCTGTTCTTCGCGGCGAACATGCTGGTGAATACGGACCAGGGCGATACGTTCTCATTTGAAGAGATTGCAAGCTGGTTGAAGGACGCGGGGTTTACCAATGCGCGGCTGCTCGACGCTCCGGGGCCCTCGCCGCTGGTGTTGGCTACGAAGGCGTAGGGGAGGGGTTGTGGCGGGGAGACGAAATACAGGGGTCTCTCCGCTACGCTGCGCTCGCACCCCAGCGAACAAGTTCGCCGGGGACCCCGCAGCTTCGGTCGAGATGACGTACTTTTGGGCGGGGCGCGTTTGTAGCTGGATAGTTCTGAAACGCGAGACTTCTGCAAGAGCGGAGCATCTGATAGCTATGACGGCAGATACTCTTCTTTCTCCTGTTCAAACGCCGGTTACCGGCTCTGAAGATTTAGCTGAACGCAAAGAGCCGCTGGAGGCACTGGCGGAGTTCTACTGCGCCTTGAATGCGCGTGATATCGCGTTGATGGAGGCGCAGTGGGGCGCGTCGCCTGCGGCGGAGATGGACAATCCGCTGGGCGGCATACGGCGGGGATGGAGCGACATTCGCACCGTCTACGAGAAGCTGTTCGCTTCGCCGGGAGAGTACAGCTTCGAGTTCTGGGACTACACCCTGCACCGGCACGGAGAGGTGTTCTGGGTGGTCGGGCGCGAGCGGGGATGGGTGCAGACGGCGAACGGCGGGCTCGATCTGGCGATACGTACGTCACGGGTATTTCGCTGGGACGGGGAACGGTGGCGCCAGGTGCATCATCATGGCTCGATCGAGTACCCGGAGATGCTGGCGGCTTATCAGACGGCAGTTCTGGGCAGGGCCTCGGTGGCATCGCCCTTGTAAGGCTTTTCCGGGCACGGAATTTGGTGCTGGTTCATTACCAGGCGATGTAGACAGCTTGTTTGATCCACTGCGGGTTGTCGATCTGCTGCATCATGAAGTCGGCTACGTCTTCGCGGGAGATGCGGATGGCGTTGGGCGGCAGCGCGTCGGGATCGAGGCGCCACTTGCCGTGGCCGCGGGTGTTGGTCAGCATGGGGGGCAGCGCCATGGTCCAGTCAAGGCCGCTGGCTGAGAGCGCCGCATACTGCGCACGCTGCGAGGCCACGGGCCACTTCAGCAGCGTCCTGTAGACGAGATGCTCAACGATCCAGCGCCGCCAGGCAGGCTGCTTGTCGAGCGCGCCCGGCTTTGCTCCGGCTGAGCCCAGCACGATGATGCGGCGGACGCCCTTCTGCTGCATCACTGCGACGATCTGCGGAACAGCGCGCTCGAGGACTTCCTCTCTTCCGAGCGACCTTGCGCCGAGCGCGGAGAGGACCACCTCGGCCCCTTCGATGGTTTGGGCAACGGCTGCGGAATCGAAGGCGCTCCCCTGAATGACATTGACGGCAGAGCGCATCGGGAAGCTCTCCGGTGCGCGCAGAAGGGCAGTGACGGTGTGGCCGCGGGCAAGGCAGCGCTTCGTCAGCAGCAATCCCGTCGCTCCGCTGGCTCCAAAAATAGCGATCTTCATGGAAGCCTCCTCTCGGATTTGGACCGAGCTTTTCCTCTGCGTTGTTAGATGCATGTGAAAATCTTGTGTAGGGCAACTGCCTCATTCTGCATTCGTTCACCGGTATTCCCACGAGAGGGACGGGTCTTCTCAAAATTGCCGGATGCCGCCTGTGGAGAAATTGGATAACGGGGCGGATTTGGCGCGACGGGCGTCCAGTCTTCCTTGGGATGCGTTTCTGTATGTCTGTTTTTCTAAAACCGGGACAGGCCTTAAGTGAATGACTGGTAAATAGATAAGAGGGATATCCACTTTTCCAGCGACAATGATTATGAGTATGAGTATTTGTACTGTTTAAGTCTTGTTTCATAACAACACTCGCGCCGCAGCATCAGGTGTGTGCGCTGGATGGGACGAGCCGCGAGTCACACACAAGCGACCCGGCTTTCCACAAAGAAACCTGTCGCGTTCGAGAGCGGTTCGACCCTAGAATCAAGCAGGCGTCGGAGTTCCGGAGTGCGGCATACACGGCACGGCGATTCGGTGTAAAGTTTTTGCAAGCGTGCTGCCGTGAAATTGGACGGCCGAAGCCTACTGCATTTGACGATTGAGTTGACGGAGAAACGACAGTGACGACAGTGACCCAGAGTGCGACCCCGACTACGACACAGGAGCCCCCGATGGACGAGACGACCGCAGCCGCAGCCCCCACCGGAAACCTCGAAATCACCGTGTCCCGCGCCGAGTTGCTGCGCGAGCTGACGGCGGCCCAATCGGTGGTGGAACGCAAGACGACAATCCCGATCCTGTCGAACTTTCTCTTCGAGGCGGCTGACGACAAGCTGACCATCACGGCGACCGATCTCGACCAGAGCCTGCGCACGAGCTGCGCGGCCAAGGTGAAGAAGCCCGGCGCATGCACGATTCCGGCGCGCAAGCTGTACGACTACATCAAGCTGCTTCCCGAAGGCGAGATCTCGATCAAGCTGATGGACAACCACTGGGTACAGATTCGCGCGGGCCGCTCGAACACGAAGATGGTCGGCATGGCGCGGGCGAACTTCCCCCAGGTACCGGAGTTTCCGGCGTCTTCGGCGGTGAAGATCTCGGTGCCCGCGCTCAAGAACATGGTCTCGAAGACGATCTTCGCCATCTCGAACGAGGAGTCGCGCTACACGCTGAACGGCGCGCTGCTGGTGCTGAAGGCGGAGTCGATGGCGATGGTGGCGACCGACGGCCATCGGCTGGCTCATATCGAAAAACTGGGCGAGACGCTCGAAGGAATCTCGGGCGAGAAGAAGACGCTGATTCCGCGCAAGGCGCTGGCCGAGATTGCAGGCCTGCTGGGAAGCACGGAGGCAGAGACGCTGGAGTTTGCCGACGACGACCAGACACTGTTCTTCAAGATCGGCGGGCGGGTGCTGACCAGCCGCAAGCTGACCGGGCAGTTCCCCAACTACGAGGCCGTGCTGCCGCGCGACAACACCAAGTTCGTCATCGTGCGTTCGGAGGACCTGATGGGTTCGATTCAGCGCGTGGCGCAGTTCGCCGACGAGCGCTCGGGCGCGATCAAGATTCGGCTGGAGCAGAACGAGCTGAAGCTGTCGTCGTCGTCAACGGACGCCGGCGAGTCGGAGGACACCATCGAGACTCCGTACAACTACGATCCCCTGGTGGTGGGCTTCAACAGCCAGTACCTGATCGACTTCCTGAAGGCGATTGGGAACACGGGCGAGGTGCGGCTGGAGTTCAAGGACGCGCAGAGCGCCGGGCAGATGCGCCCCGAGGACGCCAACGAGGACGTGAAGTACCGCTACATCCTGATGCCCATGCGCATCTGACCATGGCACTTCCCCTGACTTTTCAGCAACACCGTACGTTGTCCCTCTGGCCCGCGGATGGTGTTGCTTTCCTTCTTGAAATAACCCTGGTCTTGCATCCATAAAAATTTGCTGTGGATTTGATAGAACTTTTTTGCGATTATTTGGCCTTTGCCATTGCCTCGTCGCACCCCGTTACGGTCCCCGCGAATTGGAGACAATGCCGCCTCCATGAGACGATAATTCTGGACAAAGTAGGGAGATGAACTCAATCAACGACCCAAGCCTCATCGACCAGAGGATCGAAAAGATCAAGGAATTCCTCCAGACCGTGCTCACAACCAGCGGTCTGGATGTGGAGTTCAAAATCCTGGACAGCGATGGCCCGCTGCGACCGCCCGCCCAGTCAAACGCGACATCCAGCGCCGCCGCTCCGTCGCCATCCCCCGAGATCTCAGTCGAGTTCTCTGGGCCGGACGCCCCGCTACTCACCGCCCGCAACGCCGAACTCCTCCACGCCATCGAACATCTTGCCGCCAAGCTGCTCCGCCTCGAGCCCGAGCAGCACGACCGCATCTCCTTCGACGCGGAAGGCTTCAAGGCCCTGCGCATCCGCGAGTTGGAACTGATGGCCCAGGCCGGTGCCGAAAGGGTCCGTGCCACCCGCCGTCCCTATGCCTTTCCCCCGATGAACTCGCGCGAGCGCCGCCTGCTCCATCTGGCCCTCGCCGCGACCGGCCTGCCCACCGCCTCCAGCAGCGACGGGCCCAGGCGCTTCGTCGTCGCTTACCCCGAGGGAGAGCAGCCCGACGCGCAGCCAGTCGAACCCCGCGCCGCCAGCACCCACGACCGCACCCGGGCCATCCGCAACAGCTTCCGCCGTCGCTGACCTCGCAAGACGCTGAATAAGTCCCTTCGCCCAAAAACATTGTCATCCTTCGCCAAAGGCGGAGGATCTGCGTTTGTCCGGGTACATCTCTCCGGTTTTGAGAGTGTTGAAAAACTGGACTTTGCAGCGCGGGACTCTAGTTTGAAAGGGCGACGCTTCAGCCGCGCCGCAAATCAAATCTACTGCTTGCCCTGAATGACCTTGCCTGTACCTGCCTTGCGGCGGGCCCGTTTGGCGGCGACCTCGCGCATCTCCTTGCCCAGGCTGGTGCGGTTCATCACCGCCTGCTGGGCGATGCCGATAAAGTTGCCGACCGCCCAGTAAAGCGCCAATCCCGCGCCGTAGTACCAGGTGAACCAGCCCGAGATCGCCGGCATGGTGAACGCCATCAGCTTCTGCTGGCTCGGATCGACGCCCGGCGACGGAGTGTACCACTGCACCAGGAACTGGCTGATGACCATGACGATGGGCAGAATATGCCACGGGTCCGGCGCCTGCAGGTCAGGCAGCCACAGCCAGTGCGCGTGGCGCAGCTCCACCACCCTCGGCAGCATCCCGTAAAACGCATACAGCAGCGGCAGCGTAATCAGCGTCGGAATGCAGCCGCCGAACATGTTCACTCCGTTGTCCTTCTGGAGCTTCATGATCTCGGCGTTCATCTCGTTCTTCTTCGGATCGGTGGCCTTGTACTTCTTGTAGCGCTCCTTGATCGCAGTCATCTGCGGCTGAATGCGCTGCATCTTCAGGCCGTTCTGCATCGTCTTGATGCGGAACGGCAGCATCAGGATGTTGATGAGGATGGTAAGGATGATGATGGCCCAGCCCCAGTTCGACGCGATGTGCGCCTGGATGAACTGGAGGCAGATAAACAGCGGCTTGGCGATCACGCTGAAGAAGCCGAAGTCGACCAGAGACTCCAGGCTGGGCCCGTTGTCCGACGCCTTGATCGCCTTAAGCACATGGATCGCCGAAGGGCCGACAAAGATGCGCGAAAGAATGTGTCCGTCGGTGCTGCCGATCCCCGCGCCCAGCATCGGCTCGTTGATCGCTCCTTTGGACATGCTGAAGCTCGACTTGTGGATCGTCTTGCTGACGTCGATCTCGTTCTTGGTCGTGGCAAGGACAGCCGAGCCCGGCGCGTCCGGCAGGAAGACCGCGGCGAAGAAGGCATCGCTCGTGCCGGCCCACGAGATCGGCCCCGCGATGGTGCCGTCGTTGTTGACCTTCTTGTGTGAGAGGTGCTCGGTCTTGCCGTTGATGTTGGTGTCGATCTGCGCGCTGGCGTAGCCGGTCGAGTCGTCCTGGTCGCCAAAGCCGCCCGGCCACATCAGGTAGGCACGCACAGGCTGGCCGTGCTGCGTCACCTCCACGTCGGCGTGCAGCACATAGGTCTCGTCGAAGCTGAAGGTCTTGGTGACGGCCACATCGCCGTCGGAGTATTTAAAGGTGAGCGTCGCCGGCGCTGCCAGGTTGCCCGTGGCCGAAGGCACATAGAGCGCCTTGGCCAGCGTCGCCGTCAGGGCCGCGTCGCCGGTATGCAGCGAGAGCGGGTACCCATACTTCTCCGCCGCCTGCTGGTGGATAATATCGAGCGGCTTGCCGTTGTCGTCCTTGAAGACGCCGCCTCCCGGCTTCTTCTTCAAGATCCAGCTCGTGACCTGGCCGCCCTTGTTCGAGAACGTAATCCGGTACAGCTCGTTCTCGATGACGGTGGTCGAAGCCGCCGTGGCCTGAACCATAGGCACGGCCGTCTTGGCCTTGGCAGATTTGCTCGCAACATCGGCAGCGGGCGACGACGAGGATGACGTCGAGGAAGAGGCCGGCGTCGTCGCGGCGGGTGCGGCAGCCGGGGCACTGCTCTGGGTCGCGGCGGGTGCGGCCGGTTTCTCCTTGGCCGTGTGAAAGTACTGAATGCCGAAGAAGACTGCGACCAACACGGCCATCATAAGGAGGAACGAGTTGTTGTCCTGTCCGCCCTGCTGATTGGGGTTTTTAAACTCTGCCAAGGAGATTTCCTATTCTTTGCTGAACATGAAGCGGCGGCAGCGCGAAGCCGTGCCTCGCTCTATGGTAAATGGTCTGTGTGAATGGAGACGGAATTCGACGCCTCCGGGTTTCGATCGGGGACCGGGTCGAGGCCGCCCTTGGCGAAGGGATGGCAGCGGCCAAACCGCCGCAGCGCCAGCCACGAGCCTCGCACCGGGCCGAAACGCACCATCGCGATATAGGCATACTCCGAGCAGGTGGGCAGATACACGCACTGCGACGGGCTGAAGGCATGCAGCACCGGCGAGATCACGGACCTGTAGATCCCGAAGGCGATGCGAACGGCGGCGCTGGGCTGGGCTGAGTTGTCCTCGTGCATTTTGGAAAGACCTAAGGGATGCTCTGAATAAGTCCAGTTTTGTTAAGGGCACGGCTTCAGCCGTGCTATAAGTGCTTCGCTGTCTTTGCGGCTTTAGCCGCTGAGGAAATTGCTGCCAGCTGGTTCAGTGCATTCCTGACACCGATTTTCACCGATTTGGAGGAGAAAGGCGATAAAGGCGACTCTATAAATACGTCAGCCCATCGAACACCCACGTCATCTCGACCGAAGCGCAGTGGAGAGACCCCTGTATTGTGCATCGCCTGTACCCAAAAAGCCTAGTTAGCAACCGGCATCTCTACACTGTCTATGACGAACTTCTTGACCAATCCCTTCGTCTTCACGAGCTTCAATCCCATCTCCGGCACGGCTTCCACGAGCAGGTGCATCGGCCCTCCGTTCTGAAAGTCCTCATTCGTCACGACCATCTGCGATCGGAAGTTATAAAAGTCAGGTAATCCGGTTTGGTCGCTCACGGGAGCCCGCTGAATGTTGCTGAGTAAGCTCGCCAGTTGGGGCATGGAAGTCTGATGAATACCCACGGGGGCGCCACTGGCCATACCCATATCGCCGGTTGGATAGGCGTTGGTCGGGGTGACCGTTCCATCCTCTGACCGCTTGTAGAGGCTCAACTCCGCGGGCTTCAATCGCAGCGGGCCATCTCCGCGTTTCAGCAGGTATACGGTCCCCGGCTGGCTATCGATGTGGAACTTGAGATGAAACCGCTTGATGAGCAGCGTCTGCAGCATGGCGCGCACCCGTGCATCCTGTATGCCGGAGTTGGAGTATTCGCCTCCAGAAATCCTATTTCGGATCTCCTCCGGCGGCAGGCCCTCGATGTCGAACCGACGTTGGTCCACCCACTTCTCTCCCCCCACCACATCCCATCCGGCGAGATCGAACGCCTCTGCAATCAACCCCCGAAGGTTGTGACCATGAATGATCAAGCGCCCACCCGGATACACCCGTAGTTCGACCATGATCATCTTGCTGGGGTCGTCTGGCTTTACGGTAGCCACCTCAAACGCCACGGGCACCTTTGCAGCGTCCGCTTGTTGAGCATGTATGGGCGGGGGCTGCGCAACAACATACGCTAACGACACAACAGCAAGCGCACCCAAAAGCCTTCTCGACCCGGAGCCACTCTTCATGCTGACCAGCATATAGCCAGAGTGTCCATGATGGACGTGTGGTTTCTACTCGGCGCGCAATGCCTCCACCGGATTTACCCTTGCTGCCCGCCGCGCCGGCAGAGCGCTCGCCAGCAGCGCGGAAAATCCCAGCACCGCCGCCACCGCTGCGAGCGTCGGCAGGTCCCATGCCCGCACCCCGAACAGCAAACTCCCCATCAGCTCCGCCGCCCCAATCGAGCACGCCAGGCCCACAGCGATTCCGATCCCCGTCAACCAGCCCGCCTCGCGCAGGATCATCCAATGCACCGCGCTTTGCTGCGCACCCAGCGCCATGCGCACGCCGATCTCACGCGTCCGTTGGCTTACCGAATACGCGATCACTCCGTAGAGCCCGATCACGCTCAGCAGCAGGGCAAGCGCCGCGAAGCCGCCCACCAGCCACGCCGCAGAACGGTGCAGCCACGCCGAGTACGAATCGTGGATCCGCTGCGTCATCGTCGTCTCGTCCTGCGCGCCCACGCCGGGATTCATCTGGTGGATCGCCGCCGCCAGCTCCGGCAGAATCGTCGTCTCGTCCTGCGCCGTCCGCACCATCATGGAAAAATACGTGCTCGGGTCCTGCGCGAACGGCTCATACTCCGTCGGCCATTCTTCGGAATCGAGCGCACCGTCCTTGATGTTCGCCGTCACCCCAACGATGGTGCGCAGCGAGTCCGGCTTCAGCGCGGTATCGCCCATCTTCTTGCCGATCGGGTCCTCACCCGCAAAATATTTTTGCGCGAAGGCCTCGTTGATCACCACGACCTTCGGATGGCTTGCGTCGTCCTCCTCGGTAAACCATCGCCCCCGCACCAGCTGCGCCTGCACGGTATGGAAGAAGCCTGCGCTCACCTGCCGGTCGTTTACCTCGTTATGCACCCCGTTGTACGGCTTGCCCACAAACCGCACCCAGCCCGTGTTGCAGTTGCAGCTCACCGGCGGCAGGGTTGTCAGCGCCGCGGACTCGACGCCCGGCAGCATCCGCACCCGGTCGAGCAGAGTCCTCCCAAACGCCACCTGCTGCTCATTCTTTGCGAACTCCGCATGGGGCAGTCCTACCTCGAGCGTCGCCACATGGTCTGGCCTGAATCCCAGCTCCACATGCAGCAACCGCCAGAAGCTCTTCGTCAGCAGGCCCGCGCTGGCCAGCAGCACCACCGCAATGGCCAGCTCTGCGATGACCAGATTCGCGCCCAGCCGCTTCCATAGCGGTCCTGCCGCGCCGCGGCCACCCTCACTCAGGCGCTCACGCAGTTGCGCTCCCGGCAGCCGCAGCAGCGGCGCCAGGGAAAACACGGCCACCGCCAGCGCCGCCACCGCCCCGGCGAACATCCACACGTGCGGCGAGAAGCCCATGCCGCGCAGATAGGGCATGTTATCGAGCATGTCCTTCGCGATCATTCCATGCAGAATCCGGATCGCCGCGTCGGCCAGCAACGATCCAGCCGCCGTGCCCGCCAGCACCAGCATCAGGCCCTCGGTCACAAATTGCCGCGCCAGCCGCACTCGCGAAGCGCCCAAAGCGCTGCGCACCGCCATCTCCTGGCGCCGCGTCTCCGAGCGCACCAGCAGCAGATTGGAGACGTTCACGCACGCAATCAGCAGCAGCATCCCCGCGCCGCACATCAATATCATCAGAATGGGACGAATGTCTCCGGTGATCGACTGCGCCAGCGGGATCACGCTCGCTCCCTGCCCGCGATTCGAGTCCGGATACTGCCTCTCCAGCTGCGCCGCAATCGCCTTCATGTTCGCCAGCGCCGCCGATATCGTTACCCCGGGCTTGAGCAGACCCACACCGATCAGATTGTGGCAGCTCCGCCGCGTCGCGCATTCGCCGGTCGCCTGCAGCGAGCCAAAGATCGCCGCATTGCCCCGCGGCGCAAACGCAAAGCTCGCCGGTAGCACCCCGATAATTGTTACCGGCGAGCCGCTCAGCTTCACCGTCTCTCCAATCACATCACGGCGGCCGCCGAACCTCTGCTGCCACGCCGCGTAGCTCAGCAAAGCTGTGGCAGGGGCCGATACCGCGTCTTCGTCGGGGTGAAAATCCCGTCCCAGCACCGGCTGCACGCCCAGCGTCCGAAAGAATCCCGCGCTCACGCTCAGTCCCGGCACAGGCACCACTCCTGTCGGCGTCTGCAGCAGATAACTGGTCCCGTTATAAACATCAAACGAACTCAGAACGCTGTTCATCCGTTTCCAATCGACATAATCCGGATACGATAGGTTCCCGCGCGGGAACAGCGCCAGGCTCTCCGTCACCTCCACCAGCCGGTTCGGCTGCGCATACGGCAACGGCTGCAACAGTGCCGCATCCACAAACGCGAAGATCGCCAGGCTGGCCCCCATCCCCAGCGCCAGCAGCAGAATCGCCGTCACCGTGAACCCCGGATTCCGTCGTAGCTGCCGCACCGCAAAGCGCAGATCCTGCACTACCGTCTCCAGGCGAAATCCGATCACCTCGCGGCTCCGCTCCTGCATCCGCGTCGCATTGCCAAACTGCCGCATCGCCGCCCTCCGCGACTCCTCCGTGCTCATCCCGCCCGCCTGCAACTCCTGTTCCATCTGCTCGCGGTGAAACGCCATCTCTTCGTCCAGCTCTCCGCCGAAGCGCTCCCCCCGCAAACGAATAGCGATCTTCCTCGCCAGACGGCCCAGTGCGCTCATCCTGCCTCCTCCGCGTCCTCCAGCACACGGCCGATCGCCGTCATCATCTGCCGGAACTGCGATACTTCGAGCCCCAACTGCTTTCGTCCCGGCGCGGTCATCGTATAAAAGCGCGCCCTCCGGTTCGTCTCCGTCTTCTTCCACTCCGCCTTCACCCATCCCTGCACCAGCAGCCGCTGCAGCGCTGGATAGAGCGAGCCCTCTTCCACAGTCAACACATCGTCCGAAATTCGTTTGATCGACTGCGCGATCGCGTAGCCGTGCAGAGGCGCGCGCTTCAGCGTCGTCAAGATCAACATGTCGAGAGTTCCCGGTATCAGATCGGCTTTGCCCATAGAGTGTAACCATAGATCGTCTATGCATCGGCTGTCAAGGGTTAGAACAGGCGGGTCGATGCTGGCGGAGGCTCAGGCGAGACGGAGCGTTTACGGCTTTAAATCGCTGCAATCGGTGGCAATGGGTGTTAAGCCTTCAGTCTGCTGCTTCCAGATCGCCTTCCGGATAGCGCGAAAGACGGTGGCCACCTCCCGGTCCAGCAAAGCGAAGTCGAGGTCGATGACGCTGCGCCGCGGATGCAGGATGACATCCACCGGAGCGTCGAGGGTAGCCAGGTTCCGGCGCACGGCCTCGCGCATGCGGCGCTTGATGCGGTTGCGGTCGACCGCCTTGCCCATCACCTTGCCGACGGTGAGGCCGACGCGAGGCGTATTCGCATCGGTATCGCGCAGCGGCGTGCCATCAGCCCCCAGCCCCGTCCGCAGCATAAAAAAATAGCTCATCTGCTTTGCGAACTGCTTGCGGCTGGCCTTGTAGACGCGCTGGTAGTCGGCATGTTTGCGCAGGCGGAAGGCCGTGGCCGCCTTCGCTTTGCCGGGGCTGGCCGAAGAGGTCGCAAACTGGGGCGCAGACTGGGTCATGGTGTGATTCTAGCCGGATGTTCCCATTGTCGCGGCGCAGCAACCCACGCCCCTTCGTCAACACGAAGAACCGCGGTCTTGCAGGAATTCTACAGAGAAGACTTAATAGGGGGACGAGCGGAGCTTCAGCCGTTGGAAGCCGGAGCATGGAAAGAGATCACGCTCTTCCCATTCTTCCCCGGTTTGTGAGAGGCTGATTCACCGGCTTTGAGAGACTGATAAACCCTACGACGAATATCTGCTGCTAAGGAGAAAGCGTGAAAAAGAAACTGCTTTCAGGATATCGATTGCTACGGAGTCAGGGACCGACCAATTTTGTCAGGGTTTTGGTCACTTTGGTTCAACCAAAAGCAAACATGGTTCAACTAAAAGCAAAGATTTATATGAAGGGGGCGAATAAAGTAGTGCAGCTTGATCGCTGCCGCGTCGCCCTTGCAAAACTACCCAATACTTCGATGAAACTTGAGCTGCTGAATGGGGGATACGAGAAGCCCGAACGAGAGGCGGTGTTGCGTTTTATCCAGCCAGAGTGGGGCGTGATTGAATTGGGCGCATGTATTGGGGTTGTTGCCTGTGTGACGAACAAACTATTGAAGAATCCTGCCAACCACGTGGTGTTAGAGATCAATCCGCTCGTGATGCCCCATTTGATATCAAACCGGGATGCAAATGGTTGTACTTTTCAGATCATCGACAAGGCGCTCGCGTATGATACCGAGACGGTAACGTTCAGTCCGTGGATGAATTTTTGGGGAAATTCTCTTTACCAAGATGGCAGCCAACCGCCAGTGACCGTAAAGACTACCACGCTAGCCGATATCCTTCGAGATCGGCAGTTCGAGAAATTCGCGCTCATCTGTGACATTGAAGGCCAGGAATACGAGATGGTCATGCGGGAGCCGGAGACCGTTGAAAAGGCTGAATTGATCATCATGGAGATGCACCCTGGCCTGTTGGGGGAGGACAAAGTGAAACGCATGATCTCAAAGCTCGAAGAGCTCCATTTCAAGATTGTTGAACAGTCCTCCAACGTGATCACACTTCGCAAAGCGGATTTGGCCATTTCCTAGATCGTATCGACATATAGATACTCCGTAAATTACTGATAACTATAAAATCTGTCATCCTGAGCGGAGCCTCTCGCAGTTTTATCGCGAGAGGCGAGTCGAAGGACCTGCGGTTTGATCGTAGCGCCATCCTTTTTACTTCTTCTTCGTCCTTGTCGCCATTGAATTCCAGTCGCTCTCTATGTCGATACTGCCTAGCCCGGCTCGGTCTGCTTCGGTTGTTTCGTTTTAATCGGACTTAAGTATTTTGGATGGTGTGGTGTTGCATGTAGGTTGTGGTGATGACTTCGCGGAGGCGCTGGGTCAGAGCGTCGGCGTCGCGGGTCGTCAGACCAGCGGTGGGGATGGGATCGCCTACGATGATGGCCAGCGGGCGCGGCGTCAGGTGGTAGGTGTGGATGGGGAGCAGTTCGTAGGTCCCGACCAGCGTGAGGGGGATGAGAGGAAGCTGCGCCTTGATCGCCATGTAGGCTGCGCCGGAGACGAAAGGCTGGGTTTCTCCGCTGGCGGCGCGGCCTCCTTCGGGGAAGAGGACGAGCGGGAGCCCGGCCTTGAGCGTGGCTACTCCCCGGTTGAGGCTGGCGATAGCGCTGCGGGCGCCGGACTGGTCGACCGGGACCTGCCCCGAGCGGTGGAGATACCAGCCAATGAAAGGCACCTTCCAGAGAGCTTGTTTGGCCAGGATGCGAAACTGGAACGGCAGCTTGGCGAAGAGAACGGGCGTGTCGAAGTAGCTGAGGTGGTTGGAGGCGTAGACGGCAGTCTCGTGCTGGTGGAGCTTTTCCGCTCCAATGAGGGTGACGGGAGAGAGGCTGATGAGGAGCAGCACCTTGGCCCAGGCGTGGGCGATGGCGTGCTGCTGGCGGCCTGATCTGTCCCACAGGCCGGCGATGAGCGAGACGCAGCCGAAGGCGGTGGTGGCGAGCGCGATCAACGGCATCAGGAAGAGATAGGTCAGCCACGGCAGGACGCGGTTTTTGCGAAGGGGGACCGGTCGCGGGGTGGTTCCCACCGCAGGAGTCTCCGCTGTGCCGGGGGATGACGACAAAGGTGCAGGGTCTCCGCTGCGCTGCGCTTCGATCGTCATGCGGGATTGGCCTCGTGGTGGAGGGCGAGGCGGCGGATCTCGCCTACGAGGTAGACGGAGCCGGTGGCGAGGATGAGGCCGTCGGGCGGGGTGGCGGCGCGGGCTTCGGCGAGCGCGGCGGTCAGGTGCGGCGCGGCGTGGGCGGGGACATCGAGGGCATGAGCGGCACCAAGCAGGTCTTCGACGGTGGAGGCGCGGGGATTGTCGATGGGAGCGAGGAAGATGCGGTCGTGGACGCGCTCGGGGTCGCCCGAGGTCGAGTCGAAGAGAGGGAAGAGGATCTGGCTCATCTCTTTGAGCGATTTGTCGCGCAGGCAACTGAAGATGAGCGTGCGGGGCCGGGTCGCGGGGAGCTGGGCGATGGCGGCGCGGAGGGTCCAGGCGCCGGCGGGGTTGTGGGCCACGTCGAGCAGAAGGGGCGGGGTGCCGGGGATAAGTTCAAGCCGGCCGGGCCAGCGGGTGTTGCGGATTCCTGCTTCGATATTGGCGTTTGTGATCTTGTAACTTGTTCGGTTGCTTGTTAGGGGAGTGTTGTAACTGTTTAAGTTACGTAATGCGGTAGCGGCCGTGATGGCAAGGGCAATGTTGCGCTGCTGGTGCTGGCCGTGGAGGGGCGAGTTTACTTCGAGAGGTTGGTTGTCGAGGTTGAGAGTGTAGCGGTTGGGATAAAAAAGCAGTTCGGACGATTGCAACAGCAGGTCCTTCGACTCCGCTTCGCTTCGGTCGGGATGACGAACTTCTACGGTGGGTCCATCTGCTCTGCCGGGGGGCGGGATGAAGGGGGCGGCGCTGATGGCCGTGAGGTTAAGGTTGGCGGCGGCCTCGCCGATGGCCTGGTTGGCTTCGGGATGCTGGGGCAGGGTGATGAGGATGCCGTTAGGGCGGAGGATGCCGGCCTTTTCGCGGGTGATCTCGGCGATGGTGTCGCCGAGGTAGTCCTGATGGTCCAGCGCGATGTCGGTGATGATGGAGAGAAGCGGGTCGACGATGTTGGTTGCGTCGAGACGGCCACCGAGGCCCACTTCAAGGACGGCGATGTCTATTTTCTGCTCTGCGTAATAAAGGAAGGCGAGGGCGGTGAGGACTTCAAAGAAGCTGGGGTGGTGCGGCAGCGCGCCTGCGGCCACGAGGCGGTTGGCGGCGTCATCGACCTGGAAGTAGAGGCGGGCGAAGTCTTCGTCCGGGATCTCGGCGCCGTCGATCTGGATGCGCTCGTTGACGCGGACGAGGTGCGGCGAGGTGTAGAGCGCGGTGCGGTATCCGGCGGCGGAGAGGATGCTGGCGAGGGTAGCGGCGGTCGAGCCTTTGCCGTTGGTCCCGGCGATCAGGACGGAGGGAAAGGTGGTCTGCGGATCGCCGAGCGCGGCCATGAGGGCGCGCATGTGGGCGAGGTCGAACTTGCGGCGCGGGGCGGGGGTCGCGGTGGAGGAGAGGCTTGGCGCAAGGGCCGGTGCGAGTTCGTGGCCGAGGGCGTACAGGTGATCGACCGCAGAGATGTAAGACATGGGGGTATTTTAGGCGATAGCGGCGAGGCCCAACACCGATTCCATTGTTTGTTTGTCATTCCGCAGCGGAGCGAAGGAATCTGCTGTTTGGGAGTGCCTCTCCATCATCGGGGACACTGCTCCAAGGCACGGCGCGAAGCCCGCCGCCGTTACTTTGCCGCTGCCTCAATCTCTGCCCACTCGGCATCGCTCAGCTTCACGTTTGCCGCCGCGATATTCTCCTCCAGATGCGCGACCGACGACGTCCCCGGAATCGGCAGCATGACCGGCGAACGATGCAGCAGCCACGCCAGCGAGAGCTGCGACACCGTGGCTCCATGTTTCTTCGCCGCCGCATCGAGCTTGCCGCCCGGCTGCGCCAGCTTGCCCGCCGCCACCGGATACCACGGAATAAACGCGAGCCCGTGCTGCTCGCAATAATCGAGCGTCTCTTCGTAGCCGCGGTAGCTCAGGTTGTACCTGTTCTGCACGCTCACGATCTTCACAATCTTCTGCGCCTGCTCGATCTCGTTCGGCTTCACCTCGCTGAGACCGACGTGGCGGATCTTGCCCTCCTGCTGCAGCTTCGCAATCTCGCCCAGCGACTCCTCCACCGGCGTCTGGGGATCGATGCGGTGCAGCTGCCACAGGTCGAGCCTTTCGAGCTTCAGATAACGCAGGCTCAACTCGACCTGCTGTCGCAGATACGCCGGACGAGCCACCGGCTCCCACTTGTTGGGCGCCTGCCGGGTGAGGCCCCCCTTGGTGGCAATGACGACGCCCTTCGCGTAGGGCGACAGCGCATCGCCGATCAGGCCCTCGCTCACCGCCGGGCCATACGAGTCGGCGGTGTCGATGAAGTTGACTCCAAGCTCGACGGCGCGGCGCAGCACCTTCTTCGCGCCTTCGACATCTTTGGGCTGGCCCCAGACACCGTCGCCGGTGATCCGCATCGCTCCATATCCCAGACGGTTGACGGTCATATCGCCGCCAATCGCAAACGTCCCGCTCGCCGCCGCATTAATTGTTGTCATGTAAGGTTGGATGCCTCGCTCATCCGAATGGTACATTGCGTCGAGACTGGTACAAGACCCAGCGGCGTCTCAATTTGAGAAGTGAGAGATGAGAAATGAAAGGTAAAAAGGACAAGGGCCGTCCGCGAAAATATCAACCGGAGCTTTTGATTGCGATGTTCCGCAAGGCGGCAGCTCTTCGCAATGAGATGTTAGCCGCAGGATTTACGGACAATGGCGGAGCGATTCATAGTGCAGAGCGAATTCTGAATATCCTGGGCTTGTCTCTCAACTATCCTGAACTCAATCACATCAATAAGCTCCGGCACTCTGAAAGAGCTATTTTTTCAGTTGAGGCTTTGCAATTACATCAGAGCGGAAATAAGGTGCTCATTGAGCATGTGTCCCCTCTTCGCCATCTGACCCAGACAGCCATAGAAAAAATCGGTCAGGAGATGAGCGACGCCCAATTCGAGGCCTTTGTTCGAGAACATTACCTCCTCGTACTGCTATCGCCAGATGAGACAAAGCGGTTGAATAAACAAAACCGCAGCAAGATGAATCCTGACCGTCTCAATCATGCGGGCATTCGGCTGGCAATAAGGTAGATCGAGTCGGATGCTGTTCCAAATTCAGACTGGGGCGTTACCTAACCCTGTGAAAAACCGGTCCCATCAGGTATACTCAGAGATTGTTGCAACACCCTAAAAGTTTAAGCGGGAATCTGGTTCCTGCTGCAGGAGTTTTTTGTCATGCCGAAGCGTACCTTTCAACCCAACCGCCGCCACCGCGCCAAGACCCACGGCTTTCTTACCCGCATGAAGACCAAGGCCGGTGCCGCCGTTCTCAACCGCCGTCGCGCCAAGGGCCGTCACAAGATCGCCGTTAGCGCCGGTTTCCGCGACTAGGGAAACTCTGAGTAAGTCAGGCCTGTTAAGGGCACGGCTTCAGCCGTGCCGTAAGTGACTTGCCCACAATGCGGCTTTAGCCGCTGAGGGAATGCTCCGAGACTTAATCAGACCATCCCTAGAGCAGAACGATCCCTGGTGTATCCCCGAAGTGCAAAAGCAGGTCCTCCGCCTACGGCGAAGGATGGCAACTTCCGAGGGATATATCTAACGTTCGCCGGAAGCTCGAATCGATCTCCTCATCCTCTTTTGAAGCCTCTTTTTCCTGCGCCTCCGCAAGGGGCAACCCCGGCTGCGTCCGGGCATCATACCCCTGCATATCGGCTCCGCGTACGCGCACGAAGAGCACCGACCGGTATTGAAGGAGAAGTACCATGGAAAAGCAGAAGCAGTCTCCCCGCGACATGTCGCGCAAGGGCGGGCAGTCGTCCCAAAGCGGACAACAGGCGAAAAGTGGTCAGACCATGCCGCCGGGTGGCCAGGTGGGGCCCAAGGGCACACAGCCCACTCACACCGGCAATAAATAGATCTCACCCCTCATAACCTGAAAGCCCGCCGATCTCCGGCGGGCTTTGCTTCGTCTCCGATAAAGGATGATTCCTCAGAGGCTAGACTGCACCGACAGATAGATTAGATGCAAGTGATTGATTAATATAGAAACTGTCATCCATAGCCGATCTTCTTGCTTTAAGATCGGTGGCATCGGTGCCAATCGATGTTAAGTCTCTCTTCTACAAAGCCGTATCATAGAAATCAGCCATGAGCACCGATCTCTCCAGCACACGCCTTCTAGTCCCTGATCCCTGGTCCCTGGGCCCTGCCCTATGAAGCCGCGCATCGCCATCCCGCTCCCTACCAGTACCGACGCTGACTACAACCTGCGCTCCTGGCCTATCTATGCCGGAGCGGTCGCCAAATCTGGCGGCCATCCCGTCGAGATCCCGCTCGATGCCTCGCCGAAAGAGACGATCGACCTCATCAATACCTGCCATGCTGTCCTCCTTCCCGGCAGCCCGGCCGATCTCAACCCCCACAAATACGGCCACGAGCCCATTCCCGAGTGCAAACCCTCCGATCCTCCCCGCGAGAATGTTGACGAGCTCCTCATTCAGGACGCCCATAATCTCTACAAGCCCATCTTCACCATCTGCTTCGGCACCCAGTCTCTGAACGTCTGGCGCGGCGGCACCCTCGTCCAGCACCTCGCCCCCATGCCGGTGAATCATCCCGCCGGGCGCAGCGTAGCCATCGCCCATACCGTGGCCATCGCGTCCGATTCCCTTCTCGCCACCATCATTCCCGCCGACGAAGCTCCCAAACAGGACGGTTTCCTCCGACTTCCCGTCAACTCCAGCCATCACCAGGCCATCGGCATCGCCGGAGACGGTCTGCGCATCTCCGCCCGCTGCCCGCAGGACGGGGTCATCGAGGCCGTAGAAGGCGGTCAGGCCACCAGCACCCAGCCCGGCGACCACCCCCACTTTGTTCTGGGCGTTCAATGGCATCCCGAGCGCAGCTACGACATCAGCGCGGCCTCCCGCGCTCTCTTCCACCGCTTCGTCGCCGAGGCCACCGCCTGGACACCCCGTCCCATTCATACCTCGGTCTCGAAGCCGTGAATGTTCCACGTGGAACAAAAAGCATGGATCAGGGACTAAAAGCAGGGACCAGGGATGAGGGATCAGGGATCAGGGACTAAACCTGAGCCTACTGTGTTCCACGTGGAACATTAAGTTGCTCACATAAGTTCTATTTGTAGTCCCTGCTTTTGTTTGCTGATCCCTGGTCCCTGGTCCCTGGTCCCTGGTCCCTGGTCCCTTTGGAACCTCCACTCCTCCTTCCACGTCTAACCATTTATGAGCATGGAAAAGGTAAAGTTAGGTTCACAAGGCGCAATCGTCTCCCGCGAGGGTCTCGGTTGCATGGGAATGAGTGACTTCTACGGCCAGCGCAATGACGAGGAGTCCGCCGCGACCATCCTCCGCGCCCTCGATCTGGGTATCGGCTTTCTGGACACCGCCGACATGTACGGCATCGGCGATAACGAAGAACTCATCGGCAAGACCATCAAGGGCCGTCGCGACGAGGTCTTTCTCGCCACCAAGTTCGCCAACGTTCGCACGAAGGAAGATCCCGCCCACTCTACGATCTCGGGTAAGCCGGAGTATGTCCATACCGCCTGTGACGCTTCGCTCCAACGCCTTGGCGTCGATCATATCGATCTCTACTACCAGCACCGCGTCGATCCCAACACCCCCATTGAAGACACCGTGGGTGCTATGGCGGAACTCGTAAAGTTAGGCAAAGTAAGATACTTAGGTCTATCAGAGGCCTCTGCCGCCACCATTCGCCGGGCGCACAAGGTCCACCCCATCACCGCGCTCCAGACCGAGTACTCCCTCTGGGAGCGCCACGTCGAAGCCGAGATTCTTCCCACCCTTCGTGAACTCGGCATCGGCTTTGTTCCCTACAGCCCGCTGGGCCGGGGCTTCCTCACCGGAACCATCACCAAACCTTCCGATCTTGGCCCGGAGGACTCCCGCACCCTGCGCATGCCGCGCTTCGCGCCCGGATCGCTCGACCAGAACCTTCTGCTGGTAGACCGCGTCCGCGCCATCGCCGAACGGCGGGGCGTAAAGCCCGGCCAACTGGCACTGGCCTGGGTCTTCGCCAAGGGAGAGGACATGGTTCCCATTCCAGGCACCAAGCGCCGCACCTATCTCGAAGAGAACGCTGCCGCCGTCGATATCCATCTCACACCCGCAGAGGTGGCCGAACTCGAAGCTGCCGTTCCGGAGTCCGAGATTGCCGGAGATCGCTACAGCGGGGGCGCCCTGAAGGCCATCGATCGGTAGATTCATCAGTGTTCCACGTGGAACATCAAGAACCGACCACGGAATCACACGGATTAGCACGGGTTTAAAAGCACTAGTCTTGTTTTTATCCGTTTTTTCCGTGTGATCCGTGGCCGGTATCTTCGGGCCATCTGAGATACTGAACCTTCCGATGGCTACGCTCTCCGAACCCGCAATTGCAGCCTTGCTCGAGCCTTATCTGGCTGTCCCTCCTGCAATCCTGCCCCGGCTTTCCGATTATCTTGATCTGCTGTTGAAGTGGAACGCGCGGACCAATCTGACGGCGATCCGCGAGCCGGAAGAGATTGTCCGGCGACACTTTGGGGAGAGCCTCTTTGCGGCCCGGCATCTCCATGCTAAGCCGTCTACTTTGCTAGACTTAGGCTCTGGGGCGGGCTTTCCGGGGCTTCCTATTGCTTTGCTGCGCCCCGAGATTCAGGTGACGCTGGCAGAGTCGCAGAACAAGAAGGCCAGTTTTCTGCGCGAGGCGGTGCGGACGCTGGGCCTGAACACTGAGGTATGGGCAAACCGTGCCGAGTTGCTGCCCGCCGCGCGAGTGTTTCATACGGTCACACTTCGCGCGGTGGACAACATGGCCGCTGCCGTAGCGGCTGCGGAGCCTCGGGGGACCCATCAGTTAATGCTCCTAACCAGTGCAGCGGCTGCTCCTGTACTTCATGAGTTTTCGCGGCAGTCCCGCATACCGATCCCAGAATCTCAAGGCAATGTTCTCCTCATCGCGGAGCGCGCTTGAATGTTCCACGTGGAACACAAGCGTGGAACCCTTGTTGGAAGCGGACTGATCCCTGATCCCTCGTCTCTGACCCCTGCTTTTTGTTCCACGTGGAACAAAAGTTTTCCACACGGCCTGCCGCATAAGCCCTCTGAATATGGCACAAAACCTGCCTTCCACACGTTCTCCACAGGGACAGGCGCTTCTCCACAAGCACAGCAGCGTTGCTTCCAAGGCCCGCGACCGATACCCTTCTCCTACTGATCTTATGAGCGAAAATTCTCCGTCGAACAAGCCGAAGCCCAGTCCTGCCGAGCAGCCTCCTGTTGCGAGTTCCGCCGCCGCCGCGCACTCCAAGGTGCTCGCCGTCGTCAACCAAAAAGGCGGAGTGGGAAAGACGACCACCGCTATCAATCTGGCTGCGGCGCTGGCGCTCGAAGGTCTGGAGACGCTGATTATCGACTGCGATCCGCAGGCCAATACGACCGGCGGGCTCGGTCTGGGCCGTGACGAAGAACGGTCCAGCATCTACGACCTGCTGATGGGCCACGCCGCGATCGACACGATCATCCTGCCGACCGAGGTCGAGAAGCTCTCGATCATTCCCGGCAGCAAGAACCTGATTGGCGCCAATATCGAGCTGGTGGGACAGGACCGCCGCGAGTATCGGCTGCGGGATGCGCTGGAACCGGTCCGCGCCAAGTATCCCTTCATTATTCTGGATTGCCCGCCGGCGCTGGACCTGTTGACGCTGAACTCGCTGGTGGCCGCCGATGGGCTGTTGGTGCCGATGCAGGCCGAGTACTTTGCGCTCGAAGGCATCTCGGAGCTGATGTCTACGCTGGACCGGGTGACGCAGTCCTTCAATCCAAAGCTGGCGCTTGAGGGTGTCCTGCTGACGATGTATGACGATCGCACTAACCTTTCGCAGCAGGTCTCGGAGAACCTCAAAGGCTTCTTCACCGATAAGCTGCTGAAGACGAGCATCCCGCGCAATATCCGGCTGGCCGAAGCGCCGAGCCATGGCAAGCCGGTGTCGCTGTACGATCCCAAGTCGCGCGGTTCGGAGGCTTATCGCGAACTGGCGCTCGAGATTCTTGGCCGCAACAATATTAAGAGTCCTGAGGAGCTGCGCCGCAAGGCTGCTGCGGCGGCTGCCGCCAGTTCGCTGAAATCATTTCAGCAGCCGGAGAAGAAGGGCCGGTTCTGGAAGTCTTCGAAATCGAAGTCGGATTGAGTGGATGCTTGAGAGCGGAAAGAAAAAGCAGATCCTCCGCTTCGCGAAGGATGACAAAAACGCGAAGGATGACAAAAATAAGCCTGGATGACAGGCTACGGGAAAGACAGACAGAAAGCGTAAAAAATATATGGCAACCGCTACCGCCGATCCTAAACGCCGCGCCCTGGGTAAGGGCCTCGAATCTCTGCTGCCGTCGCGTCCGGCAGTCGTGCCTCAGATTAATGCAACCGCCGTCGAATCGAATGGAAAGCCGCTGGAGATTCCGATCGACCATATCGAGCGCAACCCGTTTCAGACGCGGACGCGCTTTGACGATGCGAAGCTGGCCGAGCTGGCTGCTTCGATTGCGGCGACGGGGGTGGTGCAGCCGATCCTGGTGAGGCCGCTGGATATGCCGGGGCGCTATCAGTTGATCGCGGGGGAACGGCGCTGGCTGGCGAGCCGCCGGGTGGGCAAGTCGACGATTCCGGCGATTGTTCGCCAGGTCTCGGATGAACAGACGCTTGAGATCACGATCGTCGAGAACCTGCAGCGCGCCGATCTGAACCCCATGGAGCAGGCGCGGGCCTTTCAACGGCTGAGCCAGCAGTTCCAGTTGACCCAGGAACAGATGGCGACGCGTACGGGCAAGGACCGGGCGAGTGTCGCTAACTTCCTTCGTTTGTTGCGTTTACCGGACACGGTGCAGCATAAGGTGGAATCGGGCGAGCTGAGTTTTGGGCACGCACGTGCGCTGCTGGCGCTGGACTCAGCGGAGGTGATGGCCTCCGCCGCGCAAAAGGTGATTGCGCTGTCGCTCTCGGTGCGCCAGACCGAGACCTATGTGCAGGGGTTGATCGATCCCGAGGTGAAACAGAAGAAGGCGGACAAGCCCAAGCAGGAGCTTGACCCGAATGTTCGGGAGGCGGCTGACCGGCTTCGCCGTAATCTTGGGCTCAAGGTGCAGATCGAGGACAAGAAAGGTAAAGGCCGGGTCATTATCGAGTACTCAGGGCTGGAGGATTTCGACGCGATTTTGACGGCGCTGGGCGGGGATGCCGAGAAGTAGAGGTTTGATACGACTGATGCTGGTAAAGGTTGTGGTCTCCCACCCTTTGCGATGGAGCCGCAAAGGATGGGGCACCCGAGGTTTTGTGATGTGAGCAAAACCAGATTCCCTTCGGGAATGACAAACGGGAGCTACACCTAAAGAACAGAGGAAGCCAGACCTGAGAAGAACAGCGATAAGTGTTGCAGGCCTGATGGTCTGCGGAAAGAGGTCCGCTGAGCGGAGATATGAAGGCCACAGCGTTTGAGTTTCGGTTTCGATTTCTGATTCACTTTGTCATCATCGTGCTGGGCTTTACGGCTCCGTGGGACCGTTGGCTGCACGTCGACTCGTCGGGCCCGAATGCGCATGTTTGGGGCACGCTGTCGGCCTGGCTGGCGATGGTGAAGCCGGGTGCGATCGGGATTGCGACTGCGTTCAACTTGCTGCTTGCCGTGGGCATTGGGTGCGCCGTGGCTGCCGCGCTGCTGCGGACATGGGGCTCGGCTTACCTTGGAGCGAATGTGGTGAAGGCGCATACGTTTCAGGGCGGCCGCGTGGTGGCTGACGGGCCGTACCGCTATGTGCGCAACCCGCTTTACCTGGGGACGATGGTGCATGTTCTGGCGCTGGCGCTGCTGATGCCGCCGAGCGGCGCTGTGTTCACGATCCTTGCCATTGTGTTTTTCCAGATCCGCCTGATCCTCGGCGAAGAGAGCTTTCTTGCGGCGAAGCTGGGCGAACCGTACCTGGCTTACTGCGCGCGCGTTCCGCGGCTGCTGCCGGCGCTTAGGCCGCGGGTTCCCTCGTCGCAGGCGCGTGGGGCGTGGGGCTCGGCTTTGCTGGGCGAGATTTATATGTGGGGCGTCGCTATCGCGTTTGTGAGCGTGGGTTATCGGTACAACGCTTTTCTGATTACGCAGGGCGTGATTATCTCGGTGGGCGTGTCGCTGGTGGCGCGGGCGCTGATTCCTCGCGGGGCGCAGGCTGAGGGATTAACACCGATTGACACTGACTGAAGACCGACCACGGATGGGCGCGGATCAAACGATTCCGGAAAACTGCAAGTAGATCCTCATGATGAGGGATAGCTTCTCTGGATTGATTTCGCTACGTTGTATCGACCTGTCAAGCGACAGGAGTTCAACGGCGGGCAGGCCGAAGAAGATGTAAAGATGGTGGCGCTACGGTTAAACCGCAGGTCCTTCGACTGCGTCTCTCGCGATAAAGCTGCGAGAGACTTCGCTCAGGATGACAGGTTTAATATTTAGGCTTAGCAAGGCAGCTCCAGGATACAGGTTTAATGTTTATCAATGGGTTTAGGAAGCACCCGTATGTCGATACGACTTCGCTCAGGATGACAGGTTTAATATTGATGAAGGTCGCTTTGCGGTTTGCAAATCGGTGTCGATCGGGGTTAAGTTTTTTGTGAGGGCGGCAAGCAAAACGCCCGCTGTACCCGGCAATGGCCAGGAGACAGCGGGCGTTCAGGGTTGAGGCGAAAGACTACTTCTTGGGTGGCGCGATGGTGTCCTTCGCGACTTTGGCCACGCGGAACTTGACCACGGTCTTGGCCTTGATCTTGATGGTCTCGCCGGTCTGGGGGTTGCGGCCGAGGCGCGCCTTGCGCTCTGCCTTCACCAGCTTGCCGATGCCGGGAATGGTGAACTCGCCATTCTTCTTGGTCTCTTTCACCGCGGTCTCAGCGAGCAGCTCGAGGCCGGCGGCGGCCTGCTTGTTGGTGATCTCAAGCTTCTCCGCCATGTGGCGAACCAGTGCTGTCTTTGTCATTCCCTTTGCCATGTATTACTCCTTCTTGCGTTCAAAATAGAAGATCTCTGGGTCCGCTCGCCTCGCCCGCCTGAAGAATCCAATGAGAAAAACATCCGGTTGGGATGCGTATTTATCAATGTTCATGCGGGTGCGGAGAACTGTACCGCAATTCACCTTCGGCTTTTCCGAGCGCTTTGTCAATCGGATTTCTTCGGTTTCCACAGGTTTTTTCAGGGTTTTTCCTGTTTTGTCCGGTTTTTGGTTCATTTTGAGGCAAAAAGCCCCGTAATAGGGGGAATGGAAGAGGATCGAGAGGACGTTTCGTGGTCTTAGATAATGTTTTGAGTTGGGTGATTTTGAGGTGCGAAACGGTTTGAGACAGCGAATTTTTGCATGGGCGCTTGGGCGCTTCAATCAGCGGTATGAGCAGTTCGTTGCGCCTTATAAGCAGCGGCTGTTTGCGGAACTGCGCGGGAGGGTGGTCGAGCTGGGGCCGGGGACGGGGGTGAACCTGCGCTATCTCAACCGCGATGGGGTGCAGTGGATTGGGATCGATCCCAATCCTTTTATGCGGCCCTATCTTTTGCGTGAGGCGGAGAGGCTGGTCATGGCGGCGGACTGCCGGGTGGGTTCGGCGTATGCGCTGCCGATGGAGGATGCGAGTGTCGATGCGGTGATCTGTACGCTGGTGCTGTGCTCGATTGGCGACCAGCAGCGCGTGCTCGATGAGGTGTTGCGGGTGCTGAAGCCGGGGGGCAGGTTTGTTTTTATTGAACACGTTGCTGCGGCGCGTGGGAGCCGGTTGCGGTGGGTGCAGCGGCTGGTTGCTCCGGTGTGGAGGCCACTTCTGGATGGATGTAATCCGTGTTGCGAGACCGGGGCGGAGTTGGAGCGTGCGGGGTTTGCGGCGGTGGAGTATGAGGAGATGGTGGCTCCATTGCCGGTGGTTAGTCCGCAGATCGTCGGTGTGGCGAGGAAGGGTGGCTGAGGGGTATGTCGGCGGTGGCGAAAGACGAAATACAGGGGTCCCTCCACTGCGGCGTGCGGTGAGGCTGCACGCCTTCGGTCGAGATGACGTGCATTTGTGGCGGGTGCTTCGGTAGAGACGACGTGTGGTTGTGGCTGGGTCCGCTGTGACGAGTTTTTGTGCGGCTTCGTTGCGGTCGAGATGCGTGCTTCGGTGTTGTTCGGTGAGGTCGCGTTGAGCGGCCGTTGCGATTCGATGCCTGGTGGTCGCTATTTAATGGTGGTGAGTGGCGTCGGCGTGTAGTCGAGCTTTGGGTACCAGGTGGCGCCGCGACCCTCGGGGGTCATGTCGAGGATGGCCCAGAGGGGGTCGATGTCGGGAGCGCCGCGTGGGTCCTGTCCGGGGTCGGCGGTCTCGGGGCCCATCTCGCCGCTCCAGAAGTGGCGGATGACGCCGTCGCGACGGGTGAAGACGTTGAGGGCGGGGGTGTCGCCGTCTTTGGGGTCGACGTAGGCGCGGGTGTAGTCGCCCTGCGTGTCAGAGTAGAGAGCAAGGTTCTGCCAGCCGCGCTCCTTTTTGAAGGCGAGCAGGCGCTCGATGGGCGAGCGGGCGACGATGCCGAAGGCGATGAGCTGCGTGACGTTGCGCGCGGTGCCGTCCCAGGCGGAGAGCAGCGAGGTGCAGACGGGGCAGGGGCGCTCGCGCTGGGGGCCGAACATGTAGCTGTAGAGGACGAGGGTTTGCTTGTCGCCGAAGAGGTCGGCGAAGGTGCGTGGGCCGCTTTCAGTGATGAAGGTGTAGCCGTCGGGGACGGGGCCGCCGGGGGGAAGGGCGCGGCGTTGGGCGGAGACGCGCTCGATGTGGCGGCGAAGCTCGATCTCTTCGGCGAGCAGGGCGGTGCGTGCTTTGCGGTACTCCGCTGTCTCGTTGGGGAAGTGCGCGGGATTTTTGGCGGCGAGTTCGGTTGCTGAGGCGAGGGTGGTCTTTTGGGACATCGTGCTCTCCTTCTCGGGCGAATGCTTTTTAGAATCTTATCGGCATTGCAGAGTTGTTGCGTTGCGATGCTGGATTATTTGATGCCAGAGGATGCTTTGCTCGCATCTATGGTGGATGGATGGATGAAGTTTGTTGCTATACCTTTTGGTTCGATGTATAGTAGCTTTTCGATGGCAGCCCGCGAAACGAATCCGAATTTTATGAACGGAGTTCCTGAGCTGCTCATTCTCCGATTGGTTCAACAAGAGGAGATGTATGGCTATGAGATCGTCCAGGCGATCCGTGGTCGCACCGACTCGGTGATTGCGGTTGGCGAAGGCGTGGTTTATCCGGTGCTTCATGGTTTGGAGAGCGACGGGGCACTCAGGTCGCGGCGCAGGACCGTGAATGGGCGCAGCCGAATTTACTATTCCGTGACCCCTGCCGGGAGACGGCGATTGGCCGATCTTGCGGCGGGGTGGACGAATCTGACGGCAGCGATCCAAACGATCTTGACGGGAGGAAGACATGGCGAAGCCGTTTGACGAACTCCGCGAACGCCTGTTGCGGGGCGGTGTCGCACCGCGGCATGTGCGGCGCTACCTGAGGGAACTCGGTGATCATCTGTCTGATCTCAAGGTCGATGAGAGCAGCGCGGGGCGCTGTCCAGTGGACGCGGAAGCGGCGGCGCAGATCCGGCTTGGCAGCATGGACGATCTCGCGAAGGCAATGATCGAGAAGCGCCAGTTCCGATCGTGGAGCAACCGGGCGCCGTGGGCGATCTTCAGTCTCGGACCGCTTTTGATGCTGGCTGTTGCCTATTACCTCTCCTTGTTTATTTTGTGGTCGGGTTGGCAGATGTTTCTGACAGGAACCGATACGCCGTTCCTCCGAATCCACGGGTTTGCGACCTTCTATTTCGGAGTTGGCAGACTGATCTATTTCGGCGCGCCGATTCTTGTTGGTTGGATCTTCTTTCTCATCGCCGCTCGGCAGAGATTCAATGCGCTGTGGCCGATCATCGGCACGACGCTGGTCGCCTTGGTGAGCGGGGCCGCGCAGATTCGTGCCAGCCGCACGGCGATCCCAGGCGGACTCGGGCACATTCGCATGTTCTTCACGCTTCCAAGTTCCGGTGACCTTTTGCTGGGCCGTGTGGTGGGTGCCGTGATCGTACTCTCGCTGGGGATGGCGCCCTATTTTATCTGGCGATTGCGAACGCGAGCGGCAATTTGATCTCGCGGCTTTCGATCTAGAAGAGCGGCTTGCGCGGCTTGGGGATGAGTGGGGCGTTGAGCAGGGCTACGATGGGGGCGGCCAGTTTGAAGTGGGTTACAACGTCTTTGACCAGCGTTGGGCGTAGCGCGAACTCGGCTGGGAGTCTGGTGATTACGCCCCATTGCTTGCATAGCAGAAGGTCCATCGCGGGGTCGTCGACGGCGAAGCCTTTGGGTGCGCGGGTGAGTTTATGTCCTTCGATGGGCTGCATGGCGGCCTTGAGTTTTTTTGACGCGAGCAGGCGGCGCAGGTCGGTGTGGTGGTCGACGAGATGGCGGCGGATGGCGAGGAGTTGTTCGCGCTCGGGCATGAAGACGCCTGCGGCGATGGTCACTTCGGTGCCGCTTACGTCGAAGTAGAAGCCGCCGCCGGAGGTTTTTTCGAGCCCCTGGCGCGCCCACCATACGCTCTGGTGGATCTTGTAGGGGCGCTTGTCTTTGCTGAAGCGAATGTCGCGATAGATGCGCATGATGGCCTTCTGCGGGGCGCGGACGTTTTCGGGCGCGAAGTCGATCATGGCGTCGTTGATCTCGGCGACGAGGGCGAGCATGGGGGCTTTTACTTCGCGCTCGTAGATGTCTTTGCGCGCGGCGAACCACTCGCGGTCGTTGTTGCGCTTGAGGCCGCGGAGGAATTTCAGGGCTTCGTTGGAGAAGTGCGTCGCCATGGTTTTATGCTAACTCGCGGCCGCTGACAGGGATTGTCATTGATCACGAAGGGTGGACGCTGGATGATGGGGGGCGTAAAATCTTCCTCCTCCCCGCAGGAGTGTGACCATGCCTACCTCTGAGATGAAGGACGACGAGGGCTTTTTCGCTGCGTATTGGCTCTATCTGCTGGCCGGTGCGGTTTTCCTCGGCAGCCTGGCGGCACTGTACTTCTATTCGGAACTCGGTCCGTGGCATGGCGTGATTGAGGCCGTCTGCATTGCCTCGGCGCTTACGCTGACGGTCGATCCGTTTGTGAAGAAGCGGCTGACGCATGAGGTGAACAAGAGCATCTTCTACCACGTCATCGGTTTCGATCTGCCGCCGGAGATGCAGGACCGTCTGCGCATCTATCTGCGCACGCTGGAGTACTATCGCGAGTCGCTCTCGATCACCGCGGAGGCGCTGCGCGTGGAAGGCGATGAGGTCGTCATGGAGATTACGCTCGAAGGCAGGATCATCGCGCTGACACGGTGCAAGTATGCGCCCAGCCTGGAGTTTGAAGACACGGAACACGGCGCGGTCGAGGAGCTGTGGGCAAAGCGGACAGGAGAGAAAGATAAGCTGATCGAATGGAAGGCCAGCGATCCAAAGGCGACGTCCGATCCGATGACGACGCTGTACAGCGCTCCGGTTGCGACGCTGAAGCGGGGAGAGAGGCTTGAGTCCTGCTTCCGGTTTACGCTGCGGCAGAGGAAGCAGGACTACTGGGTGCAGACGTTTGGGACGACGACGCTGAAGACGACGGTGACGCTGAAGCCGCTGGCGAATATGAAGATGTATGCGTCGCACCGGCCGGTGAGCGCCGATAACCGCTATGAGTATGACAAGGTCTTCATTATTGGAGAGGACATTCGGATTCGCTGGACGGTGGGGGAGGGCGGATGATGTGGCTCTTGGTCGTTGCGATTCCCACCCTTCGCGATAAAACTGCGAAGGATGGGGCACCCGACGAGGGGAGGTTTTACTATCCCACCCACGCAAAAGCTCGATGGATGGGACACCCGAAGATTTGTGGTGGAGTTGGGGAAAGGCAAACGCAGATCCTCCGCTTCGCGAAGGATGACAACTTTATTTTCCCTGTACTTGGGTGGCAAGCTAATTTTTCCTCTACCTGGGCGTCGCTGCCAATTACAGCGACGCTCAAGTGAGGTGCGGCTTTATTTGTCGTCGCGCAATAAGGCGTCGGAGGCCCACATTACCGGGGCCTGTCCGTGGAAGTCGCCGGTGCGGCGTTTGCGCTGGTAGTAGTACTGGAGATCGTTCTTTTTTCCGGTGCCCTCGCAGACCTGGGTGACATCGTGGTTCTGGTCGACGTAACCGACGACGGCGATCCAGCTCTTGCGTGCAGCCGGGCCGTAGGTCGCGGCATCGAGCCAGCCGTGTTTGACGCCGGTGATCATGGCGAAGCTGAACATCGCTGAGCTGGAGGTCTCGGGCCATGCGTCGTCCTTGTCGATGAGCTCGCGCCACATGCCGTCTTTACCCTGATACTTCAGCAGGCCACTCATCATCAGGCGATAGCCCCTCAGGATGCGGGCGCGGTCAGGATGATTTTCAGGCAGGCTGCGCAGCATCTCGGCCATGCCCGCTGCTACCCATCCGTCGCCGCGGCCCCAGTAGAACTGCACGTCGGGCGCGTGGAAGAAGAGGCCGTTGGGCTGTTGCAGCTTATCGAGGTAGGCGACCATCTCCCTGGCGTCGCGGTCGAGATATTTCTTGTCGCCGGTGGCGCGGTAGGCTTCGAGCTGCAGCATGGTCAGCATGTACATGTCGTCGATCCAGTAACGGGTCTCGTCGGACATGCCGTTGGGCAGAGGGTTGTTCCACTGCTCGTCGGCGAAGGACTTGCCGAAGTCGAGATACTTGCTGGCCGCATCCTTGTCCTTGGTCTGGATGGCGATCTCCATGGGGACGACACCGAAGATCTGGTCGTCGACGTGGTGGCGTTTAGGGATGCGGTCGGCCTCGGCACCGCCGGGCATGAGGGGATCGAAGCGCTTGATGAGTTCCTGGCGCAGGGCGTCGTCGTGGGTGAGCTCGGCGAACTGGAGTGCGCCGTACCACGCGCAGACCTCGGAGTAGTGGATGGTCTTGGTGTACTGGTGCGGACTGGTGACGAAGTGCGCCGCGAGGGCCTTGCCTACCTCTTGCGGCGAGTCGCCCGCAGGCCAGTTCGCGAAGTAGTTTTCCTGCGCGCCAGCTACGCCCACGCAGCCGAGCAGCAAACAGATTGAGAGCATCCGGTTCAATTTCATCTTCACCTCGTTCGATTAACTTCCACGCGCAACATTCTACCGAGTTGGGCGCTCTCAAACAGCAGATTCCTCCGCTTCGCGAAGGATGGGGCACCCGGCGAGGGGAGGTTTTACTATCCCACCCATCGCAAAGCTCGATGGATGGGGCACCCGAAGATTTGTGGTGGAGGTGGGGAAAGACAAACGCAGATCCTCCGCTTCGCTGCGGAATGACAAGCCAAAGGGAAGGGAGGCTCTATGACTTTGAGGACTCCGCTCTCGGCAAAGCGGTGAAAAAGGAGTGACAATCGAAGGAGCATGAGCGACTACGCCAACGACACGATTGCAGCTATCTCGACACCACCCGGGCGAGGCGGCATCGGTATCCTCCGGCTCTCCGGGCCCGACGCATGCGTCATCGCGGGGCCGCTGCTCAAGCTTCGTCACGCGATGGCTCCGGCGCAGGCGCGATTTGCGGAGATTCTCGACATTGAAGATAAAGAGGGCCGCGAAGTTCTCGATGAAGCCGTCGTCACGTACTTTCAGGCGCCCCACTCGTATACCGGCGAAGACATCGTGGAGATTGCGGCGCATGGTTCGCCGGTGCTGCTCGACTATCTTCTTCGCGCCTGCATCGCCGGTGGAGCGCGGCTGGCCGAACCGGGGGAGTTTACCGAGCGCGCGTTTCTTGCAGGGCGACTCGACCTGACGCAGGCCGAAGCGGTGAAGGATCTGATTGAATCGACGACGCTGCATCAGGCGCGGGTTGCGGCGCAGCAGTTGGGCGGTGCGCTGTCGCGGCAGATCGCTCCGATTAAAGAGAAGCTGGTGCATTTGATTGCTGCACTCGAAGCCGGAATTGATTTCGCTGAAGACGATATCGATCTGCTGCCCGTCCCGGAGATTACGGCGCGGATCGAGGCCATCGAAGCGCCGCTCGCTGCGCTCGAACAGACATTTGGCTATGGGCGCATCGTTCGCGATGGCTTCTCGCTGGCCATCGTGGGTCGTCCCAATGTGGGTAAGTCGTCGCTGTTCAACCGCCTCGTTCAACGTGACCGCGCCATCGTTACGGCCTCTCCGGGAACGACGCGGGACCTTGTGACTGAGAGGGTCTCGCTGGAGGGCATACCGCTGGAGCTGATCGATACGGCGGGGCTTCGAGACGCTGTCGACGAGGCCGAAACGATTGGCATCACCAAGTCGCGCGAGGCGATGGCGGAGGCCGATATCGTTTTGCTGGTGCTCGACGCCACGGCGCCGCTGCACCCGGAGGACGAGGCTGCGATTGCGGCGCATACGACGCGGCCTCTGCTGATCGCGGTCAATAAGCGCGACCTGATCTCCACTGCGTCACTGCCGGTCCATCCGCACCGGACGGTTGAGACCTCCGCGCTTACGGGCGAAGGGATCGCTGCGCTGCGTGAGGCGATTCTCCAGATCGTCGCCGCTGGAGTGCCCAGCGCCGAGACCGCTTTGCTTACGAATCTTCGCCAGCAGCAGGCGGTTTTGAGGTCGCTTGCGGCGCTGGGCCGGGCGCGGCAGGCGGCGGGGGCGGCGATTCCGCATGAGATGCTGCTGCTCGATCTGTACGAGTCGCTGCAATCGCTCGATGCGCTGACCGGGGTGACGACCACGGACGATGTTCTTCACTTGATCTTCAGCACTTTTTGCATCGGGAAGTGACGTGTTGGGTTTGATACAGAGACGAAATACAGGGGTCTCTCCACTGCGGCTTCGCCTTCGGTCGAGATGACGTGGTTTGGGTGCGGGGAGAGTGAGAGTGCAAATTACAACTGCGAAATGCGGGGGTTGTTGGGTTCACGGTCTAAGTGCAACAAGTCACGTCGGAACCGAGGCTACTGCCGCAGCCGGCGAAGGTGCCGCCACACTAGAACAGTGTCCCCGATGGTAGAGGCGCTGCCAAACCGCAGATCCTCCCGCTGCGCGGAAGGATGACAACAAAAAAGCGGGAGGCATCATGGTCGGAATCAAGTTGGCTCGAAGCATGAGCCTCGTGCCTTTGTGCGGGCAAAACCGCGGCAGATATTAAGAGGGAGAGAGCAACGGCCCATCGGAGCGTAGAAGAATTCATGATTTTTAGATGCATCTTCCGGCTTTCGCTTCGTTCGCCTCTGCAACGATCAGGGCAGTTCCCGAGCTTCGTTCAGTCCTCGAAGATTGCATTCTATGTTTCAGCGAGAGGGCGGGGCTCTCTACGAAGTGCCAGCTTAGCCAGCCAAGGATGAAGCTGATTACGGTAGCGGCCACGAAGGCGACCCAAGGCGAGCCGTGACGGAACCAGATCCACAGACTGAGCACGGGCCAGCCGTAGACGTAGATGCCGTAGGAGATGTCCGGGACGTTCTTCATCCATGCAAGAGATTTGAGTGTGAGCTGGCCGAAGTAAAACATCAGGTAGCCGCCGAACAGGACGATCGCCAATTCGATGCGAGTGGGATCGAAGATGCGGACGGCGAGAATTGCGGCGAGTGCAAGGATGGCAAACATGGGCCGGAACTTGATTCGGTCTTTGTAGAGAAAGAAGCACCCTCCGACAAAGTAGACGGCAGTCAGCCGGAAGATCTGGGTCGGATCGCCGATCACGGGATATAAGGACAGGCTCCAGTGACAGATGTCTCTCAGCGGGCTGACCATCGCGGCGACCGCCATGATGGTACCCATCAGCCAGAAGATGCGGCGATGCAGGAGACCGCACAGGCCGAACAGGGCAACCATGAGATAGCAGCGGAACTCGTATTGAATGGTCCAGAGCGAGCCGTTGACCTGGGCGAGAGCGTCCGGCTTGCCGGGAAAGACCGGGGGCGTTGAGGGAGACCCGATCGCAACGATGCTTTTGACGAAATGAAGATCGAGATGACGAAAGAAGTGGTCGATGCCGGGAGCCAGAAGTCCGACGGCCAGGGTACTCAGCAGCGCCGCCACTAAATAGCCGGGAATAATGCGGAGTACCCGGTTGCGCAGGAAGATCATCAAATTGGGCCGTTGCTGCCAGCTTTTGACAATAAGGTATGCGCTGAGAAGGAAGAAGCCGTCGACGGCAAATTTTCCGAACGAGTATTGAGAGTGAGTGAGCCGGGAGAGAATCTCCCTGGAGTTCGAGCTGTCGGTCAGCTCGGGCGCGTGTGCGAGGATGACCAGCGTTGCAAATACGATGCGCAGAAGATCGAATTGATGATTGCGGGCGGGTGTCCTGCTCATCGCAGGTCTTCGCTTTCAATCACCAAGCAAATAAATCTATCGATAGCGATCCGCTGTGATTTTACTTCGGCAGGCAGGCACGTTGCAGTGTTCAAGTGGAACTCCTTTGAAGCTCAGGGGCCCGTAGGAGGAGGAGGCTCTTCCTTCACGAGGTTATAACACCGCGAGCGGCATCCGAAAGCATGAATCAGTCTTCTTGCACAATTCACGCATCCAACGATCTACGCCCCTACAGGGGGAGTAGTCTGTTTCAGCGGACTTGATCGAGTGGCGTTGGAGATTTGGCAGGCAGTGTAGAGACGAAATACAGGGGTCTCTCCGCTACGGCGGCAAAAGCGCCGCCTTCGGTCGAGATGAGGTGCGTTGGTGCTGGTTTGAGATGAGGTGTAGTCGAGGCGGGTCCAGATGACGCCAAACTGTTTTGAAGGAGGCAGCGATGCAACTTGGAATGGTGGGACTGGGAAGGATGGGATCGAACATGGTGCGGCGGCTGGTGCAGCATGGCCAGGAGTGTGTCGTCTTTGACATGTCGCCCAAGGTGGTTGACGAGCTGACAAAGGAGAACGGAGTTACCGGTTCTTCTTCGCTCGATGATTTTGTAAGCAAGCTCGCCAAGCCGCGGGCCATCTGGCTGATGATCCCTGCGGGCGTCGTTGAAAAGACGATTGCAGAGATCGCTCCTCATCTGGAGTCGGGCGATATTCTGATCGACGGCGGGAACTCCTACTACATCGACGATATTCGCCGCGCCAAGGAGCTTGCTCCGAAGGGAATTCAGTACGTCGATGTGGGCACCAGCGGCGGCGTGTGGGGGCTGGAGCGTGGCTACTGCATGATGATCGGCGGCGCGGAGGCTGCGGTGAAGCACCTCGATCCCATCTTCAAGGCGATTGCGCCAGGCATCGGCGAGATCGACCGGACTCCCGATTATGACAAGATCGGCGGCACGGCCGAACAGGGTTATCTGCACTGCGGCCAGAGCGGCGGCGGCCACTTCGTCAAGATGGTGCATAACGGCATCGAGTACGGCATTATGGCGGCGTTTGCCGAGGGCCTCGGTGTGCTGAAGGGCGCGAACATCGGCAAGCAGACCGGCGAGGTCGATGCCGAGACGACGCCGCTGCGCGACCCGGAGAACTATCAGTTCGACTTCGACCTCACCCAGGTGACGGAGGTGTGGCGGCGCGGCAGCGTGATCGCGTCGTGGCTGCTCGACCTGACCGCGGCTGCGTTGACGGAAGATCCGGCGCTGGCAAAATTTTCGGGCAGGGTCTCGGACTCCGGCGAAGGGCGGTGGACGATCAAGGCCGCTATCGACGAGGCGGTGCCGGTGCCGGTGCTGACGACGGCGCTTTATGAGAGGTTCAGCTCTCGCGGACAGGCGGACTTCTCCGATAAGCTGCTATCTGCTATGCGGTACGAGTTCGGCGGTCATCTGGAAAAACCGGCGGCAAAGTAACCAGCAATCACAACAGGGAGCAACAGAGATATGGACCAACCGCACTCCGACGCGCTTGTCTTCTTCGGCGCCACCGGCGACCTGGCTTACAAGAAGATCTTTCCTGCGCTGCAATCGATGGTCAAACGCGGCAACCTCAACGTTCCCGTGATCGGCGTCGCCAAGGCGGGATGGAACCTCGATCAACTGAAGGCGCGGGCCAAGGACAGCCTCGAACAGCATGGCGGCCTCGACCCCGCGGCATGGCAGAAGCTTAGCGCGCTGCTGCGCTACGTCGATGGCGACTACGCCGATGCGGCCACCTTCACCGCTGTGCGCAAGGAGCTGGGCGCGGCGCAATATCCGGCGCACTATCTTGCCATTCCGCCGGCGCTCTTTGAAAAAGTAGTGGAGCAGCTCGTGCAATCGGGCTGCGCGAAGGGCGCGCGCATCATCGTCGAGAAGCCCTTCGGGCACGATCTCGCCTCGGCGCAGGAGCTGGATCGAATCCTGCTCGCGAACTTTCCTGAGTCGGCCATCTTTCGCATCGACCACTATCTCGCCAAGGGGCCCGTGCACAACATGGTCTCCTTTCGTTTCTCGAACTCTTTTCTGGAGCCGCTGTGGAACCGCAATTACATCGAGAGCGTCCAGCTCACTATGGCGGAGAACTTCGGCGTCCAGGGACGCGGCTCGTTCTATGACCAGACGGGGGCGATCCGCGACGTGGTGCAGAACCATATCTTTCAGGTGATGTGCAATCTCGCGATGGAGTGTCCGGCGCGCAACGACAGCGAGTCGATCCGCGACGAAAAGGTGAAGGTGCTGAAGGCGATCCCGGCCATCGATCCGAAGAACCTCGTTCGCGGCCAGTTTCGCGGCTACCTCGGCGAGAAGGGCGTCGCGCCGAACTCAACCGTCGAGACCTTCGCCGCTCTGCAATTAGAGGTGAAGTCGTGGCGATGGGACGGCGTGCCGTTCTACATTCGCGCCGGAAAGAACCTGCCCGTTACCTGCATGGAGGTGATCGCGCGGTTGCGCAAGCCGCCCACTACCAACATGACCGAGCCGGGCACGCCGCAGAACTACATGCGCTTCCGCATCAGCCCGGAGATGACGGTGGCGATGGCGGTCTCAGTGACCTCGCCCTCGGGCACGGGCAAGCGCGAGGCGGTAGAGATGGTGGCCAGCCGCCATCCGCGGCCCGACGAGATGGAGGCCTACGAGCGCGTCCTCGGCGACGCGATGGCGGGCGACGCTACGCTGTTTGCCCGACAGGATTATGTCGAAGAGGCCTGGCGGATCGTCGATCCTGTGCTCAAGGCGAAGACTCCCGTCTATGGTTACGAGCCGCAGACCTGGGGACCGAAAGAGGTGGACCAGAGCGTTCTGCCTCCGGGGGGATGGGACACGCCGCAGCAGGACGAGCCGGAGGACTTCCGCATCGTCAAACCGTCGCGTTAGAGCAATGTCCCCGATGGTGTAGAGGCGCACCCGAACAGCAGATCCTCCCGCTGCGCGGAAGGGATGAGAGCAAAAAAGAGCTGAAACGCTACGCCAATGGGGATTCTGCGTTAGCGAAGATTATCGGGCTCCCATGCCCAATCGGGTACGGGTGCGCCGAATGGCCGCGGCGAAGCCCCGGGCGGCGTGGTGATGTCGCCCTTGTTCTGCTTCAATTTCATATAGGCTTCGACGACGTGCGGAGGAAACGACGGCATCTGCGCCTCCAGCTCTCCCATCAACTCGGCCACCAGCTCCGGATGAAACTTTGCCACGTCGTAGCTTTCGGCCGGGTCACGCGACAGGTCGTAGAGCTCGGGATGCTGCAACCACGCGCTGCTACGCGCTCCGGTCGTTCGGTCGTTGATGTAGATCTCGCCCTTGATACCCTGCGCCACGCGCAGCTTCCACGACTCCTTGCGGATGCAGTGCACGTCGTTGCCGCCGTTGCCCATTGCGCTGAAGTAGAGCAGCGGCTTGCGCTCGACCGCTTCTTCCTGTCCAAGCAACACCTTTGAGACGTCCACGCCATCGAGCGGCTTCTGCGGCAGCTTCAACCCGCATAGCGAAGCCATCGTGGGCAGCATATCGAGGTTGGAGCACCACGTCTCCACCACCTTGCCCGGCGCAATCACACCAGGCCACATGGCCAGAAAGGGCACGCGAAATCCGCCCTCGAAGGTCGAAGCCTTGCGTCCGCGCAGCAGCCCGGGGCTGCCCTGGTACCACGGTCCATGATCGCTGGTGAAGCAGATCAGCGTATCGCCGCTCAGTCCTTTCTCTTCGACGGCGCGCACAATCTCGCCTACGCTCCAGTCGATCTCGGCGACCGCATCGCCGTAGTCGCCGAGGCCGGTCTTGCCGCGAAACCGCTTCGAGGCGCGCGCGGGATCGTGCGGATACGAGAAGCCAAGATAGAGGAAGAAGGGATGCTCGCCGCTCTGCTCGCCGATGTACTTCACCGCCTCCTCGGTGTAGCGCGGAGTGAGGAGATCGCGGTCGGTGTTCTGCTCAAGGATCTCGGTGTCCCGCATGAGCGGCAGCGGGTTCATGTCGTCGCTGTAAGGCACGCCGTAGAACGAGTCGAAGCCGCGGCTGGTCGGCAGATACTCCTTCGTCTGCCCGAGGTGCCACTTGCCGATGGCCTTGGTGTGGTAGCCGCCTTCATGAAAAAGATTGGAGAGAAAGGTCTCGTCGAGCGATGTTCCCTGCGCCTTCGCTCCCGGCGTGTACGGCCCGAAGGCCCCGGTGGTGCCGGTGCGCTGGCCGTAGCGCCCGGTCATGATCGCGGAGCGTGAGGCCGAGCAGATGGGATGGCCCGCGTTGAAGTGCGCGAAGCGAAGCCCATGCGCGGCGATGCTGTCGAGATGGGGCGTCGGCAGCTTCGAGCCGTAGCAGCCGGGATCGCCGTAGCCGAGGTCGTCGCAGATCATGAAGATCACATTCGGCCGCCGCCGTGGTGCGCCTGTCTTTGGAACCATTGCATCCGCGGCAACAGACGCGCCCTCCTGCGAAGGCAGCGCAAACGAGGCCACCGGAGCAGCCGCGACTCCAGAAGACATCAGAGCAATAAACTTTCGTCGGTCCATGAATCTCTCCTGAAGGAATGACGAAATTATAGGTTCTTGTCTTCGTTCACTCCGAAGTTGAACAGATCGAACCGACAAAGCGTCGCTTTTCCATAAGCTCATTGCCTTCAGGAAAAGCGCTGTTGAGCAACTGAAATCTCAGCACTTGTCTGAAAAAGATATTTTCTATATTCTCCTGTCAATAACTGAGGGGAGAGTATGACTAAATCTGCGGAGCTGCTTCACGGGACGTTAGACCTTCTGATTCTGAAGGTACTGTGTCTGGAGCCGATGCATGGATGGGCCGTGGCGCAACGCATTCACCAACTCTCGAAGGAAGTTCTGCGCGTCAATCAGAGCGCTTTGTATCCCGCGCTGCACCGGCTCGAACATCAGGCATGGATTGCGGCAGAGTGGGGCGAGTCGGAGAACAATCGGCGAGCGAAATACTACTCCCTGACGAAGGCGGGACGTGCGCGGCTGGAGGCGGAAGAACAGTCATGGGACCGGCTGTCCACGGCGGTAAAAGGTGTTTTGAAAGCTGTATGAATGGGGTTCGTATGCGCTTATTTCAGAGTTTGCTTCGCCGTCGCCGGTCGCTTCTTGAAAAGGACACGAGCAACATCGAATTGAACGAAGAGTTGCAGTTCCATCTGGAGCGGCAGACGGAAGAGAACATCGCCAGCGGGATGTCCCCGGAGCAGGCGCGGGCAGCAGCGAAGGCGAGTTTTGGCAATATCGCTCAGGCCACCGAGGAGTGCTACGAGGCGCGGGGCGTGGCCTGGATCGACGATTTAGCGCAAGACATTCGCTATGGGCTGCGAACGTTGCTCAAACATCGTTCTTTTACCTTTGTCACGGTGCTTACGCTTGCTTTGGGCATTGGAGCCTGTACGGCAATCTTCAGCCTAGTAAACGCTGTGTTGATCCGTTCGCTGCCGTATGGCGACTCGGGGAGGCTGGTCTATCTCTTCACCCCCAATCCTCACATCGATCTTCCCGCAGAGGTCTTCGGGCCAAGCAATGCGGACTTCTTCGATCTGAAGAGTCAGAGCCGTTCTTTTGACGCTATGACGCTCTTCGACCAGAAGACCTACAACCTTGCGGTCGATGATCGCGTGGAGAGGATCGGCGCGGCAAAGGTAGATGCGGATTTTTTCAGCACCTTGCAGGTAGCTCCTCAGTTGGGCCATGGGTTTGGAGCCAAAGAAGAACAACCGGGAGGCGACCATGTCGTCGTCATCAGCGATGCGCTTTGGCGATCCATGTTCAATGGCAACCCCGGCATTCTGGGCCACACGCTACGGCTCGATGGAAGCTCCTACCAGATCATAGGAGTCATGCCGAAAGACTTCGGCTTTCCGCATAAGACCGATCTGCAATATGGAAACGGGCACATCGGGACCACGCAGGCCTGGGTGCCGTCTGCTCTAACCCTTCAACAAAAAATGAATCGGGACAACTCCAGCGGCAATGTGATCGCGCGCCTGAAATCGGATATCACACCGGAGGATGCGCAGACGGAGATGACGGCGATCATGGCTCGTCTCAGCCCGTTGCATCAAGGGCTGTTTACGGGGTGGACAGGGCTGGTTGTGCCTTTTCGCGATAGCATTCTGGGGCCGGTGCGGCCGCTCATGTGGCTTCTATTGGGAGCGGTGGGTTTCGTGCTGCTGATCGCGTGCGGCAATGCGGCCAACCTGCTACTGGCGCGCGCCGCCAATCGAACGCATGAGCTGGGGGTGCGGGCAACACTGGGCGCACGCCGGGGACGGCTGTTGCGCCAGATGCTCACCGAGTCGCTGATGCTGGGCACGGCGGCGGGGTTCGTCGGCATCGGCCTGGCGTATCTCTTTCTTCATGCGCTTCTGAAGCTCAACCCCGGCAATATCCCGCATATGGGCCATGCAGCGCTGGATCTCCACGTCATGGTATTTCTCGTTCTCATCACCTTACTTACCAGCGTTCTATTCGGCGTCATGCCATCGCTCGCTGCAACCCGCATCAACCTGGCGGAGTTCCTTAATAGTGGCGGAATGCGAGGAGTTGTGGGCGACCGGCGGCGCATCAGAGATGGGTTGGCGATTGCGCAGATCGCTCTGGTGGTCGTGTTGCTTACTGGGGCTGGACTTTTTTTGCGCAGCTACAGGAACGTGCTCTCCGTTCCCACCGGCTTTTCAAGCTCTACCGTTACGATGAACCTGGCGCTCGGCACACAGTACAACACGCCGCAGAAGGAGAAGGCGTTCTTTAACGAATTACTGAACAGGATAAAACTCATCCATGGTGTCGAGGCCGCGGGGCTGGTCAATTATCTGCCATTGACCAACTCCGAAAGCCTGACGACCTTATGGGTCGAGGGATATCCGAACAAGAAAAACCAGTTGGTAGAGGGCAGAAGGGTTACGCCGGACTATCTTTCCGCGATGCAGACGCCCCTGCTCGAGGGACAGGCTTTCCATGATGAAGCCGGAGGTCCGCCAGAAGTTCTCGTCAACCAGGCTTTTGCAAAAACATATCTCGCGGGCCGGGAGGCAGTGGGCAGTCATCTCAGCACCACCCACAACAACGATTCCACAGGTAGCATCAACACGAACTCTCCCTGGAGCACGGTGATCGGTGTCGTCGAAGACGTTCGCAACGAGAGCCTTGAGACCGCCGCCGTTCCGCAGATCTACGTTCCCTTCTTCAGCGCCGGTCAAATGTCCGCCGACCGAAGCGCCTATATCGCCGTCCGCTCGTCGCTTCCTTCGGGCGCTGTCGTCTCCGAGGTTCGCACGACGGTACGAAGTCTCGATCCAAACCTGGCCATCTCGGACATTCGAACGATGGGCGACTCGGTGACGGCCGCCATCGCAAGCCGCAGGTTCCAGACAATCCTGTTGGTTCTGTTTTCAGCAATCGCCTTGTTTCTGTCACTCGTTGGAGTCTATGGATTGCTCGCCTATTCCGTTAGGCAGAGGACAGGAGAGATTGGACTTCGCATGGCTTTGGGTTCCTCGAAGAGCGGTGTCGTTCGATTGGTCCTGCGGCAGGGCCTCGGCCTGCTTGGGATTGGATTGCTGCTGGGTTTGGCCGGAGCGTTTGCGTTCACGAGGCTTCTGGCAGGTTTTCTCTATGATGTTGCTGCGCTCGATCCGGTTACGTTTGCATTGGTTCCGGTACTGTTTTTCATCGCAACGCTCGCAGCGTGCCTGGTTCCAAGCTGGAGGGCGGCTGCTGTCGATCCGATGACCGCATTGCGTCACGACTGATCCGCTGCCTAGTACACTGAATATTGACTAATGTTTATCGATGAAGCGCGAATCCGAATCAAGGCCGGCGACGGTGGCAATGGCTGCATGGCCTTCCGCCGCGAGAAGTTCGTTCCCCGTGGAGGCCCCTCCGGCGGTGACGGGGGCCATGGCGGCGACATTCTCATGTCCTCGTCCCTCAGCCACAATACCCTCGTCCACTTCCGCTTCAATCCGGAGCACAAGTCCAAACGCGGCGAGCATGGCATGGGCTCGAACTGCTCGGGTGAGTCGGCTGAGCACCTTACGCTGAAGGTTCCCGTAGGCACGCTGCTCTACGACGACGATACCGGCGAGCTTGTCCACGACTTCGCGCGCCCTGACGAGACCATCGTTATCGCCCGCGGCGGTCGCGGTGGGCGCGGCAATCAGCACTTCGCCACCAGCACCCATCAGGCGCCTCGCGAGCATGAACTGGGCCGTCCCGGCGAGGCGCGCAACTACCGGCTGGAACTGCGCCTGCTGGCCGATGCGGGACTCGTTGGCTATCCCAACGTGGGCAAGTCCACGCTGATCTCGCGTCTTTCTGCGGCCAAGCCCAAGATCGCCAACTACGCCTTCACCACGCTGGAGCCGAATCTGGGCGTGGTTCAAGTGGGGGATTTTCCGCACACCGAATCCTTTACCGTCGCCGATCTTCCCGGGCTCATCGAAGGCGCGCATCTCGGCCATGGACTCGGCATCCAGTTTCTCAAGCACATCGAGCGCACCAGTGTTATCGTCCACCTCGTCGATGTCTCCGATTCGAGCGCGGCGGAAGGCACGGCGCGGCCCGATGCCGTCGCCGACTTCAAGGTCATTACCGAAGAGCTGCGCAGCTTCGACCCCTCGCTGGTCACACGGCCTACTATTGTTGTCGCTGCCAAGTGCGATGTTGCTAATCCGGACAAGTTGAAAAAGCTGGCCGCTATGGCCAAGCGCCGCAAGCTGCCGTTCTTTGCCATCTCCGCCGTTACGGGTGAAGGCGTTGAACCGTTGAAGTATGCCATCGCCGAGGCTGTGGCAGCCCATCGTCCGGCCCACATTGAGATCGAAGCGCCCGCTTCAGCTATGGCAAAGCGCAAACCGAACTATCCTCCCCCGGCTCCGTCGGCACGAGGCCGCACGTAAGGTTGCTGGTTTTGCTCTTCGGGTTTGCTAACGGCAACGGCGAAATACAGGGGTCTCTCCACTGCGCTTCGCTTCGGTCGACATGACGTGAGGTTTGTGGCAGGTTTGGTTGAGATGACGTGGGTTTGGGGCAGGTTTGGTTGGGATGACGCGGGTTCGCGGCTTCTGTTCCGGCCTAATATCTTCACGTTAATTGCTTACACCGAAGAGCTTTCCTGTCGTGGTCATATCTTCGGCCGCCTTCACAAAAAAATCGGCTACATCGGCACGCGAGATTCTAAACCCGAGACGCGGCAGATGGCCCTCCAGCACTCGATATCCGGCTGTGTATGGCTTGTTTGTCAGTTCAGGCGGTCGCACGATGGTCCAGTCGAGACCGCTCTTGCGAAGGACTTGCTCCATCGCAGTTGCATCCTTCACGACGCTCGGAAAGAAACACCGCCCGAAGAGATACGGTATGAGCGCGTCCTTGAACAGGAACGCCGTCGATATGACAACAACCCGTCTCACGTTCGCATGGTTCATAGCGCGCGTCACCGTAAGGGCGAACCGATGCAGGAGATCCTTATCAGCCTTTGCGATGGGCAGCCGCGGGCCGAATCCTGACAGCACTGCATCGTGACCGCGAATGGCTTCGGCAAGCTCATCGCTGTTTAACAGATCGCCCTGCCTGATGGTGATGCGGTCGCGAAATGAATTGAGACCTTCAGGCGAACGAACAAAAGCTGTCACCGAGTGACCTTGTTCGACTGCTCTGCGAACGATCTCCAACCCGGTTCCGCCGGTTGCGCCCAATACAACTACTTTCATCGTTCCTCCTGATGGTTCTGCATTCCTCAGCTTGCGGAATAGCTATACCTGTGTGCCGAGCTCGCGGCCCAGAGAGGCGTTTGAGGTTGGAAAGAACCTGCGGTTCGGAGGCCTCGTCCCATACGAGATTGCCAGCGCCGCAAACGTTATCAGCGGTTCCAGCGCCATCGCTCCGTCACCCGACAGCAGGTGCGAGTAGCAGGCGCTGAGCACGGTAATGCCGAATCCGACATAAGCCCACTCCTTGAGCCTGGCCCATCGTGGCAGCAGAAGGACACAGACACCGGCCAATTTGGCAGCGCCGAGAAGATTGGAAAAATAGACAGGATAGCCCAGATGAGCAAGCGCCTTCATCATGGCCGGGGCGTGCAGGAGCGCAAGCGTCCCCGAGATCGTCATGACGCACGCAACAAGTGTTGTTGTGACCCAATAGGTCGTTCTTCTTAATTTCATTGTTCCTCCACCTTCTTGCTATATGAAGACAGGTGAAGGTTGCTGCCTGTGACAGGTTCTCTAATTTTTCTCTGCGGATAGCTCCGGAAGATGAGCGAGTTTTTCGGGGTTGGTCAAAATATAGATCGCCCGAATGCGGCCGTCCGTCGCGTCCAGGGTGACGACAGAGTGCGGTTTGCCATCGAGATAGCTGACCACGCCGGGCTCGCCATTGATTCTGGCCATCCGGCGCACCAAGGTTGTCGGCAACAATTTTTTGAAACCACCGAGGATTCCGCGGGCGACATTCTCGGCGCCGCGGATAAGGTTCGGCACGGCAACTCCCTTTCCGCCGCCATCGGAAAGAAGCGCCACATCGCCGGAGAGCAAGGCAAGCAGGCCTTCCATGTCGCCGGTTCCGACCGCTTCGAGAAAACGCTCGAGCAGATCGCTCTGCTTTTTGGCGGAGGCTTCAAAGCGTGGCCGCATCGCGTTGACATGCTGGCGGGCGCGACGCAGAACCTGGCGGCAGTTCGCTTCGTTCTGTTCGAGGACTGTCGATATCTCGGAGTAGTCATATTCGAAGACTTCGCGAAGAAGAAAAACGGCGCGCTCCATCGGCGTGAGCCGCTCCAACAACACGAGGAACGCCATGGAGAGAGACTCGTCGAGCTTGACGATGCCGAGGGGATCGCTGGCCAGATCGGTCACAATCGGCTCCGGCAGCCACTGGCCTATGTACTCTTCGCGCTGCACACGCGATGATTGCAGATGATTGATACACAGCCGGCTGATGATGGTGACCAGAAACGCGCGCGACGACCGCACCGTGTCATCGGCCGCCTGCTGCCAGCGGATGTAGGTCTCCTGCAGCATGTCCTCGGCGTCGGCCACGCTGCCCAGCATGCGGTAGGCAATCGAAAAGAGCAGGCTGCGGTATTGATCGAACACCGCCAGCCGGGCCGGGAGCGCCAAGCTGTCCAACGGTGTTGGCTCCGCATCCTCTATGTCGCTGCTCTGCCGCATAGCTTCCTAAGTAAGACTTAGCCCTTGTACGGTTGGGTCGAAGAGGCAGCGTCGAAGTCCATCTCGAGCGGTTGAATGAGCGGCATCAGCCACTCGCCCAGCGCCTGATGAACAGGGTGTGGAAAGTATGCGTCCAGCGCCGCCTTGTCGGTGAACTTCATCACGCCGCCAAAGGCGTAATCCTGTCCGCGCGGAGAAATATTTTCTCCTACATGGGTCTCAAGCAGACCGGGAATCCTGCCCTGCAAGGCGAGAATCTCTTTCTTGACTCGCTTCTTCTGCTCGGCGGTCGTTCCTTGTACCCATCGAAATGCGAACGCGTGAATATACATGCACTCACTCCCTTTTTTTGTGGCCATGCCGACTGAGAACTTCTTCACTCTCTTGATTTCAAAGTAACATCTTCTGCTTTGCAAGTATGGTCATTTGAGCAGCGCACGGATGTTGCTTTCAAAGTTGTCTTTGTCGACGACGCCGGTGTGCGAGACTGCAATCTTTCCGTCTCGATCAATCAGGAGGGTCATGGGCATGGAGGTGAGGCCGAATTGTTTGGCGAGCGAATCGGTGCCGATCACAATCGGGTACTGCATGGCGATATTTCCTCCGGTCTCAGCGTCTCTCTTCTTTGCGAGGAATGGCTTCACAGTCTTCCATCCACCTTCGTCCATCGAAACTCCTATTACTGCGAGCCCCTGATTTTTATATTTCTTGTCGAACTCTATGTACCACGGGATCTCCAGCTTGCATCCGCCGCACCAGGTCGCCCAGAAGTCCAGTAATACGACTTTGCCCTTGTAGTGCGAGAGCGAAAGGGGCCTGCCGCTGTTATCGGTGAGAGTGAAGTTGGGGGCGGGCTTTCTCGCTGCTTTGGGAGTGAGGGTGTCGAAGGTCTGCGTCGGATCGTAGAGGAGCGCTGGTGAACCGGCGGCGTGGACCGTAGAAGGATGCAGGCTGAAGAGAACGGCCCCCACCGAACCACTGGCTAACAAGGACCAGCAGCAGATGCTTAGGATCAGTTTCCGTTTTGCGGTCAAGGGCAGGCGCGGGTCAACGAGATTCATAATTCTCCTCTCAAGGTTGGTGCTCTCTAAAATGCCGAGCGAATAGCTCGACGCCTTGGGCTGATTGAATGCTGTATGCGCCATGGTCAGCAGAGAGAGAGCATAGGCCGCGCGTCCGGTCGTAGCATCGGCGGCCAGTTCGTCGCAGACGATCTCGCGAGATTCCGAGATGCGTCTTTTAATCCAGTGGGTCGCGGGGTGATAGAAGGCGAGGATGGAAAGAATCTCGAGCAAGAGATTCGTTTCGAAGTCCTTTCTTCTGATGTGGGCTAACTCGTGAGCGGAGACTTCGTTCGCATTGGCTCGCCAGCATCGCCCGGTTCTCCCTTTACTTTCCGCGATCGATAAATTTCAACTGGTTCGTGATGCCTCGGCAAGTGCTCTGGCGGGACGGTGAGCCGAAGCGCAACGGCAAAGACGCAATACAGAGGTCTCTCCACTTCGCTTGCACCCCCAGCGAGCGAAAAGCGCACTCGTTGGGGACTTCGCCTTCGCTTCGGTCAAGATGACGGGTTGCCCCCTTCGGAAAAGTGTTCACAAATGGACAGCGATTTCCGGTTATGGACAGCTTTGGCTAGGATGGACGATGCAAGTGATTGAAAACAGGAGGCTTCCATTGGCCATCGATATGCAAATAGATTGGGTGCGATGGATATCTCCAGACCTGATATTAAGCGGAAGAAGTTGCGCCGGCAGTTGATCATGGCTGCATGTGCGGTCGTGGTGTTGGCTGCCGCGGCATTTTTTGTATTGCGGCTGAAGCCGGCCGCTCCTGAAGTGGAACGCGCCACCGTCTGGACGGACGTTGTGAAACGCGGGCCGTTGCTGCGGCAGGTGCGCGGGCCGGGAACGCTGGTACCGCGCGAGGACAAGATCCGCCTGATCCCGGCCGAGACCGAGGCGACCGTGGTGCGGATTCGCGTGCTGCCGGGTGCAAAGGTGGAGCCCAACACGGTGCTGATGGACCTGGTGGACCCGACGCTGCAACAGGAGCTGCTGGATGCGCAGTTGCAGTTGAAGGGCGCGGAGGCGGACTACATTAACACCCGCGCCAAGGTCGAGAGCGATCTGATGGACCAAAAGGCGGCGGGAGCTACGGTGAATGCCGATTACAGCCAGGCGCAGTTGCAGGCGAAGACCGACAAGTCGCTCTATGACCTGGGCGTCATCAGCGGCCTGACCTATAGTGCGTCGAAAGGTAAAGCGGACGAGCTGGTCACGCGCAATGGTCTGGAGAAGCAGCGGCTGACGCTGAATGAGAAGGCAATTGAGACGCAGCTCTCGGTGCAGCAGACCAAGGTCGATCAGGCGAAGGCCCTGCTGGGATTGAAGCAGAAGCAGCTGGATGCGTTGAGCGTTCGCGCCGGGATCAGCGGCGTGCTGGTAGAGCTCGATCACCAGGTAGGCGAGCATGTGACCGCGGGAACGACGCTGGCGAAGGTGGTGCAGCCCGACCAGCTCAAGGCGAGTTTGAAGATCGCCGAGACGCAGGCGCGCGATATTCAGATCGGGCAGCCGGCGGAGATCGATACGCATAACGGCGTGATCGACGGCAAGGTGATGCGCATCGATCCGGCGGTCGTGAACGGAACCGTCACGGTGGACGTAGAACTGGCTGGAGCGTTGCCGCAAGGTGCGCGACCGGACCTCAGCGTGGATGGAACCATCGATCTCGACCGCATGAAGGATGTGCTCTACGTCGGGCGGCCTGCGTTCGGCAACGAGAACAGCACCATCAGCCTGTTCAAGCTGAGCCCGGACGGAAAGACGGCGGTACGGGTCCCGGTGAAGGTCGGACGCGCCTCGGTCAACAGCATTCAGATCATCGAGGGCTTGCAGGCAGGAGACACCGTAATCCTTTCGGACATGAGCCGGTGGGACAACACCGACCGTATCCGGCTGGACTGATCTTTTTAGTTGTCAACAGAACGAGCAAGACACAGGAGAGAACGCATGGCGGAAAACATGATCGAGATCGAGGATTTGACCAAGGTTTTTTACACGGACGAGATTGAGACCCACGCTCTCTCCGGCATTCACCTGAACATCGCCCGCGGAGAGTATGTCGCGATGTCGGGGCCCTCGGGCTGCGGCAAATCGACGCTGCTCTCGATCATCGGCCTTCTGGATACGCCAACGGCCGGGCGCTACACCCTGAACGGAAAAGAGGTGGCGAACCTGAACTTCGCCGACCGTTCGCGCATCCGCAACCAGGAGATCGGTTTTATCTTTCAGAGCTTCAACCTGATCGGTGACCTGACGGTTGCGGAGAACGTCGAGCTGCCGTTGACCTATCGTGCAGGGATGCCTGCGGCTGAGCGCAAGCGGCGGGTGCAGGAGTCGCTCGAACGCGTCCACATGGCGCACCGCATGAAGCACTATCCCGCGCAGCTCTCGGGCGGTCAGCAGCAGAGGGTCGCCGTGGCCCGTGCGCTGGCCGGTTCGCCGTCGATCCTGCTGGCCGACGAGCCGACCGGAAACCTCGACTCGAAGAACGGCGAGGCCGTGATGAAGCTGCTGCAGGAGCTGCACGAAGAGGGTGCGACGATCTGCATGGTGACGCACGATCCCCGGTTCGCCGCGCATGCGGAGCGGCAGGTGCATCTGTTCGACGGCAAGGTCGTTGCTGAAGGAGAGCTGAGCAGGCTGCTGGCGGAGGTAGAGGGATGATCGCCGAGTTGCTGGAGGAGATGAAGACGGAGATACGGGAGTTTCCGTGGCTCTGGGTGATGGTGCTGCTGACGATCGTTGCGAGCATCGACTTCAATCTGGCGATATTCGGCGGGGCGGACAGCAGCCATGTGCAGTTGAGTGCGAGCCATGGGGCGGCGGCGGAGGTGCAGATGAACCGGTTCCGCATGCATCCGTGCTCTACAGAGCTGACGCCCGGGTTCAGGGTGATCGTAGGGTTGCAGCGGTACAGCATGGAGCTGAGCGTACCGGTCGACGGGGTGCGGTCGTTGTTCAAAGACGCGCGGATCGATGTCTCCGGACCATCCTGCGCAAGTTCACCCTTCGCGTGAGGGATGCTCGTTCGGAGAGAGTTGGCCGGACGAGATGGGAGTGGGCGATGAATTCATTGATCGATGACGTGCGATACGCGCTGCGGCAGTTGCGCAAGGCGCCGGGATTTACGCTGACGGTCGTTTTGACCCTGGCGCTGGGTATTGGCGCGAATGCGGCGATCTTTACGCTGGTGAATGCGGTGCTGCTGAAGGATCTTCCCGTCGCCAATCCGAAGACGCTGGTACGAATTGGCAATGACGACCAGTGCTGCGTGTCGGACGGCGCGCAAGACGACGGCAACTATGCGGTGTTCTCTACCGATACCTATCAGCAGTTCAAAAAGAATGCGCCGGAGTTTGAAGACCTGGCAGCGATGCAGTCGGGATTCAACTTCAACCCGCTCACGGTGAGGCGTGACGGTGGCGATACGCTGGCGCGCTCCTCGGTTGGCGAGTTTGTCTCCGGCAATTATTTTCGTACCTTCGGGCTGCGGCCACAGGCTGGCCGTCTGCTGACCGATGCCGACGACGTTGCGGGTGCGCCTGTGGCGGCGGTGATGAGCTATGAGGCGTGGCAGAACAATTATGCAGGCGAGCCTTCGGTGGTAGGCAGCACGTTCTGGGTGAATACAAAGCCGGTCACGGTGGTGGGGATTGCGCCGGAGGGATTTTATGGCGACCGGCTCTCGAGCACGCCGCCCGAACTCTATCTGCCGATCGAGGCGATGCCTGCGTTGGCCAACGCTCAATATGCGCGTGATCCACAAGAACGATGGCTCTACATTATTGGACGGGTGAAACCCGGGACGGCGTGGGCGCCGCTCGAGCAGAAGCTCAGCGCAGAGCTGCGTCAGATATTCGCTGCGGGCAAGCAGTTTTCCTCAGCGCATGACAAACCGCTGCTGGCCAAAACGCATGTCGTACTGACGAGCGGCGGTGCCGGTATCCAGGCCATGCAGGATGGATACGCTTCGAAGCTGAAGCTGCTGATGTGGATCGCCGGGCTGGTGTTGCTGATTGCCTGCGCAAACATCGCCAACCTGCTGTTGGTGCGGGGAATGGGACGCAAGACGGAGATGTCCGTGCGGACAGCGCTGGGCGCGGGGCGTGGGCGCATCATCCGTCAATTGCTGACGGAGAGCGTCGTTCTGGCGGTGCTCGGCGGCATTGTGGCGCTGGTCGTCTCCTATGCCGGCACGCGGATGCTGCTGGCGCTGGCGTTTCCCGGAGCGGAGCATGTGCCGATCCATGCCAACCCTTCGCTGGCGGTGCTGGGCTTTGCGCTGGGCGTATCGCTGCTGACTGGCGTGCTGTTTGGCGTGGCCCCGGCGTGGATTGCGGCGCAGGCAGAGCCGGCGGATGCGATACGCAGTGGAGCGCGGACGACGACAGGGGGCGCATCGCTGCTGCAGCGCGGGCTGGTGGTGTTGCAGGCTGCGTTGTCTCTCGTGCTGCTGGTGGGCGCGGGTTTGTTTGCGCACAGCCTGAGCAAGCTCGAGAACACGGACATGAAACTGGAGTCGAAGAACCGTTATATCGTCCACATCAATCCGCAGGCGGCTGGCTACATGCCGAGTCAGACCGCGGCGCTCTACCGGACGATGGAGGAGCGGTTCCATGCGCTGCCCGGCGTAACGAAGGTGGGAATCGCCAACTACACTCCCATGGAAGACAACAACTGGAGCAGCGGTGTCCAGATACAAGGCAAGCCGTCCCAGAATGCCGGTGCATCGCATGTGAAGGCCAATGCGGAGTACTTCGATTCGGTGGGCACGCATGTGCTGTTGGGGCGCGGGATCGGCGTGCAGGACACTTCGACCTCTCCCATTGTGGCGGTGGTGAACGAATCGTTTGTGAAGAAGTTTTTCAAGCCGGGCGAGAACCCGATCGGGCGACACTTCGGTTCGCCATCGCCGCAGACCACGGGAGATTTTGAGATCGTCGGCGTCGTCGAGGATACCGCCTACACCAGCGTGCAGTGGAAGAACCACGCCATGTATTTTCTGCCGATCACGCAGCGGGCGGCGAGCGATAAAGGGCCACTCGAAGAAGATACTTCGTTGTATGCCGGAGCTATTGTGCTGGCGACTGCGCACCCGGTTAGCGATATGCAATCGTTGGCGCGGAAGACGCTGGCAGCCATCAATCCGAATCTGACCGTCGTCAAGTTCCAGACCTTCGATGCGCAGATCGCTGACCGCTTTACCGGGGAGCGAATGATTGCGCGGCTGACGATGCTGTTTGGCGTGCTGGCGTTGCTGCTGGCGACGATCGGACTCTATGGCGTGACCGCCTACACCGTCGTGCGGAGGACGAACGAGATTGGAATCCGCATGGCGCTCGGAGCCGAACGGGCGAACGTGGTGGGGATGGTGATGCGCGGAGCGATGGTGCAGGCAGGCATCGGCCTGGCGATTGGTATTCCGGTAGCCCTGTTCTCCATGCGGTTCGTGAAGTCGCAGCTCTATGAGGTGACCGCCATCAACTCCGGAGTGCTGATCGGGGCCGCATGCGCGCTGGCGATTTCGGCCTGTGTTGCCGGATTGATTCCCGCGCGGAGAGCCGCTTCGACCGATCCGATGCAGGCGTTGCGGACAGAGTAGGACGAACGGAAGACAAGGCAGAGGAGAGGAGGACTTCGATGAAGAGTTCGATGATGCAGGACCTTCATTACGCACTGCGGCAGTTGCGCAAGGCGCCGGGATTTACGCTGACGGCAGTCCTGACGCTGGCGCTCGGCATCGGCGCGACGACGGCGATGTATCGGGTGGTGCAGGGTGTGTTGCTCGCGCCGCTGCCCTATCCGGCGCAGGACCGGCTGATGGGCGTTGCCTTCTCCTTTCCGTCGGACCAGCCGAATGACGAGCAGATGGGAACGGCTGCGGATTTTGTGAAGGAGCATAACCGCAGCTTCGCGTCCGTGGGGATCGCGGAGGATGGAACCTCGGGTGTGAATCTCGCGGCGGACGCTGGACACGCATTTCAGATTGCATCGCTGAAGGTCGATCGAGGCTACTTCCCTACTCTCGGCGTGCAGCCGATGTTGGGGCGAAACTTTGCGGCGGAAGAAGACCTGCCCAATGGGCCGAAGTCGGTGCTGTTGAGCTATCTCCTCTGGAAGCGCGACTTCAACGGCGACAAGGACATCGTCAATAAGGTCGTTCGGATCAATGAGGAGTCCTATACGGTGGTGGGTGTGATGCCGGCGTCGCTCAGCGCGGCCAGTGAGTCCGCGCCCGGCACTGCCTCGACGGTGGACGTATGGCAGCCGTTGCAGATGAGCCCGAAGGACCCTGGCTATGGCGGCACCAACTACCAGATGGTGGCGCGGCTGCGCGACAGCGTGAGCATAGCGCAGGCGCAACTGGAGTTGAGTGCGCTGAACAAGCCCTTCTACAAGGAGTTTCCAAACTACCTCCGCTGGACGCATCAAGGGAAGGTGCTGCACGAGTTTCGCGTGTGGCCGTTGCAGCAGGTCGTGGTGAGCCGCGTCCGTACCAGTCTGCTTACGATGCTGGCGGCAGTGTTGGCCGTGTTGCTGGTAGCGTGTCTCAATCTCGCCGTGCTGATGACGGCGCGAACATGGCGCAGGGCGCGGGAGATGGCGGTGCGCTCGGCGCTGGGTGCCAGCCGCGCGAACCTGCTGCGGTTGATGATGTGCGAGAGTCTTGTGTTGGCGCTGGTGGGCGGCGGTCTGGGATTGTGGTTGTCGCAACTGGCTGTGCCGCTGTTGCTGCGGACGGCGCCGATTCCGATTCCGCCGATGCAGGGCGGCGGATGGCTGCCTGCGGTATTTGCGTTGCTGATGGCCTGCGTGACCACACTGATCTTCGGCCTGCTGCCGGGTTGGAGCGTGTTGCGCCGCGATGCGGGTGCGACCTTGCAGGGGACCGGCCAGATCGGTGCCTCGGTGCATCAGGCGAAGCTGGGCAACAGGCTGATGGTGGTGCAGGTCGCAGTGGCGATGGTGCTGCTCTCGGCTGCATCGCTGCTGCTGGGAAGTTTTTTGAAGCTGCGGGCTGTGGGCTCGGGCGTCGAGGCGAAGCACCTGACCGTGGCGCAGGTCACGCTGAAGGGCTCTGCTTACGCGGGCACGCTGCATACGACGCAGTTCGTCGACAAGGTCGTGGCGGAGCTGGAACATTATCCGGGTGTGGCGCGGGTTGCAGCGGTGAATGGATTGCCGCTCGATCGTGGATTGAACTCGGGAGGCAAGCCAGTGAACGGTACCGGCGCGAAAGAAATGGGTTCTGTGGAGTATCGCGCAATTACTCCCGGCTACTTCCGCACCCTGGGGATTCAGCTGCTGAGCGGGCGCGATGTTACCGCGGACGATGGCCCGAATGCGGTGCCCGTGGCGGTGGTGAGCGAGACGACGGCGCGACGGTGGTGGCCGGGAAGATCGGCCATCGGTGAAGAGATCGATGCAGGCGGCAAGACGCCGCTGAGAGTGGTTGGCGTCGTGGCCGATACGCATAACCGCTCGCTGGCAGATACGCCGCGAGTGACGATCTATGAACCGTTTGCGCAGTTGTCCAACGACATGACAAAGATGATTAATGGATGGTTCCCGACTACATTTGCCGTGCGCTTGTCGGGTAATGTGGACATCGCGGCGGCGGTGCAGCGTGCGGTGTCGGATGCCGACCCGCAGATTCCCGTGGCAAAGCTGACGACCATGCAGAGCGTGATCGACCACAGCGTTGCCGCGCCGCGCTTCTTCAGCTATCTGGCGGGCGGCTTCGCAGGGTTTGCTCTGCTGCTGACGATGATCGGTCTGTTGGGCCTGATGAGCTATCAGGTGACGCAGCGGACGCGCGAGATCGGCGTTCGCCTGGCTGTTGGAGCGGACCGGGGGCAGATTCTTCTGTTGATCCTGCGCCGCAGCCTTGTGCTGGCGATCGTGGGATTGTGCGTCGGCGCGGTTGCGAGCCTCGCTGTTCCGAAGCTGGTGGGCAGCGTGCTTAGCGATTATGTCTACACCGGCGGCACCGCTATCGCCGGTGTCCTTTCAAGCACCGCCGCGGCGCTCGCACTGCCCGTCGTGGCGATGCTGGCGGCTGCTTTTGCCGCGAGTTATTTGCCGGCACGGCGCGCCGCATCGATTGAACCAACCGAAGCATTAAGGATGGAGTAGAGAAATAATGATTGAACTGAAAAATCTGGAACGCAGTTATAAGACGGGCCACACCGAGACGTGGGTGCTTCGCCGCATCAACCTGACTATCAGGCCGGGCGAATTTGTAACTGTCATGGGTCCATCGGGGGCAGGCAAGTCGACGCTGATGAATGTGCTGGCCATGCTCGACGATCAGTGGCGGGGCGAGTTCCGCTTCGAGGACATGGCGGTCGAGGCCATGAACCGCAAGCAGCGCGCGGAGCTTGCCCGGCGACGAATTGGAATGGTCTTCCAGAGCTATCATCTGCTGGACGACCTGACGGTGGCCGAGAACATCGACCTGCCGCTGTCGTACAAGAACATTCCCAAGCCGGAGCGGCAGGCCCTGGTCGCCGACACGCTCGACCGCTTCAACATCGTCGGCAAGAAAGACCTTTACCCCAATCAACTCTCGGGCGGCCAGCAGCAGTTAGTGGGCATCGCGCGGGCGGTGATCCACCGGCCTGCGCTGCTGCTGGCCGATGAACCGACAGGCAACCTGCAATCCGTGCAGGCAAAGGAGATTATGGAGATGTTCCGTGAGTTGAATGAGGAGGGCGCGACCATTGTGCAGGTCACGCACTCGGAGGCGAATGCGCGCTATGGCACTCGCACCATCGAGCTGCGCGACGGATGGATGTACTCGGACAGCGCGCAGACCGCCGGTGAGGGAGTGCAGCCGTGAAGATATCCCTCTCCTTTCTCGGTTATACCGGCGCAGCCTTGTTTGCTGCGACGTCGCTGCTCGCGCAGGATGCTCCTGTCGCTGCTCCGGCTTCGACCTCTGCCGCCGCTCCCGTTTCTGCTCCTGTCCCCGCTCTGCGGCTGGACCTGCCTCACTCCGACAACCCGTTCAACGCGTACCGGGCGACGCTCGCGCCTCCGCCGAACCTGGCAAATTCGATGCGGATCGATACCCTCATCCATAACGGCGTGCTCAACCTCAGCCTGAACGACGCCATCGAGCTTGCGCTCGAGAACAACCTCGACCTGGCCATTGCGCGATACAACATCCCTATCGCCGAGGCCGATATTCTGCGAACGCGGGCGGGCGGTTCGTTTCGCGGCGTCAATACGGGCGTCGTGCAGAATACGCCGGGCGGGGGCGTTGGCGGCTTCGGTTCGGGGGCGAGCGGCGCGGGCGCAGGTGGAACCTCAGGCGGCGCGGGCGGCGCGGGCTCGGGCGCGAACGGTCTGGTCCAGTCGACACTCGGCGCGGGGACCATGGTGTCGTCCTACGATCCGCTGATCACCGGCAGGCTGGACAACGAGCACTATACGCAGCCTCTATCGAACACCTCCATCTACGGCATCCAGAGATTGCAGCAGAACACGACCAACGGAAACCTCAGCTACACGCAGGCGTTCCCCACGGGCACTACGTTTTCGGCCGAGTTCGACAACAACCGCGGTGCAACCAACAGCCCCAACAGCCTGCTGAACCCGACGCTGAACTCCTATTACCACGTCGCGCTGCAGCAGCAACTGCTCGCCGGATTCGGCTTTGGGCCGAACCTGCGCTATCTGCGGATTGCGAAGAACAACCAGAAGATCTCGGATGCCGCCTTCAAGTTGCAGGTCATCACGACGGTCACACAGATCGCCAACATGTACTGGGACCTTGTGGCCGCCTACGAAGACGAGCAGGTGAAGTCGCAGTCGCTCGATTTTGCCCAAAGCACGCTCGACATCGGGCGCAAGCAGCTCGCGCTTCAGGCGATCCCGGCGATGGAGGTGATGAAAGACGAGGGCGAGGTCGCCAACCGCCAGCAGGACCTCACCATTGCGAAGTCAACGCTCCAGTTCCAGGAGCTGCTGATTAAAAATGCGCTGACGAAGAATCTCGACGATCCGATTCTGGAGGCGATGCCGGTGCATCCGACCGACCTCAGCACGATTCAAAATGCGCCGACGACGGGATCGACGGAAGACAGCATTGCGCTGGCGTTGCGTGACCGGATTGAACTGAAGGAGTCGGACATCGATCTTCAGAACCGGAATATCAGCCGCGATGCCGCCCGCAATGCTCTGCTGCCTTCGGTGGCGCTGACGGCATTCTACGGAGGCACCGGGCTCGCCGGTCCGCGAAACCCGCTCTCTGACACGAGCTCCACGGCGGAGACGACCTGGGGAGGCGCTGTGCAGCACGCCTTCAACAATACGGCGCCCGACTACTACATTGGCCTGAGGGTCGATATCCCTATCCGCAATCGCGTGGCGAAGTCGGACCAGTATCGTGCCGAGCTGGAGATGGGCCAGGCGCAACTGCGGCTGCAACAGTTGAAGAAGCAGATCCGCATCGAGGTACGCAACGCGCAATATGCCCTGGACCAGAACAAGGCGCGCGTGGAATTTGCGACCAAGGCACGCGACCTGGCGAAGAAGACCTTCGACATCACGGCCAAGGAGCAGGAACTCGGGGCAGGCTCGAGCTTTCAGACGCTGACGGCGCGGTCCGATCTCGCCGAGGCCGAGTCCAAGCTGGTCGCGGCGAAGACGGCGTATCAGAAGGCGCAGATCGAATTGGGCCGTTCCATCGGATCGACGCTGGACGATTACAGGATTTCGATAGAATCAGCGAGGACGGGTGTAGTCCCGGACAAACAGTAGCGGGAGCGCCGAATGGTATCGGAACACAAGATCAGCGATGCACGATCGGCGAATGAGGAAGCGGCGTGCAGGCTGCTGATCGCCGACGACCAGCCGCATATCCTCGAAGCCCTGCGTCTGCTGCTCAAGCCCGAGGGCTATCAGCTGGAGATGGTGCGGACCCCGGCGCTGGCGCTCGAAGCCCTGGCGCACGAGAGCTTCGACGGCGTGCTGATCGACCTGAACTACACGCGAGACACCACCTCCGGCCTCGAAGGTCTGGATCTCGTCTCCCGCGTCAAAGCGATGGATGCGCAGATGCCCGTGGTGGTCATGACCGCCTGGGGAAACATCGATCTCGCCGTCGAGGCCATGCGCCGAGGCGCGGGCGACTTCATCCAGAAGCCGTGGGAGAACGCCCGCCTGCTCAATATTCTGCGGACGCAGATCGAGCTACACCGCAGCCAGAAGCGGACGCAATGGCTCGAAGCCGAGAACCGCATCCTGCGTGCCAGCGGCGCTCCGGATTTTATTGCCTCGGCGGCGTCGATGCGTCCGGTAGTAGAGATGATGGCGCGCATCGGGCCGTCGGACGCGAATGTGTTAGTCACCGGCGAGCACGGCACGGGCAAAGAGGTCGTCGCGCAGACACTGCACCGGCTGTCGTCGCGCGCCGACCGCGCCCTGGTCGCGGTCAACACCGGCGCGCTGCCCGAAGGCACCTTCGAGAGCGAGCTCTTCGGCCACGTCAAAGGCGCCTTCACCGACGCGCGCACCGACCGCATCGGCAGGTTCGAGCTGGCCAGCGGCGGCACGCTTTTCCTCGACGAGATCGCGAACATTCCGGTGCGCCAGCAGGCGAAGCTGCTGCGTGTGCTTGAGACCGGCGAGATGGAGCGTGTCGGCTCGTCCAAAACGCAGAGCGTGAATGTGCGGATGATCTCCGCTACCAATGCCGACCTGCGGGCCGAGTGCGCCGCCGGACGCTTCCGCGAAGACCTGCTCTTCCGCTTGAACACGGTCGAGATCAACCTGCCTCCGCTGCGTGAGCGCCGCGAAGATATTCCGGCGCTGGCGGGATACTTTCTGGCACGCTACGCCGAACGTTATCGCAGAGCGATCCTGGGGCTGGAGCCCGCAGCGTTACAGACGATGATGCGCCATAGCTGGCCCGGCAACGTGCGCGAGCTGGACCATACCATCGAACGCGCGGTGTTGATGGCGAGAGGCGACCGCGTTGAAGCGGCCGACCTCGGGTTGCATGCGCCGCCGTCGGCGGCACAGGGCCTCGACGACATGAGCCTCGAAGCCGTGGAGGCGATCCTGATCCGCAAAGCGCTGGCGCGGTCCGACGGCAATGTAAGCCATGCCGCCGATGCCCTTGGGCTCAGTCGAGGAGCGCTCTATCGGCGCATCGAAAAATATGGCCTCTAGCCAACGGTCCAAAGACCGGCCGGGCAACGCGATGCGGCGAAAGCGGTTGCCGCTCGGCGCATCGCGGCACCGGCTCAGCTTCGAGCGAAGGCTGCGGATCTGGCTCTATCTGCTGGGGGTGCCCGCATTGGTTCTGGCCTCGGTGCTGTTGTGGCAGCACAGTGTCGGGGTTCAGGCCGCGTGCTTTCTGTTGCTCGTCTTCGCGGCCTGCTGGGCGCTCGCCGTCTCTGTGCTGACCGAGCAGATCACGCGGCCTCTGCAGACCCTCGCGAATGTCGTGGCCGCCTTGCGCGAAGACGACTACTCCTTCCGCGCCCGCGGCGGACGAAGAAACGACGCGCTCGGCGATCTCGCGCTCGAGATCAACGCCCTGGCGGGAATGCTGCAAGGCCAGCGTGCAGGCTCCCTCGAAGCCATGGCGCTGGTCGAGCGGGTGATGAGTTCCATGCAGTCGCCCGTGCTTGCGTTCGACCCTGAGGGCAGGTTGAAGCTGCTCAACGCGGCGGGCGAGCGTGCCTTCGGCCTGCGCGGGTCTGCGGCACTCGGCAGCTCGGCGGAGAAGCTCAAGCTGGTGCATCTGCTCAATGCCAGCGACGACGATCTGCTCCCGCTTGGCAGCACGCAACAGGCGGCGCGCTGGGTGGTCAAACGCTCAGGCTTTCGTCTGCGCGGTGTGCCGCATACGCTTGTGGTGCTCTCCGACGTCGGCGCGGCGCTGCATGAAGAGGAGCGCATCGCGTGGGAGAGGCTGATCCGTGTGCTTGGCCACGAGATCAACAATTCACTGACGCCGATCAAATCGATCGCGGGCAGCCTGCGCACACGGCTCGCCTCGTCAACGACACCCGGCAGCAGCGACAACAGCGACTTTGAGAGCGGCCTGGAGGTGATCGAGGACCGCGCCGAATCGCTCAACCGCTTCCTCCACGCCTATCGCGAGTTGATGGGCCTGCCCGCGCCCAAGCTCGCGCCCGTCTCGCTGGCCATGCTGGTGGAGCGCGTGGCGCGACTGGAGATACGGGTCAACGTCGCCATCGCGAGCACGTCCGACGTGACCCTGATGGTCGATGCCGACCAGATCCAGCAGGCGCTCATCAATCTGACGCGCAACGCCGCCGAAGCTGCGCTGAGCGTGGACGCAGCACCAGAGGTCCAGATCGCGTGGGAAAATACGGGCCGCGAGATCGTCATCGCCATCCGGGACAATGGTCCGGGCCTGCTGAATGCGGGAAACCTCTTTGTGCCGTTCTATACGACCAAGCCGAGCGGTACGGGCATCGGCCTTGTGCTCGCGCAACAGATCGCACAGGCGCACAAAGGCTCGGTGCATCTTGCGAATCGTGCGGACGGACAGGCCGGATGTATTGCGGAGCTTAGGCTGCCGTTGCTCTTGATGTAGAGCGTCCCGGAGAAGAGGTACCCGGACAAGCAGGTCCTCCGCCATCCCACCCCAACGAGAAAAGAACGCTCGCCGGGGACCCCGGTGCGGCGAAGGATGACAATAATCTTGGTTGAAGGATGGCAGTAATTCGGGGCGAAGGATTCAGCACCCCCCTTTGAAAGCCGAAGCGGCTTCAGGCAGTCTGGGCGGTTGTGGCGGCCATCCAGGTCAGCGCCTGCGCCAAATACTGCTTCATCTGCTTGCGCGGGACGATGGCGTCGAGAAAGCCGTGCTGCATGAGAAACTCGGAGCGCTGAAATCCTTCGGGCAGCTTCTGGCGGATCGTCTGCTCGATCACGCGGGGGCCGGCAAAGCCGATGAGCGCGCCCGGCTCAGCGATATTCAGGTCGCCCAGCATGGCGAAGCTCGCGGTCACGCCGCCCGTCGTCGGGTCCGTCATCACCGAGATGTACGGGATCTTCTCGTCGTCCATGCGCGCGAGGCCTGCCGAAACCTTGGCGAGCTGCATCAGCGAAGCGATGCCTTCCATCATCCGCGCTCCGCCCGAAGCGGAGACGATAATCAGCGGGCTCCTCGTCGACAGCGCCCTGTCCACGGCGCGGGCGATGGTCTCGCCGACGACCGCGCCCATGCTGCCGCCGATAAAGCTGTACTCCATGACGCTGAGCACAACCGCATGAGGGCCAAGCATCCCCGTCGCATTGATGATGGCGTCGTTCAGGCCGGTCTTGGCCTGGGCCTCGGCCAGTCTGCGCTTGTAGGGCTTCAGATCGGTAAACTCCAGCGGATCGGTCGAGCGCAGATCGAGGTCGACCAGCTCGTAGCCCGGCTCCAGCAGGTTGTCGATGCGGGCCCGCGCGCCGATGCGGAAGTGCCTGCCGCACTTCGGACAGACCTGGAGATTGGCTTCGAGGTCGGCCTTGAAGATGATCTCGCGGCAGCCCTCGCAGCGCACCCACAGGCCCTCGGTGCGGACCGTCTTCTCCGGATCGTTGACGATCTCATTGTCTTCGCGTTTGAACCAGGTCATTTGTCTTCAGCGCCCTCTGAGTCGTGCCTGTCACATTGTACTGGTTGGGGTTGTTCGCTGCCGGGGGCAGGGACAACTCCAGCCAGCAACGAACAGCTACCTAGTGTCCGGAGTGATACGGGTGTCCGGCCAGGATCGTCAGCGCCCGATAGACCTGCTCGGCTGCCACGACGCGAGCCAGCGGATGGGGCAGGGTGATGCGTCCGAACGAGAGCAGAAGGCTGGCGCGCTCGAGCCCGGCGGCGGACCAGCCATCTGCCGGGCCGACGGCTATCACCAGTCGCTGGCTCCCTCCGTCGCGCAGGTTGCCCAGGCGGGCGGCAAACTCCTCGGACGAGAGTTGCTGGCCGCGGCTCTCCAGCAGGATGGCGTAGGCCGGGCCCCGGCCGGCCTGCTTCGTCAGCCAGTCCAGAAATCCGGCCTCGTCCTCGAAGGTCTGGGACTCGGAGGGGAGATAGCGGCCGCAGCGTTCGATGTAGTCCGCGAGCAGGCGGTCGGCTGCCTCAGATTTGGATCGGGCACGTCGCGGTGTGATGGCGCTAAAAACGATTTTCATGAGATCGAAATTTTCTCCAAACCCAGCTCTATGAAGACTTAGCATAAAAATCCATTTTCATAGATTGGGTCAGCTTGTTCTCTAATATTTCATATTCCCTGTTAATTCTCTTGTGCCCTGGTTCATTCGTTACAGTTTCTTGCAGGAAATCGGCAATGGCCTCCAACGTGCACCATCGATCATAAGCGTTGCCGTCTATCGGCGATGCTGGTGCGGGAGATGAAGAAAAACGATTAACGCTGCTGTGCATACGTTTTTTCACCGAGCCTTGGGCCAGGAGTCCTTTTTATGCGGAAACTTTTCACGGTAGTTTCGACAGTTTTTTGGGTTTTCATGCTCACAGTTGGGATCGGATACTCCCAAACCACCAGCGGTAACCTTGCTGGAAGCGTTAAAGATGCCACCGGCGCAGTCATCCCGAATGCTGCCGTAGAGGTAGTCAATGAAGATACGGGAGTGTCCTATACCGGCAAGGCGACTTCGACCGGCGATGTCCTTATCCCCAACCTTCCCGTTGGAAATTACGATATTACGGCGTCTGCTCCCGGCTTCAGCAACTACACGCTGAAGGGGTTCCGTATTGATGCCGGCAAGTCGTCGACGGCGAACCTGACGCTCTCCGTCACCAGCGCCACCAGCATCGAGGTCTCCGCCGAGGCTGCCGTCGCGCTCGATACCACCACCACCAATCTGACGCAGACCTTCCAGACCGCCGAGTTGAGCATTCTGCCCACTGCCACGGTCGGCTTCGGCGTGCTCAACGCCTCCCTGCTCAGCCCCGGCGTCGCTTCGACCGGCGGCCTCGGGCTTGGTGAAGGCCCGTCAGTTGGCGGCCAGCGTCCCCGCAACAATAACTTCACCATTGAAGGCATCGACAACAACGACAAGGGCGTGACCGGTCCGCTGCTTTACATCCCCAACGACGCGGTCGGCGAGTTTACGTTGATTACCAACCAGTTCTCGCCTGAGTTCGGCCACTCCTCCGGCGGCCAGTTCAACACCAACGTCATCAGCGGGACCAACAAGTTCCACGGCGCGGCCTACGAGTACTTCCAGAACCGCAACCTCAACGCCAGCAACCTTCCTGCCGGTCAGCATGAGCCCAATCCGCGCTTTGATTACAACCGCTACGGCGGCCAGCTCGGCGGCCCCATCCTCCACGACAAGCTCTTCTTCTTCGGCAATTACGAGCGCCAGACCACGGGGCAGAGCCTGACGAACCATATCTGCACACCGACGGCTGCCGGCATCTCCGCGCTTCAGGGGATTGCCGGCCTCGACGCCAATAATCTGTCGGAGTACATCAAGTACACCCCGGTCTCGCCCTCGCAGATCGATGCATCGACGGATGTGGCCTGCTTCAACCAGGCGAGCGGCCCGCAGACGATCGCCATCTTCAGTGGAACGTCGAAGAGCGCCGGTCCTTATGCCGACAACTCGCTGGGAGCGGTCTACGGTTCAGGCACGCGGTACGATATTCCTGCCGGTAACTACCTGGTGTCCGCGCCGACCTTTATCAACTTCGGCGCCCTCACCACCAGCGGCGACTGGACCATCTCGCCCTCCGATAATCTCCGCATTCGTTATCTCTATAACACCAATACGCAGCAGGACACCGCGGCGGAGCTTCCGGTCTTCTACCAGCCCCTGCCGCTGCGGTATCACCTCATCGCGCTCAGCGAATATCACACGTTTACGCCGCACCTCACCAACGAAGCCCGGATCGGCTTCACCCGCTTCACCCAGGTCTACTCTTCCGGAAGCTACAAGTTTCCCGGTCTGGACTCTTTTCCTAACATCTATATCTACGACCAGAACTTCCTCGACTACGGCCCGGACGACAATGCGCCCCAGAGCACAGTGCAGAACATGTATCAGTTCACCGACAACATCTCCTGGATCAAGGGCAAGCATAGCTTCAAGGTCGGCTTCGACGGACGCAAGTTCATCGCCCCGCAGACCTTTACCCAGCGCGTGCGCGGCGACTATGAGTACAACTACCTCACCGAGTATCTGCATGACCTGGCCCCCACCGGCTTTGGCGAGCGTTCCACCGGCAACTTCATCTACTACGGCGACCAGACCGCCCTTTATGGCTATGCGAACGACACCTGGCGCGCCACTCCCACGCTGACCTTCAACTATGGTCTGCGCTACGAGTTCACCTCGGTGCCGTTCGGCGAACGCGCGCAGAGCCTCAACAGCGCGGCCAGCGTTCCGGGCCTGATCAACTTCAGCGTCCCCAAGCCGCAGTACACCAACTTCTCTCCCCGCGTCGGCGTTAACTATGCGCCGGACGGCAAGACTTCCATTCGTGCGGCCTTCGGTATGGCGCAGGATGTTCTCTTTGACAACCTTGGTCTCCTCTCCTTCCCGCCGCAGTACTCTTCGACCAACGACGTAGGCTTTGGGACCAACAAGTCCCCCGGCGATCCCAACTTCCTCGCGGACGGCGGTCTGCCTGCCGGAACGGGAACGCTGGCGACCTTCTGCCAGGATGGCACCGGGCCGGGCACAGGCGTTCCCTGCGTGCCGGACCTCGCTGCCCAGCGGGCGGCTACCGCAGCCTATATGGCTGACCAGAAGGTTCCCTATGCGGAGACGTGGTCGCTCGGCATTCAGCGTGTCTTCGGCGCCAACTACACCGCCGAGGTCCGTTACGTAGGAACGCGCGGCATCCACCTTCCCACGCAGATCCAGCTCAATGTGCAGGCGCCGGTCACTGCCGCCAACCAACTGCCTACTCTCTACAACCCTTCTGGAATTACGATCACAACCGATCCGGATACGGGAGCGACGACCGGCACGACGACGACCGGGCCGGATGCCAACACTCTCGGCGTTCTGAGCGCGCTGCCCAAGATCCTTCCGCAGTTCGCGGCGCACGATTTTACCGGCAAGATCACCTCCTATCAGCCTTACTCCAGTTCCAACTACAACGGCCTGCAGACCAACCTGACGCGGCGGTTCCAGCATGGCTTCTCGCTGAACGCCTCCTATACCTGGAGCAAGACGATGGACGATGCAACGGCGGAGGTCTTCTCCACGGTGCTGACTCCTCGCCGTCCGCAGGACTCGCAGAACGTCGCCAACGACTACTCCCGCTCGGCGCTCGACCGCACCCACCGTCTGACCATCGCGGCGGTCTACGACCTGCCCTACTTCAAACACTCCAACTGGATTAAGAAGAACCTGATTGGCAACTGGGAGATCGCTCCGATCTACACCTACGAGTCACCCGAGTACGCCACGGCCCTGTCCGGTGTGAACTCGAACCTGAACGGAGATTCGGCAGGGATCGATCGCCCGATGATCAACGTGAACGGCAAGAAGGGTACGGGAAGCGGCGTCATCCCGGTTTACAGCAACGACCCAACCTTGACGGCTCTTTGCCCAACGAAGGCTAATCCCACCGCAACGCAATGCGACGGCAATCTGGTGAGCTATGTCGTGGCCAACCCGAACGCGTATTACATCCAGGCAGGCAAAGGCACGCTTCCCAATGCCTCGCGCAATACGCTGCCGATTCGGCCTATCGACAACATCGATGTCTCGGCGAGCAAGCGGATCAACTTCACCGAGCGGGTTGCGGTCGAGCTCCAGGCCCAGGCCTTCAATGTGCTGAATCATCCGCAGTACACGGCTGGCGTGATCAGCACCATCGATCAGACCTCCACGCAGACGTTGTCCACGCAGTTCCAGAGCGTGGGTAACCCGGCGTTCAACAATCCTTCGATCCTCTTCAACCCCAATGCGCGAAGCATGCAACTGGCGGTGAAGCTGACCTTCTAGCCGGTTGACAAGTTCAATTGGTAAGGGCGCTCCGTGAAATCCACGGAGAGCCCTTTTTTCTTGTCCTCGGATGTATTGCCAGCAGCGGAGCTATTTTTTAACGGCCTTTTTCTTCGCGGCAACCTTCTTCGGCGCCGGCTTCTTCACCGCGACTTTCTTTGCAGCGACTTTCTTTGCCGTCACCTTCTTCACCGGCGCTTTCTTTGCGGCGACTTTCTTTGCGGCGGCTTTCTTCGCTGGTGCTTTCTTCGCCCGGGCCGTGGTGATGCGCGCCTTTAATTCGGCGTTCAGCTCGGCTACGCTCAGCGAAGTTGCGGTCTTGCGCAGGCGCTCCAGACCATAGAAGGCGCGCTTTTCCGGGGAGAAGACGTGGACGATAAAGTCCACATAGTCCATCAGGATCCACTCTGCCTGGCGACGGCCTTCGACCGAGTTGGGATAGACCCCGAACTCCCGTTTCAACCGGATCTCGATCTCATCGGTGATGGCTACGTTCTGGCGGTCGTTGGTCCCGTTGCAGATCAAAAAGTAATCGGTCAGGCCGCTCTCCGCCGGGTCGAGCGCGAGGATGCGAATATCTTCCGCCTTCTTGTCTTCGCAGGCCGCGGCGGCGGCGAGCAGTAGCTGGTTGCTTTCCGTAGATGGCATGAGGCTCCTTGAAGTCAATGGTAGCGGGTTGTGGGGGTAGAAGCCAGTGTTGCACGCTATTTCTGCTGCCTCAGCCGGGCTGGTAGAGATGGTGCTCCCGAACGTAGGTTGAAACGGCTGCCGGGAGCAGATCGGTGCAAGGGTCGCCGGCCTGTAGGCGTTGGCGCAGCGTGGTCGCCGCGATGTCCTTGTTGACTGTCGTCAGTAGATGCACGCGCGCCTGTTGCAGCGGCGTGAGGTGCAGGGGAGCAAGGCCATCGGACGCAAGATCGGGCAGCGAAAAGCCGGGGCGGCTGACGACGATCCATTCGGCCAGGTCCAGCAGCCGGTGGGGCTCGCGCCAGCGGGGAAGGTCGAGAAAGCTGTCTGCGCCGACGAGATTAAAGATCGCGGCATCGGGCATCGTCCGGCGCAGCTCGGCGAGCGTGTCCACGGTGTAGTTGGGAAGGTCGTCGGGGCGGGGCGCATCGATGGATGAGGCTTGAAAGCGCTCGTCCTCGGCGCAGGCCAGGGCCGTCATGGCGAGACGGTCGGCGAAAGAGGAGGGAGCCGCGTCGAGCTTCAGCGGCTGGCGGCCTGCCGGTGCGAACAGGACGGAGTCGAGGTGAAAGGCATCGGCGGCGGCCCGGGCGACCGCGAGATGACCGCGGTGAGGGGGATCGAAGCTGCCGCCGAAGAGAGCGATACGCACAGGCCTGGCCTCCTTCGTTATTAAACCAAGCGTGGCCTTTTTCTTTAGAAGGGCAGGTGGAATACGATGCCCGAGCTTACCGACTGCATAGGATAGTTGTGGCTGTTGTTGCCGAAGGGATTGAGGCCGCCGATGCCGACCTCGACGAGGCGGAAGTCCATGTAAGGCAACAGCGGAATGTCCACGCCGGCAAAGCCCATGTACTCGAAGTTACTGTGCAGCTCGACCCCGTTGCCGCCATAGAGGAGGCCGTAGTTGGTGCTGCCGATGCCGGCCGAGCCCTGAATGTAGGGCCGGAGCACATGATGGAGGACGGGAGCGTTGAAGACGGCGCGAATGCCGAGCAGGCCGGAGTTAATACGGGTTCCGCCGCCGTTGACATTGGTGTAGGCGCCGCGCTTGGTCGTCGTAATGGTGCCGCGGAGATCGGCCCCGAGCTTGACGACGTGGCCCAGCTTGAGGAAGTCGTAGTAGACGCCGCCGGTGCCGCCGAGCGGAGAGACATCGTTGTTGACGGCGCCGGGGTTCGTGGCCAGCGGAGAGGACTTGATGTTGCTCAGCTTATTTGCGGTGAAGGTCCCGTAGACGCCGAACTGGGCCTGGGCAGAGGCGGTGACAAAGAGAGCGGCGGCCAGAAGCAGAAGTACTTTACGAAGGTTCATGTAGCGTCTAGTTTACCTGCTGGGGTGTTTCGAGGGGGTCTCCGGGCGCACTTTTTTGCGGTGACGGCGGCCTCGGGGCCATCTGCTTTTCAGGGAACCTGTTCCTGTTTTATCAGGAGAGAAAAAGTCTCGGGTCTCTCCTCCTTTGCGCGAAAGAGGCGCAGAGGAGAGGAGACCCGAAGTTCATTCGCGGAGGTGCCGCGGATGGTTTAGCGCTCGTGTCCGGGCGACCAGCGCAGGCCGCCGCCGATGGTCGCCTTGTAGAACTCGCGCTGGAGCGGATTGCTGCCGCTGCCCTGGTAGAACCCGAAGACCTCGTTGTTCAGGTTCAGGCCATAGGCGACGGCGGTGAAACCTCTGCCCAGGTTGTAGCTTCCCTGTAGATCGGTCTGCAGATGGCTGTAGAGATAGAGGTCGCCGTTCGGGCCTTTGATGCCGCCGCCGGTGGCCGTGTTTCCGGTGCCGTCCGGGTTGCCGTTGTTGAAGACGACGGGGCCTGCGCTGCCGTCGTTGTAGTTATAGGCGAAGATGTTCGCCGCGTTGTAGCTGAGGCCGAGGCGGACCGAGAGATTGCGCTTGTCGTAGGTCGGGCTGATGTTCCAGGTATTCGGCGCCTGGCGCAGAAGGTCGGGCTTGTCCGAGCGTCCAAAGGCATTGCCGGTGCCGTCGGACTTGGGCGCGGGAAAGCTGACCTGCGAGGCAGAGTAGCCATAGTTCGCCGACAGGCCGAGACCGCCGAACAGGCCGGGCAGGTAGTTGAAGTGCTGTTGATAGGCGATCTCGAAGCCGTAGACATAGGCGCTTCCGGCGTTCTGCGGCTGCGTCTGGATGATGGTGTGGCCGGGATTGGCCGGGTCGGCGATGAGGGAGTTCAACGGAATGATGGGATCGGAGAGATGTTTATAGAAGACGCCCGCCTGCAGCAGGCCGGAGGAGCGGAGGTTGTTTTCGTAGAGCAGGTCGAGGTTGTCGGCATGCTCGGCTTTGAGGTTCGGGTTGCCGATGCTCGAAAGCGTGCGGACGCCGCCCGGCGAGATCGAAGCGAAGGAGACCAGGTCCGCGAAGTCCGGCCGCGACAGCCCGCGTCCATACACCGCACGCAGGCCGCTGGTGGGCGTTAGGGCGTAGCGCACCGAGGCGCTGGGCAGAACGTCCAGATAGGAACCTCTGGTCTTAGGCGCGCTCGGCGTGTTAGCTGCCGTATTGCCGGCGTCGTCCTCGCTGGTGTTTTCAAAGCGCAGGCCGGCGACGACACGGAACCGGCGCAGCTCGATGGTGTTCATCACGTATCCAGCGGAGACCTTCTCGATGAAGTTGAAGTTGTTTCCGAGCTGGGCCTTGGTGGTGTCCTCGGTGGTTGCCGTGAAGGCCTTCACCTTGTCGTAGTCGACGGTAGGTCCGAAGCGGTACTTGTTACTGTAGTAGTCCGGGTCGGTGAAGCTGCCGAGGAAGCGGGTCATGGAGAGCGTCTGGTCTCCGGCCGCAGCGGTCGGGACGTAGTAGCGGGTGTCCTGGTTGGCGAACTTGTGCACGTTGCGGAAGCGTCCGCCAATCTCGATGATGCCGGCGTGGCTGCCCGCGTTATAGCTGGTGGCCAGCGACGCTCCGAAGCCGAGATCGACCTCGGGATTGTAGTAGTTGTTGATGCGCTGGCCGGTGTAGAAGTACTGCGCCGGATCGAAGACATTCACGCCCGAGGGTGTGGTCAGCTTCGGAGTCAGCGGCCGGGAGACGTCGAGTCCATACTGGATCGCCTGCAGGTTCGAGTCCGGTCCGGGCGCGAAGCTCGCGTCGGAGTAGCCCTTGTCTCGCGTTCGTCCGATCGAAGTCTCGGTGTCCCAGGAGAGCAGCGAGCGGGAGATCGTATGCCGTCCGCCGAGTTGCAGGCTGCCGAGGTCCTGAATGGGACGGCGGATCTCCGCTCCGAACGAACTGGAGCCGGTCCCATCGGGCTGGCCCGCGGTGGTGAAGGTCGTGGCGAGGTTGTAGTCCCAGCGATTGCCGTAGTTATGGAAGAGGGAGTAGAGGCCCTTGAGGTAGATGTTGGAGGTGTCGTTGAATTTATAGTCGACCGTTCCGGCGAACCCGAGCCGCTGGCGGTAGTACTGATAGTCGCGCTCGTCGTAGCCTCCCAGAACAATGGGGCCGGGTTCGACGTCATTGATGCCGCGCCCGTTCCAGTCGTAGGAGCCGGAGAAGATCGCGCCGAGCTTCTTGTCCGCGAGGAAGCGCTTGCCCAGGGTTCCGTCGAACTGATAGACCGGCCTGCCTCCGATGATGTTGGTATAGCCTCCGCTTCCCTCGAGCGAGATCGTGGGTGTATCGGTCGCGTTCTTGGTGCGCAGGTCAACCGAGCCGCCGATGCCGTCTCCGGGCATGTTTGCTTGCAGCGTCTTGTTGATCTGGACGGATTCGACGAGGTCGGCGGGAATGATGTCGAGTTTGATCTGGCGGACGGTCTCGGCGGAGGCGATGTTGACGCCGTCGATGGTGGTGTTGGTGAGACGGGGTTCGGTGCCGCGGATCTGGACGTACTTGCCCTCGCCCTCGTCGCGCTCGAGGGTCACGCTGGGCAGACGGCCCAGGGCATCCGCGATGTTCGCATTGGGCAGGCTGGTGATGACGTCGGCGGGCAGAACATTGATGATGTTGTCCGCATTGATGGTCCGGCTGATCGCTTCCAGCTCGCCGCCCTGACGCGGGGCATAGACCTGAACATCCTGCTTGTTCGAAGCGATTGTGAGCGAGGTGTCGACGCGGGCCACCTTGCCGTCGACGACGGTGACGGGGTGGAGGTAGGGGGAGAAGCCCGCGTAGGAGGCCGTGACCGTGTACTGTCCGGCGGCGACTCCGACCAGAGTAAACTGGCCGGTCGAGTCGGTCACCGCGCTTGCGCCGCCCGGATTAAGAGCGACCTTGACGCCCTGCAACGCGGAGCCTCCGGCGTCGGTAATGGTTCCGGTCAGCGTACCCCGGCCGCTCTGGCCTGGGAGAGGACCGGCAAACGCGAGAACGATAAGAACAACAAGGGTGAAGATACGTCGCAAAGACATCACACAACTCCTGAAACGCGGAAATTTTGGCTCGCCGTATGGCTGCCCCGAGGGTCCGGTGCACAAAGGGATTGGCGGCTCGAAGGGGGCAATCTCGACGCTAGGCAGCGGAGATTACAAAATGGCCAAAGGAGTGTGAGGATTGTGTCAACGCATTAAATATCTGCTTCTGTATCAGTAACTTGGGCGACTACCGCAAGCGTGAAATCAACGAACATTAACACAATATGCAGCGTAAATTAAGGTTCGTTCCGCAATGGCTTTCCCGGCCTCGTCAGGACGGGAGCCTCCCGGAAAATCGTTTGACGATACGATTTAAATTGAATAGATTCATTACAGCGCCACGATGCGCTTCCGGTTGAATGCGAACCTCCCAGGCTCCGCCCGCCTTTCCAGACAATCCACCCATCCTTCCGAGGATCGATCTCCGGCCTGCGTTTTCAGGAGCGGCGTTTAATGAAGCTTTATCGTGCCTTCTCTCTTTTTAGTCTCCTTGTTTTGATCGCCGCCTCCTCTGCCTTTGCCCAGATCGCGGCGGACATACGGGGGCGCGTGCTCGATTCTTCGGGCGCGGCTGTGGCGCACGCGCAGGTCGAGTTGACCGAGTCCTCAACGAATGTGTATCAGCAGACCGTGACCTCCGGCGCGGGCGATTATCTGTTCACTCATCTCAATCCGGGCTCTTATCGTCTGGACGTCACCGCGCCGGGCTTCAAGCATCTGCGACGCACCGGAGTCACCGTCATCGTGGGCCAGACGGTCAGCGCCGATCTGTCTCTGACCGCCGGCGGCGATCAACAGACGGTAACGGTCAACAGCGATGCTCCTCTGTTGCAGGCGGAGACGAGCAATATCCAGACCAATATCGCGGGCAAGACGGTGATTGCGATGCCTCTTAATACGCGAAATTTTATACATCTTTCTACTCTGGCTCCGGGCGTCGAACTGCCGCCGGGCACGCTGTTGCCACGTATCAACGGTGGCCGCCCCCGGACCAACGAGTATCTCTACGACGGCATCTCCGCGCTGCAACCTGAACCGGGCCAGGTCGCCTTCTTTCCCATTCTCGACGACATTCAGGAGTTCACCATCGAATCGGACAATGTGCCGGCCGAGTTTGGGCGCTTCAACGGCGGCGTCGTGAACGTAGCGACACGCTCTGGATCGAATGCATTTCATGGCAGCCTGTTCGAGTTCTTTCGCAACGAGAGTCTGAATGCGCGCAATTATTTTTCAAAGGCGCCCGCGCGCAAGCCGGAGTATCGGAGGAACCTGTTCGGAGCGACCCTTGGCGGCCCCGTCCTGCACAACCGCCTCTTCTTCTTCGCGGACTATCAGGGAGTGAAGCAGTTGATCGGTGTCACACGGATCTCCACGATTCCGACGCTTGCCGAGCGGCAGGGCATCTTCACCGGGGTCTCGAAGATCTACAATCCCGCATCGACGACGGTGGTCGGCGGAAAGTATGTGCGGCAGGAATTTCCCAACGATGCGATCAATACTTCTCTCGATCCGGCGGCAAAGGCGCTTCTCGCACGCTTTCCCACGCCAACGAATCTGACCGCGGCGGCGAACAACTACAGCCGCACGGCGAACGATGCGGACCATCAAAATCAGTTCGACATCCGCATCGATGGCGCCATCGGAGCCAGAGACCGCGCCTTTGGACGCTACTCGTATTACAGCGAAGTCGAGCAGCCGGTGACGCCGCTACCGGATGGCAGCGGTGCTCTCAGCGGGTCGGTGCTCGGCACCGGCGGCGTGCCCGGCCTCTCGCATGTGCTCGGCCAGCAGGCGGTGTTGAATGAGACGCACACTTTTTCCGCGCATCTGCTGAACGACTTCAGGCTGGGATACACGCGCCGGGGCAACACCACCGCCGGAACAAGCCTAGGCGATACAGCGTCCGCCTCGCTGGGGATTCCCGGCATCCCTACCAATGCCGCATTCAACAATGCTCTGCCGCTGTTTACCTTCACCGGCTTTCAACAGCTTGGCCCATCGGCCAGCACCTTCGCGCAATACCAGACGGCGGTGTGGCAGCCGGTGGAGACGGTCGTCTTTACCAGGGGCCGCCATGCCTTCAAGGCCGGCCTCGACCTCCGCTGGTACCAGCTCAACGCTATCTCTCCGCCCAACCCGACCGGCTCTTTCGCCTTCACGACGACCGGCACCAATCAGCAGGGCATCACCAACAGCGGCAACTCCGTGGCCAGTTTTCTTCTTGGCCAGGTCGATACCTTCCAGATCGATTTGCAGCAAAAAAAGATTCGCCCGCGCGACCACATCGAAGAGTTTTTCATGCAGGATGACTGGAAGGCAACCGACCGGCTTACGCTCAATCTCGGTGCGCGGTGGACGCTCCACTTTCCTTCGACCGAGAAAGACAATCAGGGGGCCGTCTTCAATCTGCAGACGCAGCAACTGGACTATCTGGGCAAGGATGGAAACTCGCGCAGCGCTCGCGAACTGCACTATGCCAACGTTGCGCCGCGCATCGGCTTCACCTATATGGCTACGCCGGGAACCGTGGTCCGCGCAGGGTTTGGCATCGTCTTCATCGACCAGTCCGGAATCACTACGCCCTTTACGACACCGCAGTTTCCTTTCATCCAGAACGTCCAGCAGAAGACGCAGGACAGCGTCAATGCGGCCTTCGCTCTCTCCGGCGGGCCATCGGTCGCGCCGATTCCGTTCACCCCTGATGCAGGGCTGGGGCAGAGCGTCTACACCGTTAAAAAGACTGCCGGCTCCGGCTATGTTCAGCAGTGGAACGTGGCCGTGCAGCGGGAGATCACGCGCAACCTGTCCGCTGAGATTGCTTACGTCGGCTCCCACATCGTCCACGTTGGCGTTCCCGATTCCAATCTCAATCAGCTCACCGCATCGCAGCTGGCAGAGGGGCCGTCGCTGCTGACGCAGGTGGCAAATCCCTACAACGGGCAACTGCCCGCGTCGAGCTCCATTGGGGGCAAGACCGTCAGCCAGGCCCAGCTTCTGAAGCCGTATCCGCGCTTCCTGAACATTGCGACCTACCGCAACAACATCGGAACGACGAACTATAACGCCTTTGAAGGCAAGGTCGAACAGAGGTTCTCGCATGGGTTCTCCCTCCTGTTTGCGTATACCCATTCGAAGTTGATCGACGATGCCTCGTCCGTGTTTTCGTCGACCGTGCTCTCATCGCCGAACACCAGCAGCCTCGTCGCCGCCGACACCTTCCGCCCGTACCTCGAACGCGATTCTTCAAACGGAGACATGCCCAATGTCACCTCGTTCAGCGGAATCTACGATCTGCCAGCAGGGCGCGGCCACAGGCTAGCGTCAGGCGGAGTGGGCAATGCTCTGCTCGGCGGATGGGCGCTCAACGCGATCATGTCGCTGCAATCGGGAATGCCGGTAACGGTGACCCAGGCGACCAACAACAATGCCTTCGCGGGATTCGCGTTGCAACGGCCCAACCTTGTCGGAAAGCCCAACCTTCCATCCGGCAAACGAACGACGGCGAAGTTTTTCAATACCAGCGCCTTTGCCACTGCTCCCCAGTTCGAGATCGGCAACGCTTCGCGCAACCCGGTGCGCGGTCCCGCCTATCGCGATCTCGATATCGCGCTCATCAAGCACGCCAAGCTGCCCGGCGAAGCTGACATGGAGTTCCGCGCCGAGCTCTTCAACACCACCAACACGCCAGCCTTCTCGCAGCCGAATGGAAGCTTCGGCTCTGCGGCGTTTGGCAGCATCACCGGTACGACAACCGATCCAAGGGTAGTGCAATTCGCGGTTCGCCTGAGCAGGTAGATAAACAGTCAGCGGCTCTGATACTTCCAGTTCCGCTGCTTGCCTTCGGCGATCCACGCTATTGCCTCAGTCACCCGCTTCGCCTTTGTCTCCGGACGCTTTGCCTCGGCAATCCAGTCTGAATACTCGCGCTGAGCACCTGCAGTGAACTCTGCAAACACCTTTGCAGCTGTCTTGTTCTTCTTCAGCGCCGCAGCCAGCTCTACCGGAATCTCCGGTGCTGGCTTTGCTCTCTTCGGCCCGCGTGAGAATGATCGTGTGCGCTCTCCCGAATCAATCAGGACGGCAGCCTGCCGATAATATCCAAGCAGCACCTTGTCGGAGGGCAGGTCCTTCAAGCTGGTAATTCGTCCGAGCGAGCCCATACCGCCATCGAACTGCAGGCCATCCGCTTCCAGCACCGCCCGCATCTCCGGTCCCCAGAATCCTGCGGTGCAATGTTGTTTGAATCCTGCAATGTGCCCCAGGATGATTCCGCGCAGCACAAACGCGGGCATTCCCCACTTGATCTCCTCTGTTATATCGGGACAGGCTTTGTGCACCATCTCACGCAGACGCGTCAGAATCGGTTGCGCGAACGGCTGTGCCTTCGCAATATACGCATCGACCTTCGGGTTCATGGCAGGAGCGGCGGTCTTCATCACGCCAGCAGTCTACACGGTATCTCCATCCTTCGTCTCAGGCACAATCGGCTCCGGCTTTACCGGATACGGCGGCCCCTTGGCCAGCACTTGTTGCAGGTCGGCGTCATATCCATAGATGTCGTCGAAGAAGTGGACCTCGCCATCATCCTCCACCTCTGCCGTGACATAAAAGATCACAATCGGAATCGGCGTCTTCAATCCCACCGTGCGGTTGTTCTGGCTCTCATCGTCGAAGGCCGCCTGAACTTTATCGAGGTCCCACGGCTGCTTGTCCTTATCGAGCTGTCCGTCGAGCACCCACACTGCCAGGTCAGCCGGCTTCTGCACGCGAATGCATCCATGGCTGAAGTCGCGCCGCGAGTGGTCGAACAGATACGGCGCAGGCGTCGAGTGAAGATAGATGTCGTACTGGTTCGGGAACATGAACTTGACCAGCCCCAGCGAGTTCTTCGGCCCCGGCTTTTCGCGCACCACCACGTTGCCCTGTGCTATCTGCTTGGCCGTGTAACGCGTCTGCACCTTGCCGTGGGCGGTGACCTCGAAGTTATGGCTCTCCAGATATCCGGGGTCTGCCGCGACATGCGGAGCCAGCTCTTTCTTCGCGATATCGATCGGCACATTCCAGTAGGGCCGGAAGACCAGATACCGCATCATGTGCGCAAACACCGGCGTCTGGTGCTCGCCCACCACCTTGCCCACGACCACCTTCATCTTGAAATCCAGTTGATGATCGGGTCTGTATCCACGCAGCACAAACTCGGGCAGGTTCACAAACAGCGGAGCGTTCAGGTACTGGTCCGGCAGCCACCGCCAGCGTTCGAGCGCATCCTGCAACTGGGTGACGCGCTCGCTCAACGGAACATTCAGCGACTTCACCGTTTGCGGCCCCAGCTTTCCGTTCTCTTCGAGACCATGCCGATGCTGATAGTGCTTTACATCTTCCGATAGCTCTTTTGTAAAAACATTGCGCACCGGCTTGTCTTCGCCGGTAGTGGCCTCATCCGCCGGAGCATCGCCTTCAAGTTGCAGCCGCTTCAACAACTCCCCAGCCGCGGCATAATGTTCGCCCGGTGTAATCGCCTTCGCCACCATGGGCAGCGGCTGCGCGCCGTCTGCCTGCTGCTGCTTCGCCAGATCGAGATAGTGCGCCAGCGCCGTCTCCGTCTGCCGATACTGCTCCGAATCCGGCTCGACTCCGGCAATCAGCTTCGGCAGATCGGTCGCGTCCACGACGTGGTCGGAGACGAACTCCGCCAGGTTATATTTCTTCGACTGCACATTGATGTCGAAGTTGAAGTGCGATGGATTCACCCGCCCGATCCGCAGGTCGGAGATGTACCGCATCACATTTACGGTCATCGCAACATCGAACTCCGAGATCGCATCGGCGGACTTGCCCGCCAGCTTCTGCTCTCGCCCTGCCCACAGCGAAGCGTCGTAGTCTTCAGGATTAAGGCCCTTGGCCGCTGCCTCCTTGAACTGCTCGATAAACGCAAGCGCGGTCGCCGTCGGCTTCGCATCGCGTGTCCACGCCAGCTCATAGTTGCGGTCGTTGTAGAACGTCGTCACCGCCTGCTGGTAATCCGAAAAATTCGGCCAGCGCAGGCTGGGCAGCTTCTTCGTCGCCACCAGGGCCTGCAGGCTTCCCGCATAGTCCGTTGTATTTTCCGCCGAGGTCGACTTGCGATGCCGGCGGCATCCACCGACCGCCAGCAAAACCGTAAGGGCACACACCGCACCCGTCTTGCGCAACGAAACTCTCATCATCTGCGGCTGAACCATCCTTCAGGCAGCCACTTTGGGTGCCGACTTATTATGCAGGACTTTCTTTTCTATTCAGATGCAGAATCCGATTGCCTCACTGCGCAATTCCCGGCAGCATCGACAAACAAATCAACGCCTGCGTCAAAAGCACCATGCCCGTAAGGCCCAGAAACATCTTTCGATGCCGTGTCTCGAAGACATCGGAGAAGACGCCGCCCAGAAACGTAAACAGAAACGGCAGCGCCCACAGCCACGGCGTCGTCACCACCTGTGTCGTCATCAGCGGAAACAGCAGCGCCGCCATCACCAGCGGAACCGTATTGCCAAAGTAGCGGCAGCGCCCAATGCCAGCGTACAACACCGCAGCTACGCCGGTGGCCACCACAATCGGACCATTTCCAAGATTGCCAAAGAACCGCTGCGCCCCATCGAGCGAGAACCAGAACCGGGCCGCTCCCCCGGTAAACACATAGCTGAACGGCGCCAGACGAAAGGCATAGAACGCGAACAGAATCATCAGCGCGCCCACCGCCGAGAAGACCAGGATCTGCATCACATAGCTGCGCCGCCGCTCCGCCAGGTAGATCATCAACACCAACGCCGCCACAAAGCCAAATATCGCCGCCAGCAGATGCGCCGCCGCCGTCAGTCCCAGCGCCACGGTCAGCAGCGCGATCCTCGGCTTCCACTTCCGCCGCGGCCCTTGCATGGCATGGGCCACGCCCATCGCCGTATATACCAGACCGTACAGCCCCCACATCGCCAGCACATCGTTGTTCGGAGACACGGAAAACCGCACCACCTCCGGACAAAAGCAGTACAAACCCAGCGCAAAAAACGCGCCTTCATTTCCAAACAACCGCCGCGTTACCCACCACAACCCCACGCCCAGCCACATCGCGAAAAAGATAAACGGCAGGTGCAGCAGATACTTCACGCTGCCAATCTCGTGTCGCGCCTCCCACGTCGAGCCATTCAGCGAGCCGCCCGCATACAGCCGATTCTCCGGACTGCGCAGCTTGTCCACGCCCAGCAGCACCAGCCGTTGCGCCGTCAAAGGAAATCCGGCAACGCGATAGGCAAACGTGCCGTCTCCGCCGAGATTGCCGCAGGTCGTAAAGTAGCCAGCCAGCGGCGAAGGCCGTTCCCACATCTCGCGTCCGCAGCGGGCAAAGCGATAGTCGTGCTCGGAGAGTTCCTGATGATGGACGACCCAGAGGCACTCCGCCAGGAAAAACAGCAGCAACAGCGCAGCGAGTCGCTGTGGCCGGCCAATCTGAATCTTCAAAAGCCTCATCCTCTCAACACCAAGCCAATACCTCCAGACGTTTCCAGTCCCTGGTCCCTGATCCTGGCCCCTGCTTTTATCGTATCGTGAGATATGCAGTCGCTCTCCTTCACCCCCGGTCGCGCCTTCCTCTCCGTCGATTCCCCCACCGTTCCATGGACCGTCGTCTTCGAGGACGAGGGCGTCGTCGGCTACTTCTACGCCTGCGACCGCTCGCAGACAAAGCACGAGCACAGCATCCTCGACGCCATGCTCATCTACAACGTCGCCGCTCTCGCCAAAAGCGACGCCGAGCTCGAGCGTCCCGAGCCGGAACGCATCGCCACCATCGAGTGGTCGCGCGATGGCCTCCAGGCGGTCTTATATCTCGACGGCTCTCCGCAGGCCCTCTTCGACTTCGAGGCCCACTGCGGCTACTGCCGCATGGACTTCCCCAACTTCATGGCCGAGCAGGGCGACACCTGGCGCAAATCCACCCACGCCTGGTCCGATGCGGTCATGCAGCGCTTCGAGTCTGCGCTGTACGGCTGAACACGGATTACGTGGATCGACGCGGATTTAAGGCATAGGCGACCGAAAAAATTTCTGAGGGCTGCCCGACCGTTCTGGTTCTGATCCGCTATTCTCCGCGTAATCCGCGGTCGTGTCCTTCGATGTTTACCCCAGGAACATCTGCTCCACCTCAAGCCAGTTCTTCACTCGCTTGAACCCCTTGACCTTCGCGTTATGCGGCGAGCTGTAGAGAATCCCCGTACCTTCGAAGCGCTGCAACTGCCGCGGATTATCGTCGATCAGGTAGTCTGCCTTCAGAATCCCCTTGTCTCCGCAATAGACGATGTGCGATGGCGGAATAAACGGAAAATGCCTCTCCAGCCAGCGGTATTTCTGCGCAAACGAGGTTGGAATCTCCATTGCAGCCGTGGCAATAAAAACCTCGTAGTTCTGTTGCAACCGCTGCAACACGCGCTGCGACTGCGGCATCACCGTCAGGTTTTCAAAGAAGTCCTCCGACCGGAGATAACCCTCGAGCGCGCCATGGCGGTCACTCGGCACAATCTCCCAAAACCACTTTCCTTCGAGATCGGCAACTGTGAGCTGCTCTTCGTAATCGCGGTTATAACGCAGCAGATGCTCTGCGATTGCATCCGCCATCACCTCATCCATGTCTACGCAAATCCGTTTCAAAGCAGTCCCACCTCTGGCAGTCGGTCTTAGAGCGACCGGATAATCGAAGCAGCGATACTCTCCACCGGAACCGTCTTGCGTTGCGGTGCATCTCTCGCCGGGTCGTAGTACAGCAGCCGTCCACAACTCTCGCACGTCATCATGTCGTCATCGTTGCCGCGGTCGCGCAGGTCGTTCCAGCGCTGCGGACGCAGCATCATCTGGCAGGCTGTGCACTTCTGGTTCAACGCCTCGGCCAGCCCGGTCCCCTTGCCTTTCGCGATGCGGTCGTAGTTCGAGAGCGCGGACTCGCCGATCTGCGGACGCAACACGGCCCGCTTCTGATCGACCTCGGCCAGCGCTGTCTTATCCAGCGCAACCTGCTCTATCGCCCGCAGCCGTTCGCGCTCCCATGTCTTCGTCGCGTCTTCGAGCGCCTCGTCCGCAAGGGCCTTCTGGGCTTCCAGCGCCTCGGTGCGCTCCATGCTCTCCAATTCGGCGTCCTCCAGGCGGCCCACCTCGGCCTGGGCAAATCCAATCTCATGCTCGAACGCCGTCACCTGCACCGTCGTCGTCGCCTGGTCCAGTTGTTTGCGGACGCGGCCGATCTTGGCTTGATGGTCCTTCACGTCGGACTCCTGCCGCCGCCGCAACACCTCTTCCTTCGCAATCAGGTCGAGCACCACCGCCCGCTGTCCTTCGACTGCCTTCGCCTTCGCTCCCAGCTCCAGGACTCGCTTCGGCAGCGCCACCATCTCATCCCGCAGGTGCTTGGCTTCGAGGTCGAGCTGCTGCAACACAATCAACTTCTCAAGATCCGGATGCATTCGCACCTTCCTTCCCACTCACTCATTAGAGCAGGTACGGAGGATGAAGGAACTATGAAAGGCAAGGAGCACTGAATCTGGCAGCTTCGGGCCAAACTCTAAGCCAGGTCTGCGGCGAAAAAGCATTTGTACCGAATTTGGCACCCTCTCCGTCGATTGGCACACAACTCCGATAGAGGATAATAAGTCTATTGAGAAGGCGTGTCTCTGCATCTCTGTCAGCATAAAGCGCCTCTTGTTCCACTTGCCTGCCACAACTTCCCCCAGGACTGGAAACCAGATGCAACTTTGGAACGAATATGAAGGACGAATCGTCGCGGACCAATTCCCGCTGAAAACCCTGCTTGCGCCTGAAGGCAGAAGCGCCTTCTTTTCAACGACAAACGGCTCCGGGGCCACCGCCGTCATCCGCCTCATCGAGGCGCACTTCGACGAGCCCGAGATCCTCAGTCGCTGGACCGCCGTATCGAAAGTCGACCAGCCCAATCTCATCAAGCTGAAGAAATTCGGACAGACCACCCTCGACGAGACCGCCCTACTCTACGCCGTCATGGAGCCCTCCGACGCCAGCCTCGCCGATATCCTCAGGGAGCGTCCACTTTCCACCAAAGAGACCATGCAGATAGCCACCAGCCTGGTCCCCGCGCTCCAGGCCCTGCACGCGGTCAATCTCGTTCATGAGCATGTCGAGCCGGGTAACGTTTTGGCCGTAGGCGAAGTCATCAAGCTGCGCAGCGACTGCATCCGCGAGGCGCCGGAGGGAGCGGATGCCAATGAGTTCAAGGCGCGCGATGTCCACGGCCTCGTCATTACCCTGCTCCAGTCGCTCACCCAGCAGCGCTTTCTCCCCTCCGGAACCACCCTGCCCGCACCTTTTCAGGAGATCATCACCAACGGCATCAGCGGAGCATGGGGGCTTCCCCAGATCGCGGCGGCGCTTGCGCCGTCCTCTCCAGCGTTTACCCCTGCGCCGAAGGCTGAGCCAAATCGGGACGTCCCTTCTGCTGTCGTTCCATCTACAGCAAAATCAACAGCCTACACCCCGCCCGCTACTCCCGAGTCCACCCGCCGCGTCGTCGCCCCCCTTGCGATTGAGGATGAGCCACGCCGCGTTCTCCCCTGGACGACCATCGCCGCGGTGGTCATTCTGGCACTCTTTCTCGGATGGCACTTCCTGCACAAGACGCCGCCGGCGATCCCCACTCTGGCCACCATGCCCGCCCCGGCGAACCCCAACGCTACCACTGCCAAAGACGCATCTCCCTCACCTACAACGACTTCCGCAACTCGCACCGAGAGCGTCGCAGCCACCCAAAGCAGTGCTCCCGCAACCGGCCCGCGGACCCAGTGGCGTGTGGTGGCCTTTACCTACAACCATGAGAATCAGGCACAGGATAAAGCCGCCCAGATCCTGAGCAAACACGCCGACCTCAAACCCGAGGTCTTCGCGCCCCGAGGCCACGCGCCTTACCTCGTCACCGTTGGCGGCGCCATGAGCCGGGACGAGGCGATGACCTTGCGGCGAAGGGCCCGCTCCGAGGGCCTTCCCCGCGATACCTACGCGCAGAACTTCCCGGCCAACGCCCGCTAAGGCGATTTTGTCTCTCCAAGCCCCCTAACCCAATCTCTATCGCAGGAAGACAGGCGCGAATTCTCTGAATCGCGCCTGTTTTTTGGCAATCCAATCTTCATTCATGGCTACCACCACAATCGATCTACCCAGCGCGAAGCTCAAATCGCGCCACGCCGAAGGCCACTCCAAGCACTCGGAAGAGCGGCCCTGGCGGCCCAGCATCAATCCGTGGATCGTCGCCATGACGGTCACGCTCGCCACCTTCATGGAGGTGCTCGACTCCTCGATCGCCAACGTCGCTCTGCCGCACATCGCCGGCGGCCTCGGCTCGACTCAGGACGAGGCGACCTGGGTGCTAACCGCCTATCTCGTCGCCAACGCCATCATTCTTCCCGCAGGCGCGTATATGACGACCTTCATCGGGCGCAAGAAGTTCTATATGATCTGCGTCGCGCTGTTCGGCGTCAGCTCCGCGCTCTGCGGCCTCGCTCCCTCGCTGCCCATCCTGGTCTTCTGCCGCATCCTGCAGGGCGCGGGCGGCGGCGGTCTTGCACCTTCGGAACAGGCCATCCTGGCCGACACCTTTCCACCGGAGAAGCGCGGACAGGCCTTCGCGATGTATGGCCTCGCGGTCGTGGTCGCGCCTGCCATCGGGCCTACGCTGGGCGGCTATATTACCGACCGGTTCGACTGGCGATGGATCTTCTTCCTCAATATCCCTATCTGCCTATTGTCGCTGTTTCTTACCTCGCGGATCGTCGAAGACCCGCCTTACGTTAAGAAGCAGGTGGAGGAGTCGCAGCGCGGCGGCATCAAGCTCGACTTCCTCGGCTTCGGGCTGCTGGGCCTTACCTTCGGCTCGCTGGAGTTCCTGCTCGACAAGGGCCAGGAGGACGACTGGTTCTCCTCGCACCTCATCACCTTCTTCGCCATCGTCTGCGTGGTCGCCTTCGTCCTGATGATCTATTGGGAGCTGCGCCAGCTTCGCATCGGCCACCGGCCCATCCTTAACCTGACGCTCTTCAAGCGGCGCAACTTCGCCATCAGCTTTGTGCTGATGTTCGTCCTCGGCTTCGCGCTCTACGGCACCACCGTCCTCATCCCGCAACTGGTCCAGACGCTGCTTGGCTATACCGCCGAGCTTGCCGGGCTGGTGCTGTCTCCGGCGGGCTTCATCATGATGGCGATGATGCCCGTGGTCGGCTTCCTCTCGGGCAAGGTCGATGCGCGTAAGCTGATCGCCTTTGGCTTTCTCATGCTGACCTCGGCGTTGATCGAGATGCATACGCTGAACCTCGGCGTCAGCTACAAGTACCTCGCCTTCCTGCGTATCTTCCAGGCCTCAGGGCTGGCGTTCCTCTTTATTCCCATCAACACCATCGCCTACATCGGGGTGAAGCAATCGGAGAACAATGACGTCTCCGGCCTGACCAACCTTGCCCGTAATATCGGCGGATCGTGCGGCACAGCTTTCATGGCGACGATGCTGCTGCGTCGCACCGCCGCCCATGAAAACAGCATGGTGCGCAACCTGACCACCGCCAATCCTGCCTTCAATGCGCAGGTCGACGCGCTCAAGGGCTCCTTTGGACAAGGTTTTGAGGCCATCCATTCGGCGCAGGCCTATATCTATAACCAGCTTCACCGTCAGGCAGCGATGCTAGCCTATCTGGACATCATCCAGTACCTTGCCGTCTTCTGCGCCTGCATGTTGCCGCTGCTGTTCCTGATTCCACGGCCGCCAAAACATGCGAGCCCCTCTGCCGGACACTAGACCTTTCCTCGTACCGTTTAGTGATAAGAAAGGCGCTCCCGATAAAATCGGCCGCCAGCTCATCATGGTGGTACTCTTAGGGCGAAGGAAAAACGAATGCCAACGCTGCTCTTTGACCTCCAGATCGTCCTGCAGATCGTCACTCTCCTTGCCGTTGTCTTCCTGCTCCTGCGCAGGCAGCCGGCTGCGCAGCAAGACCCGCGGCTGGCCCAGATCCCTGACCAGATCACCCGACTCGACGCCCGCAATCAGGCCCTCGACGACCACATCCGCACCTCCTTCGCACAGATGCGCACCGACATCGCCGCCGAGGCCCAGCGCACCCGAGAGGCCAGCGAGACCGCCTTCGCCGCCCTCCGCACCGAGATCAGCGGCAGTATCGCCACGCTCGGCCGGACACTCCAGACTGGGCTTGCAGATTTTCGCTCCGACAACAAGACCTCCGACGAGCAGCTCCGCAACGCCGTCCAGAGCCAGATGGAGAGCATCACACGGCGCATCTCCGAGTTCACCAACGATACGAACGAGAAGCACACCAACCTGCGCGAGTCGCTCAACGCCAAGCTCAACGAGCTGATGGCCAGCAACACCACCCTGCAGAACCAGCTTCGCACCGCCGTCGAAGAGCGCCTCACGAAGCTCAACGCCGACAACTCCGCCGAACTCGAAAAGATGCGCCAGACCGTCGACGAGAAGCTCAACGCCACGCTCCAGACGCGGCTCACCGAGTCTTTCGGTCAGGTCACCGACCAGCTCAACAAGGTGCACAGTGGCCTCGGCGAGATGACCAAGCTCTCGGACGGTGTTAACGACCTCAGCCGCATCTTCACCAACGTCAAGGCCCGTGGAGGCTTCGCCGAGGTGCAGCTCGGAATGCTGCTCGAACAGATGCTCGCGCCCAGCCAGTTCGTGCGCAACGCCAGGGTCAAGGAAGGCACGCAGGAGGTGGTCGAGTTCGCCGTCCGCTTCCCCGGCCACGCCGGAGAGACCCTGCTGCCGATCGACGCGAAGTTTCCCCGCGAAGACTGGGAGCGCCTCGAAAATGCCTATGACAGCAACGTCCCCGAGAACGTCGCCGCCGCCAGCAAGGCATTTGAGGCCGCTATCCGCACCGAGGGCGAGCGCATCTGCAAGAAGTACATCAATCCCCCGGTCACCACGCCGCACGCCATCATGTTTTTGCCCACCGAGGGCCTCTATGCCGAGGTGATGCGGCGCGACGCGCTCCAGGCGGAGATCCAGTCCAGTTGCCACGTCACCATCGCCGGGCCGAGCACGCTCTCCGCCATCCTCACCAGCTTCCAGATGGGCTTCCAGATGCTTGCGCTACAGGAAAAGGGCGATGAGGTGTGGAAGGTGCTGCAATCGGCAAAGACCGAATTCGGCAAATTCGGCACTCTGATGGACAAGGTTGGAAACGATCTGCTCAAGGTCCACGGAAAGATTGCCGATGTCGGCATCCGCACCCGTGCCATCAATCGCACCCTGCGCGAGGTCGGCGAATCGGACGGCAGCGCCCCTGCTTCGAACCTGATCAGCTTTGAAGAGGGCAACGGCATCGCTCCTCTGCTTGCCGCCTCCGGAGATGACGAATAAGAAGGATCAGCGCATGGCGGACCCATCCTGACCCTCAGTCGCACCTTGTTTTTGATCGGTGGAATCGGTGGAAATCAATATTAAGTGTTGGATAGGGCGTGGCGCCCCATAGTACAGGCAGCGCCGTTTGCTTTACACTCTGCTAGGCGCTCAGTATTCTTGAGCATGGCGGTGTCGACCAGCGCACAACCATCCGTAATTTGATTGCAGACGTATACAGGAGAAAGAAATGGCCGCAGTAGATGAAAAAGTAAAGCAGATTATCGTCGAGCAACTTCAAGTGGATGAAGCAGAAGTCACCCCCGGCGCCAGCTTCCAGGAAGACCTCGGCGCCGACTCCCTCGACGTCGTCGAGCTTGTCATGCAGTTCGAAGAGGCCTTTGACATCCAGATCCCCGACGAAGACGCCGAGAAGATCAAGACCGTCAAGGATGCTGTCGACTACATCGAAAAACACCAGAAGGCGGCCAAGTAAAAGTATGGAGCAGCGTCGCGTCGTCGTCACCGGTCTGGGCCTCGTCTGCGGGGTCGGCAAAACTGCCCCCGAAGTGTGGGCGGGCCTGCTTGCGGGCAAGAGCGGTATGGCTGAGATCAAGGCCTTCGATCTCACCGGCCATCCCGTTCGTTTTGCCGCCGAGGTTAAAGACTTCGACCCGCTGCTCTTCATCGACAAGAAGGAGGCCCGCAAGATGGGCCGCTTCATTCACTTCGCCATCGCCGCCTCCGACGAAGCGATGAAGCACTCCGGCCTCGTCATCGACGAGAGCAACCGTGACCGCTTCGGCGTCCACATCGGCTCCGGCATCGGCGGCTTCGACGTCATCGAGCGCGAACACTCGGCCATGCTGGCTGGCGGCCCGCGCAAGATCTCGCCGTTCTTCATCCCCGGCTCCATCGTCAACCTCGCCGCCGGCCACGTCAGCATCCGCTACAACGCCCGTGGACCGAACGAGGCCACGGCGACGGCCTGCACCTCGAGCGCGCACTCCATCGGCGACGCCTTCCGCATTATCCAGCGCGGCGATGCCGATGCCATGATCGCCGGAGGCACCGAGGCCGCCATCACTCCCATGGGAGTCGGCGGGTTCGCCGCCATGAAGGCCCTTTCCACGCGTAATGACGATCCCGAGCACGCCTGCCGCCCCTTCGACAAGGACCGCGACGGCTTCGTGGTCGGCGAAGGCGCCGGAATCCTCATCCTGGAAGAGCTGGAGATGGCCAAGGCGCGCGGCGCCCATATCCTCGCCGAGGTCATCGGCTACGGCATGTCCGCGGACGCCTTCCACATGACCGGAATGGCCCCCGAAGGCGAAGGCTGCTTCCGCGCCATGTCCGCCGCGCTCAAGGTCGCGGGCATCTCGCCGGACAAGATCGACTACGTCAACGCCCACGCTACCAGCACCCCGCTGGGCGATGCGCTGGAGTCTCAGGCCATCGAAAACGTCTTCGGCGAGCGCGCCAAAAACGGCACGCTGCTGGTCAGCTCGACCAAGTCGATGACCGGGCATCTCCTCGGCGGCGCAGGCGGGCTTGAGGCGGGCATCACCATTCTCGCCATGTTGAACCAGACGGCTCCGCCCACGATGAACATCGTCGAGCTGGACCCCCAGTGCCGCCTGAACTACGTGCCCAACAAGCCGCAGGCCGCCAAGATCGATTACGCCTTGTCGAACTCCTTCGGCTTCGGCGGCACGAACGGCTCGCTCGTCTTCAAGCGCTGGACCGAATAAGCCTTCTAAAACCTGCACGATCCGACGCGATCTTCAATATTCTGCAAGATCCAGGCCTGCGGCACCTTAAAAAGCAAATGCAACGCCCAGGGTGAAGCGGTCCTGAAAGAACCTTGTCGTCGGCTTAACCACAAGGATATCGCTGGTGTAGTCGCCGTTGTTCAGGTCGATATCGAAGTCATCGTAACTGTTGCGAATGATGTCCGGATTGCGGCTCCAGGTCTCGCGGTAGTCGGCACGCAGGATGACGCGCGGCGAGATGCGGTACTTGATGCCTCCTCCGTATTGCAGGCCGAACTGGAAGGTGCCCCCGCCATCGAGCGGCGGCGTTCTGCCGAAATCGAATGCCGCCTTAAGCAGGCCGAGATTCCCGAGGCCGAGCCGGAATGGCCCGGCGGGCTTTTTGAGCGGCGAGTCCGACAGCGCGATGAGCTGAAAGGTTGGTCCAACGGCGACATAGGGCCTCCATCGCGAGGTGGGCGGCCGGAGATGGGCGAGCAGGTTGTACTCGAACTGCCGCGTCGTCAGGCCCACACGAGCCGACTCGAAGGCCGAATCTTCATTGATATCGGGATGGTTGGGATCTCCAACGTAGACCCCGAGGCCCAAGGTGTATTTGCCCTGCTGGCGGAAGTAGGAGAACTCATTGGAGAAGTACCTCCAGCTATTGACGGTGACGGTACCGCCGGCGGTCCAGCCATCGTTGACCCGGTCGGTAAGGTCGATCTCGAAAAGGGGGTCGGCGGGGTCATCCGATCTGAGAAAGACATCGACGTAGCTGAGGTTGTTGTTACGGAAGTGGAGATAGCCTCCTTCGAGGGCGAACTCGTAGCGCGGCGGGTCCCACTTGTGGCTGACTGCGGGCTGGTAGGGCACGTCAGGCTCGGCGAGGCTGTCATGCGGGCGAAAGGTGCGCTTCAGCAGGCCCGGCCCGGCTCCGGCCTCCTGATATTGCGTGCCGGAGGCGTCGGTCTTGCGCCATGCGCCGTAGTCCTGGGGCAGCTCGCTGCTGCTGCGGAGATAGTTGCGCACCTTGAAGCCGCCGGAGATTCCCTGATAGATCACGTTGCCGCGCCAGAGGCCGTTGCGAATGGTGAGCGCGGTGTTGCGTGTGCTCCGCTCGAAGCGGCCCGGCGGTTGGGAGAGAATCTCCGGAGTCTTCCGGGGATTGTCGCACGCGCTGATGTGAAGCACGGCGGCCTGTCCGTCGGTGAGCAGGCGGTCGCCGGTGGAGTTGTATGCGTCCGACGGCACCCACGGGCGGGGAACCATGTCGAGACTCTCGACGCAGCCCGTGAACTTGAGGTCGTTGATCACCTTGGAGCGCTCGTTGTCGATGTGCTCGTCGATGACGTGGATAAAGGTCTTCTGCCTGCGCGAGAAGGCGATGCCGATGTCCTGCGTGGAGGAGGCGGTGAGGACGCGCCTGCCGTCCCACTTCGCCGTCGTGGGGAAGATGCGCAGATGGTGACGCGCGGCAAAGGTGTTGGTGGTCTTGCTGAGAGTGTAGAGGGGCGGCCGCTCATCGAGCAGAAGCACGGACATGGGCGCCTGCGTGTAGGTCTGGTTGCCGCTGATCGTCTTGAGCGTGCGGAAGGTCGAGCCCGCGTTGAGATCTTCGGAGTGCTCCCATCCAGCGGCGGTGAAGGCTCGAAGCAGCGCCTCGGGCGAGCCGATAAAGACCAGGTTCGTAAGGTCAGAGACCTTGTTGGAGCCTTTGGTACGGGTGCGGAAGGGGATCGTCTTGACGAGGGCTTGAAGATGGTCGCGCTGGGCTGGGGAGTCGGCGGAAGGCCGGATGGAGAAGGGATACGTCTGCGTCGTAATGACCGGCTTCACGTATTCGAGAATCAGCTCGGTGCCTGCGTTGTAGAGGATCTCCGGCTCAGCGAAGCCCATCACCGCGTTCCCCGCGGCCGAGGCGAAGATGTAGGCGATGGGGTCGATCCCGGCGAAGCTGAGCACGCCGTTTTCGGCGGAGTGACCCGGAGTTCCGGTGGCCCGGACACCCTGGATCTTTCCCTTGGCGGTCACCTTCTCCTGCGAGTTTTCCACCTCGAAGGTGCGTGCGTCCATGTCGAGCGAATGGCCGTCGGGCGCGGTGGCATGGTTCCACAGGATGGTGAGCGCGGCGGTCTCGTGCTTGAATCCCCAGCCAACGCCGTGGGCGTCGGTGACGGTGCCGTCGATTCTCGAACCCTCGGGCAGGAAGATGCTGCCATCGACGACCAGCGGTTCAATCGAGACAGCATGGATGGTCATTCCTTGCTTCGCCGTGCGCGACGACAGCGGCTGCAGCAGGCGGACGGAGAAGCGTGTGCCCGCGGGCACACCGGTTATCTTTTCGAGCGAAGGCTGGGGAAGCGACAGCGTCGAAGTACCGGCGGCAATGTGCAGCGTGGTGCCATCGGTGTGCCAGCGGCCCTTGTGCACGGTGCCATCGTGGGAGACCGTCATGGCAGTGCCGTTGGTAAATACCTGAAGATACCTGGGCGAATCAGGCGAGGTCTCGGGAGGGGTATAGATGTCGTCGAGGTTGGTGCCAAGCAGAGCGGCGACCTTCACGATCTGCGTGCCGTTGCGAGTAGAGCAGATGAGCGAGTCACCCTCGAACCTGGGCGAGGATTCGCCGGGCAGAACGCCAGTCATGGCATCGGTACTGCCGACCAGCGTCAGCGGCTTGCCGGTGGCCGTGTCGTCTCCGCTGAGGGCGAAGGCCCAGCCTTCGTTGGGCAGCCGCGTCTCCTGAAGCGAGGCATGGCTGAAGGGGACGGTGCCGAGGTTGCGGCGGCGGCCGGAGTCGAGATCGTAGTACCGCAGAATGTAGTGCTGCTTCTGCGAGATGAGGATGAGCGCACCCTGGCCATCGCGTACCAGCCACGCCTCGATGGCGTGTTTGGTGATGCTGCGCGGCTTGCCTTTGCTGCTGCTAACCGTCATCTGGGCCACGCCATCCCGATGGCCATGCTTGCGAACGATGGTGATGGTGGTGACGGAAGATGGCTCGGCTGCTTTGACCAAGAGGGGCATTCCGCTGAACAGAGCGAGGAGAAGTGCGGTCATCCTAACGGCAGCAGAATCACAATTTCGCATAGGAAGCGCCCAGATTGATGATGCGGGGAGTGTCTCCGAGAATACACCGGCCTGTGCAACTGCGGATACGGTTGACCTTAGTCTCCCCATATGAAAAACACGTCATCATCAACCAAAACCAAGCGTCACCACCACACGTCATCTCGACCGGAGCGCAACCCTAAGGGTGCGATTCAACTGCCGCGTCGCCGGCCCAGTAGCTGCTTCTCGCGGTGATGACGAGATCGGGATGGTCTTTCATCGTGACTGCAATGGCATGTAACCCCGGCTGCGGCGACTGCGGCTGGAAGCTCAGGACGTAGCGGTTCGGAACATGGTTGGAGATGGTCGCCAGATCGCGCTCCAGGTCGCGCTGGCTGCTGAAGTGGAAGTACTCGCCGCCGGTCAGCTTGGCCACCGTCTCCGCAGCATTTTTGCGCAGGCCGTTCATGCCGAGGATCGCGGCCATCTTGGCGAGACGCAGCGGCGGCAGCAGTTCGGCGAGGCAATCGTAGTACTGCGTGCTCCTGGACTCTTCGGGAACGCCTTTGCTGCCGTCGTCCCTGACCGTGGGATCGGTCTTGGGATCGTGCGAGAAACAGCCGTGCTCGGGGCCGGGAGTCGAGTCGGAGAGCTTGGAGGCCTCGTGCCGGACATCGCTGCGCGAGGAGGAGAAGGCCACGCTGTAGATGGAGGTGTTGGTGTCGCTGACAGCGCGAAGAGCGTCGTCGAGCCTGACCTTGCTGCCGCGATCGACGGTCTCGCTGAGCAGCAGAATGGCGCGGCGATACTGCGGAGGCTGCTTGCGCAACAGATCGACGGAGTAAGCAACGGCGTCGAGAGTGGCGGCCCCGCTGTCTCCGGCGTCGAGGTTCTGGATAGCGTCTTCCATCAGCGCGAGGTTCGAGGTGAAGCCCTGAAATAACTGGGGCTGGCTATCGAAGGTGACGACGGCGACGCGTCGGGGGACCTGGCCGATGATCGATTCGATCAGGGTGGAGAGCTTGCGGAATTTGTCGAGCTGATCGGCTCCGGCGCCGCCGGTCTCAATCGCCACCACCAGCGCCAGCGGCTGGTCGCCGGTGTCCTCTTCGAGATGGACCTTCTGTTCGACGTTGTTGTCGGTGATGGTGAAATCATTGCCCGTCATCGTAAAGACCAGCTCACCCTTTTTTGTCTTCACCAGCGTAGGCACGAGGACCAGCGTGGACTGCGCGCTGATGGTCGGCACCGGCGTCGCAGGAATCGGTGCATTGGCAGGCACGTTCTGCGCGCACATCCATGCAGCGGGCAAACAAAGAAACGCGATTGCGGCACGAAAGCGCATGAACGCTACTATAAACGCCGGTGAAAGCCACGCGAAAAAATCAGGCGCGGCGCGAGCGGAGCTGCTGCGGCAGGGTCGAGCCGGTGACGGTGAGGATGGCCCAGACCGGGAGCGCCCATGCGATGGTAGCGATGGCAATCATTGCAAGGTCTCCGAGGTGACCGTGAGGGATAGGAACGAAGCGGACGCAGGCATAAGCTCCGGCAAACCCGGCGCACGCGGCGAACAGCGACCGTGCCAGCTCGCCGCCCTCAAGTCCGGAGATGCGCACCAGCCGGTTGCGGTTCAAAAGGAAGGCCAGCGTAAGCGTGTGGGCGAGGATGCCGACGTCGGACGCGAAGGCCAGTCCGGCGATGCCCATGCTGTGGAACAGCGCTCGGTAGACGGGGATGGACAGCAGCGTAATGACGGAGCCCGCAATGGCGGGGGTCATTGTATTTCCAGCCGCATAAAAGGCCCGCGCATAGATGGACTGCGCCGCCCACAGCGCAAGCGAGAAGACCAGGATGACGAAGTAGTGCGACGTATCGGCGGCGTCGGTGAGGTTGAAGTGGCCGCCGCGAAACAACAGATCGACGAGCGGCAGCGAAAGCGCCATCATCCACGCGCCGACCAGCAGCGAGACCGCAATAATCCGGGTGACCGAGCGATTCACCGCACCGGCAAAGTCCGCAAGGCGCCGCTGGCTGAAGAGCGAGGCGAAGAATGGAAGAGAAGCTGCTCCGGCGGCCTGGCCGAGCATTCCCAGCGGCGCGGCGAAGAGTGTCTTCGCATAGGTGAGATGAGAGATGCCGCCGGTAGAGTGCGATGCAAAAAAGTTGTAGATCCACTTGTCGGCAGTGACGAGCGAAAAACCGATCATCAGCGGAACGGAGAGATGCAACCACTCGCGAAAGGCCGGATGGCGAAGGTTGAGCACCGCGTGATAGCGGAAACCAAGACGTTTTGCGCCAATGAAATTTAAGCCGAACGGTCCGAAGACAACGCCTGCAAGAACACCGATTGCCAGCGAATAGATGCCATAGCGCCGGTGTAGAAAGACTCCGCCAAGGATGATGCCCAGGTTGTAGATCAGCGGTGTGAAGGCCTGATAAAGAAAGATCTTGCGGACAAGGAGCTTGGAGGCGAAGACTCCTCCGCCGAAGAAGAACAGGGGCGCAGGAAGCAGCAGCCGGGTCAGCGAGGTGCAGAGTTCAGCCTGCTCTCGGTCGAAGCCGGGAAATGTGTAATGGGTGTAAAAGGGCGCAAGAAACTCGCCTGCGAGGACGGCAGCACCCAGGGCAACCAGCATGGCGTTCAGGACGATGGAGAGGGCCCGGTCCGCGCCCGCTTCATCGCCGGACTCGCGATAGCGGCTCAGCATGGTAATCAGCGCGATGGAGGCGACGCCGCCGACCAGAAAATAGCTGATCATGTCCGGCATCTGGAAGGCGGCATTGTACGCATCGGTCAGGCGGCCCGCGCCGAAGATGTAGGCAATGTACTTGGACCGCACCAGCCCCATGACGCCCGAGAGCAGCGATGAGGCCATCAGCAGAATCGTCGCCGAGAAAGCCGTATGGGTATGCGACGGGCGCAGCCACTGGAAGCGGCCTCTGCTGGGCGCAAGGGCTTCGGGGGTAGGCAGCGGATTGGGATCTTCGGGGAGCGGCAAAGGGTTCGTGTTCTCGTAGTCGCTGTTGCTTCAGGCGATGAGTTGATTCTATCGGTTGAAGCGCTGTGCGAGGCTTATGCTGGTGGGGTGGCGGGGCTGGTTCGCCTGCAATACAAGGGGTTAAGAACGTGGAGAATTTTCGGCTGAAGGTCTTTCGAGCGGTCGCCGCGGAGATGAGCTTTCGCAAGGCGGCGGAGGTGCTGCATCTCAGCCAGCCCGCCGTCAGCCAGCAGGTTCGTTCGCTCGAAGAAGAGGCCGGGTCCCCCTGTTCGATCGTGGCAGCAGCGATGGCCATGGCAGCCAGATCGCTCTCACCGAAGCGGGTCGCGTGCTATTGCGGTACGCGACGACGGCGGCGGCGACGATGACGGACGCCCAGCGCGCACTCGCTGCATTGAACGACGACGTGACACGGCGGGACTCTTCTCCGCGCTCGACCGCCTGGGCAAATCCGCATTGACCGTGGTGCTGTTTCTGATCGGTACCGGGATCACCCGCAACACGCTCAAGGAGGTCGGCGTGAGACCATTGATTCAGGGAGTCGCTCTGTGGATTGTGGTGGCGAGTCTCTCGCTCTGGGCGATCCATCTGGGATGGATCGCGCTATAAATGCTTCAGTCCGCGCCTTCGGAGTTTTGCGAGAGGTCGAAGAGCTTCGGTGCTGACTGCCGTGGTGGAGCAGGGTGGCGGGGAGCAGCCGCATGTCGCGGCGCGCGGATGGGATGGACCGCCGCGCGAGTCACCGGCTTCGAGAGCAGCGCATGCAGCTCGCGAAGTTCTTTCTGCAGCTTGCGCAACTGCTTCGACGGAGCAGGACGCGAATCGGTCTCCTCGATGCCGAGCGTGAGTTGCGGCTCCTTGTGCCGCAGTTCGGCCTTGAAGATCTGGCGGGCGCCGGGGATGGTATAGCCCTCGTCATAGAGCAGGCTCTTGATTCGCAGCACCATCTCGACATCGCGGCGGCGATAGAGCCGTTGGCCGGTGCCTCCCTTGTGCGGCTTCAGGCTGGGGAACTCGCTCTCCCAGAAGCGAAGCACATAGGCCGGCAGGTCGCAGAGTTGGGAGACTTCGCCGATGCGGAAGTAGAGCTTGTCCGGGATCTCGGACCCGGAGGCTGGGGGCGTTCTGCGGATTGGCTGGTGCTGCGCCATGCCAAAGCTCCCGAAAGGCCGACACATTCGGCTTGCTGTCAGTATAGGACAGCAGCCGGTGTATTGCTGCAAAATCGCAGCGTTTCTTCAACAGGTGCCATCGCCGCCGACGCTTCGCTATGCTGTTTGCGGAACCCGGAGAGCGGAACCGGCGTATTGTTTCTTGGATAGAGGAGATTGGCCATGCGCGTTACCCAGATCACAGCGGCGGCAGCGATCGTCGGAACCATCCTGATGACCGGTTGCCGTATCGAATCCAATAAGCAGGGTGGCAACGACAACGTGAAGATTGCGACCCCTTTCGGCGGCATGCAGGTAAAGACGAATGATACGACCGTGCTTCAGGGAATGGGACTGCCGGCCTACCCCGGAGCGACGCTGATCAAGAAAGACAACGATCACGGGGCTGCGGACGTCAATATGAGCTTCGGCAGCTTTCATCTCCGGGTGAAGGCGGCGAGCTATCAGACGGCCGACAGCCCGGACAAGGTGCAGGCGTTTTATCGCAAAGCGCTGGGCGCGTACGGTGACGTCATTGCATGCAAGAACGACAAATCCGTAGGCGAGCCCACACGCACGGCCGAGGGGCTGACCTGCGACAAGAACAACAAGCATGTCCAGATCGATGACGACATGGCCGGCAAGCTGGAGTTGAAGGCCGGGTCCAAGGAGCGCCAGCATATTGTCGCGATTGACCCGAATGCGGATGGGACCAAGATCGGGTTGGTGGCGCTGGAACTGCCGGGACACTTTTCAAACGATAAAGACAGTGAGCAGTAGGTAAAGACCGGGAACAGCAGTTCGACGCAGCTTGAGGAAGCTCTGATTTACCTTTGGTTTTAATGGGGCGGGACTTTAGTCCCGCCATAAACGAAACCCGATCAATGCGGCTTTAGCCGCCGAGCGAATGATCGGGGGTAAGCAGATCTTCCTGGAGTTACCGTCAAGGCTTGCCGCGCCCCACCGGCTGCGGTAGCTTCATAAGATATGCATGATTTTTGCCACCGCTGCGGGGGGGAGCTTCTGGGCCGCGACGGCTCGTCGCCCTTCTGCCCGCACTGCGGCGCGCCGCAGATCTATCTGCTGGACCACGACCAGCCGGCCGAGCATGCGGCGAATACGACCGGTGCCGCGCCGCCCCCAGCACCCCGGCAGGTGGAGTGGAAGACGGCAATCCGCTGCGCCTTGCTCGTGGCCGCCGTTGCAGCCGTGCTCACCCTGATTGCGGCGCGCTTCGAATCCGTCTCGCCGCTGAGCTGGCTGTGGACGGTCAGCGGTTCTCTGATTACGCTGGCGCTCTATCAGAAGCGCCGTCCGCAGGCAGGGATGGACGCGGGCATCGGTGCGCGCATCGGCGTCGTCGTCGGCTTTGTGCTGGTGGCCTGCCTGGCGGTCGCGATGGCGGCCAGCGGTCTGATCGCGCGCTATCTGCTGCACAACATGGCCGGCTTCGATGCCCAGTTGACACAGCAGCTTCATGTACAGATTCAACATGCGCTTGCGACCAACCCCGAGGCAAAATCGGTGCAGGGCTATCTTTATTCGCCGGAGTTTCGCGCCGGCATGATGCTCGCCGGCTTCGGCCTGATCTCTGGCATTCTGCTTGTACTTTCGACGGTGGGCGGCGCGGTGGGCGGCCTCCTGCGGACGCGGCACAAGGCCTCCGTGTGAGGTGCGATTATCGCGGTTCCGGCGTCTTCCCCCGGCATTCGTCATGGGCTGCTGATATCATCAAGCGCAATCGCTATGAGTGAAACGACCGAGACACACAAGCCGAAGATACGCGAGAAAGGCCGCCTCATGTCGGCCTCCGAGATCGAGCGGACGCTCGTCCGCCTGGCCCATGAGATCGTCGAAAAGCATGATGGCTGCGACAACATCGGCCTGGTCGGCATCAAGCGGCGCGGCGTTCCCCTGGCCGAGCGGCTGGGCGAGTTGATCGCCAAGATCGAGAAGCGCCCGGTCGATACCGGCATGCTCGACATCAGCTTTTACCGCGACGATCTTTCCACCGGCGGCACGCGGCCTGAAGTCGCGGCGGGCGAGATAGGGTTCGACGTGACCGGCCGCGACATCGTGCTGGTCGACGATGTGCTCTACACCGGACGGACAGTACGCGCCGCGCTCGATGCCCTGTTCGACCACGGCCGGCCCAGGAGCGTGCAACTGCTGGCGCTGATCGACCGCGGCCATCGCGAGCTTCCCATCCAGGCGACGTTCGTCGGCCGCACCGTACCGACATCGGAGCGAGAGATCATCGAGGTAAAGCTCAACGAGCTCGACGAGCAGGAGCAAGTGCTTCTGGTCGAGCTGGTGGATTGACCGAATTAAATGGATTGACCGAACTGATGACGCAGGAAACACACGCTCCGAAAAAATTTGCCTACGCCGCCGGTTCGCTGTTAAGCGTCTCCGACCTGTCTGTGCCCGAGATCTCCGCAATCCTCGCGACCACGACCCGGCTGGAGCAGATGCCGCACCCCGAGCGCGCGCTTCTGCTGAACGGTCGCCGTATCGCCCTTCTCTTCTATGAGTCGAGCACCCGCACTCGCACGTCGTTCGAGCTGGCGGCAAAGTCGCTCGGCGCGACCACGACGCTGGTCAGCGACAAGTCGTCGTCCATCGAAAAAGGCGAGAGCCTCAAGGACACCGGTCTCACCCTGCGCGCCCTCGGGGCCGAGTGCATCATCCTCCGCCACCCCTCGTCGGGAGCGCCCTTTGTGCTGGCGCGCGAGACCGGCCTGCCCGTCTTGAACGCGGGCGACGGTATGCACGAGCATCCTTCGCAGGCGCTGCTCGACGCGCGCACCATGCTGATGCGGCTGCCCGGACGAGATGCTGCAAAGGCCACGGCGAAGAGTCTGGACGGCATGACCGTTGTGATTACGGGAGACATTCTGCACAGCCGCGTCGCGCGGTCGAACGCCCTTCTGCTGCCGCGTCTCGGCGCGAAGGTGCTGCTCTCCGGGCCGGAGCCGCTGCTGCCCGAGACCGCGCTTGGCCTCGGCGCTGGCGTAGAGATTGTGCGCGACTTCGACGCCGCGCTCGAGCGCGCCCAGGTTGTCATGATGCTGCGCATTCAGAAGGAGCGCCTCGCCGGGCTCGAGCTTGATCTCGGCGATTACATCGCCCGCTACCAGTTGAACGGCGACCGCCTCGCCCGACGCGCGCCCGACGCGCTGGTCATGCATCCTGGCCCCATGATTCGCGGGCTGGAGATAGCTGGAGACGTGGCCGACGGGCCCGGCTCCGCGATTGAGCTACAGGTCAGCAATGGCCTCTCCATCCGTTCGGCGCTGCTGCTGCGGGCGTTGAATTCGGGTGGATTCGAGAGTGTAACCGTATGAGTGACGTATTAATTCTGAATGGCCGTGTCATCGATCCGGCAAACAGCCTTGACGAGGCCCGCGATCTTCTGCTGCGCGATGGAAAAATAGCCGCAGCCGACAAGCCCGGCAGTCTCAGGAACATTGAGGCCGCAGAGACAATTGATGCGTCGGGACTGGTCGTGGCTCCCGGTCTGGTTGACGTTCACGTCCACCTTCGCGAACCGGGCCAGACCTACAAAGAGACCATCGCCACCGGCACCGCAGCGGCAGCAGCGGGGGGCTTCACAACCGTTGTCGCGATGCCGAACACGCTGCCTGTCAATGACTCCGTCGCCGGTCTCGAATGGATGCTCGCCCCCGAACGCAGGGCTGTCGTGAAGCTCTTCGCCATGCCCGCCGCAACGATGGGCAGCATGGGCGCAACGCTGACGGACTTCGCCGCGCTACGCAAAGCCGGTGCCCTCGGCTTCACCGACGACGGAAAGCCTATCCTCGAAGACGCCATCATGCGCGAGGCGCTCATCGCCGCCGCACGGCTCGGCATTCCCGTCTCGCAGCATGCAGAAGACACGCATCTCACCGGCGGTTGCAGCATGAACGCCGGTCCGGTAGCGTTTCGTCTCGGCCTGCGCGGTATGACGGTCGAGGCCGAATCGCGCATCATAGAGCGTGATATCCGCCTCTTGCAGGAGATTGAAAAGTCCGAGCACCTGCGCCCTCATCTGCATGTGCAGCACGTCTCGACGGGCCGCGCGCTCGAGGCGATCCGCGAGGCGAAGCGTCAGGGCCTGCATGTCACCTGCGAGGCAGCGCCGCATCACTTCACGCTGACCGACGAGGCCATCGGCGACTACGATACTAACGCCAAGATGAATCCCCCGCTGCGCGCCGAGCAGGACCGCCAAGCCGTCCTCGCCGGTCTGGCCGACGGCACGGTGGACTGCATCGCCACCGATCACGCCCCCCACGCTGCGCACGAAAAGGAGCAGGAGTTCGAGCGCGCGCCCAACGGCATCACCGGCCTTGAGACCGCGCTGGGACTAGCCCTGCGCGTTCTCCATCGCGGCCAGGGACTGTCGCTGACAAAAATCCTCTCGCTCATGAGCACCGCACCCGCAGCAATCGTCTCTCTGGCTGGCAGAGGTTCGCTGGCAGTCGGCAGCATCGCCGATGTCGTGATCTTCGACCCCGCAGCGGAGTGGAACTTCGCCGCAAAAGAATCGCGCTCGAAGTCGAAGAACACGCCCTTCGACGGCGCACCCATGCTGGGACGAGTCCACGCAACCATCAGCGAAGGCCGCATCGTCTTCCGCCAGTAAGCGGCGTCCTGCCAGTATCTGCACTCAGCCGCGATATGCTGGAAGCCCATGGACCCGATAACCCATCTGATGACCGGAGCCGTCCTCGCCCGCAGCGGCTTCAACCGCAAGGCAGCCTACGCCACCGTGGCCATGACGCTGGCCGCCGAGGCCCCCGACCTCGACACGCTCTGGTCCATCCGCGGCCCGGTCGCAGCCTTCGAGCATCATCGTGGATGGACGCACACGCTCCTCGGCCTTCCGCTCGAAGCCGCCGTCGTCGTCGGTGCCATCTATCTCTTTCACCGCTGGCGTCTCAAACGCGGCAAACCCACGAAACAAGCCGCTTCCCTGCGCTGGGGCCTGCTCTACGGCTTCGCGCTCATCGCTCTGCTCAGCCATCTCCTGCTCGACTGGACCAACAACTACGGCCTGCGCCCCTTCTTCCCCTTCAACCCGCGCTGGTACGCGGGCTCGCTCGTCTTCATCTTCGAGCCGGTCATGTTCGCGCTTCTGCTCATCGCGCTTCTCGCGCCGGTTCTCTTCGGCCTCATCAACAGCGAAGTAGGCGCACGCAAGCCCGTCTTCCGTGGACGCGGCTGGGCCATCGCCGCACTCCTCGCCATCGTCGCCCTCTGGGGCTGGCGCGCCGTCGAGCAGCAACAGGCCCTCCAGCTCGCACTCAACAGCGGCGACTTCGGCCCCCCGCCCAACACCGTCCCCATCCTCCGCGTCACCGCCGAGCCCTACCCCATCAATCCCTTCCGCTGGCAGGTCATCGTCGAAACGCCGGACTTCTATCAGCTCGCCATTGTCGATACCTTCAACAACACCGTCGTTACCAACGAGCACTCCGACATCTTCTACAAGCCCGCCGAGACCGCCACCACGCTCGCAGCCAAGCAAAGCTGGCTCGGCCACATCTATCTCGACTGGTCCAGAATTCCGCTCGTCACCCAGTCCGATACCGACCCCACCACCGGCCTCACCGTCGTCACCTTCGACGATCTACGCTTCATGTATGACGCCTACTTCCTGCATGGCCGCGAAGACCCGCCGCTCTCAGGCGCCGTCACCGTCAACGCCGCGCACCGCGTCACCCGCATGGAGATGGATGGCCGCATCCAGCGCTAAGCGAGCTACGGGAGATTCGCCCAATCTTTGAGGATGCTGCAACTTTTGCCTCTCGATCGACTCCTATAGGGAAAGTCCCCATGTGGAACTTATTTCAACCCGAGGTGCAGCATGTTCGACATGAAAAATCTTAGCAAGTTGAAGCAACTGGAGGAAAACGCGCCGGATGCGATGAAGACCTTCTGGGCCTTCGACAAGGCCGCCTTCACAGAAGGCTCAATCGATGTGCTGCACAAGCAGTTGATGGCCGTCGCGGTTGCGCTGACAACCCAGTGTCCCTACTGCATTGAGCTGCACACGAAAGCGGCGCGCGCCGCCGGCGCGACCGACCAGATGCTCGCGGAGACAGCCGTAGTCGCCGCTGCGATGCGTGCAGGCGCCGCCATCACGCACGCCACCCACCTGTTTAAAACCTAGTTAGGAAAAGACACTAGGAGCGAGTGCAACAAATCCCGTCTTCCCGCGGTTCCTGCAATGGTGGGGAACCGCGGAACGCATCCCGGCGTATCGATAGTTGCAAGGAACAGGTGCCTGTTCCCTATCGAAAGGATGCATATGAAGATATTTCATGCCTTGGCGGCGTGCGCGGTATTGCTGTGCTTGAATCTGTCGGCGCAGACTCCGTGCAGCGGCTCCAAGGTGGCCGGCATCGTACGAGATTCCACGGGTGCGATCATCCCCGGAGCCAGCGTCACGCTCGACGGAGGTGAGACAACGCAAAGCGGCGCCGCCGGCCAGTTTCGATTTGCCTGCGCCTCTTCCGGGCAACACGACCTGCGCGTCAGCGCGGCCAGCTTTGCGACCAAAGGGGTCAAGGTTCAGGCACCGCAATCAAAGGCCGGGCTGATCGTCGTGTTGCGGCCCGAAGACGTTACCACCTCGGTCAACGTAGGCGAAGACAGGGGCACGGAAACAAACGCCGCCGCAAGCGGGACCTCTCGCACCATCTCAGGCGATCAACTCAGCACGCTGGCCGATGACCCCGATGATCTGAAACGCGAGCTGCAGCAACTGGCCGCAACCAGCGGCGGTCTGGCCGGCAATACCACCATCACCGTTGACGGATTCCAAAGTTCTTCGCCGATGCCGCCCAAGAGTTCCATCGCGTATATCAAAGTCAACCCGGACCTGTATTCCGCCGAGTATCGGCAGCCGCCCTTCGACGGCGGTCGCGTCGAGGTCTACACCAGGCCGGGCCAGAGCGCATTTCACGGCGCGCTGTTCACCACGAACGGCAGCCCATGGATGAACGCGCGCGATCCCTTCTCCACCAGCAAGGCGGCGCTCGGAAAACAACGTTACGGCTTCGAGCTGAACGGTCCGGTGCGCAGGAAGGGCAGCGACTTCGCATTGACGTTGGAGCACCGCACCATCGACGATTACGCCGTGGTCAACGCCATCACGCTAGATGATCAAGGCAACCAGCAACGCACGGTGGTCAACGTTGCCGCACCGCAACAGCTCTGGCTGGCGACGGCACGGATGGGCTGGCAGCTCGGCCAGAAGAATACATTCACGGTGTCTTACAACGGCAACGTCAACCATTCGCAAAACGTAGGCGTCGGCGGAACGGCGTTGCCCGAGACCGGTTACAGCGGCGGAAGCTACGACCATACGCTGCGCCTTCTGAACATCACCACGGCTTCACCGAAGATGATGCACGAGGCACGAGTAGCGCTGGACTGGACCGGAGAGACCGATGTGCCCTCCTCCACCGCGCCGCAGGTACAGGTCGCCGGAGCCTTCACCAGCGGCGGTGCCGCCATTGGACAGCAACGGATGCATGGCTTCGAGATCGAAGCGGACGACGATGTAGTCATCAGCACGGCGAAACACCTGCTGAAGATCGGCACGCAGTTCAAGCTCTACAACGTGCGCGATCAGTTGACGACAAACTTCAACGGCGTCTACACCTTCGGTGGCGGCGTCGCTCCTGTGCTTGATGCCAACGGAAAGCCCATCCCCGGCCAAACCGAGACGATCACCGGACTCGAGCAATACCGCCGCGCAAAACTGGGTCTCGCCGGTGGAAACGCCACCGCCTTCAACAACGTGACCGGAACGCCTGCCGTCAACTTCACTCAGGTACGCGACGCTCTCTACATACAGGACATGTGGAAGCTGCGGCCAAACCTGCAGCTCGCGATGGGCTTCCGCTACTACCTGCAGAACGCTCCGCTGACAATGAATGGAGCAACGCCGCGGCTCGGCATTGCATGGTCGCCGGATAAAAAAGAGAAGTGGCAGCTGCATGCCCACATCGGCCTGTTCAGCGGGCAGTTCAACACCTCCGACTACGCCGAACTTCAACGCGAGGATGGCGTGAATCGCATCACCAGCACCGTCTACAATCCCGTCTATAACGACCCCTTCGGCGGAGGCGCAACCACAATCCACTCCATCCGTCAGGCTTCGCCGCACCTGCAGAACATCACCTTCGCCATCGAGAACATCGGCGGCACCCACACCTTTCCCCATGGCTGGAGCGTCAACACCGACATCTACTGGGGCCGCATCTGGAACTACACGCGAACCCTGAACATCAATTCGCCGCTCAATGACAACCCCACCGGCCCCCGCCCCGGCGCTCCCAACCTGAATGTATTGCAGGCAAATAACAGCGGTCAGGGCCGCGCCAACGTAGAGTTCTTCGGCATCAACCAGCACGAGATGAAGCGGCTTCAATTCTCTTTCGGCGCTGTCCGCGTCAACCTGGTCGAGAACACCAATGACGATCTCTTCTTCACTCCGCAGAGTTCGAGCACCGATGCGGGCGAGTTCGCCCACCGCAACGGGCAGGGCATATGGCAGATCTTTGGCAACGGATCGCTGAAGCTTCCGGAGAAGCTGGAGCTAAGCACCGATCTACAGGCCCAGAGCGGAGCGCCCTACAACATCACCACCGGCTTCGATAACAACGGCGACGGCAACTTTAACGACCGCCCGCAGTACGCGCCCTCGGGCGACCCCAACGCGATTCCGACCCAGTTCGGTCTACTGGTGCCAAGCGGCGGCATCGGCGCATTCCCCCGCAACGCAGGACGGACTCCCTGGACGATCCACATGGATACCAACCTGCAACGCAAATTCGTGTTGAACAATCCCAAGGCCGAGCATCCACAGACGCTGACCTTTAATGTGCGCAGCTCAAATATGCTGAACCACCTCAACGTCACCCGCGTCGGCGGCGTGCTTGGCTCCCCGCTCTTCAGCCGGCCCTACGCCGCTGACAACGGTCGCCGCATAGAGATCGGCGCGCGCTACAGCTTCTAGAGCAAAGCACCCAGTGGTGTAGAGACTTGCATTTTTTGGTTGTCATTCCGCAGCGAAGCGGAGGAATCTGCTGTCTGGGTATCAAACCAGACAGCAGCAATGTAAGTTGAGCAACCGATCTTGCTCTATTTTCTTTACCCGCATTCCTTTATTTTCTTTACAAGATATACCGCGACAGATCCTGGTCCTTCACAATCGAGGCCACCTGCTGCCGCACATACTCCGGATCGACCACAATCACCTTCTCGGTTCCGGCCTCGGTCTGCCGCTCGATCACCGGCAGCGGCGCGGCGGGTTTCTGCTCGCCTTTGAGCGCAGCCGACGAGCTGACCTCGGCCACCACACCCTCTTCCGTCACCTCGGTACGCGGGCTCTTGAACAGGTCGGGGGCCTGAAAGCTGATCTCATCGAGCACCCGTTCCAGAATCGTATGCAGCCGCCGCGCTCCGATGTTTTCCGTGGTCTCGTTCACCTTGAAGGAGAACTGCGCCATCTCCTGAATCGCTTCCTTCGTAAACTCCAGCTTCAGGCCCTCGGTCTCGAGCAGTGCCGTCGCCTGCTTCACCAGCGAGGACTTCGGTTCGGTGAGGATGCGTACAAAATCATCCACCGTCAAAGACTGCAACTCCACGCGAATCGGAAAGCGTCCCTGCAACTCAGGAATCAGGTCGCTGGGTTTGGAGACATGAAACGCCCCGGCAGCGATAAACAGAATGTGGTCGGTTGAGACCATGCCGTACTTGGTGTTGACCGTGGTCCCTTCGACAATCGGCAGGATGTCCCGCTGCACGCCCTCGCGCGAGACGTCGGGCCCATGCGCCCCTTCGCGTCCGGCGATCTTGTCGATCTCATCGAGAAAGACCATCCCCGAATCTTCCACCCGCTCGACAGCCAGCCGGTTCACCTGGTCCATATCGATCAGGCGGCTCTCTTCTTCCTGCACCAGGTACTCGAAGGCCTCGGAGACCTTCATCTTGCGCTTCTTCGTCCGGTTTCCAAACAACCCCGGCAGCATGTCCTTGAGGTTGATGTCCATCTCCTCCGCGCCCTGGTTGGAGAAGATCTCGAAGCTGGGCTGGTTGCGGTCGCGCACATCCAGCTCGACCATGCGGTCGTCGAGCTTGCTCTCGCGGAACTGCTGGCGCAGCTTCTCTCGTGTGCGCTGCTCCCGGTCTCCGGGCTTGTCTTCATCGTCGTTGGCAGGCGTAGCGGCGGGCAACTGAATCACGTTGCTTCCGGCCTCGTGCGTGGCCCCGGCGGCGGTGGTCGCCGCAGGCGTAGCGACAGGCGTGGGCGGCAGCAGCAGGTCGAGCAGACGGTCTTCGGCGGCAAGCTCCGCCTTGTCTTCTACCTCGTCCATCTTCTCTTCGCGCACCATGTCGATGGCAATCTCCACCAGATCGCGCACAATCGACTCGACGTCGCGGCCTACGTAGCCGACCTCGGTAAATTTGCTGGCTTCTACTTTCAGGAACGGCGAGTTGGTCAGCTTCGCCAGCCGCCGCGCAATCTCCGTCTTGCCCACGCCGGTCGGCCCGATCATGATGATGTTCTTGGGCATGATCTCGTCGGCCAGCTCGGGCGAGAGCTTCTGCCGCCGCATCCGGTTGCGCAGCGCGATAGCGACTGCACGCTTGGCCGCATGTTGCCCGACGACGTACTTATCCAGCTCAGCAACGATCTCGCGCGGCGTCATCTCATCGAGCGCCAGTGCCTGATCTTCCGCAGTTCCTGGTAAAAAAATTGCCATAGACTTCCCTTACTCCGCCTTCAACTCTTCAATCGTCATCTGGTCGTTCGTATAGATGCAAATCTGACCGGCAATCTTTAGACTCTTCACCGCGATCTCTCGTGCCGACAAATCCGTATTTTCCATCAGCGCCCGCGCACTCGCCAGCGCATAGCTCCCGCCGCTGCCGATGGTGGCGATGCCTTCATCGGGATCGATCACATCGCCTGTGCCGCTCAAAAGGAACGTCTGCTTGGGATCGGCGACGATCAGCAGGGCCTCAAGCTGCCGCAGCATCTTGTCGGTGCGCCAGTCCTTGGCCAACTCCACCGCGGCGCGGCCCAGGTTACCGGCATACTGCTCGAGCTTGGTCTCGAACCGCGCAAACAGCGAGAACGCGTCCGCCGTCGATCCGGCGAATCCGGCCAGCACCTTGTCCTGATAGAGCCGCCGAATCTTCTTCGCCGACCCCTTCATCACGGTTGCGCCCAGCGATACCTGCCCATCGGCAGCCATCACGACGGAATCTCCCCGGCGCACGCAAATCACGGTGGTCGAGCGGATACGCCGCCCATCCCCCAAGTCTAAAGGGTGGCCGAGCGGGTGGGCAAGGTTAGCGGAGGCAGCTTTCAGGCGGGCAACAGACGATAAAGAACGCTTCATGGGCACTCCTCAGTATATCGTTCCCCCGAATTACCGGCAGCTTGCATTCCCGGCATCGGGAAATGCAAGAAACGTAATACTGGTCGGCGCTAACCTAACCTGTCCGGCCTTTGTTGGTTTGCCCGAAATCTGCGGCAACGCATCCCCGGCTCCCAGCTTCAGTTCGCTTCCATTCAACTCGACGCTTGTCCCCATTGAATCCTTCGCCGTCAGCGTATAGGCCTCCGACGCCGCAGGCACTTCGATCTCATGCGAGGCCGTTCGGTCTGCATTGATGGCCAGCAGCGCCACGCCACCCGGTTGTCCGCGCAGACAGTGCGCGTAGAGATGCAGGCTGGCCGAAGGCGAAGCTCCTGCATCCAGAACAGTCGTTCCCATCATCCTGCGCCACAGCAGTGCCGACCAGTAGTTCGGCCGCGGAGCCAGCGTATCTTCATCCAGCAGCCCATAATCGCTGGACGCCAGCGTATTGTGCATCACCACCTGAACGCCCTGTTTGGCGAGCCGTCCAAGCTGGTCGAGATAGCGAAAGCTGTCGATAAAATCAGCCGCCCAGGGATTGCCGCCGCACGCCGCCTCGCCGGTCTCGGTCAGCCACATCGGCTTGCCCGGAGCAAAACGGTCGCGAAGCGCGGCATAAAAAGCCTCATCCCGGTCCGGGCGCGACAGCCAGTCTTCGGAGAGAGCCGCCGCAGGCGTCGTCTGTGAGGCGGCCCCAAGCTGAGCACAGCGTTGCGACACCGCCGGGTAAAAGTGATACGAAAAAACATCCAGCCCCGGCCCCTCCGCCGTCAGCATGTCTTCCGTCCGAATCATGTGCAATCCCGGCATGTCTCCCAGCGGCCTGCCCTCACCCACCGACCCCGGTCCCAGAATTAGCATCTCCGGAGCAGCGGCTTTGATGAAGGGCTGAAACGCACGAAAATCCCGTCCATACGCCGCCGCGTCATAGCCCTTCGGCGCTCCTCCCATCGCCGCAAAGGTTGGCTCGTTGAACATCTCAGCCGCCGCGATGCTTCCGCCGATGCTCTTCGTATATGCCAGAATCTTCTTCGCTTCGACCGGCGTCCACACACCGTTGGCATCGCGTACCCCTGCGCTGACGGCGAATGACGTAACGATCTTCGCATCGACGGCCTTCGAGAAATCGACGACGCCGTGCCATTGCTGCCGCGTCAGCACACTATTAAATCCTGTCGGCGGTTTCGCGGGTGCCGAACCATCGGTGTCCTGAAAGTAGGTGGAGTTGGCCCACGTCCCGCTCACCCTTACATACGCAGGCCCCAACGCCGCGGCAAGTTTACGCAGACGAGGATTCGCAAGGTCGATTGGACTTCGGTAGCGATAGAGCGAGGGGTCCATCCCGGCAGGGGCCGATGATTTTGCCGCATCCGGCTCAGGAGCAGCACGGTGCTGCTGCTTATAAGGGGCCCAGAAACGACCTCCCGTGACCTCCACCATCTCAATGTTGAACGATAGATAGCGGTCACTGATCGTGCCAACGCGCGGCATCGTCGAAGGCGCAATCGAAGCGGGACCTGCCCCAAAGGCAAAAGGCGAACCCATCGCACCTGCCAGTACGGCGAATGCCGCGCCCCCCCACATTTCAAGACGTTTCTTTCTGTTCATCCGGCGGCCTTCCCTTCAGTCCAGATTCCAGTCTGTAGTTCGCGGAATTCTATACCCCGGAGATAGCGCCTGAGTTGGGAAAGATGAAGCCGCTTTTCGCGGTATCTCTTGCATCGCGCCAATATTGTCTTAGCCGCCAAAGGCCATCTGTTCCAGCAGCACCACATTCAGCGTAAGGATGATGCCGACGGCAACCCACCCCGCAATCCGCGTCCGCCGCGCGCTGACAAAGGTATCCATCACCGACCGCCGGTTGGTCAGAATCAGCAGCGGAACCAGAGCGAACGGCAGCGTGAAGCTCAGCACCACCTGCGAAAGAATCAGGATCTTCAGCGGATCGAGTCCTACCCCGATCACAATCAGCGCCGGAATGACCGTGATCAGCCGCCGCAGAAAGATAGAGAATTTGATGTCGAGAAATCCCTCGATAATCACCTGCCCGGCCATCACGCCCACGGTCGAAGACGAGAGACCTGAGCACAGCAGCGCCACCGCAAAGATCACCGCCGAGACTGGCCCCAGCAGCGGCCCCAGCGTCTCGTGCGCCTGCTCGATCGTCGTCACCGGATTGGGCAGATGCGAGAACGCCACCGCCGCCATCACGATCATCGCCGAGTTGATCAGCCACGCTCCATTCATCGCCACAAAGACGTCGATCAGCTCAAACCGCAGATACTTCCGCCGCCGCGAAAACCCCGGCAGCAGGGGCTTCTTCTTCAGCTCCGCTACCCGCGGCTGCACCAGCGCCGAGTGCAGATAGATCACATGCGGCATCACCGTCGCGCCCAGCATACTCACAGCGACATAGATGCTGGCGTGAAGCTGCTTCGGATCGAGCGTCGGCAGCAGGGTCCGGTACGCCGCCTGCTTCCAATCCGGATGCACCAGAAAGATCTCGAAGCCATAGCAGAGCCCGATCACGCCGACAAACGCCATGATGCCCCACTCCAGCCACTGATATCCCGCCAGATCGAGCGCCAGGATCAGGAACACCGCGACGGCCGACACCAGCGCCGCCGCAAACATCGTCTCCGTGCGCGTCCACCCATGCGCCAGCATCGCCGGCCCGGCCAGCAGATAGAGCCCCAGCGCCGCCCCCAGAAACTCCGCCAGGTCGGTAGAGATGGCCGAGATCTCCGCCGCCACCCAGAGAAAGATCGTCATCGGACGCGAAAAATGTTTCCGGCAGTTCTGCGGCAGCGTCAGTCCGGTCACAATGCCCAGCTTGGCCGAAAGGTACTGGATCAGGATGGCCATCGCATTCGACCACAGCAGCACCCAGAGCAGTCGATACCCAAACCGGCTGCCGCCCTCGATGTTGGTGGCAAAGTTGCCCGGATCGATATACGCGACCGACGCCACAAAGGCCGGACCGAAGTATCGCCACATCTCGTTTCGCCGAAACTTGAACCCGCGCGGCTCCGCCACCGTACTGGTCGCCGCCGTCATCGCAGCCGCCGAGTCGGCGACTGGTTCTGCCTCAGTCTCGGCATACGACGATGATCGAAAGTCCTCCAATGCCACTCCTAAAAAAGTCTCGACCTATCCCTCAAACCACGTCATCTCAACTCACTCTCAACCACGTCATCTCGACCGGAAGTGCGGGGTCCCCGGCGAGCTTGCTCGTTGGGGTGCAAGCGAAGCGGAGTGGAGAGACCCCTGTATTTCGCCCACTCTCAGAATCTGTTCAGAAAGCGCAGGCATGGGTGAAGGCAAAGACAAAATACAGGGGTTTCTCCACTGCGCCGCGCGATCAAGCTGCGCGGCTTCGGTCGAAATGACGTGCATTCGGGTTGGGTAGGAAAATTTCACCTGTTTTTTTGACCGGCTCTCAGGCAAGCCCACAATTTAGGCTCACCTAACATTTAGGTATACCTAAATCGTCGAAATGCGTCAAACTAATTCTGGAGTCTCTTCATGTCACCCCGCCGGGCAAACGGCAATACCGAATCCGTCGATAACTACCTCAAAGCGATCCTGTCGCTCGGCGGGCCGGAGCATCGCCGCGTCACCAGTACCTCGCTCGCCGACCACCTCGGCGTCGCCCCCGCCTCCGTCACCAACATGCTGCAAAAACTGGCCGCCGCTCCCACGTCGCTGGTCGAATACGAGCGCCACCGCGGCGTGCAGCTCTCGGCCACAGGCAAGCGCCGCGCGCTTGAGGTCCTGCGCCACCACCGCCTCATCGAGACCTTCCTCTACGAGATCCTCGATTACCCCATCGAAGAGGTGCACGAGGAGGCCGAACGCCTCGAACACTTCATCTCTGAGCGCTTCGAGGAGCGCATTGCCGCCAAACTCGGCCACCCCCGCATCGACCCCCACGGCCACTCCATTCCCACCATGGAAGGCGAGATGACCGAGCAAACCTCGATCCCTCTCACCGAGGTCGAGCAAGGGGGAGTCTTCACCATCGACAGCGTCTCCGACCGCGACGCCCACACGCTGCAGCAGTTCAAGGCCAGCGGCATCAAGCCCGGCGCCCGGCTCCGCGTCAGAAAAAAGGCTGAGGGTTACACCGTAAGCATCGGCCGCTCCTCCACAGCCTTCGACCTCTCCTCCGAGGCGGCATCCGGCATCCGCCTCCTCCCCAGCGCAAAATAATCCGCACTCGATTGGGTATTCACCACCTCTCTTAAACGCTCGGGTGCCCCATCCTTCGCAGTCTTTTCGCGAAGGGTGGGAGTGGCAAAACTTCGCCCAGTCACGCTTCTGTCCTTGCTCTTTTTCCCTTCCACCTCAAACTCACGTCATCTCGACCGAAGCGAAGCGTAGTGGAGAGACCCCTGTATTTCGCCCTTCCCTTCCTCCACACTTCGAGTAACCGCAGACTCCCACAAGAAATCCTGCGAAGATAATAGGACTATGAAAGTTCTGGTAATCGGCGGCGGCGGCCGCGAGCACGCCCTTGTCTGGTCGCTCCTCAAATCTCCTGAGGTCACGGAGGTCGTCTGCGCTCCCGGCAACGGCGGCATCGCCCGGATCGCCCGCTCGATCCCAACGGACGTCAACAGCCTCGATGCCATGCTGAAGACCGTCGAGGCCGAGCGCCCGGCGCTCACCGTCATCGGCCCCGAAGTCCCGCTCTCGCTCGGCATCGTCGACGAACTGACCCGCCGCAACCTCCGCGTCTTCGGACCGACGCAGGCCGCCGCGAAGCTCGAATCGAGCAAGGCCTTCGCCAAGGAGTTCATGCAGCGCCACGGCATTCCTACCGCCGCTTATGCCGTCTGCACCAGCCTGGACGAGGTGCGCGACCAGCTCAACCGCTTTACGCTGCCCGTAGTGGTTAAGGCCGACGGCCTCGCCGCAGGCAAAGGCGTCGTCATCTGCGAGACGCGCCTCCAGGCCGAGACCGCCGCCGCCGAGATGTTCAGCGGAGCGCTGCTTGGCACCACGGAGACCGAGATCGTCCTCGAAGAGTTCCTCACCGGTGAAGAGCTCTCCTTCTTCGCCCTCTGCGACGGCAGGCACGCCGCCGCCATCGCCTCCGCGCAGGACCACAAGCGTGTCGGCGAAGGCGACACCGGCCCCAACACCGGGGGCATGGGAGCTTACTCGACCGACGGCCTCACCACTTCTGCCATGCGCGACTGGCTCACGCAGAACGTCGCGCAAAAAGTCGTCGACGGAATGGCCGCCGAGGGCCAGCCCTTCCAGGGCATCCTCTTCTGCGGCATCATGATGACGCCGCGCGGCCCGATGGTGCTCGAGTTCAACACCCGCTTCGGCGATCCCGAGACCCAGGCCATCCTGCTGCGCATGAAGACCGACGTGCTCGACCTTCTGAACGCTTCGATCGACGGCACCGCCGACAGCCTCGACATCGAGATGCATCCCGGAGCCAGCGTCTGCGTCATCGCCGCCAGCGGAGGTTATCCCGGCAAATACGCCTCAGGCAAGCCCATCCACGGCCTCCCCGCGCAGCCTAGCGACAACGTGGTGGTCTTCCACTCCGGAACAGCAATTAAAGACGGCCAGCTCGTAACCGCCGGAGGCCGCGTCCTCGCCATTACGTCGATGGCGCCCGACCTGCGCACTGCCCTCGATCTTGCCTATGCGCAACTGGCAAAGATATCGTTCGATGGCATGCAATTCCGTCGCGACATCGGCCACCGCGCGCTAGACGCGCTAGAGACGAGGTAAATCATGGTTGCACTGACAGGCGAAGAATTACTGGCTTGGAACGATAAAACCGCCGAGCAATGGCAGAAGTTGCTTCAGGCGCATGAGAACCTGTTGACGGTGCCTTGCGATATCGCCGGCGTAAAGAGCATCGGCGAGCTGATGCAGCACATCGTCGCGGCACAGTTACGTTATGCCGAGCGATTGGCTGGCCTGCCTGAGACTTCCTACGAGGCGATCCAGTACGGCACAGTGGCAGAGCTGTTCGCAACGCACACTCGAGGGATAGAACTCCTCCGCGGCATCGTGACCGATCCAACCTACGACTGGACGCGGGAGATGGAGTTTACCACACGCCGCATGGGAACGCTGCGCGCTTCGCGCAAGACCATCCTCATCCATGCGCTGATGCACGGCATTCGCCACTACGCCCAACTGGCAACCCTGGTGAGGCAACACGGTGTAACGCCGGACTGGCCGATGGACTATCTACTGATGGGCGCAAGACGCGCCTGAGCCGCGAGGCGCGGTTGCGGCTAGCGGTTCTCTGATTCGGCTGGCGGCGGGCCGGTGAAGGGCGAGCAGCAGATCGGGCCCGAGGGCTTGAACTCCATAAATTCCACACGGGTCAGGTCGGGATCGAAGAGGTTGAGCTGAACTTTGCCGTCGCGACCCATCTGCGTCTTGCTGCACGCCGGGCCTTTGCAGTTGTTGCGGGCCAGCGCCTGAACGGCATCGCTCATCTGCGCGACGCCCAGCGAGAAGTGGTTCATGCTGCCGAGCGAGTGCGGGCTGGGGTTGGGGCTGCGGTTGAGCATGTACTCGATCCAGTCGGTGCCGTCGGGAACCTGGCTGCTGACGTAGTCGATGTCGCCATCGTGCTGGCCGCCGAACCAGAGCGGACGGAAGCCGAGGATCTCGCGCCAGAAGTGGTCTTCGGCGGCGCGGTCATGGACCCAGAAGCCGGTGTGAATGATGCGGCGGGCTGCGGCATGAGGCGAGACCGCCTTCGACGAGGCCCGGCGCTGCTGGACGAAGAGGACAAGATGGCCTTCGGGATCGTGGACGCCGAAGCTGCCGTCGTCGAGCGGCTGATCGATGGCGACGGCATGGGCCTTGAGATAACGCTCGAGCGCGCGGGCGTTGCGCGTGGTGAAGGCGATGGCCGCGATGCGCGATTGCGGCGCGGGGCTGGGAAGCGGCGCGACCTCAAGCCACTGCGAGTCGTTGACTGCGTAGCGGGCGATGCCGTCCTTCGTGCTCCGGTCGAAGCCCAGTTCGGTCTGATAGAAGGCAGTCGAAGCCGCCGGGTCTGCCGCATACATGCGAACGAAGGCGATGCCGGTGATGGCGGGACGCTTCTGCGCGTAGGCGAAGGTGGCGAGAAGACAGAGCAGAACAGCGGCTTTTTTCATGTCAGCGCCACCTTATGGCTGCGACGGAGGAATGTCAATGCAAGGGGTTTTGAGCCGAAGCGATGTCTGCCTGTTCTGACAGGAGGGAAAAAAAATCAGGTGCTTCGCGCTACCTTCCGCTGCATGGCGATGGGTGCAGCCGCGCGTGGCCGTTCGTTCGACGAGCCCACAGACCGTAGCCGATGCGCCACCGGAGCGCTCAAAGGATGTTGCAGCGAAACGATCACCGCACGCGCCGGAACACTTCCTGAGCAGACATAGCTGTGCTTCGTATTCGCGTCGAAGTAGAGCGCGTCGCCTGCCTCGATCCGGTGCATCGTCTCTCCATGCTGCACGTCGAGCGTGCCCGAGATCAGATACAGAAACTCGCATCCCTCATGCTGGTGCGCCCGTGGGACCCTGCCCGTCTTCGCCGGAAGGAACTCGGCGAAGTAGGGGTCAAGCTGCCGGTCCGGAACCAGGTAGCCGAGGCTCTCAAAGAAGTACGACGGGTCGTCCACCCCGGTCTGCGGCATCCGCACGCGCTCCTTGCGGCGATGCACACGGAACAGCGTCTGCGGCTCGGGCTCGAAGAAGTAGCTGAGGTCTTTCGAGAACACCATGGCGATCCGGGCGAGATTGCGCAGCGTCGGCACCACCCGGCCTGTCTCCAGTTGCGACAGAAAGCTGGCCGACAGCCCGGTGTGGCGCCCCAGTTCCACCAGGCCCATCGACTTCTTCAAGCGCAGATGCTTGATCCGCTCGCCGATCCGCTTCTCCGCGATAAAGGACTCGGCGGCACCGCCGTCCACCGGAACATGCTGCATCTCGAGAGGCTTGTTTGTGCTTCCATCGGAGGCATCGGAAGCGGTCAAAGGGAGCACATTCCCGCTCATTGTCATCACTGAAGTAGCCATCACAATCACCCCATTCGAGAAAGTTTCGTCAGGTAACCAGATGTTGAAATCGCGTCAAAAGATGTCCCGGAGATATTTGCAGACCTTTGCAGATATCTCCGGCCATCTTCCATTCAGACTTGAGTTTGTTGCTCCGGGCCGAAATGCTAGCCTGTGATCAATGACGTCCTCCGGCCTTTCCGCTCCGCGCGCCCTCCGACCGCTGGCCGTTGCCTTGCTTGCCGCATCCTTATCTGGCTGCGCGAGCCCCGGTCCGGCCCGGCCGCCGTCGCTCTATCTGCCCCGGGTCGTCACCGACCTCACCGCCGCGCGCACCGGCAACGACGTCGTCTTCCACTGGACCACTCCCGAGAAGACGACCGACGGCCTCAAGGTTCAGCCATCGCTGACCGCCGAGATCTGCCGCGAACTTCCCACCAGGCCGGTTACCTGCATTGCCGTCCAACATCTGCCTGTCCGTCCCGGCCCCAGCGAAGCATCCACTATGCTCCCCGCCAACCTGACCGCCGGCCCGGCCACGCTACTTACCTACCGCGTCCAGATCCTCAACGCCAACGGCCACTCCGCCGGTCTTTCAACCCCTGCCTTCGCCGCGGCAGGCACCGCGCCTCTGCCTGTCGAGCAATTGAAGGTCACGCCCGTCCGCAACGGCGCGATGATCGAGTGGCAGCCCCAGCCCGCTGCCTTCTTCATCGATCTCGATCGCACCCTTATCCAGACCACCGCCCCCAAAAAGCCTTCGACCAAACAGCCTCGCCAGCTCAACGCGTCAACCCCTACGGAAGTCCATCTGCAGGCCGGGCGACAATCCGCCGGTCTTCAATCTAACGACCCTGGCGGCACGATCGACCCCACCGCACAGAGGGGCGAAACCTACCGCTACACCGCCCAGCGCGTCGCCGCGGTCATCCTCGACGGCCACAAGCTGGAGATGCGCAGCGTCCCTTCTCGGGCGATCACGGCGGTCATGCGGGACACCTTCCCCCCTGCCACCCCGACCGGCCTCGCCGCCGTTCCCACTGAAGCCGCAAACGGTTCCATCGGCCTCTCTATCGACCTCTCCTGGGAGCCCAACACCGAAGACGACCTCGCAGGCTACGTTGTCTACCGCCAGCCAGTCGCTGCTGACGGTACTCTCACCGGAACACCCACGCGCCTGACGCCTGCTCCGGTCCCCGCCCCGGCCTTCAGCGACCGGACCGCCGTCCCTGGCGAGACCTACTCTTACCGCATCGCAGCGGTCGATGCCACCGGAAACACAAGCCCCGCCAGCACCGAGGTGCGGGAATCGCTAAGGAAAGAATAGTCATGCGCTACTGCAAACTTTTCCTGCCCGCTCACGTCCCCCTCTATGCCGTCGTCGAAGAGCGCGACGGGCAGCTATGGGCCATACACCCGATGCCCGCTCCCGAAGAAGACCGCACCGTCAGCCTCTTTCCGCAGATAAAATTTGAGCCGCGGCCGCTCAAAGAGTTCTCCTGCCTGGCGCCGGTCACGCCATCCAAGATTGTCTGCATCGGCCGCAACTACCGCGACCACGCCGCCGAACTGGGCAACGAAGTCCCCAAAGAGCCTCTGCTCTTCTTCAAGCCTCCCTCCGCGCTGCTCGGCGACGGCGGCACCATCCTGATGCCATCGCTTTCAAAGCGCGTCGATTATGAGGGAGAGCTTGGCATCGTCATTGGACGCCGCTGCCGCAACCTCGGCCCTGACGAGGATGTTCGCCCCTATATTCGCGGCTATACCATCGTCAACGACGTCACCGCCCGCGACGTGCAGAAGAGCGACGGCCAGTGGACCCGGGGCAAGGGCTTCGACACCTTCTGCCCGGTCGGCCCCATCGTCTCCGACGAGATCGACCCGATTGCAGGCGCTCCGGTCACCCTGACGACGCGGCTCAACGGAGAGGTCAGGCAGCAGGGCACGACCAGCGACCTGATCTTCCCCATCGCGCATCTGCTGCGTTACATCACTGCTGTCATGACGCTTGAGCCCGGCGACCTGATCCCGACCGGAACTCCGGCGGGAGTAGGCCCCGTCAACCCCGGAGATCGCATCCAAGTAGAGATAGACGGCCTCGGTGCGCTCGAAAATACCTTTCGGCCCGGTTAAAGCCCTCGCAGCCCATGAATTCCCTGGATTTCATGCCAATCGTCAATATCGTCAATTCAGCGCGTAACCCTTTCAACCTTGATAAAATCTAATAAGACAGAGAAGGAGCAATAAAAATGGCCTCACTACTCGAACAGCTACGTGGCATGACCACAGTCGTCTCCGACACCGGCGACATCAACTCGATTCAGCAGTACAAGCCGCAGGATTCCACCACGAATCCCTCACTCATTGCGACCGCGGCGGAAAAGCCCGAATATCAGTCCATCGTGGACGACGTTCTCCAGCAGGCGAAGAAAGATGCCGGCGCCAATGCCAGCGACAAGGAAGTCGCAGCTCTTGCCTTCAAGAGTCTCGCCGTGGCCTTCGGTCTCAAGATCCTCGAGATCATCCCTGGCCGCGTCTCGACCGAAGTCGACGCCCGCCTCTCCTACGACACGGAAAAGTCCATCGCGACCGCGCGCGACATCATCGCGCAGTACGAGAAGGCCGGCGTCTCGCGTGAGCGCGTCCTCATCAAGCTCGCCTCCACCTGGGAGGGCATCAAGGCCGCCGAGATCCTCGAAAAAGAGGGCATTCACTGCAACATGACCCTGCTCTTCGGCCTTCACCAGGCCATCGCCAGCGCCGAGGCCAAGGTCACCCTGATCTCGCCCTTCGTCGGTCGCATTCTCGACTGGTACAAGAAGGACACCGGCAAGGACTATGTCGGCGCGGACGACCCCGGCGTCCAGTCCGTTACTACTATCTACAACTACTACAAACACTTCGGCTACAAAACCGTGGTTATGGGAGCCAGCTTCCGCAACATCGGTGAGATCACCGAGCTGGCCGGCTGCGACCTGCTGACGATCGCGCCCAAGCTGCTCGCCGAACTGGAGAACACCCAGGGCGAGTTGCCGCGCAAGCTCGATGCAGCCAAGGCCAAGGACATGAAGATCGAAAAGATTACGGTCGACAAGGCCACCTTCGACAAGATGCACGCCGAAGACCGCATGGCCACCGACAAGCTGAAGGAAGGCATCGAAGGCTTCTCGAAGTCGCTCGAAGGCCTCGAAGAGCTGCTCGCCAAGCACGTCAGCGAGTTGAAGCAGCCCGTTACTGCATAGTAGTTTTCAATCTACCTTCGGCAAAAGGCAGCTCTATTCTCCTATAGGAGTAGAGCTGCCTTTTGCTCGTGAGGACGTTCCTGCGCCGCCATCTCCCCATCGATATTCCAATTGACAAACGAAATGACCTGTCTATATGGTTCGACAGATAGAAGTTTGAAGTTCAAACAATCTCACAAAAAGTGAGAGAGAACGAAGCATCTACTCCCAGCCACAAAACTTCAGGAGGCACCATGTATCGCAAATTTTTCAAGACAGCAGGGCTCGGTCTCGCCCTTCTGCTGACCCTCAGCCTTACCGGCTCGCTGCACGCGCAGACCTCGCTCGGACAGATCGCAGGCAACGTGGTCGACGCGACCGGCGGCGCCCTTCCCGGCGCGACGATTACGATTACCAACGTCGGCACCCAGGCCGTTCGCTCCATCACCTCCGATAACAGCGGCTTCTACACCGCGACCAACCTGCCCATCGGCAGCTACACCATCACCGTCGCCAAGTCCGGCTTCCGCGGAGAGACCCGCACCGGCCTTTCCATCAACGCCGACGCTCACTTGACCGCGAACTTCGAGATGCAGGTTGGCGCCACCACCGAGGCCGTCACCGTCACCGCGATCCAGGGCGAGACGCTTAACACCACCAGCGGCGAAGTCGCTCACGTCATCGACCAGAAGCAGGTCGAAAGCCTTCCCCTCAATGGCCGCAACTATACCCAGTTCATGACGCTGATCCCTGGCGCGGTCGTCACCAATCCCGATATCTTCTCCGAGACCACCAGCCTCTCCGCCGGCAACCAGAACATCAACGGCAACAAGTCCGACTCGAACAACCTTACCGTCGACGGTGCGTTCAACATGGTCTCCGGCAGCAACAACAGCCTGGTTAACAACATCGGCGCCGACTTCATCCAGGAGGTGAAGATCGAGACCTCCAACTTCTCCGCCGAGTATGGCCGCAACTCCGGTCCCGCCTTCAACATCGTCACCAAGAGCGGCACCAACCAGTTCCACGGCAGCGCCTTCGAGTACGTCCGCAACAACATCTTCGATGCGCGCCCCTTCTTCTCCTCGGCCAAGACCCACCTCGTCTTCAACGACTTCGGCTACGCCGTCGGTGGTCCCATCCTCAAGGACCGCCTGTTCTTCTTCGCCGGGGAGGAGTGGAAGCGGCTTCGCCAAGACCAGAGCCCCACGCAGCGCACCACGCCGAGCTCTGCGGAGCTGGCCGGAAACTTCGCCGGCCTCACCTCCGGCGGTAAGCCCGTGCAACTGTTCTATCCCGGAACCAAGACCCCGATTCCGAATAACGACATCTCCAGCCTGATCACACCCGACGGCCACGCCATCGCGAATGTCTATGCGGCCATGAACCATCTCGGCCAGTACACCGATTCCACCAACGCGGTGAACAATCTGACCCTCACTCCCACCAACCCGCTCGACTTCCGCGAAGACATCGTTCGGCTCGACTTCCGCATCAACCAGAAGCACAGCATCTACGGTCGCTGGATCAGCGACCACAACAGCCTGATCGATCCCTTCGGCACCTTCTCGGACGGCGGCAACCTGCCCACTACCCCCACCCAGCGCAACCGCCCTGGCCAGAGCTATTTGCTCTCGGAGACCTGGACCGTCCGCCCCAACATCATCAACCAGGCGATCGCAACCTTCAGCTATGTCTCCCAGCATATTCCGCCGGTCGGAGACAACTGGAAGCGCGACACCTTCGGCTTCCAGTACGCCAAGCTCTTCCCCGACGCGGGCAGGTATCCCACCGGCATCCCCGAGGTCGGCGTCACGTCCTTTGCCGGATTCCAGGGTCCGAACTTCGCGCTCAACTCTCCCACCACCGACATTCAGGTGGGCGACACCATCTCCATCGTCAAGGGCAATCACCTCATCAAGGCGGGCGGCGTCTACGTGCGCAACCGTGTCGACCAGAACGGACGGCCTTACTACACCGGCAAGCTCAGCTTCAACGCGAGCGGCAGCTCCAACACCACCGGTTATGCGCTGGCAGATGCTTTGCTCGGCAACTTCAACAGCTACAGCGAGGCCAGCGCCGACCCCACCGGCTTCTTCCGCTTCAACCAGCCCGAGGCCTTCGCCCAGGACACCTGGAAGGCGACCAGAAATCTCAGCATCGAGTATGGTGTCCGCTGGCAGTACATCCCGGCCATGTATACGCAGGGCAATAACATGGCGAACTTCGATCCCAAGGTCTACGACCCGGCCAAGGCCATCACCGTCACCACGGCAGGTAAGGTCATTCCCGGCTCCGGCAATCCCTATAACGGCCTCGTCCGCGCCGGCAGTGGCGTTCCCGCCGATCAGGCCAAGCGCGTTCCCAACGTCAACACCGCGGCCTTCCCGCTCATTCCCGCGGGCGCGCCGCGCGGCTTCTACAAGATGAACGGCGCCTTCGGCCCGCGCGTTGGCTTCGCCTATGCTCCTGACGACAAGACTTCGCTCCGCGGCGGCTTTGGAATCTTCTACTACCGCGCCGAAGGCAACGTCACCTTCAGCCAGGTCAACATCCAACCCTTCCTGCAGAACGTGGAGTTCGACTTCGCCAACCTGGGCAACATCAGCGCCGGGACGCCGAACGACACCGGTCTCCAGGGAAACATCAACGCCATCGATCCCGGACTGAAGAATCCCTATGTCGAGCAATACAGCCTCGGTATCCAGCATCAATTGCCGATGGGGATGCTGCTCGAGACCACCTATGTCGGCAACGTCGGCCATCACCTGCTGCGGAACCCGAACATCAACTTTCCCGACCTGGCACAGGTCGCCGCCGGTGCTGCCATCAAGCCCACAGCCACGGTCGCTAACTTTTACAATCCCTACAAGGGATTCACCGGCATCGCCCAGTGGCGGAGCGATTCCAACAGCAACTACAACTCGCTGCAGGTCTACCTCTCCAAGCGGACCGGAAGGCTCGCCTACACCATCGGTTACACCTTCGCCAAGGGCCTCGGCGATACGCAAAGCAACGGCTCCAGCAACGAGAACTGGCGCGACCTCAACTACAACTACGGCGAGCAGAACATCGATAGGAAGCACGCCTTTGTCGCAACCGTCGTCTGGCAACTGCCTACCTTCCGCAACCGGAATCTCCTGCTGCGCGAGGCGGTCGGAGGCATTCAGGTCGCCGGCGTCGTCCGCGCCCAGAGCGGTGCCTTCTGGACCATTCAGAGCAGCTCCTCGACCGGCAACCGCCGCGCCGATTATGTCGGTGGCAGCAAGTATGCCAAGGACAATCGCTTCACCCTCTCCAACCATCAGGCGCAGTGGCTCAACCCCGCCGCCTTCGCCGTGGTTCCCAACGGAAGGTTCGGGTCGGCGGGAGTCGGCAGCATCACTCTCCCCGGCCTGCAACAGGGTGACGTCACCCTCTCCAAGCTGTTCGACTTCCATGAGCGGGTCCAGTTCAAGCTTCAGGCCGATGCCTTCAACGTCCTGAACCATGCTAACTACAGCTCGCTCGATACCAACGTGTCGGACGGCGGCTTCGGTCGCCTCAACGGCGCCTACCCGAACCGCCAGATGCAGTTTGGAGCGAAGTTGATCTTCTAACCATAACGAAATCAATACACAAGAAGGCCGCGTCTATACAAAGACGCGGTCTTTCTTATTTAAAATCCCTTCGTAATATGAGCGCATCACTGTCAAATAATATGCAACTTCTAGTATGCATATTGCGTCTTATTTACAGGCCGATGCCAGTCCAGGCCAACTACTATGAGGAGAGGAAAAATGACTACCCTAACTCGATTTGTGCCGTTCCGTTCGCCACTTCAGGATGTGGCTGTCTTACAGAATCGTCTCAACTCAATCTTCAACGACTTTGCCCGTCCCGATTCCGGCGACGAGATTACCTCCGGCAGCTTCATTCCGGCGGTCGATGTGTACGAGGATGAGCATAAGCTGATCTTGAAGCTGGAAGCGCCCGGAATCAAGCAGGAAGACCTCGACATCCACATCGAAAATCAAACCTTGACGGTCAAGGGCGAAAGGAAGTTCGAGTCCGAGGAAAAAGAGGAAAACTTCCACCGCATCGAGCGTCGGTATGGCAGCTTTGCCCGTAGCTTCACTCTGCCGCAGACGGTCGATACCAACAACGTCGAAGCGAATTATGATGCAGGGGTGTTGAGTATCTCGCTGCCCAAGAAGGCGGAAACCAAGCCGAAGCAGGTGAAGATCGCCGTCGGGGGCGCAAAACACATCGATGCAGGCAAGCCCGAAGAGGTAAAGCAGTCTGCAAAATCCGCAGCCTGAAGCGCGTGAAGCTGGCGCAAGACGGGGGCGGGGCCATCTTCCAAATGGCACCGCCCCTTTCTTTAGGTAAAAAAAGACCAACAAGAAGAGTTTTATAAATTAAGAACGACGAGGAGCAGATGCATGGCGATCAAGTGGGAGCGGTTGACAGTCAAGTCGCAGGAGGCGGTCCAGGCGGCCAGCGGCCATGCCGCTGAGAACGGCAATCCCGAGGTACTGCCCGTGCACCTGATGGCGGCGCTGCTCGAAGACCGCGAAGGCGTTGTGATTCCCGTGCTGGAGAAGGTCGGCGTCGGGGTCGAGCAACTGCTCTCGGGCGTCAACTCGGCCATCGCCAAGCTGCCCAGGGTGCAGGGCGGCGCGCAGCCCGGCATGAGCCCTGCGCTGCAAAAAACACTGGAACAGGCCTTCAAGGAAGCCGAGAACTTCAAGGACGACTACGTCTCCACCGAGCATCTGCTGCTGGCGCTGTCGCAGCAGAAAGGCGACACCGTGCAGACGGCGCTGGCCGCGCTGGGCGGAACGCACGATGCCATTCTCAAGGCACTGAGTGCGGTGCGCGGCTCGCAGCGCGTCACCGACCAGAACCCCGAAGGCAAGTTTCAGGCGCTCGAAAAATATGCCAAAGATCTCACCGACCTGGCCCGTCGCGGCAAGCTCGACCCCGTCATCGGCCGCGACGAGGAGATTCGCCGCGTCGTGCAGGTGCTCTCGCGCCGCACGAAGAACAATCCCGTGCTCATCGGCGAGCCGGGCGTCGGCAAGACGGCAATTGTAGAGGGCCTTGCCCGGCGAATCTTTCTCGGCGACGTTCCCGAGATACTCAAGAACAAGCGCGTCTGTGCGCTCGACCTCGGCGCGATGATCGCCGGGGCAAAATTTCGCGGCGAGTTTGAAGACCGCCTCAAGGCCGTCCTCAAAGAGATCGAAGAGTCGAACGGCGAGGTCATCCTCTTCATCGACGAGCTGCATACGCTGGTCGGCGCAGGCGCGGCCGAGGGCGCAATGGACGCCTCGAACATGTTGAAGCCCGCGCTGGCTCGCGGCGGCCTGCGTGCCATCGGAGCCACCACGCTCAATGAATATCGCAAGTACATCGAGAAGGATGCGGCGCTCGAACGCCGCTTTCAGGTCGTCTACGTCGGCGAACCCAACGTCGAAGACACCATTGCTATCCTGCGCGGCCTGAAGGAGAAGTACGAGGCGCATCACAAGGTACGCATCAAGGACTCGGCCATCGTCGCGGCGGCGACGCTCTCGCACCGCTACATCTCCGACCGCTTCCTACCCGACAAGGCCATCGACTTGGTGGACGAAGCGGCTGCCGCGCTGGCCATCCAGATCGGCTCTGTCCCGGTCGAGATCGATGACCTGGAGCGGCGCGGGACCTCGCTTGAGATCGAGCGTGCGGCGCTGAAGCGCGAGACCGATCCCGGCTCCAAAGAACGTCTGGAGATCGTCGAGCGCGAGCTGGCCGAGGTGAAAGAAAAGGCGGCTGGCCTGCGTGCCCGCTGGCAGACCGAGCGCGGCGCGATTGGCCGCATCGCCGAGCTGAAGGAGAAGCTCGAATCGCTGCGCTTCCAGGCGGGCGAAGAGACGCGCAAGGGAAATCTCCAGCGTGCTGCTGAGCTTCAGTACGGCGAGATTCCGAAGATGGAAGCTGAGTTGAACACGCTGACCACGGCGCAGGATGAGGTCGCCGGCAACTCCTCGCAGTTACTGAAGGAAGAGGTGGACGAAGAAGATATCGCTGCCATCGTCTCCAAGTGGACCGGCATCCCCATCAACAAGATGCTCGAAGGCGAGACGCAGAAGCTGGTGCAGATGGAAGACCGTCTGCGCGAGCGCGTCGTAGGACAGGATGAGGCGCTGTCTGCCGTCGCCAATGCAATTCGCCGTTCGCGCGCGGGACTATCCGATCCCAAACGTCCCATCGGCTCGTTCATCTTTCTCGGCCCGACCGGCGTGGGCAAGACCGAGACGGCGCGTGCGCTGGCCGAGTTCCTCTTCGACGACGAGGCCGCGATGGTGCGCATCGACATGAGCGAGTACATGGAGAAGCACGCCGTGGCGCGGCTGATCGGCGCGCCTCCGGGCTACGTCGGCTACGACGAGGGCGGCCAGTTGACCGAAGCCGTCCGCCGCCGCCCCTACGCCGTCATTCTCTTCGACGAGATCGAAAAGGCACATCCCGACGTCTTCAACGTGCTGCTGCAGGTGCTCGACGACGGCCGTCTGACGGACTCGAAGGGGCGCACGGTCGACTTCAAGAACACCGTGCTCATCATGACCTCGAACGTCGGCGCCTCGCAGTTGTCTACCGCGTGGGCACAGGGCGAAGAGGGCTTCGACGAAGCGAAGGGACGTGTCATGGATGCGCTGCGCCAGCACTTCCGTCCGGAGTTCCTCAACCGCGTGGACGATATCGTCATCTTCCATCCATTGGGCGATGAGCAGTTGACCCACATCGTCGATCTGCGGCTCAAGGACCTGCAAGCGCTGCTGGCCGACCGCAAGATCACGCTCGAGCTGACGGACAAGGCGCGTCATGCGATCTTCACCGCCGGGTACGACCGCGCTTATGGAGCAAGGCCGTTGAAGCGGGCGATCCAGCGCATGGTACAGGACAAGCTGGCCGTCAAGATTTTGGACGGCAGCGTGTTGCATGGCGATCACGTCGTCGTCGATGCCGTTAAAGACGGCCTGACCTTTAAGGTCAAAGGCCGCGCGACGGATGCGGTGTAACCGCTTTTGCAATAGCGCTCTGATTCAAGGGTATCTTGCGAATCTTCTTCGCAAGATACCCTGTATTTTTTCGTGCTATTCGTCTGAGCCTTAGAATGCAGCTTTCCGGCATTCAAAAGACAATGCAAAGACAATTTCCCGGTAGAGATCGTCCAACCTCATATACTCAGGGCCGGAGCGCTGCGGCAGATCGATTGGATGAAGAGACGGGCAATTATTATTGGCGCGGGACCGGCGGGGTTGACGGCGGCGCTTGAGTTTCTCCGGCGCAGCGATGTGACTCCGGTGGTGCTTGAGGCCAGCCATGAGATCGGCGGTCTCGCGCGAACGGTGCGCTACAAAGGCAACCGCATGGACATCGGCGGCCATCGCTTCTTCTCCAAAAATGACCGCGTCATGCGGTGGTGGCTTGACCTGATGCCGCTCGAGCCGGACCGCAAGGAAGTCGTCGGCAATGGGCCCGCCATGGACCGCGTCATGCTGGTCCGTCCTCGCAAGAGCAGGATCTACTATCTGCGAAAGTTCTTCGATTATCCGATTGCCCTGACAGCAGGCACGCTCTCGAACCTGGGCCTGGCACGCGCCTTGAAGGTTGGCGCAAGCTATCTGAAGGCGCGGGTCGTCCCGATCAGGTCGGAGAAGAGCCTGAAGGATTTTCTGATCAACCGCTTCGGACGAGAGCTTTATCAGACCTTCTTCAAGAGCTATACCGAGAAGGTGTGGGGAAGGCCGTGCGACGACATCTCCGTCGAGTGGGGCGCACAGAGAATTAAGGGCCTGAGCCTCACGACCTCCATCAAGCATTTTGCGAGAACGATATTCAGCCGGAACAAGAGGAAAGACATCGCGCAGAAGGAGACCGACACCAGCCTCATCGAGCGTTTCCTGTATCCGAAGTTCGGGCCGGGGCAGTTGTGGGAGCACGTCGCCGATCTCGTCCGCGGGAGGGGCGGAGAGGTTCATCTCGGATGGCGGGTCGACAGGATCCATTGCGGCGGCAACCGCGTCCTCTCCATCGACGCGACCAACGATGCCGGGGAGCGGCAGACGTTCGCCGGAGACTACTTCTTCTCGACCATGCCGATGCGCGATCTGGTGCGGGCGATCGATGTTCCCGTGCCCGCCAATGTGCGCGAGGTCAGCGAGGGCCTCGAGTACCGCGACTTCATCACCATCGGCCTGCTGGTAGACCGCTTGAAGGTGCAGGAGCCGGACGGCGGTCTGCTCAAAGATACCTGGATCTATGTGCAGGAGCCGGATGTGCTCCTGGGACGGTTACAAATCTTCAATAACTGGAGCCCGCACCTTGTGGCCGATCCCGCTAAGGTATGGATCGGGCTCGAATATTTCTGCTGCGAGACGGACGATCTCTGGAAGATGACAGACGAGGAGTTGAAGCGCCTCGCCATCGCCGAGGTCGCAAAGATTGGCATCCTCGACGCCGCCGACGTTGTCGATGGCCACGTCGTCCGTGTGCCCAAGACCTATCCGGCCTACTTCGGCACTTACAACCGCTTCGACGAGCTGCGGTCGTTTATGGACAGCTTCGAGAACCTGTTTCTGGTGGGCCGCAACGGGATGCACAAGTACAACAACCAGGACCACAGTATGCTGACGGCAATGACAGCCGTGGATGGAATTCTGTCAGGCCATCCGGACAAGCGGGCGCTGTGGGAGATCAATACGGAGCAGCAGCATCACGAAGAGAAGCCCTCGTGATAGCGCGCTCACGAGGCGATGGTGCCCTGGTGAAACAGAAGCTGCCAGCGGTTATCGCGAAAGACCCAGAGAGAAGACCGATGCGAGGTGTGCATGGTGGTCGTGGCGTGATAGGTCGCCAGTGCAGCGTCGGGAGCAAGCACGGTGACGTAGAAGTGGCTGATGGTCGCGTTGCGCGGCGAACTCGCCATCAGATCGTCGATGGCCTGCTGGCGGCTGTAGATGCGGCCTGAGCTGCAGTACTCCTGAAAGTCCTGGGCAATCAATGGAATAAGGTCGGCGCGGTTCTTCTCACGACTGGGATGGAAGAGCCGTTCTTCAAGCGTATGCAGGTGGTCCTGTAGTTGTGCCGCGTTCATGTGAGTAATATGACGTTACCGCGAAATGGAAGTTTCAGCCAGCCCCGTAAACGTTAAAGGAGAGATCCCGTGCAATTCCGGGAAATCGAGGCTCCGCCCGGCCCATTCCCATCGTTATGTCATGCCCCTGCTTCAGATAAACGCTATACCGGCCTGGGATTGCGCTCCTCGAACTGGCGCTGATGCCAGTAAGGATAGGCGAGCGGCACCTCGCTGGCCCGGTCGAGCTTCTGGACCTGTTCCGGGGTCAGCTTCCAGCCCACCGCGCCGAGATTCGCCCGCAGTTGCTCCTCGTTGCGCGCACCGATGATGACGGTCGAGACCGACGGTCGGCCCAGCACCCAGTTCAGCGCGATCTGCGGAATGGTCTTGCCGGTCTCTTTGGCGACCTCGTCGAGTGCATCGACGACCTTGTAGAGATACTCCTCCGGCACCTGCGGGCCGCTGTCCGTAACGATCTTGGAGTTCAACCGGCTGTCCTTGGGAATGCCCGTCTTCCGCCGGATCTTGCCCGTCAGCCGTCCCCAGCCGAGCGGCGACCACACCAGCGCGCCCACGCCCTGATCGAGCGCCAGCGGCATCAACTCCCACTCATAATCGCGCCCCACCAGCGAGTAGTAGCACTGCTGGCCGACGTAGCGCGCCCAGCCGTAGCGCTCGCTCACGCTCAGCGACTTCATCAGGTGCCAGCCGGAAAAATTCGAGCAGGCGATATACCGCACCTTGCCCTCGCGCACGAACTTGTCCAGCGTATTCAGCGTCTCTTCGACGGGAGTCGTCGCATCGAAGGCATGGAGGTGGTAGACATCGATATAGTCCGTGCCCAGGCGCTTCAAACTGCGCTCCAGCGACTGGATTAGGTGATACCGGCTCGAACCCACATCGTTCGGCCCCTTGCCCAGACGGAAGGTGGCCTTGGTCGAGATCAACACATCTTCGCGCTTGTGATGCGCCAGCGACTTGCCCAGCGCCGTCTCGCTGCTACCGTCGGAGTACACATCGGCGGTATCGAAGAAGTTCAGCCCCGCGTCCATGCAGATGCCGACGATGCGGTCGGCCTCTGTCTGCGTCGTCTCCGACCACGCCTTGAAAAACTCGTTGGTCGCGCCAAACGTTCCCGCCCCGAAGCAAAGCTCCGGCACCTTCAATCCCGATTTACCAAGCTGTCTGTATTCCATAGGACTTAGGATGCCACCAACTGCCGCTTCGTTCCAATTCTCATTGGATACTTGGATCATCGGATCATCGTCTCCCGCGATCGTCCTTGCCGGTGCGCCAATCCGCTACCCTTTTATTCGCAAATAGGTCGAATACGTCCGGTCTCCTACCGAGGTAAACGGCGCCATTCTGACCGCTCCGTCTGTGCTTTCCATCTCCCACTCGTCCTCACCGATCTGTTTCGCTGCCAACATCTGCGCTCTGCTCGCCATGACTGGTTTCGCGGCCAGCGCAAATAAGACTCTTGGCCCATACATCACCGCTACAGTCTCCGGGTGTTCCGCGTCCAGGGCCTCGATCCGCAGCCGCATCGGCAGCTCCAGTTCCACCACATCATCGGTCCGCCATGTGCGCCGGATCGTCGCAAAGCCCGCTACGGTTTGCATCTCCATTGGCCTCCCGTTGATCCGTGCGGTCGCACCCTCTGCCCACGCCGGGATCCGCAGCTTCAACGCAAACGCCGTCGGCTGGGAAGCCTTCACCTGTAGCCGGACGTGCTTGCTTTGAGGATAGGAGCTCTCCAACTCCAGCTCCATCCGCGTGCCATTCTCACTCCATCGCAAAACGGAAGGCATATAAAGATTCACCCACACAGCCCTCGGATCACGAAAGAAACCATTGATCCAATAGTCCGCCACCACCTGGGGCATCGTGCCCGAACAGCAGGGCCACCGGTGGTTTGAATACATTCGTTTTGCGCCAACGCCTCCTGCCGGATGCTCAGCACCCTCGCCCAGGCCCGCGGAGTTGTAGTCCGAGTAGTAGAAGGTGCGGCCATCCGCCTCCAGCGGCAGCACTCCCATAATTGTGTTGTACATCACCCGCTCCATGCTGTCGCCATACCGCCCCTCCCGCGTACAGCGCAACAGATAGCGCGTCAGCTTCATGTGCGCATACGATCCGCACGGCGTCTCAAAGCTATTGTGCGTCCTGGCCAGACTTGCAAATACCGTTCCCGATCCCGGTTTCTGCAGCGTCTCATCGGGTCCCCAGCCTCCGGTCGCAAAGCTCTGCGCCGTCAGCATATCGAAGCCATTGCGCGCCGCGCGCAGATGCTTCTCGCTCCCGCCGATCATGTAAGCCTGCATCGCCGAACACAGCGCATTGACATGGCTATACGCATGTCTGCCTCCCAGCACATTCTCCCCGAGCGCCAACGGGTCGAAGTAGGTCGCATCCTCCAGATACTGCTCCGCCATCTCGCGGTAAGGACGTCCCGCCGAACCCATCTGCGCCGAGATCAGATATAGATTCTCCGGCAGCGTGTAGCTCTCGTCCCACGTCCACGAGGCATCTTTCCCCTGGGGCCAGGTCTTCGGATGGTCCACCGCCCGTCCCGGCAGGTCCGGCAGCGCAATCGCATGGGTCCGCGCCAGAATCGCGTATGCGTCGTTATCTCCCGCCAGCCGCTGCGAATCCATCAGCCCGCATACCAGCTTGTCGAAGCAATACGCCGGGAAGCGGTTCTTGGTAAAAAACTCAGTCGAAACCGCCTGCCCATACAGTTTGTTGAGCCCGAGTACCCGCTCCCGCAGCTTTTCATCTCCCGACGCCGCATACATCCGCGCCAACGCGGACACCCAATGGCCGAAGGTCGCTCCCGGCGCAAAGCCCGCATCGTCGTGCCTGTAGTCGTAGCCGGGGTTGTACTCATACCATCCTCCGATATTCACGCCCGGCGCAGGCTTGCCCGCCATCTGACGAAACGGCATCAGCAGACTGTCATCGCTCAATCCCATCAATACGGAGCGCACGTTTTCCATCTGGGCCAGGTGCGGTGCGCTCTTCAGGGTCACCTGTCCGTACTCCACCTCCTGCAGCGGCCGAACCGCATCTTTTGCAGCGGGCCGCGTTCGAGGAAGCGTCTCAGCGGCGGCGATTGCCATGCCACCCGAACCTATGTAAGCGCTTACAGTACCCGCCAGAAAATCCCGTCGATTCATCTTTTCGCTCCTCATTTGAACCTGACGATGCTAGCCCTTTTCTCCGGCAATTGTCTAAATCGGCTCCACCGGCTTGTCCACCTGCGACTGATAGATCTCTTCCACCCGCTCCACCGTGTCGATCTCGCTGATCGGCTTGTCGGTGCGGATGCGCATAATGCGCGGAAACCGCAGCGCAAACCCGCTGGCATGGCGGCCGCTGCGCATGATGTTGTTGAAGGCCACTTCGAGCACCATCAGCGGCTCGACCGTCCGAAAGTATCCCTGATCTTCGAGCGCGTGCTCCATCATCCATGCGCTCATCTCCGCAATCTCCGCGTCGGTCAGGCCGGAGTAGGCCTTGCCCACGTTCAGCAACGCGCCATCGGCGCCGCGCACGGCGAAGGTGTAGTCGCTCAGAATGCCGGCGCGTTTACCGTGGCCAAGCTCCGCGCCGGTCACCACCACGTCGAGCGTGGCCAGCTCGCGCTTCAGCTTCACCCACGCCAGCCCGCGCCGTCCCGGCTGATACTCCGAAGCGGCAGCCTTCAGCATCACGCCCTCATTTGCCCGGGCGCGCGCATCGGCGTAGGCACGCTCTATATCCTCCGCCGATTGCACCAGACGTGCCGGCGAGATCATCAGCCGTTCCACGCCATCCCCATCAGGATCAAGGAACATTGCCGTCTGCGCTGCGCCTTTGCGCTCGTCCACGGTCAAGGGGGAGCGCACTTGTTCAACCAGCCGCTCGGCCGCAGCCTCAAGCCGGTTTCGCCGTTCGCTCAAGGGCAGGCTCAACGTCAACTCGCCACCGGCATACATCAGGTCGAATGCCATGAACACCACCGGGACCTGCTGCCGCCATTCATTGGAGACGCGCTTCCTCCCGATGCGCTGTCCCAGCACGGCGAACGGCAGAGCGCGGCCAGCCTTGAGGTCCCAGCCGAGAATCTCTCCATCGAAGATCAGCGGCTCCTCGACCGAAGCAAACGCCTCCGCAAGATCGGGAAAGCTCTCGGTCACGTCGTCGCGGTTGCGCGAGTAGATGGCGACCCGCCCCGGTTGCTCCCGGTCGCCACAGTGCACCTGTGCGCGCATGCCGTCGTATTTGTCCTCGAGAAATGCCTCTACCGAAGCAGCGCCCTGCTTCCCGGTGAATCGTTCCACCGCCTCTTCCGGCGAATCCACCGGGCTCGCCAGCATGAATCCCAGCGGATGAAACAGCCGCATCCGCGCCTCGGCCAGTCTTCCCGCGAACGCTCGCCGCACTGCCGCGGCAAGGTCCGCCTCCAGCATCACGGCATGGCGAACTGCGGCCACAGAAACCGGGTGCCCCACGTCTGGATTTTCAGACGTGGGTTTAGAGGCGGCAACCGCAATCGCCTCTTCGACCAGGCTCTGCTTCACCCCGATGCGCATGTCGCCGCTCATCAGCTTCAGCAGATACTTCGCTTCGAGCGCCGTGGCCCGCCGCAACAATCCCTCCACCAACCCCGCCCTGGCCGCTGTAGTCTTTGCCACCGCCATCGCAGCAAAACCCCGAGCTACCTCATCGAGTGTTAAAGCCTGATCCCCGCTCCCTGATCGCTGTTCCCTCTCGCGCAGCAGATCAAAGGCCGCAGCACCCAGATCACCATGCCGTTTGTAGGCCGCCGTCAATGCGATGCCGGTCGCTCCGCTCACCGACAGCAGGGCCTTCGACAGCAGCGCCCCTCCGGCATTGAGCTTGCGCGAATCGGCCTCGGCAAAGGGCGTGCCCGCCAGATACAGCGCAAACAGCCCGGCATCGCCGCTCTCCGGCGCCGCCGCATGAACCGCCGCAATCGCCTCGGCAATCGCGGCACGCTTCTTCAACCGGCCGGGCTCGCCCGCCAGCACCTCCGCAAGATCGGCCACCTCTCGAAACAAAGCCATGACTTACAAAGCCTCTCAGGTAAAAGATGCATTCCGAACCCGCTGCGGCAGGAGTAACATCTAAAGAGATACAGATGTTCTCCTCTAAAGAGATACAAATGTAGTCTTTCTATAGCCATGAACACAGCCGCAAACCCGGTGCTCTCCCCCCGCGTGACCGAGTCGCCCGACCGTCACGACTTTGCCTAGCTGCGCCTTCTCCTTCTCCGCTCCCTCAAAAACAACTGCAACGACAAAAGACTTTGCTATAAGGACTTTTTTATATGTTCGACCGCCTCGACCAACTCGAAGCCCGTTATGAAGACCTCGGCCAACAGATGTCCGACCCCACGCTGGTGCAGGACCAGAAGAAGTTCCAGGCCGTCGCCAAGGCGCACCGCGACCTCGAGCCGACCGTCGAAAAGTTCCGCGAGTACCGCAAGCTGAAGGACGGCATCGCCGAAGCCAGGGGAATGCTCGCTGAGTCGGACCTCGACCTCCGCGCCATGGCACTCGAGGAGATCACCGGCCTCGAACCCCGGCTCGCGCAGGTCGAAGAAGAGTTGAAAGTCCTTCTGCTGCCCAAAGACCCCAACGACGACAAGAACATCATCATCGAACTCCGCGCCGGAACCGGCGGCGATGAGGCAGCGATCTTCGTCTCCGAGATGTTCCGCATGTACCTCCGTTTCGCCGAGCAGCACAAGTGGAAGGTCGAAGTCCTCTCCACCTCCGAGACCGGCATCGGCGGCGGCATGAAGGAGGTCACGGCCATCTTCGAGGGCGACAAGGTCTACTCGCAGATGAAGTACGAGTCTGGTGTGCATCGCGTGCAGCGCGTTCCGGCGACCGAGACGCAGGGCCGCGTCCATACCTCGGCCATTACGGTTGCCGTGCTGCCCGAGGCCGAAGAGGTCGACGTCAAGATCGAAGCCAAGGACCTGCGTATCGATACCTTCTGCTCCTCCGGCCCCGGCGGCCAGTCGGTCAACACCACCTACTCCGCAGTGCGTATCACGCACATTCCCACCAACACGGTCGTAAGCTGCCAGGACGAGAAATCGCAGATCAAGAACCGCGAGAAGGGCATGCGCGTCCTTCGCGCCCGGCTCTATGAAGTCGAGGCCGAGCGCATCCACCAGGAGCAAGCCAAGGACCGCAAGCAGCAGGTCGGCTCCGGCGACCGCAGCGAGAAGATCCGCACCTACAACTTCCCCCAGAACCGGCTCACCGACCACCGCATCGGGCTGACCAACCACCAGCTCAACATGGTGATGGAAGGCCTGCTGCAACCCACCGTCGACGCCCTGATCGCGCATTACACCGCGGAGAAGCTCAAAGCTGAAGCTACCGCCGCGTAAGCGACGATATCGTGGCCAGCCCCGGACCGCTCATTTGGCAGTCGTCCTCTTCGCAGGCGACAATTCCAGCAGGCACCACAAGGAGAGCCAGAGCATGATCACGCAGCATCTTGCAGGACCGATACAACGCCGCATCCTCCGCACCGTACTTCGATCCGTCCTCCTGCTGGCCTTCGTTCCTGCTCTCGCTGCCCTCCCGCTCCAGGCGCAAAGCCAGGCCACGCCGCCGCTCGACGGCATCGCCCACATCGCCATCCGCGTCCACAACCTCGACGCTGCGCGCGACTTCTACAAGAAGCTCGGCTTCGACGAGGCCTTCGCCCTCAGCAAAGACGGCGCCGTCTACCAATCCTTCCTCAAGATCGACGACCGCCAGTTCATTGAGCTGTACCCGGTGACGGCCAAAGACCCCGACGTTGGCTTCCTCCATCTCTGCTTCGAGAGCGACAACCTGCAGGCTGTCTATGACGATTACATCGCCCGCGGCGTCACTCCGAATTTCAGAATTCGCAAGGCCGGCGCGGGCAATCTGCTCTTCACCCTCAAAGGCCCCATGCAGGCCACCGGCCCGCAGAACATCGAGTACACGCAATACATGCCCGGCTCGCGCCACTACGCCGACCGCGGCCAGCATCTCGGCGCAGATCGCGTCGGCACCAAACTCATCGCTGTCACCCTGGCCACAGAGGACCCCGCCGCCGCCCGCGCCTTCTACCTCGACAAGCTGCACTTCACGCCTGACACGCGATACAAGGAGTGGCACGACTTCCTCGATCTGCCCGGCGGCTCCGGCGAGATGGTCGAGATCGTTCCCGTCACCAAACTCGGCGCTAAATCGAGCATTCTGCTGACCTCGCCCGATATCCGCAAATCCGCCGAGCTGCTCCATTCCAAAGGCATCGCCTTTACCGATAGAGATTCCCTGACGGTGACCGATCCGGACGGCAACCTCATCCACATCATTCCCCAACCCAGAACTTCTTCCCCAAAGACGCGCTGATTCCGGCCGAGCAACCCTCGGCCGCGGCCTGCCCTCCTAATCAGCAAGCACAAGGAGGTGTCCCATGCAGGCAGTCCACGCGGGCCAGTGCGGCCTCTGTACCCACTTCGGCGAGACCCACGCTCCCAATCAGGTTCTGGTAACGATCATGTCCAGCATGAAGGCCGACGAGTCCATGCTCGATACCTGCGGCCATCCCAGGCACGCCGCGCTTCACCTCAAGGTCTCGCCCATCAGCGGATGCGACGGGTTCCACGAAGCCGCCCAGGCTTGAACGCCGAGCCGGTTCAGAGTTCAATCGGCGTTCGTATGTCCTTTCACGGCCTGACGCGAGACAATAGCGGTAAGCAACCAGCGCAATGACCTTTCGTCAGGCCCTCACTCTCGCCACCGATCAGCTCGCCGCCAGTCCCGCCCTCCGCGACCTTGCCCATCGCGACGCGGAGCTTCTGCTGCTTCATGTCCTCGAGATCGACCGGGCAACCCTCCTCGCCTACCCAACGCGCCCTATCACGCCCAGCCAGTTCGATACGTATCAGGCCGCCATCGCCCGCCGCCTGAACCACGAGCCCATCCAGTACATCACCGGGCAGCAGGAGTTCTTCGGCCTCCAGCTCAAAGTCACCCCGGCCACTCTCATCCCTCGCCCCGAGACCGAGCATCTGGTCGAAGCCGTTCTCGACCGCCTCCCCAAATCCGGCGACACACCTCTCCGAATCCTCGACATCGGCACCGGCACCGGAGCCATCGCGCTGGCCCTCGCCGCCCATCTGCCCCAGGCCCGGATCACCGCCGTCGACCTCTCCGCCCAGGCCCTCGATGTGGCCCGTCAGAACGCCGCGGCTCACAATCTGGCAGGCCGCATCGACTTCATCCTGTCAGACCTCCTTACCGGCCTGCCGCAAAAAGACCAGACCGCTGCCTTCGACGCCATCGTCAGCAACCCCCCTTATATCCCCGAGGGCGACCGCGCCGAACTCCATCCCCAGGTACGCGATTACGAGCCGGCGCAGGCCCTCTTTGCCGGCGCGCACGGCCTCGATATCTACCGCCGCCTGATCCCCCAGGCGCACGCGGCGCTCCAACCCGGCGGCTTGCTGGCCCTCGAGATCGGTCATGGACAGAAGAACGAACTTGCACATTTGCTGTGCAATTGGCGAAATGTTCGTTTCATCGACGATTTTCAGCAGATCCCCCGGGTCGCCGTCGCCTGGAAGTAGCTCCCCTCGGGACAGAGGTACAGCCTTTGAGGGGTACAGCCGATTCCTGTGGTGGAATTATTTCGGTTGACAGCCGGTTAATAAGCCGCCTATATTCCTCAAACACCCCCCAGACGAGTCCTGTCATGGAAGCCAATTGGCATGGGGGAGATGCAATCCCAATTTTGGAGGTCCTACCAAATGCAATCTCTACAGCTATCCGGTCGCTCGATGAAGCGTTTTCTCTCGCTTCTCCTGTTCACCGCCCTCCTGATCGGCACACCCTCTCTCGTCCTCGTTCATGCACAGACGGCAGGCACCGCCAGCGTCCAGGGCACGGTCACCGACCCCACCGGAGCATCGATCCCCAACGCGAAGGTCACCTTCACCAATACCGCCACCCACACCTCGCGCGCCACCGCTACCGACGGCTCCGGCATCTTCAGCCTCCCCAATCTTCCCGTCGGCGCCTATAGCCTGGTCGTCGCGGCCCCGGGCTTTCAGGGCTACACCCGCACCGGCGTCCTCGAGGTCGGCAACAACATCCAGATCAACCCGGCGCTCACCGTCGGCAGCTCCACCGAGCATGTCGAGGTGCAGGCCACCGGCGCCGCGCTCGATACCGAGACCAGCAGCTTCAAACAGGTCATCGACCAGAAGCGCATCACCGAGCTTCCTCTCAACGGCCGTCAGGCCACGGACTTAATCCTCATCTCGGGCGGCGCCGTCACCGCACCCACCGGCGACATGGTCGGCAGCAAAAACTACCAGAGCTCTACCGTCATCGCGGTGGCCGGCGGACAAGGCAACTACAACAACTACGTCCTCGACGGCGGGTACCACGTCGACAACTTCACCAACGTCAATCTGCCGTATCCCTTTCCCGACGCGCTGCACGAGTTCTCGGTCGAAAACAACAGCCTTCCTGCGCGCAACGGCGTCCATCCCGGGGCTCTCGTCAACGTCGTCACCAACTCCGGCACCAACCAGTGGCACGGCACCGTCTTCGAGTTCCTGCGCAACAACATCATCAACTCCACTAATTTCTTCTCGACCAAAAAGGATACCCTCAAGCGCAACCAGTTCGGCGGCACGCTCGGCGGCAAGATCCTTACCGACAAGCTCTTCTTCTTCGGCGGCTATCAGGGCACGCGCAACAAACAGGTCGGCAACTCCACCTCCTACTGCATTCCCACCCCCGCCGAGTTGACTGGCGACTTCAGCCAGCAGCCTTTGAAGTCGGCCAGCAAGTGCGGCATCGCCTCGACCAAGATCGTTGATCCCGTCACCGGGGCCGACATCTCTGCGACCCGCAAGGTTCCCCAGAGCAGCCTCAACCAGAACACCATCAACCTGATGAAGTACCTGCCCACCGGGCAAGCGGACCAGAATGGCCTGGTCAACGTCGCCCTCCCCGCCAACAGCACGGAGGACCAGTACATCGGCCGCATCGATTACACCTGGAGCGCGCGCCACTCGCTCTTTGGCCGCTACTTCATCACCAACTACAACCAGCCCAGCTACTACTCGCCGACGAACATCCTGCTCACCAGCACGGCCGGCAACTCGGAGCGCGTCCAGACCTTTACCCTCGGCGACACCTTCATCGTCACGCCGCACCTGGTCAACACCTTCCACGGGACCTACAGCCGCCGCCGCGACACCCGCGGTCCCACCGCCGGAGGCATCAACGCCACCACGCTCGGAGCCGACCTGTTCGTCTATACCCCGGTCGATCTCCGCCTCAACGTCACCAATAACTTCTCCACCGGCTGCGGAACCTGCGCGCCCGGCTTCTTCAACGTCAACACCGAAGACTTCACCGACGACGTCGACTACCTCCACGGCAAACACCAGTTCGCCTTCGGCGGCGAGATTATCCGCACCGGCGACAACACCAACACCGGCTATCTCTACAACGGCAACTACACCTTCAGTGGTCAGCTCAGCGGCGCGAAGAACAAGAACGTCGGCGAACCGCTCATCGACTTCCTCACCGGCCAGATGAGCAGCTTCAGCCAGAGCCGCGCCCAGCAGACCACTTATCGCCAGACCCTGTTCAGCATCTACGCGCAGGACACCTACCACTTCAACCAGCGCCTCACCGTCAACATCGGCCTGCGCTGGGAGCCCAATCTCTACCAGACCGACAAGTTCGGCCGCGGCAGCACCTTCGTCCGTTCTGCCTTTGACGCTGGCCAGCACAGCACCAAGTTCCCCAACGCGCCTGCGGGGTCGTTCTACTACGGCGACGCCGGTGTGCCCAAGTCGTTCACCGACAACCGGCTCGCCAATCTCTCGCCCCGCGTCGCGCTCACCTACGATCCTTATGGAACGGGCAAGACCGTCTTCCGCTTCGGCGGCGCGATCATGTACGACTCGCCGGCCCTGTTCACCTCGCAGCGCCTCACCTCGAACCCACCCTTCGTCAACGAGATCGACCTGACGGGCCAGTTCAACTTCAGCCAGCCGTGGGCCGGATATCCCGGCGGCGACCCGTTCCCCGGCGTCTATCCGCCCGACGCCACCGCGCCCTTCCCCACCAACACGCTCTATATTCTTATCCCGCGCCACGTCCAGACGCCGACCGTCAACCAGTGGACCGCCAGCGTCCAGCAGGACCTCGGCCACGGCTGGAGCTTCTCCATCAACTACCTCGGGGACCACAACTCTCACCTCTGGCTGGGACGAGGCATCAACCATGCCACCTACATCCCCGGCACGTGGACCGGCCCCGGCTCCTGCGGTCCTTTGACCATCTCACCCGGCATGGGCAAGCCCTGCTCTTCGACCAGCAACTCCAACCTTCGCACCGTCCTCTCGCTGGCCAACCCGACCGAAGGCCAGGCCTACAGCCCGACCATGACCATGATCGGCGACAGCAACGACTCCACCTACAGCGGCGTCATCGCTGCCATCCAGCACCGCATGTCCAACAACTTCAGCTTCCTCGCCAACTACACCTGGTCGCACTGCATCAGCGTCGGCGACGCGCCCGGCGACATTGCGCTGCCCGTCTTCGAGGACTCCACCAACCCGCGCCGCGACCGCGCCAACTGCGGCTTCGACGTACGCCACATCTTCAACACCTCCATCGTTGCGTCCAGCCACTTCTCCAGCCTGCATGGAATTACGGCGGCCCTGGTCAATAACTGGCAGATCGCTCCCATCGTGCGCATCCTCAGCGGAACGCCTCTCAACGTCACCACCGGCAGCGACAACTCGCTCACCGGACAAAATAACGACCGGCCCAACCTGGTCGATGCCAGCGCGGTCTACACCCGCAAGCAGATCTACCAAAAGGCGCCGGGCAATCTCTCCTACCTCAACAGCGCCGCCTTTACGACCAATGCGATCGGCACGCTCGGCAACCTTGGCCGCAACGCCTTCCGCCAGCCCAACTACTACAACGTGGACGCCTCGCTCAGCCGCATCTTCCCCATCCACGAGCGTCTCGCCTTCCAACTCCGCCTTGAGGCCTTCAACGCCTTCAATCATCCCAACTTCAACAAATTCACCACCACGCTCAGCTCGGGCAGTACCTTCGGCAACGCAACCGGAGCCACCGACCCGCGCATCTTCCAACTGGCCGGAAAGTTCACCTTCTAGCCCACGCAACATCAACGCAATGCAGAAAGGGCGGCCAGCGATGGTCGCCCTTTCTGCGTTCAGAGTGTAATCAAACCGATGCCGGAACTCTTGCGGCGGTCATTGTCGCAGTTCCACAACCGTCGCTCCCTGCCCGCCTTCGTTCTGCGGAGGTTCCGTAACCGTGGTGACATGCGGATGGCCGCGCAGATACTCGCGCAACGTGCGCCGCAGCACGCCCATGCCGGTCCCGTGGACGATGCGGATGCGCGGCAGCCCGGCCAGAAAGGCACGGTCGAGGAAGCGCTCCACCTCGTCGTGCGCCTCATCCGCGGTGCGGCCAATCACATTGATCTCGGACGACATATAGTCCGGGTCGCTGTTAGTGGAGACGGTGACGTTGCCGCGTCGGCGTGCGGCTTCGAGCGGCGTAACGACCTTCACCGATTCCACACCGGCAATATCGCCGATCCCGGCACGCATCTTCATCGGGCCGATGGAGACCTCGAACGTCTTCGCATCGATCACGCGATCGACCCGCGCCTGCCTGCCCAGCGACTTCAGCTTGATGAGGTCTCCCACCTTGATGCCCTTCGGCACATGCGGCTGCGCCGCAGGATCGTTCTTATCCGCGCCGGTATTATGTGCGACGACGGTCGAGTTGAACTGCTCTGAAAACTCGCGCCGCAGCCGGGCGATGCGCGCCGCCGAGTCCCGTGCGATCTTCTGCGCGACCGTCTTGTCGTCGATGGCCTTGACCGTCTCGCGCAGCTGATAGGCGAAGTCTTCGATCAGCGAGTTGAGCTTTACTTCAAGCTCCTTCGTACGCGCCTTCTGCTCGACGCGGCCTTCCACCTCGACGCGCGCCTTCTCTCGCGATAGCTCCCGCTCCCTCTGGCGAAGCGTCTCGCGCTCGGCGATGGCCGCGGTGAGCTGGTCGTGAAGCTGATCGAGAAACGCCCCGATGTCCGCGGTCTGCGTGGTCATCTGCGCTCGCGCCGCGGAGATGATGTCGGAGGAAAGCCCCAGCCGCGCAGCGATGTTCAATCCAGCCGACGCCCCCGGAACCCCCAGCCGCAGCTCATAGGTCGGCGTCAGCGTCTCCTGGTCGAAGCCCACGGCGGCATTCAGCACGCCCGCGTGGTTGGCCGCGTAGACCTTCAGCGACGTAAGGTGCGTCGTGATGCAGCACCAAACATCGGCCGCGAGAAAATGCGAGGCAACCGCGACGGCCAGCGCCGCGCCCTCCTCCGGATCGGTGGCCGAGCCAAGCTCATCGAGCAACACGAGAGAAGACGCGGTCGCCTCCCGCGAGATGCGATCAAGATTCACAACATGCGCGGAGAAGCTCGAAAGGTTCCGCTCGATCGACTGCGCATCGCCAATGTCCGCGTAGACACTGGTGAAGAGCGGCAGCTTCGCCTCCTCCGCCGGGACCGGAATCCCCGCCTGCGCCATCAGCGACAGCAGCCCCAGCGTCTTCAGCGACACCGTCTTGCCCCCCGTATTCGGCCCGCTGATGATGAGCTGCTTCGTGCCTTGCGGAAGCACAATCGTCAGCGGTACAGGACTGTGCGCCTCAGCTTCCACACCCAGCGCCTCGGCCCTCATGCGAAGTTCGAGCAAGGGATGACGCGCAGCGATAAGCGACAACTCCTCTGTAAACACAGGCCGAACGCAGTTGAGGTCATTGGCAAATCGCCCTCGCGCCACATGCGCCTCAACCTCGGCAAGAATGCACGTCCCCGTATGAATCGCAGATGCATTCTCGCCCAGCGCCCGCGTCATGGCGACGAGAATGCGATGAATCTCGGCCTGTTCCTCATCGAGCAGCCGCACTAATTCATTGTTCTGCTCAATGGTTTCGAGCGGTTCTACGAACACCGTCTGCCCCGAAGAGGACGACCCATGCACCACACCCGGCACCCTGCGTTTGAACTCGGCCTTCACCGGAATCACGAAACGGTCGCCGCGAATGGTGATGAGATCGTCCTGCGTACTTCCGCCGTCGGTCAGCGACCGCAGCGATCTACGCAGGCTCTCTTCAATCGCGCGATGCTGCCGCTCCATCGCCCGGCGGATGCGCCGCAGCTCCGGCGACGCATCATCGCTCAGCGAGCCGTCAGCCTCGATCTTGCCCCTCAGCAGCCGCAGCAGCGGCGCGAAATCATGGTCGAGCAACGGCGCGGAGAGCCCGGCGATCCCCGCCCAGTTGTAGCGCGCGCCATTGGCCGGCGGGTCGATCACGTTGCGCCACGCGGCAACGCGCTCGACGACGGTAAGCAAGCTCGCGATCTCCATCGCCTCGAGCGCGGCGCCATCGATGCGCGCCTGGTCGAGCAGCGTGGTCGCATCGAACAGACCGTGGAAGTCGAAGCTGCCGCCGCCTGAGAGCATCCTCCGCATCTCTTCGGTCCGCTGCTGCTGCCGGTCGATCCAGCCGAGGTCGGCCGAAGGCTCGAGCGCCAGCACCCACGCCCGGCCCAGCGCCGAAAAGGTGCGGCCCGCAACTGCCTCGCGCAGACGCGGCCACTCCAGCGCCGCCGCGCTCGATTCAGGCAGCGGCGAGAGAACATTCGGCAAGAGGGACATGGTCGATAGCGGTGGCGCGGTCACATTCACCATCGTATCTACTTTCAAAAAGGCGTATCGTAATCGCGCATGGAACCAGCGGTGCCAGCCCTGCGTAGCTCATCTTGGAACGAGCATGACGCCAGCCTCAGGAGGTCTCCCAATGGTCTGTCAGGCATGTGGTAATCCAGTCACGGCGGAGGTCCATTTCTGCCCCCGATGCGGCGCCCAAGTAGTCGCCGCTCCTGTCTCGCCGCCCAACCCGGCGGCTTATCCCCCCGCTTATGCGATGCGTCCGCCACGAGTGCAGCGGCACCTCCAGACGCTCGGCATCCTCTGGTGCATCTTTGGAGCGTACCGGATCGTCTCCGGTCTGATTGGTCTCTTCGTGATGCGAGTCATGACCTTCCGCAACTTCGGCGACCCCAGTTGGGACTGGGGATGGGGCGGACACTTCCACGGTGCGCCGTGGATGGCCTTTTTATTTCCCATCATCGCCGTGGTCTCTGTCGTGACCGCGTTCCTGGCCTTTCTGGTCGGCTTCGGCCTGCTCCGGCGCCAGTCCTGGGGACGTGTGCTCGGCATCGTCGTCGCCATCCTCGCCCTGCTGAAGTTCCCCATAGGCACAGCACTGGGCATCTATACGCTCTGGGTGCTGGTCCCCGCCGAGTCGGGCATGGAGTACGACGCCATCGCCGACCACAGTTGAAAAACTTAACGCCGATTCGCACCAATAGCACCGATCTTTAAAGCAAAAAGCCACAACGAAGCGACCACGGATTGGCACGGATGAGCGCGGATTTTAAACATCTCATCTCTCTTTTGTTTTTCATCGGTGTGATCGGTGTGATCGGTGTTAAGCCTTCTCTTCCGCGTCGAACGTGCCACGGACGTAAACTAAACCCATGAACTTTCCAGCCACGCGCCTGCGCCGTCTGCGCCGCACCGACGCCATCCGCTCGCTCGTCCGCGAGACCCATCTGCACCCCGGAGCCTTCATCTACCCGCTCTTCCTCTGCCCCGGCGAAGGCGTCCGCAAAGAGATCAGCTCCATGCCCGGCTGCTTCAACCTCTCCATCGACGAGGCCATCAAAGAGGCGGAAGCCTGCGCCGCGCTCGGCATCGGCGGGTTGCTCCTCTTCGGCCTACCCGCAGAAAAAGATGAGCAGGCCACGGGAGCCTGGGCCGCCGACGGCATCGTGCAGACCACGCTCCGTACCTTCAAGTCCAACCGCAAGCTCGACTCTCTCGTCCAGATCGCCGACGTCTGCCTCTGCGAATACACCTCGCACGGCCACTGCGGCATCGTGGCCCGCGACGGCGAGCATTATGAAATAGAGAACGACTCCAGCGTAGCCCTCATCGCCAAAACCGCCGCCTCGCTCGCCGCCGCCGGTGCCGACATCGTCGCCCCCAGCGACATGATGGACGGCCGCGTCGCCGCCATCCGCGCCGCGCTCGACGCCGACGGCCACCAGCAGACGCCCATCCTCAGCTACGCCTCAAAATTTTCGTCCGCCTTCTACGGCCCCTTCCGCGAGGCAGCGGACTCCGCCCCGCAGTTCGGCGACCGCCGCAGCTACCAGATGGACGGAGCCAACCTGCGCGAGGCCATGCGCGAGATCGAGCAGGACATCGCCGAAGGCGCCGACATGCTGCTGATGAAGCCCGCCATGCCCTACCTCGACGTCATCCGCGAAGCGAGGCAGCGCTTCGACCTGCCCATGGGCGCGTATCAGGTCTCGGGCGAATACTCCATGTTGCACGCGGCATTCCAGCGCGGCTGGCTCGAACCCGAACGCGCCATGATGGAGTCGCTCCTCTCCATCCGCCGCGCCGGAGCCGACTTCATCGTCACCTACTTCGCCAAGGATGCGGCCAAAGTTCTAGGCTGACCTGCCAGAGCCCAACAAAAAAACATACAAACCTAGTTAAAATTGTCATCCTGAGCGAAGCTGCTCGCGCACTTTGCGAGCAGCGGAGTCGAAGGACCTGTGTTTGCTTTTGAAAGCCCTACAACTCCCCAAACATCTTCATCGGCTTACCCCACTCTTCACTCAAATCCACCCACGTTGGATTCTCCCGCTCAATGAGCCAAATCTTCTTCGCCCGAGACCACCCCTTCAATTGCTTCTCCCGCGCAATTGCGTCCTGCACAAAAGGATGCCGTTCAAACCACACCAGGCGGTTGCAGTTGTACTTTTTCGAGTACCCCTCAAAACGTCCTTCCTTGTGCTGCCGAACGCGAATTTCAATCTCGCTCGTCATGCCGACATAGAAGTTGTGGCTTCGACTGGCCACGATATAGGTGTAGTACATGTGCTCAAGCATCGAGCCAGCATAACAGCGCCACGCAATTAGGATGACAGTTTCGATGCTGCTGGGTGATAGCCATATTGGAACTGCTTTACCTCACGCGGCCTACCCAAAACGCGGCCTACCCAAAACGCAGCCTACCCAAAATACTGCCTACCCAAAATACTGCCTACCAAAAACACTGTCATCCTGAGCGAAGCCTCTCGCAGCTTCATCGCGAGAGGCGCAGTCGAAGGATCTGCGGTTTGCTCGCAGCGTCAGCATGGTCAGAGGACATAGAGGATTGAAACCGCAGGTCCTTCGACTCGCTGTGCTCGCTGAGGATGACAGCCCTGATGCTGGGCACTCTTCGATTTCGCCTCAACCTTCATTTGCCGAAAACCCCAGCAAAATCGCATGTCAATCCCCCATCATCTCCGCAAAAGTCTATAACCACTCCAAATCCAACTACTTACCCCACAAAAATATTTCCTCAAAAACTGCAAAAGAGTTAGCCTCCATCTTCTAAACTGAGAGCAGTAAAGAAAACCCTTCGGGCCCGGCATTATTTGCCGGGCCCGAACTCTTTTGGCGGCAACCTTTTATCTCTGGATTTCCAGCCATTCTTAGCAGTAAAGTTCTTTCCACCTTCGGAAGCTCCCACGAAAGCGAGGCAAGGTACCTATGAGCAACTTCACCTACAGCGACGCTGGTTTCGCCTTGACCAAACAGTTTGAGGGTCTGCGCCTCACCGCCTATCAGGACCAGGTCGGCGTCTGGACCATCGGCTACGGCCACACCGGGCGCGAGGTCCACGGCGGCATGGTCATCACGGCAGATCAAGCCGACGTCCTGCTGCACAGCGACGTCGCCGCCGCCGTCGCCTGCGTCAACCGTGCCGTCACGTCCGGCATCTCGCAAAACCAGTTCGACGCGCTGGTCGACTTCGTCTTCAACCTCGGCTGCGCCCGCCTGCTCGGCTCCACCCTGCTGCGCCACGTCAACGCAGGCGAGTTCGACCTCGCCGCTCCGCAGTTCCTACTCTGGGACCACGCCGGAGGAGTGGTCGTGCAGGGCCTGCTGAAACGCCGCCAGGCCGAGATGACCCTGTTCCAATCGGGAGCCTAAAAGGCCGAAAGGGCGCGCTTGCGACCGCACTTCACCGAACACATCTAATAGACAGAGACGATGTACCTCTGTGCCCTCCCCAGATTGCGATATTCGCCCGTGCAAGGCCGATTCCCGGCCGATTAACGGGACATCGCAACCCGCGGAGGTAAGATAAAGTGTTTGGCAAAGCACAGGAAATGGAGCATACCCTTGGCAGAGACGATTTATGACTTAGTTGTGATTGGCGGCGGACCGGCAGGCTATACCTGCGCCATCCGCGCCGGGCAGTATGGCCTCAAGACCGCGCTGGTCGAGTCGACCGACAAGCTGGGCGGCACCTGCCTGCACGTCGGCTGCATCCCCACCAAGGCGATTCTGTTCGCCGCCGAGGTCTGGGACCACCTCAAGCACGCCGAGCAGTATGGCATCGACGGCGTCAGCGCCCCCAAGCTCAACTGGAAGAACGTGCTCGCGCGCAAGAACGACATCATCACCAAGCACACCAAGGGCCTCGACTTCCTGATGAAGAAGAACAAGGTCACGGTCGTCAACGGCTACGGTCGTCTGACTGGTCCCGCCAAAGAGGGCGTCTTCTCCGTCGACGTCGACAAGGCGGGCAAAAAGGAGACCGTCAAGGCGAAGAAGGTCGTTCTCGCCACCGGCTCCGACGCGCGCATGCTGCCCGGCTACAAGGCCGACTCGACCATCCTCACCAACATCGAAGTTCTCTCCCTCGACAAGCTGCCCAAGTCGCTGGTCGTCATCGGCTCCGGCGCGGTCGGCGTCGAGTTCGCCTCCATCTTCAAGAGCTTCGGCACGGATGTCACCATCATCGAGGCGCTGCCTCGAGTCGTCCCGGCGGAAGATGAAGACGTGAGCAAGGAGTTGCTCCGCCTCTTCAAAAAGCGCGGCATCGACGTGCACCTCTCGGCCAAGGTCGACAAGATCGAGAAGACCAAGGAAGGCGTCAACGTCCACTTCACCAAGTCCGACGGCAAGGGCGAGATCAAATCGGCGGAGAAGGTTCTCGTCGCCGTAGGCCGCGCACCGCGCACCACCGACGTCGGCCTCGACAAGACGAAGATCACGCCAGACCGCGGCTTCATCATGACCAACGAGTGGATGGAGACAACCGAACCCGGCGTCTACGCCATCGGCGACATCGTCGGCGGCCTGCCCCAGCTCGCGCACGTCGGCGCTATGGCCGGCCTGGTCGTCGCGGCAAAGCTCGCAGGCAAATACGCTCGCGCCGTCAACCGTGGCCGCATCCCCGGCTGCACCTACTGCGACCCGCAGATCGGCAGCGTCGGCCTGACGGAAGCGAAGGCGAAGGAAGCGGGCTACAAGGTCAAGGTGGGCAAGTTCCCCTTCGTCGGCAACTCCAAGGCGACCATCCTCGACTCGCACGACGGCTTCGTCAAGGTCGTCTCCGACGCGAAGTACGGCGAAATCCTCGGCGTCCACATCATCGGCCCCAACGCCACCGAGCTGATCGCCGAGTGCGTCACCGCTCTCGAGCTAGAGGCCACGGTCGAAGAGATGATGTTCACCATCCACGCCCACCCCACGCTGTCGGAGAGCCTGCTCGACGGCTTCTCCAGCGTAGAAGGCATGGCCATCAACGTGTAATAACTGCTTATGGCATAAGAAAGCCCGGTCATCTGATCGGGCTTTCTCTTACCCGCGGCAATCCTCCATGTACATCCACCTCCTCCATCTCGGCCGCATCCCCTACGCGGAGGGCCTCGCCATCCAGCAGCAGGTCATCGCCGCGCGCAAGCAGAACCTCATCGGCGATACGCTGCTCGTGCTCGAACACCCACCCGTGCTCACCCTGGGCCGCAACGCCAGCCGCTCCAACGTCATCGCCAGCGACGAGTTCCTCGCCCAGCGCGGCATCGAGCTGCACGAGATCAACCGTGGCGGCGACGTCACCTATCACGGCCCCGGCCAGCTCGTCGGCTACCCCATCATTGATCTGCGCGGCGAACTCCCCGGCAAAAAAGGCCCACATCTAGGCCCCGTCGACTACGTCCGCCTCCTCGAAGAGGTCCTCATCCGTACCTGCGGCGACTTCGGCGTCATGGCCCAGCGCATCCCCAAACGCACCGGCGTCTGGACGATCGCCAACGGCAGCATTCAGGAGAAAAAAGTCGCCGCCATCGGCGTCCACGTCTCGCAGGGAGTCACCTCGCACGGCTTCGCTCTCAACGTCACCACCGACCTCCGCGACTTCGAGTGGATCGTCCCCTGCGGCATCGCCGACCGCGCCGTCACCAGCCTCGAGCTCGAGACCGACACGCCCCCCACTATGGAGAACGCCATCAACTCCACCGCCCGCAACTTCGGCCGCATCTTTGGGCGGCAGATGCTCTGGAGCGAATCGCTCGACGAGATTCTGCATCGAAACAACCAGACGGACCGCATTGCGGACCCCCTGGCCCAGCCGCCGATTATCGGCTGAATATGCCAGTTTTCAACACGCAGTCTTATAATCCAAAGGTGCGTGGCACTATAACCAGCACCCGGTAACACCATAAGGAATCTTCATGCCGACTGACGTAGTTATGCCCCAGATGGGCGAATCCATCACCGAAGGCACCATCACCAAGTGGCTCAAGAAGCCCGGCGACACCGTCCAGCGCGACGAGCCGCTCTTTGAGATCTCGACCGACAAGGTCGACGCAGAAATCCCCTCGCCCGTGGCCGGAACCCTCTCCGAGATTAAGGTCGCCGAAGGCGCGACCGTCGGCATCAACACCGTCGTCGCCACCATCGCCGAGAGCGGTGCTGCCGCCGCGCCCGCTGCCGTTCCCGCAAAGGCCGAAACCGCCGCTCCAGCCCCTTCCGTCGCCGCCACCACGGCTTCCGCTGCCGAGGCCCCTGCCGCTCCTGGCCCCGGCACCGAAGTCCTGATGCCCCAGATGGGCGAATCCATCACCGAGGGCACCATCACCAAGTGGCTCAAGAAGGTGGGCGATACCGTTCAGCGCGACGAGCCCATCTTTGAAATCTCCACCGACAAGGTTGACGCCGAGATTCCCTCGCCCGTAGCCGGAACGCTCTCCGAGATCAAGGTCGGCGAAGGCAAAACCGTCACCATCAACACCGTCGTCGCCGTCATCGGCGGCGCTGCCGGCAAGACCGCTCCTGCTGCACCCGCCGCCGCAGCCCCTACCGCCGCCGCGACAAAAGCCGCCCCGGCTGCCGCTCCCGCACCTTCGGCAACAGCGGGCGAGCGTGTCCGCTCCTCGCCGCTCGTGCGCAAGATCGCCAAGGACAACAACATCGATCTCGCCCAGGTCCCCGGCACCGGTTCTGAAGGCCGCATCACCAAGACCGACATCCTCGGCAACCTCGAAGGAGGCGCAAAGCCCGCACCGGCAGCCGCAGCTCCCGCAGCATCGGCTCCCGCAGCCGCCAAACCCGCAGCTCCCGCACCGCAGCCCGGCGAACTCGTCCCCATGTCGAAGATGCGCTCCATCATCGCGCAGCGCATGGTCGAATCCAAGCGCATCAGCCCGCACGTCCACACCGTCTTCAAGGTGGACATGACCCGCATCGTCAAGCTGCGCGAAAAGGAGAAGTCGAAGTACGAGCAGCGCAACGGCGTCAAGCTGACCTACATGCCCTTCATCACGCGCGCTGCCATCGTGGCGCTGCGTAAACACCCCGTCGTCAACGCGTTCCTCCAGGGCGACGCCATCCTCTACAACAAGAACATCAACATCGGCATCGCCGTCGCGCTCGACTGGGGTCTGATCGTTCCCGTCCTCAAGCAGACCGAGGAGAAGAACTTCCTCGGCATTGCCCGCGGCATCGTCGATGTGGCCGAGCGTGCCCGCGGCAAGAAGCTCGCTCCCGACGAGATCTCCGGCGGCACCTTCACCCTCACCAACTCCGGCATCTTCGGCGAGCAGTTCGGCACACCGATCATCAACCAGCCGCAGAGCGCCATCCTCGGCATCGGCGGCCTCAACAAGGAAGCCGAAGTGCTCACCGACAAGGACGGCAACGACGTCATCGCCATCCGCTCGATCCAGCGCTTCACCCTGGGCTTCGACCACCGCATCGTCGACGGAGCCGACGCCGGCAAATTCATGTCCGACTTCAAGGCCTACCTCGAAAACTGGAACGAAGACATCGGGTAAAGAAAATTCAGCAGAAAATAAAGGCGGCAGACCGGTTTAGGGTCTGCCGCTTCTTTTTGCATAATGAAATTGAAGTGGAACCAGCAAAGACAAAATACAGGGGTCTCTCCGCTACGGCGGCAAAAATTTACGTCATCTCGACCGGAGCGAAGCGAAGTGGAGAGACCCCTGTATTTCGTTCTTCGTCTCTTTACTTCGCCTTCGCGCCAATCAAGCGAAATGTGCGCGTAGTCGCCGCAATGGCCGCCTGATAATCCGGCCCGGAGAGCTTCGGTGAGTCTCCATACTTCTTCATAATCTCTGCCTGCTCCTTCATATAGCGTGTAGCAGTCTCGTTTGCCTCTGTCTTCGACATCGTTCACTCTCCCTGCTTCTTAGACGGCGGATTCATCAGTTCCGGCTGCGGAAACACCTGCTCCACAATGTACTCCGCAAACCACGCCAGCCAGAAACGCTGCTTCAGCTTCTTGTCCCTCAGATGCCGCTCAAACGTCGGATCAATCCTTACCGCGTTCTGAATCACTGACACCACATCTCCCGGCCGAACCTTCTCTCCCGCCGGAATGCACGTCTGCGCATAGGCCAGCGCCTTCTGCGCCATCTCCGTATACTTCGCCGCGTTCTGACTGTAGAGCTTGTCGAACTGCTTGCCAGTCAATCGATGCAACTTTTCCGTGTCTAAGCTCATTGGTTAGAGATATCGCAACAACAAGACGAAACCGTACAACGCGGTCAGCACCAGCAGCAGATAAAATCCCGCCACTCCTACACTGTAGAGCTCCGACGTGCTGTGCAGCAGCCATGCAAGGCAGACACCAGCTTCGACCAGCGACAGCCCAAACGGTACAAGACCGATCTTGCCCGCGCTCTCATATCGCCCGATGGTCTCGTCATCGGTCGTCTCCGGCGGAAAGCTGCCCGCCTGCGCGAAGACAAATCCCGACACCGCCAGCAACAATCCCGCCAGCCCCACCGATGCGCCCAGCAGCGCAAGCATCACGTCTTTGGCATACTCCGCCATGCGCGTCATTATTACATTGAGATGCAGGCTATCGAGACAAAGCAGAGAAAGCGACTCACTTCAATTACTGACTACAACAGCGCCTTAGCCCGCAACACCAGCTCCACTGCTTCCTCAGCCGTCTCGCCCACAGCGCTAAGATGCCCCATCTTCCGCCCTTTGCGCGGCTTGTGCTTTTCATACAGATGCAGCCTTACCCCCGGCACTGCCAGCGCGGCATCGAAGTGCGGCTCCCGCGCCGTGCCGTCCGCATTCAGCCAGACCTCGCCCAGCAGGTTCGCAATCGCCGCAGGCTGCACGATCTCCACCTCACCCAGCGGAAGATCGCAGACCGCGCGCACCAGTTGCTCGAACTGGCTGGTCACGCACGCCCGCTCGCTGGCGTGATAGCTGTTATGCGGTCGCGGAGCCAGCTCGTTCACCAGCAGCCGCCCGTCCTTGGTGCAGAACATCTCCACCGCCAGCACACCCTCAAGCTGAAACGTATCGGCGATCTCCTCGGCGAGCTTGCGCGCCTCGGCTTCCATCGCGGCAGGCAACGGAGCAGGCATCGCGCTCCACGCCAATATCTGTTCTTCGTGATGGTTCCATGCCGTCGGAAAAACCCTGACCTCGCCATTGGGAGCACGCGCCACCATCACCGAGATCTCGCGCTCCAGCTCAATCGCCTTCTCCGCGACTCCCGGCCCTTCGCCCAGCGCAGCCCACGCGCCGCGCACCTCATCTTCAGCAGAGATGCCCGCAGAAAATCCAACCTTGCCCTGACCGCGTCCATCGTAGCCCCCGGTCGCACTCTTGCAGAAACACTTGCCGCCAAGCTCGCTGATCGCTGTACGCAGTTCATCGAGCGACCGCACCGCGCGATACTCCCCCAGCGGAAACCCATTGCGCCGCAGCCAGTCCTTCTGCTCAATCCTGTCCTGAATGATCGCCAGCATCGCGCCGCTCGGACGCACCGGAGCAAAATGCGCCGCCGCCGCCATGCTCGCCGCCGCAATCTGCTCAATCTCCAGCGTCACCACATCGCATCCCCGCGCCAGGTTCGCGGCCTCGCGCGCATCGTCCCACCCCGCCTCGATGCATCCATCCACCACAAACCGTGCCGGACAGGCCGGGTCCGGGTCGAGCACAACGATGCGATATCCCATCGCCCGCGCCGCCATCGCCGTCATGCGGCCAAGCTGCCCGCCGCCAAAGATGCCAATCGTCGCACCGGGAAGGATCGGTGCTGCCGCGCGCAAATTTTTCTGAGAACCAGCCAAGCTCACGCGCCCGCCTCATCTTCTCCCACGACCTGCGTCAGCACCTCGTCGCGCCTGGCCGCACGCCACTCCACCAGCTTCAACCGCAGCGCCGGATCGGTCGTAGCCAGCATCGCAACCGCCAGCAAACCGGCATTCGCGGCACCTGCCGCACCAATCGCCAGCGTGGCTACGGGAATCCCCTTCGGCATCTGCACGATGCTCAGCAGCGAGTCCATCCCCTGCAATGCTGTCGCAGCGATGGGCACACCCAGCACCGGAACCACGGTCTTTGCCGCCAGCATTCCCGGCAGATGCGCCGCGCCGCCCGCGCCCGCGATGATCGCCCGCAGCCCGCGGCCGACCGCAGCATCGGCATACTCGAACAGCAGCTCCGGCGTGCGATGCGCCGAGACCACGCGCACCTCATGCGCCACGCCAAACTCCCGCAGCACCTCGACGGCACCCTTCATCACCGCATAATCATTGCGGCTCCCCATCACAATCCCTATCAGCGGCTCGGCGTTCATAGACCCCGATTATACGTTTTCAAACCACCTTCGCTTCCTTCTCAGCGGCGAAAGTAATCCACCGCCACCTGGACCATCGTCACCAGACCACCGGCAGCCGTAAACAGTCCCTTCATCCGCTGCACGCTGCGTTCATGCCGCTCCACGCGCTCCTCCAGTTGCGTTAGCCGTCCCGGCTGGCCGATCCCCATCACCTGCTGCATCTGGCTCTTCAAAACGCTCAGGTCGGCCAGCACCTGTCCTTCAAACTCTGTCATCATGCCCCCTTTATGGTCCCACTGGTAAGTTCGTAAACACCGCGCTCGAAAATCGCGAATACACCGGCGGCGTCGAGCCGTCGTACATTCGCACAAAGTACCGCTCTACCTGCGCCTCGCGCGGAATCGAAAAGTTCCGCACCGGACTGCGCAGGACTAAATCCTGATCGACGCTCGCTCCAAAGTCCCAGTCCCGCCGTCGCACCTCGAAGCCGCCGCCCGCAGGCGCATCTGTCCCGGCATCTACCTGCAATGCGGTGCCGGTCGCGCTCACCACCTGCATCTGTTGCAGGTTCGGAAGCACGTTCGCCGCAGCGGTCAGCGCCGTCCCGGGCAGCAGAGCGTCCGCCGCAATCGCCTCCGAGAGCTTCAGCCCCAGCCCCTCCGCCCAGTCGTTCGCAAAGGCGATGCGATAGGTCAGCATCTCCGGCCACGCCGAGCCATCGACGATCTCGACCCTGCGCACGATGACATTCATGGTCTCGCCACCGCCCGCGATGGCGAGCACGTCCCCCGGCCAGACGTCCGCCGGATTCACCGCCTCATACGTCCCCGCAATCGCCGCCGCGCGGCTGGCCGAAAAGCTGAGAACCGCCAGCGCCGCACTCTCGCAATCCATCGAGCTGCGCGCCACCGGCGAAGTCACCTTGCCCAGCCACTCGGCCGTTCCCGGCATACCGCCCGCTGCCTCCGCCGCGACGCTCGCCGCATCTTCGAGCCGTGCCACCGCTCTCTGCTGGCCGCGATACGTCACAGTTACAATTTCACCCGCCACCGGGATCCGTCCCGCCAAAAATGTAACCGTACCTGAAGCAGATACGGTGCAGTCCACGCCTTCGCCGGCAATCCCGATCAGCCGGGTCGCCCTGGTTCCATTCGACAACGTGCTTGTCACCCAAGCCGAGCCGGTCTGCGTCACTCTGCAATAGCCCATCGACCCAAACATCTGCACGCTGTTCACCGCGACGAAGTTGCAGCTCGCCGCCGAAGCCGCCACCGCGCCGTCGTACAACACGGTCGCCGGCGTATTCGAAGACACGCCCAGGTCCTGCACCTCGAAGACAACGCTCATCGGGGCTGCGACCGTGCCCCCGCCAAACTGCCGCACCACGCCGTCCACCATCGCGTAGTACGCCTGCAACACTCGCTGCGCCTCGACGCAGTGCAGCCGGATGCGCAGCGTATAGGTGTGCCCGTTCAGCAGTGTAAACGCGGTACCGACCTCCGCGCCGTTCACCAGCGGCACCGCAACGGTCGCGCCGCCGCTCTGCCGAACGTTATATCCGGCGAGACAGTTCGCGGCCAGCGTCGCGCCGGCGTACAGGCCACACACGATACCGGTACTGCCTGCACTCAGTTGCAGGTTCCCCGCCTCGATCACCAGCGTCCCGCCCATCTCCACCGCGTCGATGGCGGTCAGCGTCGTCTGTCCATCGAAGCCATTGCCGCCCGTCATCGCCAGACCGCCCGCGCCGAATCCCAGGTGCGCCCCCGGATCGACGAGCTTCCACACCCGCGGATTGAACGCGCCTTCGTTGAAGCTGTCCGACAGCAGACGCGACGAGTTGGCCGATCGCTTCGGCCGGAACGGCGTCTCGGACAACCGAAAGACGGTCGTCGTGCCGTCGCCCATGAACGTCTCGGTGATGTACGGCGCAGGCTCCATCGCGCCGCTCACGGTCACATCGTTGGCCAGCTCCTTTACCGCCGATGACTTCAATGCTGCGATCTGCAGCGTGCCATCGCTATCGCTCATGGCGTGAGTCACCGCGCCTGCGGGCTGCATCGTCACCACGCCGTTCAGCACGCGATACGCCGCATAGGTCGCATCCGCAATCCGACCTGCATTCGCCGACCAGGTCTCCGTCTGCACAGGCTCAAAGACGCCCACCTTCGCGCCGTCGAGGACGCCCGCCGTCGTGAACAGACCGCTATCCACGCGCCGGGTCAACGTGGTCAGCACCTGTCCGCCCGGTTGGGCAAAGCCAGCGCCGCCGAGCGGCGTCGCCTGCTTGTCCAGCAGCCACTCATCGCTGATCGCGCTGAAGGCATAGCGATAGACCGGCCCCATCGTCGCCACGCCCGCATAGATGCGCTCCGGCTCGGTAGCCACATAGCCCGTAAATAAAACTGCGCCGCCGTCCGACGTCATCACGACCCGTCCGCGTCGAGCAGGTGCGCGAAGCGCACCGCCGCTGAGATCGAGCATCCCGCCCGCTCGCGACGGTGCATTCAGCGCGCGTTCGATCTTCAACGGGCTGTCTGCCGAGACCGCGCCGCTATAGTCCACCGCGCCCACGCCATCCAGATTGTCGATCGTGATCTTCACTGCGCCTCCCCCTCGGTCACGGTGGCCGTCAGCGGAGCCAGGCCGCGCGCCTGCCGCACCTCGTCGATCGTCAACACGCCCGCCTGCAGCAGCGCCGTCTGGATGTGCATCTCTTCCGTCTCGTTCCGGCTTTCGAGATCGTTGAAGCAGAACTCGAACTCGCGCCATCCCAGCTTCTTCGCAAACAGGTCGCGGGTGATGTGCTCGGCCAGCAGCTTCGCCACCGGCACCACGGCGCTCTGGAACGCCTCGTCCGCCAGCTCGCCCGCGGTCGAGCGGTTGAGGCCCTCTTGCAATCCCAGCAACATCGGCGGTATCTCGAACGCATTCGCAATCAGCCGGATCAGCATCTCCTGCCATGCAATGCGCAGGTCGGCGTCGGTGCCTCCGGCAAAGCGCAGCACCTCGGGCTTCTGCTCGCAGCTCAAAATAGGCACGCGGCCCGTGCCTTCGATCTCGTCCTGCCACCAGCGAATGAGGCGGTCATGCTGCTCGGGCGTGGCTTCGTTCAACCACAGCGCATACTGCACGACAGAGTTCGACGCGAGCCGCCCCGCATAACGGTTCGCGCTGAGAAACTGGTTCACCGTCTCGAACGCAACCTCCAGCCGCCCCAGGCCAAACGGAGTGTGGGTGCGCGGATTCAGCCGCAGATACATCAGCTCGGCATCCAGCAGAGGAACCAACCCTTCACGCCCCAACTGCGCCATGCCCTGTCCGGTGGCCTGCGCATAGCGCGGCTTCCCGGGATCGCCGTCCCACTTGCTATCAATTTGAATCGTTGCACCATCCACCGCCCAGAGATGAAACGGCCGCAGCGCGTCGCCGGTCGCCTCCATCTCCACCGCGCCGAAGCCGCCCACCAGAAGATCTTCAAGCACCTGCTCCCACAGCACGCGAAAGCTGTCCGAGGCATTCGGCTCTTCGAGCGCGAGCCGCAGCGCATTCAGCCGCGCCTCCGCATCCGCAACGTTGGCGGCGTCGTAGCCCCGGCGGACGCGCACCTGCCAATCCATGCTGGCGATCTTGTCCTTCACCACGTTGATCGCGCGCCGCACCACCGGAGTCTCGGCAAACTTGCGCAGATTGGCCGGCGTAGGCTTCGGCAGCGCGCTCTGCCCCACCCGCCCCGCCTGGTTATAGGGCGTAAAGATCGAAGGCAGCATCGAAGTCTTGCGCTCTCCAACCGCCGCATCCGCCGCTGCCTCAACACCTGCCAGCTTCTCCCAGACATCCTTCACCATCGAACGAACTCCCATGCCTCACCTCTCTCTTTCCGTATCCGCTGCAAAAAAGAAAAAGGCACAGCCCATGGGCCATGCCTTCCTGTCTTTCTGATCCCTAAGCCTTGTCCCTAAGCCCTAAGCTCCGCCCGAGCCGTCTCCGCCACCCGCGCCAGATCGCTCACCGTCACCACACGAATCTCCTGCCGCTCCATGGCCTCGATGCCGAACCGGTAGCGCTCCATCGCCTCGTCTTCGATCTCCGACACCGTACGCAGAGGCTCCACTACCGCCGTCAATTCCAGCTTCGCGTTCTCCACCCGCTCGACGCCCTCGCGCATCTGCGGAGCCGAATAAGCCAACCCCTTGGCCGCCTCTACATCGCCCTCCAGCGACACTGCCTGAAACATGCGGATCACACCATTCGGCCGGTAGCCGCAGTCGATCTTCATCGGATCACCCGGCCGCGTGTACAGCGAAGCCGCGATCCGCTTCCGCATCAACCCCCAGACCCCGGCGCGCTCGAACTCGCTGCGCATCGCGCCGGCAATGGCTGCGCGTCCCGTGCGTTGGCGCGAGAGCTTCACCTTCAACGGCTCGACGTACATCCGCATCAACTGCTCCATCTCCGCCGGAATGCTCTCGGCCAGCGAGGCCCGCGCCTCGGAGATCTGCACCGAGTTCGACAGCGTGTCTTCGAGCAACGCCAGCACCGGCTTCGGGTCGGTCGCACTCATCCTTAACCGTTCGGCGATCTCGCCTTCGAGCGCCTCCAGCAGGCCGAGGTCGGCGTCCGCATCCATGCAGCGAACCCGGCTCCAGTCGCGGGTAAAACGCACCACAGCGCTCTCGGCCTTCGCTGCTTCGCGCAGCAAAACACCGATATTGGTGAACTCGCCCTTCACCACATCCGGCACATACCGGATCAGGAAGAACTCGCACGGCACACGCTGCTTCAATGCAACCTCCGAAAGCTACTCCGCTACATTACAAACTTACTCGCTGCGCTCATCTCGGCGAACTGCCGAGGCACCACAATCTTCCCGCCCGTATCCCACATCGGGAACGGCTCCCGCTCCGAATCTCGAAACGATGCAATCAACTCCCGCACCCGCGACCGCCGCCCGAGCATCTGCTCCATCAGCCGCTCGATCACTGCCGTGTCGCCGCCATACCACTCCGGCGGGACCGCCTCCGCAATCTCCCACAGCACGCCCGCCTCCATCGACTCCACACGGCTGAGCCAGGGCTCGAAGCTCTCCCATCCCGTCACCCGCGCATACACCTTGTTGCGCGCGTAGATGCCACGCAGCGGCGAGTCGGGAAACGTCCACTCGCCCGCGTTGAAGCAGAAGCCCTGATCGATAAACGTCGCTCGATACTTTCGCTCGCGCGGCCTGCGTTCGAAGACCGCCTGGCGACCGTTGCAGTTGCCCGCCCACTTATCGATGCACAGCATCCCGGCAAACTCCGCCAGGTTTCTTACCTCGTCCAACTGCTGCTCGGGCAGATAGTCCACCACCTGTCCCGGCATCAGGCCGCCCACGAACTGCGAGCCGAACTGCAACCCGGCGCTGTATCGCTCACGGCCGCCGCGTCCTTCCACCTGCATGTCGAAGGTGTTTGCCACCAGCCACTCCGTCACCTCGACCACGTCGCTCTGCGGCACCGTCAACCCCACCGCCGCCGCCAGCCGGGTAGCGATCAGTTCATTCGCGAGGACGCGCAGGTGCTGCGGATTGTTCTGAAACTTCACCACCCACAGCTTGCCGTCGGCCCCCAGCATCAACTGGCTCTGCGCCCCGCCCCGCATCCTCCGAATCGCCTGCACCGCCAGAACTGCCAAGCCTTTACCCCCGAACAGAATAAACCCCGTGTCCTGCCGGACGGGCCTCCTGCGCGGAGGGCGGTCACTTCGTGACTTGTGTACCTTGCTATGGTGATGCGAGCAGCTGGGGGCCTCCCGCTGGTCGGCAACGATACTTGATCCCGACCAACGGGAGGGCCACCCGAAGGCGAACACACGCCACGAAGTGGCCGCCCCGCGCGCAGCGGGCCCGTCCGGCAGGACATCATCTTTACCTCTTCTTCACGATCATTTCCGCGCGGACGGCCTGGGCGATGGCCATGGCCATCACGCAGTCGTCATGCGCTCCGTTGGCGGCGCCGGTGCCGCCTCCCGGCAGCGAGATGTAGGTGCGGCACTCCGCCAGCAGCCTTCGGCTCGAAAACATCGACGGCGACTCCACCATCAACGCTCCCATACGGCTCACCATCCCCGGCTTGCTGCCTGCCGAGGTCAGCCACCCCGCCTGGCCCTCCTGCTCGTAGACGTTCGCATAGTGCTCCACCGTGCTCAGAAAGGCGAGCACGGCATGGCCATGATTGTTCCGCTCCACCGCGACGACCGCAGCGTTGTACTGCCGCGCCAGCTTGGCCGCTGCCTTTGCCAGGTCCAGCGGAGTCAGCCGCTGCTGTAACTCCGCGCACTGCATCCCTGACTCCAGATCGATCACCTCGACCGCCGCGAAGTCGCCGTCCACGCCGCCTCCCGCTGTATCGACGGCAACCACATAACGCCTGCCCGCAATCGCAGGCAGCCACACCTGCAACGCTCCGCCGTGCAGCGTCTCCATCGGCTCGCCCAGTTCGGCCAGCCGTGCCTCCACCGCCTCCACCTCGAAGCAGCATTCGCCCGTGGCCTTGAAGCAGGTCTCCGGATCTTCGGCGAACTCCTGCACGCGCAGGCGGCGATAGCTTGTTTCGAGGCCGCGGCGAAAGCCGATCTGCTCCGCCGTCAGCCCATGCGTCGTTACCAATGCGATCTCCTCGTCCGTGAAATCTGTAACCGGAGAGGATACATATGCCTCTTCGAGCCACCAGGGAAAGAAGTGGCGCACGACGCCGCTGTCGCCGCTTGTCATCGCCTGTCCCCACTCCTCGTAGAAGCAGCCGTAGGCGCCGTTCGGCGTGGACTCCATCACCAGTTCGCCGCCCGGCGCGAGCGCGGCGCGCATCCCGGCCAGCGTCTCGCCCGCATGGCCGGGCCATCGGCTCAGCTCGCTGCAATGCAGGTTCTGCATGGTCAGCCCGCGTCCGGCTCCTACGTCACCTGCGCTGATTACGCGAAACTCGCTGTCGAGTTCGGTAAATCGCATCTGCCCGGAGTTGGCTCGGTTGCGCTTGAGCGGTCCCTCCCGCAATTTTTCCGGCAGACCCTCCCAGAAGCGTTGCGCCATGCGAAAGATGCTCTCCGCCGCCTCCTTCGTATGCGCCACCTGCACCGTCATCACGCCGCGCGCTGTGATCGTCTTCAAAAAAAACCGCGCCGCGATCCAGGTCGTGATGCCCATCTGCCGCGCCTTTAACACGATGTTCCGCTGCCCGCGCTTGCGTTCAAACTCCTTCTGCACCGCATTCGGCCGCAGCGGCTTCTCCACCCCCTCCCGGTCCCTCACCTTCAAAAGCTCTTCCGCGATTTCAAATATCTTCGCGGGCTGATCCTTCATCTCTCTGCCGTACTCCAGCAGGTCATTTACGCTCCATTGCTCCTTGCCTGTCCCGCTCATCCCACCATCCACCCATCCGTCCCCACGGACAAAAGCAAGCCGCGGCCCCATGCAGCAAGCCGCGTCCCGCCACTTTAGTTGTTGCTGACCTTCAACCAACTGCATCCGGCAGTCGTCCGATTGAGCACCACCGGCCGCAAAACCAGCGTCGCTCCGTTCGCAATCGCCACGGCAGATCCTGATCCATCGATCAACTGGCCCGCCGCCGGTACGACCGTCACCGCATTCGTTCCCGTTGCCTGCACGTTCTTGATTGAGTGCGTTATGCCGGTAAAGTAAGTGCAATCCGGCAGCGTCACCGCGACAGAGTTTGCGGCAGGACTCACTGGAAGGTACAGGTCATAGTCCGACATGGTGTAGGCCGCGACCGTCACCGTCGGGCTTGTGCCCGGACTCTTCAGATGAGAGAGCAGATTGATGGCCCGCGTCTCCGCCGGAGCAACGACATTCTGCTGTCCCGCCTGGGTCAGATGAATGCCGTCCGCCTGATAGTACGTTGCGTTCGCATACGCGCCCACTGCGCCAAGCCGCGCATCCGAGGCGAGGTCGAGCACCAGATCGCACCCCGTATCCTGTGTCGTGATCAGCGTGTCGAGCGCCAGCATATTGCTGTCCTGGCCGGTACGGCTGATCATGTCCGAGACGATCGTCTGAAAGCCGGCGGCCTTCGCCTTCCTGCAATACGACCGTATGCCTTCGAGCGCCGATTGCGGCGTGTGCGCGACGCCCATATCATTGGTTCCCGCCCACAGCCGGATCACGTTGCGGCCCGCGTTGCGGCGATACAGCGGAGCGTCCCGCGCATCGAACATATAGGCGAGGTCCGTGGTCAGCGCGCCGCCCAGGCCGTAGTTCACCACGTCGAACGAGTCCGCCGGCGTAAGGAACGCGCTCGAAGGCGTAACGCCGTGGCCGTTCGTCAACGAATCTCCAATCGACAGATAGAGGTCCTTGACCGTCTGGTCGGGGACCGGAGCGAAGGCCACGCCGCGCGACTGCACGGCCTGCTTCACCGCCGCCGACTCCTGCGCGATCTGCGCCGCCGTCTTCTCGTCGGAGTAGGTCTCGAAGTAATAGAAGCTGCCCGGAAAATAAGTCGATGCTCCGGTCGGCGTTCCGCAGACCTGATAGGGTCCGGTCGCTCTTCCCGCTCCGGGTCCCATCGCCGCCGACGAACTCACAAGGGCGCCGTCGATATAGAACAGCGTCGGGTCGGTCGTCGTGTTGGTGCCCAGCGTCAGCGCGAAGACGTGCGTTCCCAGCAGAGTCCCGTTGCTCGACCCTCCTGCCTGAGCGGCTGCGACTGCGAGCGAAGGCTGGTTGCCATACCACTCGTTGCCGCCGAAGAAGACGCTCCGGTCGGCGACGCCGAACGGGGTCACAAACTGCGGGCCGAGCGGCCCTCCTCCATTCGTCTGCGCGGTCTCGGTCGAAGCCCACACAAACGTCCTTGCGGATTGCGTTCCCACCGAGTTGAAGTACTGATTCGACCCATTGCAGGAGATGCCCTGCGCTGTCCACGCCGGATTCGCCGAGCCGCCGGGCAGCGTTGCATTGTTGCCGTTGCCGCTCGAGTCCTGCGGCGCGCCGCTGCCGTCGGTCAGCGCATAGCGCGCCAGCAGGTTCGCCGAGAGCTGTCCCGCCATGCTGCTGTTGGTGCCGCTCACTGCCGCCCAGCTTCCATCTTCACGAAGATAACGCGTCGTCCCCGCCGTCGCGCCGGGGTCGGGAACAGCGCCCGGGGCATGACTGCTGCCCGAGCCGCCGAAGACCGGCAACTGCGCCGCATTGACCGCTCCATTCAACGTCGTCGCATTGATCGTCGTGGCGTTGATGGTGCCCGCCGTAAACGCCTGCGGAGTAAATCCATAGTTGGTTCCGCGCAGGTTGATCGTCAAGGCACTCGTCATCGGCTGGAAGTTGATCTTGTCCACGCTGGTCTGGCTGTCCAGCTCAAACAGGTCATACGCCGAGTTCCACTTGCCGCAGCCGTGGGAGTTGCAATGCACGGCGAAGACGCTGCGCTCGCCTGCCTGCGCATCCATCGTCGTCTGCCACAGGCCCGCCGACAGATAGGCGGCATACGGAACCGAATGCGTCCCGCCATTGCCCAGGTAGCTCGAAGCCGGAACGCCGTTCTTGATCAGCCACCCGGAGAGCCCCGGCCCCGCCGTCGAATTGAACTGGATTCCCGCTGTCTGCGATATGGTTGGCCGCGGCATGGTCTGCGTGACGTAGGTCGTATCGGCGGCGATCTTCTCCTGGTAATAATGCGGCTCTTCCACCGGATCGTTCGCAGCCCACGGCACCGTGTTGGGCGCGAGCGTCATCTGTCCGTCGATGGCCTTCGCCGTCTGGTCGTAGACACCGAGCACCTCGGCCATGGGGTAGAGCGCATATCCGCCCGTGAGGATGCTCACGCTGCCGCCGCTGCTGGTGCTGTTGGCGCCGGCGTTCGTGTACGTCAGCGTGTTGGCCGCCGTCGTCGTCACCGCAAAGCTGCCGTTGTAGCTCGAATCCGCGACGCCCGCGATGGTCAACGTCAAACCATTCACGTCCACCGGCAGGTTGCCCGCGGTGGTTACGGTCACGACATTGTTGCTGCGCGCGATGGATGCGATCGACGCGTTCAGATTCAGAAACCCGCTGGTTTGATTGTTGACGCCCACGACCGCCGTGAGTCCGGCCGCGTAATAAAGCCCCGTTGCCGAAAAGGAACCGATGACCGGGAAGACCTGGCGAATGCCGTTGACCGTATCCACCGTCTGCTCGAGCCCATAGCCACATAGACCGCCGATCGCAATCGTCGCTCCGGCGCGGTGTACCTTCAGAAGCGTCATCTGCAGATGCGTGCTGTCGACGACGGTGTAGTTCGCCATCTCGTAGTTATGAGGATTGCTGCTGTTCGGCTGGTCGACTACGCAGGCGACGCCGCTCGGGCTGGGAGCAGCCGAGGTGTCCGTCGCATATCCGGCAAACACGCCGCTGGTCGCCAGCGCCACCGTCACCGCTCCCGGAGCGATATCGTTGGCCTGCGACTGGATGGTCTGCGCCGTCTGGAAAAACACGCTCACCGGAAAACTGGTTCCGCTGAAACTTACGGTTGCGCCGGGCGTCGCATTCACCGTCGCTGTTCCGCTGGTCAGCACTCCGGTCGAGATGACATCCGCGGGGTTCTTGTCGATCAGAAATCGCCCCTCGCCCTGCGTCCCCGGCGAAGAGGTCACTGCTACCGTCACTGTCGTCGAGCCCGCCGTGCATCCCGAACTGCATGTGCCTTGAAAGACGCGCGTGTCCTCCTCGACCTGCAGGTCCATAGGATGCGTGCCTTCATCGGCCTCGTCGCGCACGCCCCCCGACGAGATAATGAACTGCGATCCGATCAGGCAGTCTCCGATGCCGAAGCAGTCGATGGTCTTCGGGGCGAGCACATGCTGCCCCATCGTGTTGTAGGTTCCCTGAATATTCAATGCGGCATAGTTGCTCTTGAAGTACGGTGTGTTCTCGATGGTTGCCGGATACAGGTTGGATCCGCCGGTGAGGCCCTCGTGAGTGATCAGCATCCCATAGTAGCTCGGCTCCTCGGCGTTCGATCGCTGATGGATGCTGGCCGCGCTTCGCGTCGACTCGACATCCAGTATCTGCCCCGCATCCAGCCCGCCCCCGGGGATGCCGACGGGATTGAAGTAGGTGTCGCGCCGCGCTCCGTCTCTGCGGTCTTCGATGTGCGTCCCGCCGGTGGCGCTGCTGTTCCAGGTCGAAGGAGTGTAGCCTTCGTTCGAGAGATAGCTCGGCTCCACATTGATGTCGCATCCGCCCGCGCAATCCGGCGCCGCGAGCGCGTTGGCGATTCCATTGTTGCCCGGAGCCGAGACATACCGGCCCGCATACACCACGCCGTTCAACTTGTTCACGCCAAGGTTTGTGCCTGCGGGCTGGGTCACGGTCTGATCGCCTGCCGGCATCTCCGAGACCTTCTGCCCAACTCCGCCCGCAACGGCGGAGATGGCGGCATCGACATAGTGCTTGTCGGCCGCCTGCGTCGCTGTCATAGGATCGCCCGGAAGCTGCAACGCCCCCGTCATCGTGTCGCCGCTCTTGAGAACATAAGGATTGGTGCTGTTGAGCGGATGCCCGGCCACCGCCGTTGCAATTGCCGTATCCACATAGCTTTTGCTCACCGTCTGCATGGCCACCGAGGTCGGCAGCACGGAGCTCTTTATCGCGCTTACATGCACTGGATACTGACTGGCCGGGACCACCCAGAACTCGCGGCTCACCGTGCCGTCATCCAGGTGATAGACCGCCGTATAGTAGCTCCCCATCGGCGTGGCGCCGGCGTTGGGAACGAGCGCTATGCTCATCGCGCCGCCGCTCGATATCGCCGCGGACGCGCTTCCGCTCGGCACCGACTCTCCCAGCGCGGTGGTAAACGCCGGCCAACTGACCAGCACCGTGCCTGTGGCCGCCGTGCCATCGGCGCGGTAAACCATATCTGTAACCGAAGTAGTAGCAATCTGTGCCGTGGCACTTCCCGTCGCCACGGCCAGCAGCACACCAACCAGCACCCATCGTTTGAACTTCCAACTCATCCTGTTCTCCTCGTTCCAATCCGCAATCCCAAAACGCACGTCATCTCGACCGAAGCCCGAAGGACGCAGTGGAGAGATCCCTGTATTTGGAAGTTGCTGTTGTCCGTTTTTGTATCCGCGCCAATCCGCGGTCGTCCGTTCCTTGATCGGTGCAATCGGTGATCGGTGTTAAGTTTTCTGCTGTCTAAACCGCTCGCATAGCCCCCGGCAGATAGCTGCGAAAACAGACCACGGTCTCGCCGTCGTTCGCGTCTTTCACCGGCAGAGCGCGAAACGCACCCGTCAGACGCAGCCGCTCCAGCGGAGCCGCCAGCGTTGTCGCAGACTCCGCAGCCCCCTGCATCGCCTGCAATCGCGGATAGTGGAAGATTACGCGGTCGCTCTGCTCGCCCTCCATCACGAAGAGCGCAGACCACTCCTGAAACCAACTGCCGCCCTCTCGGTCGACAAAGCCAAGCAATCTGCTCACCTGCATCCCCGGCGATGGAGCGCCTGCCAGCAGCGGCCCGCCAAGCTGCAACGCGCCATTGGCAATTGCGATCACGCGCGCAACATTCAGCGAGATGCGCCGCACATAATTAATGTCGCCATTCACTGCCGCAGACGAAGCGACGTAAGCTCCGCTGACACCGCTGCCTACGAATCCCAATTGCCCGGTGTAATCCACATCCACGGCTACGAGGTCGCCAATGTTGAATGAGGCTGCCGCCCCAACGTTTAGTGAAGCCGCCGTCGATCCGGCAGCCAGTGGAACCGCAGCCGTGGCCACGCCGCCGCTTCCGTTCGCCGCCGCGCCGGCCGTCGGCACTAAGAGATTCATCTGCTGCGACCCGGCAGCGAGGGCCATCTGCAACTTGCCCCAGCTCTCAAACTCGAGCGCAACCGTCGCTTCGACCTCTGTCCGGACCTGCGTCTCTGCCACTGCCGGAGCGCCTGTTCGCAGCGCCGCGACCTTGGTTGCGCACTTGCGCGCGAACCCCGAACACCATCCCAGGTCGATCCACGGAGCTGGTGGAGCGTCCAGTGCGAAGCCGCCAAGCTGTGCCGCGTCAAAGACCGCAGGTACTCCCGCCGTGCGATTCACCGGCGCAAAATATGCCCTTACCCTCCGCGTTACCGGAGCTGTTGCTTCAACCAATCCACTCACAGCTCACCTGCTTCCTGGTAGCAAAACACTTCCAACGTCGCCACCCGCTCCAGCCGCTCGCCTGCCACGGCTGCCGGGTTAAACGTCACTTCACCCCAGAAGACATTGGTGTTCAAGGGCAGCGGCGGCGCAGTCGAATAACTTGTCTTTACGGCGCTGCGAGGAGATGCGCTGAGTGCCGAGGCCAGCTCCGCGTCCATTGCGGCCAACAGCCGTCCGCGATCCATGCCGCCGTTGCCGGAGCTTCCATCGGTGGCATAGCGAATCTCACAAACCATCGTCACCAGAGGCAGCGCGCCGTCGGGATCTACCTTCAAGCTCGTCCAGCGCAGGCGAAACGCATCGACAGGCACAGCATCAGAAGGCAGCTCGTTCTCCTCGACCAGCACCGCCGGCCTGGTCACACTTCTTACTACCATCGTGCGCGCCGGATTGACCGTCGCCAACCGGTCGCGCAGCGTCGTATAAAACGTATCTTTCGCGTTCTGCATCTATCTGTAACCTTTCTCGATACAAATCGTGTGAAGCGCCTAAACTGCCTGTGCGACGGGGGCGCGCAGAACGAGCCGGTACAGGTAAGCCGCGCCGCCGGCCTCCGCCGCCGTGGCCGATGCGACCGTCATCAGTACGCCATCGATCAGGACGCCGAACGCCGCGGCAAACATCGACTCCGCCGCCGCAAATCCGAGCGACCCGGTCAACGTCTGGACGGCGCGGCCCGAGACCAGCAACTCCCATTGCGTGGCCTTGCCCTCCACAACCTTCGCCCGCGCGGAACGGAAGACGACGGGAGCAAGCTCCACGTCCTGAAACTGCGGCTGCGCCAGCCCTAACTGTTCGGTCACATCGCCCGCGCTCGCCATCGCCGGCATTCGCAGAAGGACAGAGCGGCCGCCGATGCCGCGAAGCAGCGTCTCCGCCAATCGCAGCGCCGCATCGGAGTTGTTCAGCAGATCGGCCATCGCGTCACCCGAGCCTTTCGGCCCGGTAAGGCCGCAGCAGAGCCTGCACCTGGGCATCGATCAGTGAATTGCTGAAGTACTGCATCTGCATCGTGTCGATGCGGCTTGACTTCACATTCATCGCCGGGGTCGCCTGTGCATTCTTGACGATCTGCACGCAGGCGACCTTCACCGCATCGGGAATCGTTACGAGGCCGGAGGTATAGGTGACTTCGACTTCGTTGTAGTTCAGGCCAAGAAAGTTAATCGGAAACGTCAACTCGGCGGTTGCTTCGTTCACATCGACGCTGGCCACATCGAGTACATTCCAACTGCCCGGCACGCTGAAGGCCCACGCGATTTGTTCGCGATAGGGGTCCCTCAGCTCGCCGCGCCGGGGCCGTCCATAGCGCACGCGGACACTGACCAGCGCGGAGGGAGCGCCTGCCGCGGCAGCCAACGGTCGATAGCTCAGGCGCGCCGTCTGTGCTTCAGCCGTCAACCGTACCCGCTCCATGTACTGCGTGACCATCAGGCCTGGACGGCGGCAGTAGACTTCCATCAGGGCCGACGCCATCGTCACCCAATCGTCCGTAGTCTCCGCCGTCAAGCCGTATTGCACATACTCCGCCGGCAATAAATAACCCACATCCCCTCCTTTAGAAAAAGCAACAGGGACCAGCACAAATTGCCGGTCCCTGCACTTTGGTTGCTAGTCCCTAGCCTCCAGTCCCTAGTCCCTCGCCCCTGGATTAGCGGTCGACCAGGACCTGATAGTGGGCGTAGTTTGCGCCCTTCACGACGAGGCCGCCGAACTTGACCACGACGTACTGCGAAGCCAGTGAGCCGGGAACGCCGAGCTGGAAGATGCGGGGATTCGGATCGCTGAGCCAGTGATACTCGATGAGGTCCTCGGTGACGATGTAGGCGGGCAGCACGGCTGATCCCGTTCCCGGCGTGCCGGTATAGCTGAGCGTCCACTCGGGGATGAGCGGAATCTCGCCGGCCTGGGTCGAAAGCGTCTTGACCGAGAGTCCGGCGGCGATCTCCTTGGTGTTGAGCACGACGTTGAACTCGGACTTCATCTCGCGGTCGATGAGATCGAGCAGCACGGGATTGGCATAGATGGCCGTGGGCCGGACACCATAGGAGGTGTTCGAGACCATCTGCGCGATGGTGGACTTGAAGCCATCGACGATGCTCTCGGTGGAACCGATGCTGACGGTGTTGCCGCCGGCGGCGATCTGCGCGCCCGCGCCGAAGTATTGCGCGGTCGTGGGCGCGCTGAGGCTGGTGTCGTTGCCGTTCCAGAGGGCAACGTCGTGGGTGCGGAGAACGCCGTCGACGGTGTCGGCGAGGTCCTTGGCCTGGAGATAGGCGAACTGGCTCTGCTGCTGGCCAAGCTCGATATCGAAGAGGTTGTAGTTGATCTGCGCGACCAGCGCCTTGAGAGGAACGCTGCGCTCAAGGCGCGTAGGATTGACCAGCGGAGCGACGATGTTGCGCGGATCGACGAATCCCGAAGCAGCCGTGGGCGAGGGAATCGACGTCTCTTCAAAGAAGCGCGAGGGATGGCCGGTGGCCGGGACCTGCTTGATGCGCCGCCCGAAGACGCCGCGGCGCTGCACCAGGTCGGTGATCTCCGACTGATACATGGGAACTTCAATCGCGCCGGGTCCAAGGTAGTCGGCCGCTGCATGGATCTCAGTAAACTTTGCGTTCATTCTCAAATCTCCTTTTTCAAATAAGAACGGCGCAGCCGAGGCCGCGCCGTTATCTTTCTGTTGTCATTCAGTGCTGTAGGCGATCGAATCTGGTCTTCAGAGGCTGCTGATATAGCGGCTTCCAGAAGAGAAGACGTACCTCGGCGGCTAAAACCGCGTTGCAAATTGGAGCGCTTGCGGCACGGCTGAAGCCGTTCCCTTAAGCAAAGCTCGAGTTTTTCAGCAGCCTCTTCAGCCTTCGTCTAGCCGAGCAGGCCAGCGCGCATCAACTGTGCCTTCACGGCGATGCGCTGCTCCAGGCTCAGGCTGACGAGTGCCGCGTCCAAGGCGCCGGCTTCCATCGAATCGACGGTCACGCCTTGCTTCGCCAGCAGGTTTGCCATGGCGAGGGGCAGGGTCTTCCGTCCATTTGTAACTGTTTGCGATACAGAAGCGGCGGCGGCGCGCAGCTCGGCGATCTCGGCCTCGGCGGCGGCGAGCTTCTCCTCCAGCTCGGTCTCGCGGCGGGCTTCGACGGTGGCCACAATGTGTCCGATGCGCCCAATCGATTCCTCGGAGTCGCTCTGGCGCTGTGCCAGCCGCTCTACCGCCTGCTCGAGCAATCCAGCCGCGGCGGCAAGCCGCTCCACGGTTACTCCCAACTCGTCTTTCAATTCCATCTCCATAGGTTCCTCATCTTTCGTTGTGTTCGTTGTTTCGTCGCCGCGATCCAACCGCAGGTCCTTCGACTCCGCTGCGCTCCGCTCAGGATGACAATTTATTCAAAGGACTACTCGACTGGCCTGCGCTGCGGCAGTATCAGGCCGCGGTCTTTGCCGCAGGCATGGCCTGCACGTTCAGCACGCCGACTACCGCCGAGACCAGGCTCTCCACGTAGCCGCTGGTGGCGAGGATTCCCGCCTGCTGCAACAGCGATACGACCGCCGAACCCGCCAGCGTCATGACCTCGGCCAGCTTCTGCGCGCCGGTTCCGTGCTGGGCTCCACTGGCAGCGTACTTCTGTTCGACCAGAAGCACAGCGCCCTGGATCAACGTGGTTGCATCGGCCACGGCAATGACAGCGGGAGCGGCCTGCGGGAACAGAAGCGCCACCAGTTTTTCTACGGGGACCGCATACTCGACGGCCCAGACCAGGCCCTTTTCAAAGTCCTTTCCAACCTCTTCCAGTACAGCCAGAAAACTCATCGCATCTCCTTTATCTTTCAAAACTGCAAGGCAATCGAGGTGCCTCGCGTCCGGTTGTGGGACGTGAGGCACCCAGCCACAAATCCAGAGGTAAAACGTTAAGTAAGGCCTGCTTGAATCCGTGAGCATTCCCTCAGGGGCTAAAGCCCCGTCGCAGACGATGCCGACGCGGCACGGCTGAAGCCATGCCCTTTAGCACAACAGGCTGTGCTCCACGTTTGAGGCCGCGCCTCTTCAAAGATCAAGCTGCTCAGAGATCCCTCTGGATCCAGCCCCCCTGACTAACGAGCCAATGCGGCTCGCCGCGCAACTGCCGGCCGCTTTACACGGAAGCTGGTGCTTCGGTATGCGGCCTTCTCCCGCAGCAGAATCGCCGCTCCGGTAAAAGTGGCGCGGGTCAACGTCCAGACCGGTGCGCGCATATCGGCTACATGCGCATCGGCCAGTTCGTAACTCATTCCCATCGCTCCTTCCACCTGAATCTTCGATTCCATCTCGGGAAAGTCCCTTGCAAACAGATAACCGGATACGGTCAGCCGCTTGCCATCCACCTCGGCGGCGGTGATGATGCCGCACTTCTGGCGGGCATCGTGGCCGTCCCAGCCGGCCTTGTAGTCGACCGCCATCCCCAGCAGACTTGGCAAGGCAGCCTCGGCTGCCGACCGCGTCAGGATGACGCGATGCCCACGTGCCCCGCTGGGCGCCTTGTCGCTTGCGATATCGACCAGCGTCAGCACGCCCTCAAACGGCAGCCGGTTTGGATGCCCATGCACCACCGGAAACTCGACCGCCATCGCTCGCAGTTCCATTCCCGCCGAACCTTGCGCCAGACCGCCTCTGCAAGCCATACCGGTACTTTTCCGGTGAAGTCCTAACCCATCTCCCATGCCACCTCCTAAAACTTGCCCTCAGGGGCTAAAGCCCCTTTCCGTATAAGCGGCCTGCGGCACGGCTGAAGCCGTGCCCTTAAGCAAAACCAGATTTTTTTGCAGCAGATTTTTTTGCGGCCAGATTTTTCGCAGCCAGTGCAGCCACGTCCTTTTTGAAGCCGCGGCGGATCGGCGAATCTTAGATCTCTTATGCCGCGCTTAAATTGCGTGTCGCTTCTTCAGGCGATCCACAAGCAGACGGACCAGATTTTTCCCGCGCGTCTTCGGCTTCTGCGGGTCTGCCTCTGGCAGCGTCTCGGCTACTGGCTGCGGTGCGGGCGGTGTCCGCTTTTTTGCAATCCCGCCCTTGTCTTCGGCGGCGAACCGTCCGGCTATTCTCTTTCTCTCCATTGCTTTCTCTCCCCCAAAACAAAACGGGAGAGCAGCCCTCAGGCGCTCTCCCGTCACAGTTCTCACTTACCTATCCAGAATACCAATTGCGGTAAAACTCTTTTGCAGTTTTCTAATAATTATTATTGCGAATTGAATCAGTTATATACAGAGATATCCACGGTTTTTGCCTCTTGACAACAAATTGCGGGTTCGAGCATTTTGCGGTCAAGAAACATTCTCGTGAGGACGTCGAGCGAGTCACCATATCTGCGGTTGATGGTCCAGAGAGGGAGGCGCATCAGGCCCGCCGCCTCCTCCAGGGTGTACTCCTGCACGGCGATCCGTTCGATCATCTGCAGTTCTTCGTCGTCCAGCTCCTCGATGCAACGTTCCACGTCATGGACGAAGATGACCACGTCGTCGAAGCCGTGGACGACGTAGTTGGTCACCCTGCCGCGAAAGAGCTCTCTTCCCAGCAGCGACGGCACCCTGCCCGTCTCCATGGCCATGTGCGCGTACCTCCGCAGGAGCGCTTCGGTGTACTTGCGATAGAACGCGAGCGAGGGTGCGACCGACCTGGGAGGGGTGGCAGGTTTCGGGTTCTCTTCGCGGGCTGTCGCCCAGACCATCGGCAAAACCACCAGGGCGGCGCTCATCGCGCACCTCCCGTGGCATTTGCCGTCATTGCGGTGCAGCGCGGAATTGCCGCCAGCCGCGGCTTCCTTCCACCGGCGTGTCTGCCGCGGGGCGGCGGAAACTGGGAGAGGTGCCGAGTACAGCCCTGACAGTAGACTCCATTCGACGATTCGGTGCGGAGCCAAAGTGTTCCGCAGCCTTCGCATACCTTGATAACCAAGCGCAAGTCCTTCATTTTGTTCCCTTTCAAAGCGTGGTTCTCCCCCGGCGGGTCTCCTTGTTTTTCAACGGTCGGGAGGGACCCACTCGAGATGCTATGAAGCGTTGTCACCGGAGATGCGGAGCTCGGATGGCGCCGTTAAATCAGGTGGAAACGCTTGTCTGTCGTTGTGTGCCGCAGTGTAGTACCTTGGGAAAAATCAAAAACCGTCCTCACATGTTCATCCACCCTTCGGGCCCAAATGCAGACACCCTTTCAGCCTCTTTGAAGCAGGCGTTTCAGGTCTCTTTGTTCCTTCAAATTGGAAAGTTTCAAGGTTATAGCTTTAGACAAACATTCTGTCAACCGAAATCTTTCCTCATCTTTGCGGGGAAGCAAATCCCATGAAAGTAGTAGTTTAGGCCATTAAATGTATTGCATAAAACGAAGTATTCGCCTAATCTTCGTCATGCTAAAAGATATGAATCAGGATCGAGAGGCTTTACTTCTATGAATTTTCAAGACTTGCACGAGCTTCTCCGTGTCGAGTTGCTTCGCCGCATCGAGCGCGGCTCGCTGACGGGGAGCCGTCTGGCGCAACAGGCCGGTTTTCAACAGGCGCACATCTCGAATTTTCTCAACCGCAAACGGGCGCTCTCCCTGGAGGGGCTGGACCGTGTGCTGGCGTCGCAGAACCTGACCATCGACCAGATTCTTCCTGTCGATTTGGCTGCCGCGGCGTCGCCTGCGGTGCAGAGCCATGAGCCGACCGATATCGTTGCTGTGGTCTCGTCGTCGGTGGCGATGGACGAACCCCGGGTGGCCGAATCGGCGATCATCGAGACGGTGCAGGTGTCGGCGTCGCGGCTGCACGACAACCGGGCGCGGCCCTCGACGCGGCACGCGCACTGGCAGCGCTTCGTCGCCATTCGCGCGGACGCGCAGCAGTCGGCGGCGATGGAGCCGCTGCTGGCTCCGGGAGCGATTGCCGTGCTCGACCGGCACTACAACTCGCTGGCGCCGTATCGCGCGCATCAGCCGACGCTGTATGCCGTGCGCTGCGGCGGATCGCTGCTGCTGCGCTATGTGGACTTCGATGAAGGACATCTGATTCTGCGTCCCTATTCGCGCGCGTTTCCAGTGCAGCTTCTTCCGCTGGCCTCGCATGAGTCGCCGGCCGATTACATCGTGGGGCGGGTGTGCCTGATCTTCTCGGAGCTTTGAGGGGAAGGGCTTGGCCCTATTTAAGAACGGGAATCGACCACGGATTTCGCGGAAAAGAACGGATCAAAGCGAAATACAGGGTCTCTCCACTGCGCGTCGCTTGCACCCCAACGAGCAAGCTCGTCGGGGATCCCGCACTTCCGGTCGAGATGACGTGCGGTTGTGCGGGCCAAGGCGTTGCTAGACTTGAGAGATGCCGCAAAGTCTCTACGCGAAGTGGATGTATGACTGGGAGTATGCCCTTACCACTCGCGACACCAACCGTATTGTCAGGCCGCTGGAGTGGGGTTTCGACTGGCTGGAGGATTTCAGCCGGATAGTTTCAGCTTCGACGGAGCAGGGCGCCGGTGCCGACACGCTCGCGCAGATGATTGCGGTCAACCACGATATCGTCGCCCGCGCGGACGAGTTTTTCGGGTATGAGACGCCGACGGATTTTCGTCTGGAGACGCGGCATCCGCAGTTGTTTCCGACCAATGTCCGGCCGGAGACGCTGGCGCAGGACGCGGAGTTGAAGCGCAAGGCCGCTGCGGGAGAGTTGGAGTCGGCGGAGTTTCTACGCTTTACGTCGGCGGTGCGCACGCGCTATCCAGAGAACGATGTCGTCAATGCGCGCTGGTATCCGGCTCCTGCGGAAAAACAAGCGGGCAGGCCGAAGCAGGCGATCATCGTAATGCCGCAGTGGAACGCGGACGCCTTTAGCCACAACGCACTTTGCACGTTGTTCAATCGCTTTGGGGTCTCGGCGCTGCGGTTGTCGAAGCCGTATCACGACGTTCGCCGGCCAGCCGAGCTGGAGCGGTCGGACTACGCTGTCAGCTCGAATATTGGCAGGACGATGGAGGCGTGCCGGCAGGCCGTGGTGGACATTCGCAGCTGCCTGGACTGGCTGGAGTCGCAGGGCTATGAGCAGTTCGGCGTGCTGGGAACGAGCCTGGGAAGCTGCTATGCGTTTATCGCGGCGGCGCACGATGCGCGGTTGCAGGTGTGCGCGTTCAACCACGCTTCGACGTGGTTCGGCGACGTGGTGTGGACGGGGCAGAGCACACGGCATATCCGCGAAGCCTTTGAGCAGGCGGGGTTGACGCAGAACCAGACGCGGGAGATCTTTACCGGCATCAGCCCGATGTCGTATATGGAGCGGTTCGCGGCGAATCCGAAGCGGGTGCTGGTGGTGCATGCGACGTATGACCTGACGTTTCTGCGGGAGTTTTCGCTGGATGTGTTGGCGAACTTCGAGCGGCACGGCGTCGATTATGTGTCGAAGGTGCTGCCCTGCGGGCACTATACGACGGGGGAGACGCCTTATAAATATATCGATGGGTGGTATCTGGGATCGTTTGTCTATGGGGCGTTCAAGCGGCTGCGGGAGCAGGGGCGCGGGCGTTTGTGAACCCCACCCATCGCGGTGAGACTGCGATGGATGGTGCACCCGGCTTCGGTCAGGATGTTAAGGTTACCGGTGCTCTTATCTGATTCAGCAGTACCAAGGAGTCCGAACAAGTCCACCGCTCAAAGCAGCGACCCCTTCTGAAGTGCATGACGCTAATACCTGGAAGCTCAATCCGCTGCTCAGCCGCTGCAATGCCCATAAAAGTCTCGCGCTGTGTTCCCGTAATTACATAGCGGGCAACGAGCGTCTCGCCCTCCTCAATCAGGTCTTGAATTGTCACTTTCGCGTCTGGGAATACTTTCCAAAAGGCGCTGTAGAACTGCTTCACGCTCTCCAGTCCCGGTTCAACTCCCTGATAGCCGTGCAAAATGACATCATCAGAATAGAAACAGAAGTACTCGCTTCGTCTTTGCGGGTCATCAAAACACTTGATTGCTTGCTCGAGACTTTGCCGGTTTGACATTGGCCGATTTTAGCGGCTTCCGCGAACCTATGTCGTTTAGGCAGGTTATCTATGAGGGAAGAAAACCTTCTGAGGATATTGAGATCAAACTGACCCACTAGCCAATCGAAATCTCTTTTATGGCTGGGGCGTGACATAAAATAGAAGGATGCCCATTGATTTCAATGCATCCCTTGCCGCCGCGGACCCCGATATCTCCGCGCAGATCGAGCACGAGGTCGTCCGCCAGCATGAAGGGCTGGAGATGATCGCTTCGGAGAACTTTGTCAGCCGCGCCGTGCTGGAGGCGGCGGGTACCGTTTTTACGAACAAGTATGCCGAAGGCTATCCCGGCAAGCGGTACTACGGCGGTTGCGAGTATGCCGACGTTGTCGAAAACATTGCGCGGGACCGGGCGAAACAGCTCTTCGGCGCGGAGCACGCGAACGTGCAGCCGCACTCGGGCTCGCAGGCCAATGCCGCGGCGTATATGTCGATCCTGACGCCGGGAGACTGCATTCTGGGGCTGGACCTTGCCCATGGCGGCCATCTGACGCATGGCCATAAGCTGAATTTTTCGGGCAAGCTGTATCGCGTGGTCGGCTATCAGGTGCGCAAGGACACGGAGACGGTGGACTATGACGAGCTTGAGGCGACGGCCGTGCGCGAGAAGCCGAAGATGATTATCGGCGGCGGCAGCGCCTATCCGCGGCAGTTCGATTTTGCGCGGATGCGGGCCATCGCGGACAAGGTGGGCGCCTTCTTTGTGGTGGATATGGCGCACTTTGCCGGGCTGGTGGCGGGTGGGGTTCATCCTTCGCCAGTTCCTCATGCGCATATCGTGACAACGACGACGCACAAGACGCTGCGCGGGCCTCGCGCGGGCATGATTTTGTGTCGCCAGGAGTTTGCGGCGAATGTCGACCGCAGCGTGTTTCCGGGGCAGCAGGGCGGGCCGTTGATGCATATTGTCGCGGCCAAGGCGGTGGCCTTCAAGGAGGCTTTGCAGCCGGAGTTTGCCGCCTATGCGAAGCAGGTGGTGGCGAATGCGAAGGTGTTGGCGGAGGCTCTCGCGGGCGAGGGCTACCGGATCATCTCGGGCGGCACGGACACGCACCTGATGCTGGTCGATGTCTTTCAGAAGGGGATTCTGGGCTCGGAGGCGGAGAATGCGCTGGGCGCGGCGGGGATTACCGTGAACAAGAACGCGATCCCTTACGATACGAATCCGCCGATGAAGCCGAGCGGCATCCGCATTGGCACACCGGCGTTGACGACGCGGGGCATGAAAGAGGCCGAGATGCGCGTCATCGCAGGGTGGATCGCGGAGGCGCTGGAGCATCGCGGCGATGAGGCGCGACTCAAGAAGATTCGCGGGCAGGTCGGGGAGCTGGCGGATAAGTTTCCGCTGTATGGCTGGCTGCGGAACGGTTGAAGTAGCTCCAGGGCCCTTCGGGCCTGGAGGATGGCGGCGGCAAACTCAGGGCGTCTCTCCTTTTGCGCAAAAAATTGCGCAGGAGAGGCGCTCTTTATTTTGACCTCTCTGTCGGTTCGCCCGAATCCACGCTCGTGTTCCCTGAGTGCGATAATAGAACTTGCCGTATTTCTAAAATGCTTTGGGCTATCCTTGATGATTTTTGTTAGGATTCGAATACTTTATGGCGAATCAAAGCCCGGAAGCCGCAGTCTTCATACCGCCGCATACTGATACCTCGCTGCCCGTGCCGCTCGGGGTGCGGCTGCGCGCCCATATCGCGATCATGCGATTGGACCATTCGATCAAGAACATCTTCCTTCTGCCCGGAATCGTTGTGGCGCTCAGTCTTCTTCATCCGCGCCTTCGAGATATAAAGCTGCTGCCGATCGTTGTCGGCTTTCTCTCCGTGACCCTGATCGCGTGCAGCAACTATGTGCTCAACGAGCTGCTGGATGCGCCGTTCGACCGTCTGCATCCGCATAAGTGCCGCCGTCCCGCCGCGCTCGGCCTGGTCGACTCCGATGCCGCCTACGCACAATGGCTGCTGATGATGGCGGTCGGCATGATGCTGGCCGCGTGGGTCGGCGTTCACTTCGCCGTCGCCGCCGCCGCGCTCTGGGTGATGGGCTGCATCTATAACATCCGGCCGCTGCGCACCAAGGACATCGCGTATCTCGACGTAGTGACCGAGTCGGTCAACAATCCGCTGCGCATGTTGCTGGGCTGGTACATGGTGACCCAGATCATCGTTCCGCCGACATCGATGCTGTGCGCCTACTGGATGCTGGGCTGCTACTTCATGGGCTTGAAGCGCTTCAGCGAGTTCCGCGAGATCGGTTCGCGGCAGGGTGCATGCGCCTATCGCAAGTCGTTCGAGAACTACAGCGAACGCAGCCTGCTCGGGTCGGTCGTCTTCTATGCGGCGATGGCCATGCTGATGTTCGGCATCTTCGTGGTTCGCTATCGCATCGAGCTGATTCTCTCCTTTCCGTTCATCGCGCTGCTGATGGCCATGTACTTTGACCTCTCGTTCAAAGACAACAGCGCCGTCCAGCATCCGGAGAAGCTGTACCGCGAGCCCATGCTGATGCTGACCGCGGGCTTCACTGCCGTTGCCATGATTGTGCTGCTCAATGTGCATGTCCCGATGGTTGGGCGCATCTTTACCGCCTCGACATGGTGACTGGCAACTTGAGAGAAGCCGCAGAAACCTCCACTCGCTATCCTTTGCTGCGGCTGTTTCTGCTGGCCTGCGCGGCGGTGCTGGCCGAGGGCTATCACCTTGGCGTCGATGACGGCGAGATCTACGTTCCCGCCATCAAGAAGGTCTTCGACCATCGCCTCTATCCCTTCGGCGCGGAGTTTTTTCTCAGCCATGCCCACATGTCGCTGTTCGCTCCCCTGGTGGGAGACTCGGCGCGGCTGCTGCATCTCCCCGTCGAGACGGCCATCCTCCTGTGGCATGTCGGCTGCGTCTTTCTGATCCTGATCGCGGGCTGGCAACTGGCCCAGGCGTTCTTCACGAGCGCGCGCGCGCACTGGGGAGCGGTCGCGCTGCTTGCCGCCGCGCTTCCGGTGCCGGTCGCCGGGACCGCGCTTGTGCTCTCGGACAATTACCTGTCGGCGCGTTCGTTCTCCGCGCCCTTCGCGATGCTCTCGATCGGCTTCCTGTTGCGCGGGCGGCTGCGGCTGGCCTTCCTCTGGCTTGTCATCACTGCGCTCTTTCATCCGCAGATGGCGGTCTACTGCGCCGCATTTCTTGTTCTTTACTGGTACTTCGACCGGGACGCAAAGCTCGCGGGAGAGGCATCGCCCATTGCGGCGCAGCGGTCGGCGTGGCTGCTGGCCTCGGTTCCGTCGGTCGGGCTGCTGCACAGCTTCAGCCTGACGCCTGCCACCGGCGCCTATCGCGATGTGCTTTACAGCCGCCACTACTTCTTCGCCTACCGCTGGCACTGGTATGAGTGGATCGGGGCCATCGCGCCGCTGCTGTTGCTGGCAGCGATCGCCCGCTGGCCGCCGCGCGCAGCATCGGCTGCCATGGCCAGGACGTGCCGCGCTCTCATCCTTCTGGCGGGCTTCTCGACGGCGGCCTTCCTGCTCTTCTCGTTGAGCCACCGCTTCGACAATCTCACGCGGCTACAGCCGATGCGCTCGTTCCATATCGTCTATTTGCTGATGTTCGTCATGCTCGGCGGCCTGCTGGGAGAGTATGTGCTTCGCGGCAGATCGTGGCGCTGGATTGCGCTGTTCCTTCCACTTGCGCTGGGAATGTTTGCGGTCGACCGCGGCCAGTATTCTTCGAGCCCGCATATCGAGTGGCCGGGGCAGGCGCCCTCGAACCCGTGGCTCGAAGCCTTTGCCTGGGCCCGCGCCAACACGCCGGTCGACGCCGTCTTCGCGCTCGACCCGGACTATATGGCCATTCGCGGAGAAGACACCCACGGCTTTCGCGCGCTCGCCGACCGCAGCATGATCGCCGATGCCTACAAGGACAGCGGCGCGGTCACCATGTTTCCCCGGCTGCTCGACGACTGGCAGCGGCAGCAGGAGATGTTGCAGGGCTGGCGCAGCTTCGGGCCGGCGGAGTTCGAGCGGCTGGCCGAGACCTCTCCGGCAACGTGGGTCGTCATCGAGCGAAACCAGCAGGCTGGCCTCGACTGCCCTTATAGCAACGCCGAGGTCGCTGTATGCCGCATTGCGGCAAGACCGTAGTTCCGGCCCATCTCCTCTTAAGCTGGAAATCTCTCCGCGTTTCGAGCTTTGGCCTTTGCCGCCTCTTCTTCCCGATTCTTTGGAGGCGCATTGGTTTCGAGCGAACGGAGAAGCTCGGTCGAGATGGCGGCAATTCCATCGACTGCAGCCAGGAACGCCTCCTCATTCGCCTTCGATGGCTTGTTAAATCCGCTGATCTTTCTGACGAACTGGAGGGAGGCATCTCGAACCTCGTCTCCAGTGACGGGTGGATCGAAGTTGAAAAGTATTTTGATATTTCGGCACATTGATCAGGAACCCCCATCCATTTAAAACCAGCGGCGGCGCAGAGCGTGGCTTTCTATCTTACTCAAATGGCGTTCTGTTTGAAGGGCCGTCGCTCAGGACTCCCCGCCCCCCGCTAAACTTCTATCGTCGTCGCTGTCGCTTCAGAGACGGGACTTAAATCAGAGGCTCCTTAAGGCAGCTCGATGAGCCGCTCGATCATCACGTCGGTGGACTTGATGAGGGCCGCCGCGGTGTCGCCCTTCTTCAACTGAAGCTCGCGCACCGCATTTGCCGTGATGATTGCCGTCACATGCGAGTCCCCGACGGCAAGCACGACCTCGGCGAGCAGCCCTTCGATGCGAATGCTGACCACCTTGCCGGGAAGCTGATTTCTGCCGCTGACGCGGCGATAGCGCTCACGCGATTCGATCTCCGGCTTTTTGCTGTCTTTGGCCAGAAAAGGCCGCAGCGTGGTTTCCGCGATGCGATGATGGCCGCCGGGGGTCTGGACGCTCTTCAGCTTGCCGCTCAGTATCCATTGCTTGATGGTCGGATAGCTGATGCCCAGCATTCGCGCGGCTTCCCGCGGTGTCAGCATGTTATTCGTGGTTGCCATGGCCTATAGTTTTAGCACTTTATTCATGCCGTGGCCGATTTGCCAAGCCGGTGGATGAAGTCGAGGTAGACCAGCGCGGCGGGCGAGTAGCCGCTGGGGTCGGCTTGGGTGAACTCTCCGGTGAGCGGGTCCATCTGCTGGCGGAACTCGGTGTGGCGGCTGATGGCCTCGGTCCACTGCTGCATCAGGTGGTTGAGTTCGGCCTGTTTGCCGTAGAAGGGCATCCAGCGCGGCGTGCGCAGAGCGGTCAGCGCCTGCGACGCTCCTCCCCAGCTGTTGCGCGGAATGGGACGTACGAAGCTGGGATCGTCCATGGCGACCGAGGTCAAAGGATAGGGGGCCCAGAAGGCCTTGGGGTTGCGGATCTGGCGCGTCCAGACGGCGTCGAAGATGGCGGCGTCCTTCGGGTCGGAGGGTTTGAGGACGTGCTCTCCGAGGACGCGGCTCATCACGTCGGAGCGGACGCGAACGAAATTATTCTGCGCGTCGAGGTCGTAGAAGGCAGCGTCCTTTGGATCGTAGAGCTTGTCGATGATGAGGCGGCGAATCTTCTCGGCGTCTTCCAGCCAGCGGTCGGCTTCGTTGTGCTTGGCCAGCGCGGTGGCCATCTGCGCCAGCGCAACCCGCGCACCATAGACGGTGGCCGAAAGGTCGGGGCAGAGCCGCGGCATGGTGGGCAGGTCGGGACACCTGCGCGCGTCGGCGCCGGGGCATTGGTTGGGGATGCCCTTCCAGCGCGGGCTGTGGTCGTGGCCGGTGTCGTAGGTGCAGAAGCCCTCGACCAGTCCCGTCTTGCGCGTGTCGCGGTATTCGCGCAGCCACCCGTCCCAGCGGCTGCACGCGAGGTAGGCCGCGACCAGCAGCTCGTCGTCGCCGGTCAACTGCGACAGCTCCCATGCGGTGGCGGCGATGGGAACGACCATCTGGATCTGGCCGTAGCCGCCGGGGTTTTCGAGCGGGTCGGAGAGCTTGATGCAGGCAGGCAACTGGCCGTCGGCGCGTTGCAGCTCAAAGAAGGCCATGTGATTATTGCGGGCGACTTCGAGCGGCGCCGCATCCTTCGACGCGGGGGTGATGTACTGGCTCAGCGTGCCGTAGACGAGGCCTTCCTGCGGCGCGCACTCCTGCCAGATGCCGGGATAGACGCTGCCTTCAACAAGAACGGGATGCGGATAGCGGGGCAGGGTGTGAATGTTTCCGGCGAGGGCTGCGAGTGCGGCGTCCCAGGTGTGCCGCCAGCGCGGATCTTTCGAGGGAAAGACGGGTGAGGGAAACTTGGGCACCGGCAGCATAGCGGAGGCCTGTGGGTTCTCAACCTCTGCGAAAGCGAGCGGCGTTGTCAGACCGGCACCGGCGGCGAGCGCGGTCAGCTTGAGGAAGTCTCTTCGTCGGAGGGTGCGGGTTGCCTGCTGCGTCATGGCTTAAGTGTAGGGCCTCGACTCGCATCCGCAATGGTAGAAGATAGACTTGCATCCATGCGTGAACCATCGAAGACCGAACCCGCCAACGATCCCGCGGCCTTGTTGAACGACGCGAGCGAAGGCGATCTGGATCCGGCCCTTTTTCGGCGCAAGCTGGCCTCCTGGTATCGCAGCCATGCGCGCGATCTGCCCTGGCGCGGCGTCAACGACCCTTACCGGACATGGGTTTCAGAGGTCATGCTGCAACAGACGCGGGTGGCCGCCGTGATCGAGCACTACGAGAGATTTCTGCAACGGTTTCCCTCCATGCTGTCGTTGGCGTTGGCGCCGGAGCAGGAGGTGCTGGCCGCGTGGTCGGGCCTTGGCTACTACCGCCGCGCGCATATGCTGCACCGCGCCGCCAAGTTTGTGACCTCGGAGCTGGGCGGCGTGCTGCCCAATACATCGGCCGGTCTGCGCACGCTGCCGGGCATCGGCGAGTACACCTGCGCGGCGATTGCGAGCATCGCCTTTGGCGAGAGCATCGCCGTCGTCGATGGCAACGTGGAGCGAGTGCTGTTGCGTCTCACGGGGCGTCCGGAAGAGAACACGGCGTCGTCCCGCGCCTTTGTCCAGGCAACGGCTACCGATCTGGTACCCAGGCGACGGGTCGCCGAGCAGCACAACGCCGCGGGAGACCACAACCAGGCCATGATGGAGCTGGGCGCGACCATCTGCCTTCCGCGCGCGCCTCTGTGTATGCATTGTCCGGTCTACTCCATGTGCAAGACCCGCGGCGAGCATCTGACTCCCGCGCGTGTAGTGCAGCGCAGCCTGCCCGCGGCCTATCTGCTGAGCCTGCGCAAGAGCGGCACTGCCACCGACGTTCTGCTGGAGCAGCGCGCCGCCGATGCCAGCCTGATGCCGGCAATGTTCGAACTGCCGCCGCTGCCGCAGGATGCGCTCGAAGGCCGTGAACCCATCCTGCGGTTGCGGCATTCGATTACGAACACCAACTACTATGTCCAGATCTATGCAGCGCGAGGTCCGCAGGACCGTGGTCTGCGCCGTGCCCTTCCGGCGGCAAAGAGCGATCTGCACTGGACCCGGACGAGTAAATTAGCTTCAGTGCCGCTCACCGGTCTGGCGCGCAAGGTGCTTCAGCGTCTGGGCGTGATGGCGGTGCAGTCGGTGCAGATGCCCGACGACGAGCAGATGGAAGTCTTGCAGGGGCGATTTTGAGGAGACGGTTGATGAAGGCTAAGAAGACGAGTGCAGGCGTAGCGGCTGGATTATTTTTGTTCGCCTTGTCGGCAGGGGCACTGGCTCAGGCAGCTCCTCCGGCCGTGAAAAAGGCCGAGGCGTCCATTGACCCCGAAAAGATCCGCGCCCATGTAAAGTTTCTCGCGGACGATCTGCTGGAGGGCCGCTATCCCGGCTTGCGTGGCGGCGATCTCGCGGCGAAGTACATCGCCACGCAGTTCGCCCTCGATGGATTGAAGCCCGCCGGCGATAACGGCACCTATCTGCAATGGATCGACTTCGTCGGCATGAAGGCGATTCCGGAGAAGACCAGCTTTGCGCTCGTACCGCAGAAGGGCAGCGCCATCGACCTCAAGTTCGCGGACGACTATACGGTGACCAACGAGAAGCTGACGCCAAGCGTGGATATCGACGCGCCTATCGTCTTTGTCGGCTATGGCATCACTGCGCCCGAGTTCGACTGGAACGACTATGCGGGCGTCGATGTCAAAGGAAAGGTGGTCCTCTGCATCGTCGGCGATCCTCCGTCGAACGACCCGAAGTTCTTTGGCGGGAGAGCGCTGACCTACTACGGCCGCTGGACCTACAAGTTCGAGCAGGCCGCGCGGATGGGCGCGGTGGGCGCGCTGGTGATTCATCGTACCGATCTCGCCAGCTACGGCTGGGACGTGGTGCGAAACTCGAACATCAGCGAGAGGACCTATCTGCGCGACGACAAGGTGCCGCAGCTCGAGGCCGCCAGTTGGATCCAGCTTGACGTGGCGCGGAGACTCTTCGCCGCCAGCGGAATGAATGTCGATACCGAGATGGAGGCAGCGGGCAAGCGCGGGTTCAAGGCGGTGCAGTTGCCCATGCGGTTGAAGGCGCATGTCGAGAGCACAGTGCGTAATTTTCGCTCGGCAAATGTCGTCGGGATTCTGCAGGGGACGAAGAGCGGCAAGGAGCAGGCGGTGCTCTACACGGCGCACTACGACCACCTCGGATTCGTACCCGGCATAAAGGGCGACAACATCTACAACGGCGCCGCGGACAACGGCACCGGCTCGGGCATGTTGCTGGAGATGGCGCGCGCGTGGAGCGCCATGACGGTGCGGCCGCCGCACGACGTCATCTTTGCTGCCGTCACAGCGGAAGAACAAGGCCTGCTGGGTAGCGAGTATCTCGGCCAGCATCCGCCGGTCCCGGCAGGGCAGATTGCGCTGGACGTGAACTACGACATGATCCTGCCCATCGGCATACCCCGCGAGGTCAACGTGAACGGCGCACAGCGGACGAGCTTCTACCCCACCGTCGAGGCGACGGCGAAGCGCTTCGGCCTGACCATCGTTCCCGATCCCAGGCCCGAGGCCGGCGGCTACTACCGCTCCGACCACTTCAGCCTCTCGCGCGTCGGCATCCCTGCATTTTCAGTCGATCCCGGAAGCCTGTACGAGGGCCACGACCGCGCATGGGGCGAGGCCCAGGAGAAGGACTACAACGAGCACCGCTATCACAACTTCAGCGACAACTACTCCCCCGACATGGACTTTCGCGGCAACGCCAAGCTCGCCCGGTTCGGCATGGAGCTGGGTTGGGAGGCGGTCACCGCGCCATCGACGATTCGCTGGAACGCAGGCGACGAGTTCGAGGCCGCACGCAAGGCCAGCGAGCAGTCAAAGTAAATCGGGCAGTCAAAATAAAACGCTGTGCGCGGATATCCAGGCGCACAGCGTTTTCGAGAAAAACTTCGGCGGATGAGCTGCAATGCAACCTTATTGCGGGGGGGCCGTCTGGTCCGGAGTGGCCGGCGTCTGCTGATCGGGCTTCTTGTGGTTGTGGTGTTTGCGGTTCTTTTTGGTTGTCGTGCTGTCCGACGGCATGGTGCTGTCCGCCGGCGGCGGCGTCGAGCTTTCGGGCGATGCCGTACCAGGAGTTGCCGGCATCTCGGGAGCGGTTGCAGGAGGTGTCTCCGGCGCGGTTGGTGTGGCTGGGGCCTCGGGTGGGGGTGGGGCCTCAGGGGTGGCTGGGGCAGTTGGGGTTGTGGGTGTCGCCGGTGGTGGCGTGGCCGGTTCCTGTGCCGGTTCCTGCGTGGCAGGAGCTGGCGTGGGCGCCGGTTCCTGCGCCAGAACGAGACCCGGGGAGAGCGCTGCGAGCAGCGCCAGTTGAGCTGCGATTGCCTGTTTGCGGTTCATCATGTGTCCTCCTTAAGGGCACGTGCTGGGTCGATAGGATGTGGAAAGGCGGCGCCGAGATACCTCGATTTTTAGCGGAAAAGCAGATTCATCTCGCTGTCGCCGCGCAACCCGCATCGACCCGCAGCTTCTCACCGCAGACCGGGTAAAAAGTTCGTGAATTGAGGCCTTTTCTACCCTGCCCTGCAATGCCGGAAGCAATGGCGCGTGCCGCCCGATGGTGGACAGGAGACAAGAAACAGGTTCCTCCGCTTGCCGCGGAATGACAAGAAATGGAAAAGGGAATGCTTCCCTGTGTCGGTCTTACTTCCGGCAGGCGCCAGAAACATCAAGGCCGGCGAGTTGGTCTCACCGGCCCCATCGCAATCAGAAATGGATTACTTCCCCAAGTTGTACGTAATATGAATCGTCGTGTCCACCGTCGTCGGTTCCCCATTCAGCAGATACGGCTTGTAACGCCAGGTACGGACCGCATCCATCGCACTGGCCCGCAGCTCCTCCGGTCCACTGATGGCCTGCAAATCTGCAATGGCTCCGGTCTTCGAGATGATGGCATGGAGAACGACCGTCCCCGATACCTTCGCTGCGCGCGCTAGAGCAGGATACGTCGGATTTTCGCCATCGATCTTGTTTCCGGCAATGACTGAGCCCTTTATACTCACCGGGCCAATCGGCGCGTGAGTCGCTGTCGCAGACGGAGGCGGCGGAGGCGGAGGCTCATTCACGTCGAGCCGCAGCGCCAGCGCCGATCCACAGGTCGCAACTCCAACCAGAACACATGCCGCCGCGACACCTGCCCGCAGCAGCCCTTTCGTCTCTCTTGGTTTCGTCATCAGGTTCATAACTCTCCTCTCCAGAATGTTGGCATCGAAGATTCCGATGGCATGAATGTTGACGGCCTGGGTCTGGTTCAGCATCATCGACGCCAGCCGCAGCAGCGACCGTGCATAGTGTTCTCGTGTGGTTACAAACTCCGCCGCCATCTGATCGCACACCAGCTCGCGGCTCTGCCTGATCTGCGCCTTCAGCCATCGCGTCATGGGGTGATAGCTCACCGGCAGCGAGATCAGCTCGTAAAACATGTTCTTCAGGAAGTCGTGCCGCTTGATGTGGGCAAGCTCATGCCCCAGCGCCGCCTCCACATCGGCCGCCTCCGCCGTCTCCATAAAATCCGAAGGAACCAGCAGCATTCGTCGCCGAAGGCCCAGCGTCAACGGCCCCGCGATCTTCGGTGTACTCGCAAGCTCCACCTCGCGCACACCGAAGACCCGGCAGCACCGCTCCCACGCCGTCTGCCACTCGCCCGTCAGCGCAAGCCTCTCTGCGCCGCGCCGCAGACGCTCGCTCTGCGCCAGCCCCCAGGCCAGCCGTCCGCAAAAGAACAGCATCAGTCCCAGATAGACGATCGCCGCGCCATGGCGAATCCCCGGCGCGAGATGCAATCCCGTGCCTGTAATCGGCGTGACTCTTCCCATCGTCACCTGCACGGACCCGGCCGCCGACGCGCCTGCGCCAAAGCCATACGGCATCGAGATTCCGGTGACACCGCACGCCGGTAGCGCCGCCGCGACCAGCAGCGCCGTCACCCAGACCCACTGCTCCGCCTGCGGCCCCAGGCGACGCACCAGACGGGCGCAGCCGTATCCCGCGACGCAGACCAGCGGCACCTGCCACAACGAGTTCACCAGATACTCCAGCACAAACGCTTCGAGTCCGCTCATCGCTCGCCTCCGCCTTTTTCGATCTCTTCGAGCTTGCGGCTCAGTCTGGCGATCGTCTTCGCATCCAGCTGCCTGCTCTTGATCAGGCTCATCACCAGCTCTTCGCTCGATCCGCCGAACATCCGGTCCACCACATCGCGCAGCGCATGGCTCAAGGCCTTCGCTTCGGTCACGGTCGCGCTGTACTCGTAGGCGCGTCCGTTCAGCTCGCGGCGCAGCTTGCCCTTGCGGTGCAGGATGTTCAGCATCGTCTGCACCGTCGTATAGGCCAGCCGCTGCTCCAGCCCCTCCTGCACCTCGCCCACATTGCTCGCGCCGCGCCGCCAGATCACCTGCATGATCTGCAGCTCCAGCTTGGTCAAACCCTCTTTCTCCTGCTCGCCCATAACGTTTCTCCTAACGAGTTAGGACATTACGCCGAACCTCCAGCGTATGTCAACTAAAAACTTAGGAGATAGATTTTGTACGGTTTCGAATAGTTAAGCGGCTAAATAGTTTAGTTCTAAACTACATTGCTGAACCCTTCGAGGGAACGTGAAGCGATTGCAGGAGCAGTTATGGCAATTGGTCTACGCGCGGCGTAAATCCGCCATCAGGCCGCGTCGCCCGCCTCGAAGTACAGATACTTCCGCCACGCCGCATCCGCGCTTCCGATCATGCGCATGATGTGCCGCGAGGTATGCAGGCTGAACGGCCGAGGCTCCCGTTGCAGCTTCATGTCGGTCAGCTCATGTAGCAACTGGTTGCCTTTGCGCCGGTTGCAGTCGTGGCAGCAGGCGACCAGGTTCTCCCAGGTCGAAAGGCCGCCGCGGGACCGCGGAATCACATGGTCGAGCGTCAACTCGCCCGCCGTCAGCACCACCGAGCAGTATTGGCAGCTATTGCGGTCGCGCAGCAGAATGTTCTTGCGGCTCAACGCCCGCGTCTGGTGCGGAATCCGCCGATACTCGAGCAGACGGATCACGCTCGGCATTGCGACGTTCACACGCGCCGCGTGCAGGATCGCGCCCTGCTCTTCTTCCGTGCGTGCCACGCCCTTCAGCACCAGCACCAGCGCCCGTCGCGCTCCGCAGATGTTGATCGGCTCGTAACTCGCATTCAGCACCAGCACCGGGGTCTGCATCGCCGCTTGGCGGAACACTCCGATGCGAACGTCCACATCCGAGATCAGCCGTCCGCTCGCATGGGAGCTTCCATGCCCGGCGTGTCGATTTCCAGTCAGCCTCTGCTTCCGCATCTTCCCCGATTGCATCGTCCTGCCCTCCGGTTCAAATCATCATTAGCGCAATGCCGTGTCTTTGAAACTCCCTTGTCCCTGTTCCTTATCCCAGAACTCAACCATCTCTCGCTGCGCCCGGGATAAAGTCGCAACCCAAACCTTCGCCGCTCCAGCACGCCGCAGAGCCCGCGCACACTCACGGGCCGTCGCTCCTGTCGTATAAATGTCATCGACCAGCAGGACCTCGCGCCCGGTCAACGCAGAGCCGTCCGCGACCGCAAAGGCGCCCTTCAGGTTGCGGCGTCGTCCATGCGGAGTGAGCGCAAACTGGCTCTCCGTATCGCGGACGCGCCGAATCACTCGATGCGCCGCTCGCAACTTCCACTCAGGCCGCGTCTTCTTCAACTCGGCCAGCGCGGCATCGGCCAGCAGAACCGCCTGGTTGTAACCGCGCTGCCGCTCCTTGGAGGGAAACAGCGGCACGGCAACCACCGTCAGCTCCGTGCCGGCCTGTCCTTCGAGCGTCATCATCGTTTGCGCCAGCATCTCGCCCAGCGGACGCGCGACCGCGCTCATCCGCTCATACTTCAGCAGATGCACCATCTCCCGCAGGCCGTCCTGATAGACACCGTAGGCCACGGCACGCTCGAACTCCGGCGGCACCATTCGGCAGGGAGAGCACAATAGTCCCTCCCGAGGAAACTGCCCCGCGAACCGAACTCCTTCGAGATCAAGAGCTTCCCCGCACCGCGCGCACAGCGTCGCCGTCTGTGTGCCGATTGCATTCACACAAGAATCGCAAACAGGAGAGAATCCAGCCCGCAGCAAGGGACCTGCACACACCCTGCAATCGGCTGGAAATAATGTAGTTACCAAGTCGTCGATGACAGCCCAGACCACCCGTCCCGGCCTTTGAAGCAAGCGCGTGATCGCGCCACTATCCGTCGCCCTGCTGGCTTCCGCACCAGGCGGCGCGCTGGGCCACGTACCGGGCGGACCCCCGGTTCTAGTTCCGAGCGCATTGTCATTCAAGCATTCGCTGAAGACGCACCTCACTCGCCGGCGCTCCAGGTCGCTCGGACCGCGCCATGCCCGCAGTATAGTCCCAAATCCGGCATCATTGCCAATCAATTCCCGGTGAACACGCGCTGGTTCCGGGCCTCCTGCTAGGATGCCTATGAAATTGCATCGAAGAAGGACGGCGCTTATGACCGAATCCGATTCTTATCTGTTGCACCCGATTGGCGTGGTGGAATCGACGCTGCATCGCCGCGAAGATGCGCCGCGACAGGGAGATGAAGGCGCACCCGAGGCATGGCTCCAGCTTGCCCCGCAATTCATGGAAGCACTCGACGGAATCAAACAGGGAGCGGAGATTGTGGTCCTGACGTGGCTGCATCTGGGAGATCGCGGCTGCCTGAAGGTCCATCCCCGCAACGACGCTCTTGCTCCGCCCACCGGCGTATTCGCAACCCGTTCGCCCGACCGGCCAAATCCAATCGGATTACATCGTGTCACCGTGCTGGAGATTGATCCGCTGCGCGGTCTCCGCGTACAGCCGCTGGAAGCGCTCGATGGAACGCCGGTCATTGATATTAAGCCGGTCTGGAAGGACTAGAGGAGAACAATCTCAATCAACTTCTGGTGGCCTGACTCATCCGCTTGATCCTCGCTGATAAACTCCCATCCAGCCGGATACATTGCTTTAGCAGCGGGAGAATCGCAGAATGGCAACGCCTACCATCACCAAAACGACCTACCAGCCGTTCGTCCCCGCCGGCGAATCTCCCCGCGAACTTACCCTGCGCGCTCTCCTTCTGGGCAGCGTCTTCGGCGTCCTCTTCGGTGCGGTCACCGTCTATGTCGGCCTCCGTGCCGGGCTTACGGTTGCGGCATCGATTCCCATCTCGGTCCTTTCGATCTCCATCCTGCGGGCCTTTGGCCGCGCCAGCATCCTTGAAAACAATATCGTCCAGACGACCGGAAACGCGGGCCAGTCCATCGCCTCGGGCGTCATCTTTACTCTTCCGGCACTGATCTTCCTGGGCTTCGATCTGGAATCGACGCGCATCTTTGCCCTGGCGCTCTTCGGCGGCTGGCTCGGCGTTCTGTTTATGATTCCGCTGCGCCGCCAGCTTATTGTCGAGGAGCACGGAAGCCTCACCTATCCCGAAGGCACCGCCTGCGCCGACGTTCTCGAAGCGGGCGAACGCGGGGGCAGCTTCGCCAGCCGGGTCTTCCTCGGCCTCGGGCTGGGCGGCCTCTACACCCTTTTTCAGAATGACAACCTCTTCTCCCTCTGGCCATCGCAGCCCGACTACCAGCCCGACCTCGGCTCCCAGCACTTGCTGAAAGGCTCTGCCATCCGCGCCGATTGCACGTCGGAGTATCTCGGCGTCGGCTACATCATCGGGCTGCGCGTTTCCGCCGTCATGCTCGCCGGAGGCGTCTTCTCCTGGCTCGTCCTGATGCCCGCGATCTACTTCTTCGGATCGCACCTCAGCAGTCCTATCTATCCCGGCACCACGCTGATCAGCAACATGACGCCGTCCGATCTCTGGAGTACCTACGTCCGGCCGATGGGCGCGGGGGCCGTTGCCGCCTCCGGCCTTATCACCCTGCTGCGCACCGCGCCAACGATCCTCTCCGCGCTTACCGAAGGTCTTGGCAGCATGGGCAAAAATCGGGCTGGAAATAAATCCGGCTCAGTCGCCGCCAAGGTCATCCGCACCGAACGCGACATTCCCATGCCGGTCGTCCTCGGCGGCAGCGCGGTGCTGGTTATTCTTATGTGGGCGTTCCTCCAGTTCCATCCTGTTCCGGGAGCGCAGGTTGGAGCGCTGGCGAACCTTGCCGCTGCTCTGCTGGTCATCGTCTTTGGATTTTTGTTCGTCACCGTCTCGGCCCGCATCGTGGGCATCGTCGGCAGCAGCGCCTCGCCGGTCTCCGGCATGACGATTGCCACGTTGATGGCCACGGCCGCTATCTTTCTGGTTCGTGGCTGGACCGCACCGGCCTTTGGTGCGCTCGCCATCACCATCGGCGGCATCGTCTGCATCGCCGCCTCGAACGCCGGCGACACCTCGCAGGACCTCAAGACCGGCTTCCTCATCGGAGCCACGCCGTGGAAGCAGCAGCTCGCCATCATGATCGGCGTCATCGTCTCCCTGTTCTCTATCGGGACCACGCTCAAGGCGATGAACACCGGCCTTGAAGTCTTCCAGCGGATGCAGAAGCCCATCGTCTTCTCGCTCAACGCGCTGCCCGACGGCGTGCAGAACGAAGGCCACTTCAAGCGCGACCACCTCTCGCTCAGCTCGCACGATGCCGACAACCCGACCCGGGAAGAGGTGGCCAACGCCAACCAGTTCGTTCTGCTTAACGCTATCGGTTCGTCTACGCTGGAGGACGGCAAATATCTGTACAACCCGCAAACGCACGAGATTGAGATTCAGTGGATTCAGGGCATCGGCAGCGAGAAGGCTGCCGCGCCGCAGGGCCGCCTGATGGCCACGGTCATCAACGGCATTCTCACCCGCAAGCTTCCCTGGGGCCTGGTGCTGCTGGGGGTCGCGCTGGTCATCGGCATCGAACTGCTCGGCATCCGCAGCCTGACCTTTGCCGTCGGAGCCTATCTCTCCATTGCGACAACGCTGGCCATCTTCATTGGGGGAGTGATGCGCTGGATGGTCGACCGCACTCTCGAAAAGCGCGCGGCCACGAATGCCGACGAGATCGATCCCGGTACTGGGCTGCCTGTTCCGACGAGTGTTACACCGGCGCTCGACTCGGAATCCGAGATCAGCTCTGGCTCGCTTTATGCCTCGGGCCTGATCGCGGCAGGCGGCATCGTCGGCCTGATGGGAGTTGGGGTAAGGCTCTACGAAGCCGCGACCGAGAAGACTATCCCCCGTTTCAGCGACCATAACCCGCTCTATCACGACTGGGTCAGCGTCATCATGTTCGCGCTGCTGGCCTTCTCGCTCTACTACTTCGCCCGCAAGCCGCTGGAGAAGAAGTAGTAGAGCGATCCTTGCAGGCCCGATCTATTGTTTGAGCAGTTTGGTGAGGTAGTCGAGCGCTCGGGGATCGCTGGACTGGCCCAGCCAGAAGACAGCCTGCTTGCGGACGGCGGGGTCTTTGCTGGTGCTGGCTACATGGATGAGCTGGGTCGCTGCTTCGTCGCCGGGCAGCCGCGAGAGAGCGAAGACGGCGGACTTGCGAAGCTGTGTATCGGGATCGTTTTCGGCGAGGTTGCGAAGATCGCCCGCAACCGCGTTGCCCCCCTTCACAGCCATCCAGAACTGGGCCTGCTTGCGGACCTGTGGAGAGGAGTCTTCGTGCGCCATGCGGACCAGTTCTGCAATCGCACCGGGGTCCTTGGTAACGGTGAGGTCGAAGGTAAGCTTCTCGCGGAAGGCCGCGTCGGAGTCCTCGCGGGCAAAGTGCTGCAAGGCAGCGAAGCTCTCGTGGCTATGCTGATTGGCAAGCCAGAACGCGGCTTTCTCGCGGAGATCGCGATCGTTCGCAGGAGCTGCGAGGCTGATGAGAGCGGGTACGGTGGCGGGCGATTGATGAATTGAGATGGCGAAGACCGCGGCGTCCCGTAACTTCCGCGTGTCATTCTGAAGGGCCAGCGACTTCAGCGCAGCGATGCTCTCGTCGGGAGTGATATTGGTAAGCCACACCACGCGCAGGTTGCCGGCGTCGAGCTGACGGTCAGGATTGTCGACGTGAATCTTCTCGATGCTGTGGCCGGCGATGCGAAAGAGGATGATGGCGTGGTCATAAGAGGTATTGCTGGACTGAACGGAATCTTGCTTCTTATCGATGGGATGATCGGCTTCAAGGTAGGAGATTCGCGAGTTCCAGCCTGAAGAGATTTTTTCGGCGACGGGAATGCTGTAGCCGACCCAGAGTGGAGCGGCTTCGCCCTTGAGAGTATCGAGTTCGGCATTGAGGCCGTGTGCGGCAGTAGTGGTCGTCAGATTTGCGTGGATGAACTGCGGCTGCTGCGCAAAGGCTGTGGCAGCAGAAACAATAGCGATAGCAGCGAGGGTACGGGCAATATAGCGCATGTTCTTTCTCCGAGTTCTATAAGAGCTGGATTACTTGAGGAGTTCCATCATGTAGTCAGTCGCGGCCTTGTCGTGCATGACGGCCAGTTGCGAGACGATGGTGCGCTTGAGCTCCATGTCTTTCTCGCTGCGGGCCAGATCTACAAGGCGCGGCGCATCCTGGGTGATGAAGAAAGCCGAGATGATGGATCGTTTGATCTGGCGGTCTGACGTGGTGTGATAGATCCCGGCGAGCGTGCCGTCGTCCCGGTTTTTCTGAAAGAGCGCCGTCATCATAATTGCCTGACGCTGGAGTTCGGGGTCCATCTTGCCGGTGACCACATCGTGGAGCATGGCCTGGGCCTCGGGAGATTTGCTCTGCGCGAGCACAAAGATGGCATGTTTCTTTACACCGACGGACTGATTGCCGTTGAGGATGCCGCGGAGGATCGGGATCGCCTTGGCGGGGTCCTGATTGAGCATGGAGTTGAGCGCGAGAATCTTGATGTCGGGGTTGTTCTTAATATCGACATTGATGTTGGGAATGGTGATGGGGTCGATATGAACATCGGGATGGACGTGAATGTCCATGTTTTGATTGATCTTGTCCGTAAGGTTGATGTTGATGTCGGGATTGCTGATGGAAAGCACATCGCAGTCCTTGTTCCATGAGCTATCGGGATACTGCGCATGGAGCATATCGCAGGTCGCAGTGGCGGCGGAGTGGCGCTGAAGCTTATTGAGCGAGTAAGCCTTCCAATAGAGGGCAGCGTCGGAGCGCTTCTCTTTCGCGGCGATCACCTTGTCAAACGCGTGGATGGCATCGGGCCAGCGATGCTCGTTCATGGCGCGGGTTCCGGTCGCGTAAGGGCTGTTGTCGCCGGCGGCCGCGGCGGGCAGAGGTGCCGGCTCGAAGACCATGGCGTGGAGCGGTGCTGCTGCAAAGACGAGCAGAAGAGCTGGAGAGAGAAGTCTGCTGCCGATTCGTTTTGTGATGGCGGTGGTAAGCGTAGTGGTCATGGTTGTTCCTTATTGGCGGTTGTTGTTCTGGCGGAGGATGCGAATGTCGAGCAGCAGGCCGGAGGTATTCATCTCCAGGCGAAGTTGCAGCGTGCTGTGCGGCGAAGAGGATTCGTTGTCGAGCGTGGTGAGGACACGGCCAAGATCGTCGAGCACCGCCGCCTGCGCGAGTTCGCCGTGGTCGCGGGCGGTGCGGACGTAGACGGCGTTGCTGAGCAGAAGGTCGTGGGCCTGGGCGCGGGTTGCGGGATCGAGCGAGCCGGAGGTGTGATTGACCTCGGTGAGAAGGCGCTCGGCGGCATCCAGATGATTGGCGACGGCGGGGTCAGCAGGCTCGGTTGTGAGAGGGCCGTGTCCATTGATGGCGGTGTTGGGATGAGTGACGCGATGGATGGCAGGCAGCAGGGCGGTAATGTGGTCGCGGTCGCGGGTAAGGTGAATGCCGACGAAGACGACGAGGAGCAGCGCTGCGGCAACCAGACCTGCTCCGGACCATAGAGCAAAGCGGGGGAAGAGGCGGGTAGAGAAGCGGGGGCGGGGCTCCGGCGCGAGGGCGGAGAGATTGCCGCGGAGGCGCTGCCAATTGCGCTCCAGATCGGGCTGAGGCACCGGCTCGGACGAGAAGACGCGCAGGGTCTCGGCGATGGAGTCCGATAGCGCCGCGCAGTCGGAGCAGCCTTCGAGATGGCGCTTGATGGCGGCTTCGCTGGAGCTTTCACGAAGCTGATAGGCGATCAGGTCTTCTTCAGAGAAATGGGGGGAGAAGTGGGTCATGACAGGCCTCCTGCGAGGGGAGCAAGCGAGCGCCGAAGTTTGGCGACGGCGCGAAAGACAGCTTGCTTGGCCGAGTTGGCGGGGACATTGAGCGCAGTCGCTATCTCCGCGATGGGAAGGTCTTCCATGTGGCGCAGGGTGAAGGCGGTCCGCTCCATAGGGGTAAGGCTGGCGAGGGCGTCGTTACGGAGGGTGGCCGCTTCGAGGTCGAGAAGCTGGCGCTCGGGGCCGGGATGAGCATCGGCCAACTGGACGGTGTGGTCGACGGAGGATGGATGGTCGGCGATGCGGGGACCATCGTGCGAGAGGTCGCGGTTGCGGCGTTCGACGAGATTGAGGGATGTATTCATGGCAATTCGCGTGATCCAGGTAGAGAAAGAAGCATCGTGACGAAAATCGGGAAGTTTGTTGTAGGCGCGAAGGAACGCCTCCTGCGCTGCCTCTTCCGCGTCGGCCTGATTGCCGGTGATGCGGAAGGCGATGCGATGGACCGTGCAGAAGTGGCGATCCATGAGGACCCGGTAGGCGTCCCGGTCTCCGGCCAATATCTGCTGAATCGCTTCTGCCTCAGCTTTGTTCATTCGCCCGATTAGACAATAGGTTTGAGCCGCGGTTAGGTTGGCAGGGATTTATTTTTTGCGGACTTCAAGAGGTGGGGGCCAGAGCGGAGAAATTTCCGCTACACTCTGCTTCAGTTGAATTTTTGCATTTGAATCGAGTTTTCTTTCCAATGACGAGACAGAGAGCAGTAGTTGCCGGTGCCGGTCTGGCCGGTCTTGTACTACTGGGAATGGCCATCCCAGGAAGAGCGGTTATCGCGGCGGAGGCCCATGCGGAGGCAGGTCAGGCTTCGAGCGTTCTGGTGGACACGATGGCCTCCGAACTGCATCGCGCGATGAACTCGCTGGGCAGCACCGACAACGCGGGGCAGCAGCCGAAGCCCTACTTTATGAGCTATGCGGTCGCCGATGGCGAACAGGTCAACATCGGGGCGCAGTTCGGCGCGATCACAACCTCGACTGCAAGCCATCGCCGGTTCGCCGATGTGCAGGTCCGCATCGGCACGCGCGCCCAGGACAACACCCATGGCGACCACCGTAATAGTGCGCTGACCACCATTCCCTTACCGCTGACCGGCGACCGAGGAGCAATTGCGCGGAGCCTCTGGTTTGCGACCAACACCGGCTACGGCAAGGCGCTCGATGGCTATCTGAAGGTCAAGACAGACCAGGAGGTCCGGGCGAAGGAAGAGGATGGCTCGCCGGATTTTTCTACAGAAGACGCAAAGGTCGCACTCCTGCCGCCTGCGCCGCCGCTGAAGATCGATCGTGCCGACTGGGAGTCACGGCTGCGTGAACTCTCGGGGATCTTCAAGCAGTATCCCGATGTCTTCTACAGCACGGTTGCGCTGGAGGCGAGTTCGGAGACGGACTACTTTGTCTCGTCGGAGGGCGCGAAGGTTGACACGCCGAATCATGTCGCCCGTCTCGTCGTTCTGGGCCGAACCCGCGCGGCGGATGGCATGGACATGTTCCGCGCAGAGACGTTCGAGGCGGACGAGGCGGGACATCTGCCCGAGCAAAAGGTGCTAGCGGCGAAGATCGCCGAGATGGGCAAGAGCCTCGAAGCACTGCGCGTGGCACCGGTGACCGATCCGTATAACGGTCCGGCGATCCTGAGTGGACGCGCCGCGGCGGTGTTCTTCCATGAAGTGCTGGGGCATCGGCTGGAAGGACAGCGGCAACGCGGCGACGATGAGGGCCAGACGTTTACGAAGCTGGTTGGCAAACAGATTCTTCCCATCTTTATGAGCGTTTCGGATGATCCGACGTTGAAGAAGTTCGATGGCACCTGGCTGAGCGGGCATTACGACTACGACGACGAGGGCCAGCAGGCCCGGCGGGTGGACCTGATTAAAAACGGCGTGCTTGAGACCTTTCTGATGTCGCGGCAGCCTGTTGCCGGCTTTGCCCACAGCAACGGGCATGGCCGCGCCCAGGTGGGTCACATGCCGACAGGGCGGCAGGGCAATCTGATTGTTACGTCGTCGAAGACGGTGAACGACGCCGAGCTGCGGCAGATGCTGATCGCCGAAGCAAAGAAGCAGGGCAAGGCGTATGGACTCTACTTCGAGGACATTTCGTCTGGATTCGCAGTGACGACGCGTCGCTCGCCGCAGGCCTTTCAGGTAATTCCGCTGGTGGTCTATCGCGTCTACGTGGATGGGCGGCCTGATGAGCTGGTGCGCGGTGTGAGCATTGTGGGGACACCGCAGGCGGCGCTGGCGCGGATTGTAGCGACGGACGACAAGCCGGAGGTCTTCAACGGGATCTGCGGTGCGGAGTCGGGCAGTCTTCCCGTGAGCGCGGTGGCACCGGCGATGCTGGTGAGCGAGATCGAGACGCAGAAGCAGGCGCAGGGGAACGCCCGTCCGCCGATTCTGCCGCCGCCCGGCGCGGATAATAGCGCGGACGCTGCTGGAAAGGGTGGCCAATGAAATATTTGTTCTCAGCACGGTTACATAAGCATTGGATCGTGGCGGCGGCATCCTGCCTGTGCATCTTTTCTACAACGTTCAGCGTTGCCCAGAAGCCGAATGACGACCCACTGTTGCGGGCGATGCAGGCAGAGCTTGGCCGCGAGAAGGCGCTGCTGGTGCTGCCGGGAATGCAGCGACCTTACTTCATCGAGTATCAACTTGACGATATAGACGGCTATGAGGTGGTTGCCAACTACGGAGCGCTGACGCGCGAGGAGTCGAACCATCAGCGCGTGGTGCGGGTGACCGTTCGGGTGGGGAACTATACGGTAGACAGCAGCAGCAGCCAGGGCGACGGGGCCAGTGCGCTTGCGCCGAGTGACAATAATCCCGAGGCCCTGAAGTACGCTCTTTGGATTGCGACGGACACGGCGTACAAGAATGCGTTGCAGGCCTATGCCGCCAAACAGGCTGCGCTGAAGCAGTTTCAGGCGCCGAGGATGGAGCATGATTTTGCCGAGGAGAAGCCGGTGGTGAAGGTGGAGCAGCTGGTGACGATGGACCTTGACCGCAAGGAGTGGAAGCGGCGCATCGTCGAGGCGAGTGGACTGTTCGAGACTGCTCCGGAGGTCCGCGCTTCGGCGGGGCAGGTGCAGTACTCGACCGCGACCCTGCGCGCCGTGGCGGTGAACCGCTACCTGGTAAATACAGAAGGAACGGTCGTGCGGCACGGATATACGGGATATGCCGCAGGCATCAGCGTTGGCGGACAGGCCCCGGATGGGATGCTCCTCAGCCGCGATAACGGAACGACTGCCGCGGACGCGAAGGAGCTGGAGACGTGGCCGGTGTTTCGCAAGCGCGTGATCGACGATCTGAAGAGTCTGGCGGCGTTACAGGCGGCTCCCGTGGTCCCGGCAGAGGACTATCACGGCCCCATCCTCTTCAGCGGGGATGCGGCGTCCGATGTGATGGCGCATCTCTTTATGCCGCACATCGAGGCAGACCGTCCGGCGATCGGCACCACAGCGCGGACGACAGGGGCGTATGCGTCCAGCTACAAGTCGCGCGTGCTGCCGGCGATTTTGGACGTGACGGACGACCCGCTGATGACGAAGTTCGACGGCAAGACGCTGCTGGGTGCGTATGCCGTGGATGATGAGGGAGTGCCCGCTCAGTCCGTCGATGTCGTGGTCAAAGGCATCCTCGAGAACTACCTGATCGGCCGCGAACCGGTGAAGGACTTTCCGTCTTCCAATGGGCACGGGCGGTCGCCGGTGGGGCGGGTTGCCCAGCCTCATGCCGGGGTGGTGATTGTTAAATCGCCGGAAGCGGTGCCGGTCGAGGAGTTGAACAAACGGCTGCTGGCGATGGCGAAGGAGCAGGGCCGGGAGGTGTATGCCGTCGATACGCTGGGCGGCGCGCTCGAGCCGCGGGTGCTGTATCGCGTCCATGCAGATGGCACGAGGGAGCTAGTGCGCGGCGCGGTGTTCGATGAGCTCGACAACCGCGCCCTGCGCTCGGATATCGTGGCAGCGGGCAACGATCCGTATGTCTTGAATTCGCTGGGCCCGTTGCCGCAGACGATGATCGCACCGAGCCTGTTGTTCGACGATGTGGGCATCAAACGAGCGACCGAAGAACAGCACAAGCTGCCGTACTATCCGCCGCCCTCTCTGGATGGGAAGTAGCCCATCGAGAGAAGAAGTTTCAACGATGCTTTTTAGAGTTGAGAACACCGGCAGCGACTAATGCATCGAGCGCCGAACTCTGGCGAGAGGCATCTGCCTGATCGAACGGGCCGGCCCACCAGAAGCCGAGATGGTTGGCCGCGTCTCTGTCTTTGGTCCAGATGCTCTCGGCATTGGTCGCGGCGAAGGCCTGATAACGATCGTTCGGGAAAGCACTGTTGAGCAGCATCAGGTTGCGGCTGAAGATGCCTTTGAACTGCGGGACATCGCCGCCGGTGTGCGCATGATTCAACTCATGCAGCACGCCCTGGGCATCGCTGAGATGCTCGATGGCAGAGAGCGCGATCGATGAGGCGGTTTCAGTCAGCGTTGGGTCGGGCGCGGCTTTATTGAGCTCAACCAGAGCGCCGAGGATCACTCCCTGGTTGTAGGTCCAGGTGTTACCGCCGTTGTTGGTGCAATGTGCCGGGTCCGAGATGTTGAGCCCATCGTTGATAAGGTGCTCGCCGTTGATCATGCCGGAGTCGCGAAACCACGTCCACTCCTTCTGCGCCCATCCGAGATATTTCTCTCGCTGCTCCGGCGCCGACGAGCGGTTGGCAAGCGAAGCTGCCACAGCCAGAAAAAGTTCGTTCTCGATTGCATTCTTGTTCCGGCTCTTCTTGCTCCACCAGACGCCTCCGCCGCAGGTGTTCGTCTCCCATCCCTTCTGCATGTCGTCGAAGATCGAAGACGCGGCCTGAAGATACTCTGCCTTTCCTGTCAGGTCATAGACATCGATCCAGGCCAGCGCCCACCAGCCTTCGTCGTCGTAATAATCATTGATGAAGCCATGAAAGCCGTTGTGGGCGGTCTGCGCGGCGTGCAGCGTGTTCGCGAAGACCGGCAGATATTTTTTTGAATGGGTCATGCGGCTGTAGTTCGCGAGCGCGGTGATTGCGTTGGCCGAGTTCCACCAGCCGGTCGTGCGGTACAGGCCGTTCTCGGGCGTATACCACTGCTGCAGCACGTTCACGGCCGTGTGAGCATGGGCACGGGCGGCCTTACTGGAGCCGGGAGCGGCAGCGAGCATTGGTACGGAGATGCAAAGAAAGACGAGGGCAGGGAGGATGCGGACGATCGGGTTCGTTCTGAAGAAGGTCATCGACTATGGTCCTTTGTTACCGGTTGCTGAGTTTGTTTCCGGCCGCGCCGAATGGCAAACGTTGTCCGGTTTAGTTGGTTCTAACGATATAAGGCAGTGCGGCGGGGTCGGAGGTGTGGATGCCGTCGGCGACCTCGGTGGCGTGCGCTCTGTCGGGTTGCAGCGGATTGATGCGCACCCAATGGCCGGTTGGCCCGGCGAATTCGATGACTTTGGCAGTCGTGTAGCGGCGGCTGAGCTTGTCCTTCAGCTTGACGGCATCCTTTTCGCGTGAGAACGCTCCGACCTGAACGCACCAGCGTCCCGCGGCCTGTGGACTGGAGGGAGCGAACGCCTCGACCCTCACCCTGGCGACCCCAACGCGATAGACGCCAATGGCCTTTGCGGCGGCAAGCGAGAGGTCGATGATGCGGCCGCGAACGAAGGGGCCGCGGTCGGTGATGCGGACGACGGCGGACTGGTTGGTGGCGAGGTTGGTGACGCGGACGACTGTACCGAGAGGCAGCGTCAGGTGCGCGGCGGTCATCGCATTCTGGTCGTAGACCGTGCCGTCTGCGCCTTTGCGTCCGGAGTACGGCGGACCGTACCAGCTTGCCAGGCCGACTTCGCTCGAAACCGGTCTGCCGTGAATATCGGGCTGTGGTGCAGGGTTTGCCGCTTCCGTATCGTGATTGCCGGTGCCGCTCTGGCCGGTGCGGGTACCCGTGTTGTTATCCAGCGCGGGCGGCGGAGGCTGCCGATAGGCGCGCTGCGTCTCCCTGTGACAGCCGGCAGCCAGCAGCGCGAACGCCGACAGGATCGCTACGGAGACGAGACGCGAGCGGATCAAAACTTTGGCTCACCCGGCGGGGGCGGCGGAGGCGGCGTCTTGGCCGTGCGGTCATCCATGCGCTGGGCCAGCCGGTTCAGCTCCGCGGCCGCAGACCGGAGGGCCTCCGAACCGTTGCGACGGACATCGGGCACGATCTCGTCGTTGAGATAGGCCACAAAGCGGCGAAGGTCTTCCTCGACGCGGCTTCCAGCCTCGTGGAGGCGCTGCTCCCAGGGGCGCTTGGGGACGGTGGGGTCTTCAAAAGCCATGCGCGTACCTCTCTCCCTGTCATTATGCGGACGATGAAAATACATGGTCAACCGGGATGGCGGAGTATTCGCTGCATAGTGCCGATGTGGTAACGGCGGCGTATGGTGGGTTCGAACGTTTATCGCGGGTGCAACCTGACCTGTCTCAGCCGCGTCTGTTAACTCATAACTAAAGAGACACGCATCCTGTCGCTGTCGTATAAAGCTGTTCTGGTTCGTTTATCTTCCGAGAGACTTTCGAGGTATTTTGTTTGATCGGCAACCGTATTTCAAAGTCTTTCACCGCACGACCGTCGATATTGCTTCTCGCATTCTGCCTGTCGGTGGCGGGAGCGCCGATGGCGTTGGCGCAGGCATCATCCCAAACCGCAATGCTGATATTGCCTGATGCGCCCGATGCGGCGCTCATCGGCGCTCCCGCAGGCTTTTCGACTTCGGCTGAGCCTTCCTACGATCGAGCACCGGTACAGGCGACGAGTGCTCAAAGGCCTATGGCGTCTCCGTTCGATAGCGTGATTATGGCCGACGAACAGGCCCCGGCACTTACTGCCAGGGATAAATTTCTCATGGGTGCAAAGAGTACGGTCACTCCGTTCTCAATGGCAGGATGGTTGATTTCTTCCGGCTACTCGCATTTGACCAACGGACCCCCGAACTATGGCACGGACAAAGGAGCGTTTGGTCAGCGACTGGGAGCAGCCGCTATTCGCAGCAGCAGCCAAGGCCTCTTCACCACTTCCGTGATGGCCAATGTCTTCCACGAGGACCCGCGCTACTACCAGATGGGACGAAGCCACGGTATCCGTCAACGAATCGTTTATGCCGCGACTCGCGTGCTGATCACAAAGACGGACAGCGGGAAGGCGACGGTGAATCTGGCGTTGCTCACGGGAAACCTGGCAGGCGCCGCGCTGACGAATGCTTATTATCCTCCGCGAAATCATGGAGTCGGCCAGACGATGTTGATCTTTGGCAGCTCCCTGGGCGGCTCCGCGCTCGGCTTTGGCGTCAGCGAATTTCTCAACGATGCGCTCCAACTCGCCCATCTCAAAAAGAGCGAGTGATTCGCGCATTGCCGGGGTTATAGAAGACCAGCGGATGGGGCATACGGTGATTCGATTTCTTCTGATTCTGGCATTGGTGTTCTCTGGCGCGGCCCTCTGTGCTCAGTCCGGGACGCCCCCCCAGACCTTCGACCAGACCGGCATCCAGACCGGCATTCTGGCTGGGAAGCAGGACGCGATCGAGGCTGCCCTCCCCAATGCTCCCGACGCTCCCGACCTAACTGACGACGCCGATGCTTCGGACAGCCTTGATCCTGATGGGACAGTCCAGCCCCGACCGCAGGACGTCGTCGTCCTGTCCGAGGCCTCGCTGAGGACAACTGGAGGCGGTGTCGAGCCGTGCACTCTGCGCCATGCCATGTTCGATATCCCTTCGCACTCCAAAACGATCCGGCCTGTCCATGTGCCGTGCAGCGAATTGCTCGATCCCTACCAGCGGTTCCTGGACACGAGCGTCGTCATTCCGCTGACCTCGAGGCAGAAGGGATACCTGGCCATCCATAACCTGACGACGCCGAGCAACCTGCTGACCATCGTCGCTCTCTCCGGCTTTACCATCGCCGTCGATTCGCATTCAGCTTACGGGCCGGGCTGGAAGGGGTTCGGCAAGAACACTGGCGTCAGTCTGTTGCAGGATGCAACGGGAGAGTTCTTCAGCGCGTTTCTGATCCCTTCTCTCGCCCACCAGGACCCGCGCTATTACCGTATGCCGAAGGCAAGTATTCCGCGTCGATTTGCGCACGCCATCTCCCGCACTTTCGTCGCCAACAGCGATGAAGGCAACCTTATGCCCAACTACGCGAATCTGCTGGGTTATCCCATCAATGCCGAACTCAGCAACCTTTATGTTCCCGGCATTCATGACGATGCGTCCTCCACCATGGCTCGCATCGCGACCGGGCTGGCGACCGATCCGGCGAACAACCTGATCACCGAGTTTCTGCCCGATGTGGCGAGACACATCAGCATTCGCATTATCTTTGTGCAGCGAATTCTCAACCAGGTCGCCAGTCAGCAGCAATCGGGCTCCTTCTAACGCTGCTCTTCGACCGGCACTGCGTCGGCAAGGAGGTCTTCCTCCGGCGCACGGCGCAGATAACGCCGCACTAAAAACAGGAGCGGAATCGCAGCCGTGAGGCTGGCCAGCCCATCGGTCAGCAGAAGACCCCGCACACCGAAGTGCCGGTAGCCAAGGCCGTCCATCGCCGTCATCAATACAATCGCTCCATTGGTCGACGCCGAGAACAGGCCAAGCTGCGTGCTCGCCACCGGGCTGCGATGCCCGACCAGTTGCAGCCCCAGTGAGGTGAATGCCGCATAACTGACTCCGGCGATACCGTTATAGGCCAGGGCCAGCCAGATAAAGTTCCCCGGCACATGAGGAAGGAAGGCCACGGTCAGCGCGCACACGGCCCCCACGATGCCCGACAGCAGGTAAACATAGCCGCGGTTGAAACGATGCGAGGCCCAGCCGCCGAGGAGCGACCCGACCGAAGCGCTGATGGCGCATCCTGCTCCCGTAACCAGAATGACGGTGTGATCGCTGGCATGGAAGTCCCGGCCGATGCCGGAGAAGAGATTGATGGCGGCAAGCGAACTTGCGGGCGCAAGAAAAAGCGCGAAACCAACAAGGCATTCTCTCCGCCTGGAGGCCTGCCAGGTGGCCTTCATGGCGTCGGCAAAGATCTGCTTCAGCTTGAACTTCGATTGATGCGGCAGAGGAAACCAGAGCGCCGGGAGAAGTCCTGCGATGATCGCCCCCATCAGTCCCAGGCCAATCCAGCGGGCATCAATTCGCGTTGCCAGCGACATGATGAGCAGCGAGCCAAGCGCGCCGCCGCCGAGGTTGGCGACATTCGTCCATCCGCCGACCATGCCGCGCATTCGCTCCGGAACAAACTCCGTCTGCCAGCCGCCGAGCGCTGCTCCGAAGAGCACAATCGATAGTTCTCCGAGCAGCAGCAGAATCGTCGCCGCGCCCAGGCGGGCAGGCGATAGCACCCACAATCCCGACGCCATGCAGGCAGCAGCGACCAGTGCAGTCAGCCAGCAATAAGCGCGCCGCGTCAGTCCGACATCGAGAATAGGGTTGAGCAGAAATCCCCAGAAGGTCGGCGTCATCACGGTTGCGCTCATGGCCGCGGCCCGGTCGAGACTGACGCCCATCCTCGTCACCAGAAACGGAAGCGCCGTGATCGTAAAGCCGACGACGATACCGAAGGGAAGCCATGCCAACCCTGTAACCCACGCGGGCGGAACGGGTGGCATCCGTTCCTCCGATTCCTGCTGGTTTTCATAATCGACAACGTTTGGCAGATTCAACCCCGATTCCCGGCCACGGAATACTTTTCTTTACGCATTGCCCACCACGGTACATCAATTAATAGAGACGGAATAGAGACGGAAACCGGCCGCAAGGGATTTGAGAGGGCTGCTTTTCACTGCGGAGATTCGCCATTCAATGTAAATTCTCGCCAATCGACGCTAAGATGTTCAAACTCAGAGACCGAAATCGTACTCTTGGGAGCGTTGTAAATTGTTGTGGCTGTTAGGAAAAAGGCACAACAGAGGCATCTGGATGTGTACTTCCGCATCCATATTAAGTTGGATAGGTTTGAAAGAAGATTAACTTCGATATGTTGAAAGACATATTGTCAAAATCCGCTGGAAGAAGCGACGAACCCCTTCCGCTTCAGGCCGCACTGTCAGGAGACAGATCATGTCAAACAAGCCGTCGAAAATCTTTGAAAAATCCCTCACGCGCGTAGCCAAGACCGGATGGGTTGTATTCAACAAGCTGAATGCAATCAGCCCCAACCCGAGCTTCACTCCCAAGTGGAGCGACAAGCCTCTTCTCAAGAGCTATCAGAAGGAGAAGCCGCCCCTCGGTTGGCCGCGTACCACCGACTCGCTCTGCCCCAAGTGTATTCCTGAGATCCGCCAGCAGATCGTCGATGGCAAGCTGCCTCACGAGATACTGTTGAACGAGAAGATGGGCGAGATCAAAGCGCAGATCATCGAGCGCGACGGCCAGATTCTGATGGTGAAGGACTGCCCCATCCACGGCCATTTTGAAGACGTGATGTCGATCGACACCGCCTTCTTCAAGCACCTCGAAGAGGTCTTCCCCGGCCGCGACATCCGCGCCCACAACGACGAGAAGCTGCACAACCACGGAACATCCACCGTTACGCACGGACGTGGATCGGTGCTGACGATTGACCTGACCAACCGCTGCAACATGATGTGCGACCCCTGCTTTATGGACGCCAATCAGGTCGGCTTCGTCCACGAACTGACGTGGGACGAGATCAAGACCATGCTCGACAACGCTGTGACCATCAAGCCCAAGCGCCAGATGAGCGTCCAGTTTTCGGGCGGTGAGCCCACGCTATCGCCATACTTCCTCGACGCGGTCGCCTACGCCCGCAAGGTCGGCTACACCAGCGTTCAGGCAGCCACCAACGGCATTGAGTTCGCCAAGTCCAAGGAGTTCGCCAAGGCAGCCGCCGATGCCGGTCTCCGCTACGCCTACCTCCAGTTCGATGGTATCGGCAACGCGGCCAACTCGCACCGCAAGGTCGGCAACGCGTTCGACGTGAAGCTCCAGGCCATCCACAATCTGCATGAGGCCGGCGTGGACATCGTTCCCGTCACCACCATCGTCAACGGCATCAACAACGAGCAGGTTGGCCGCATCATCGAGTTCGCGCTCGACAACCCCAAGAAGATCAACTTCCTCAGCTTCCAGCCGGTCAGCTTCACGGGCCGCGACGAAGACATCTCCGACGAGCGCCGCAAGGCCCAGCGCTACACGCTGAGCCACATGGCGCACGATGTCAAGAACCAGACCGGCCTCGGCGAACCGACGCGCGACTGGTTCCCCATCAGCTTTATGTCCACCTTCGCCGACTGGGCCGACCTGGTCCATGGACCGAACCACGACTGGGGCCAGCTCTCCTGCGGTTGCCACCCGAACTGCGGCATCGGTATGGCGCTGATGATCGACAAGGAGACCAAGGAAGCTGTGCCTGTCACCGCCTTCCTGAATGCAGACCGGCTCGCCAAGGACGTCGCCCGCATCAACGACGCCGCCCGCGGCAAGTGGCTCTCCATCGTCGGCGTGACCCTTGCCCTGCTCCGCAACTACGAGCCGGAGAAGGCGCCCACCCACTTCAAGATCAAGGACCTGTTGCAGAAGTTCGACAAGAGCTTCGGCGCGACCGGCAAGGACTACGGCAAAGTCACCGCGGACCGCACGATGGAAGACATCAAGAAGCGCCGCAACGACCGCTGGAACTTCCTGTTCATCGCCGGCATGTGGTTCCAGGACCTGTTCAACTACGACTTCCGCCGTACCGAACAGTGCATCATCCCCTATGCCACACAAGAAGGTGAGATCAGCTTCTGCGCCTACAACACCGGCGTTGGCTGGAGGAACATCATCGAGAAGATGCACATGACCTCCACGCTGACCAAGTGGTATGAGGAGCATGGCCGTCACGAGATCTTCGCCGGCGGCAAGAAGGTCGGTCTCGAAAAGGAGTCGAGCTACGACCTTGTGCTCAACGACGCTCACGTCAACGCTGCTGCCAACGACACCTTCGAGAAGTCCGGTGTCGCCAAGAACGCCCGCGAAGAGAAGATCCGGGCGCGCGATGCGAAGATCAAGCAGGATGCCGAGAACGCCCGCATGGCCAAGCTCTACCGCAAGGAAGTGCTGGGCGAGAAGGAAATCCCGGGCTTCATCGGGTTGGACTCCATCGGTGGCATCAAGCCCGCCGCATCCAAGGCCGAGGTCGTCAACAGCATCGAAGAGACCGTAGCCGGCGACTAGGCATTGCATGCAGTAGACGCGCTTCGCGCAAAACCACAACAATAATAAAGGCCGCCAGCAATGGCGGCCTTTTTGTGTTTGAGTGATAGATTTTCGTATGACCGAAACGCTAATTCAATTCTGGTCCAAACTCGCAACCCATCCGGGCGCACTCTACCTCCACCCAGACGACCTCAATTGGTTTCGCGAAAATCAATGGAACGTGCAAAATCAACCCCTATACACATTTAATGAATTCATCAGAAGTAACCGCTTCCGCGAGGACGACAAGCAGCTTCACCTATCACTACTTCCGGTGCCATTCGTAGGAAATCTGGAAACGGCAAAGGTTTTCATCCTACTGATGAATCCGGGGTTTGGGCCATCGAACTACTTTGAGGAGGAGAACCAAGTCTTTCGAGCGGCGTGCATCAGCAATCTCTGCCAGACAAATGGTAACGATGAGTTTCCTTTTTTCTACCTCAACCCTCAATTTGCATGGAGTGGAGGATTTATCTGGTGGGAAGCTCGGCTCCGTCCCATCCTCTCGAAGCTCGTAGCGAAATCGGGGTGTACATACTATGAGGCACTCGCTTCTCTAGCAAAGCAAATCGCCACCGTAGAACTCATTCCATATCACTCCGTAGATGGCAGCGCTCTCAATAGCAGCAGCAATCCTTGGGAGAATTTGCCATCGGCAAGTCATGCTCGCGAATTCGTAAAACGTCTCTGCGGATCTAAAGAAAAGCCATTAGTCGTGGTTCTCAGGTCACACGAACGATGGGGACTAGATGAGCATACGGGTTTGCAAATGTGAAAAGTGTCCGGCAATCAGACGTCCCACTTTAAATCCTGATCTCAAAGGAGATAGCGGAAAAGCAGGTCGACTGATAATCGAGAAGCTGAAAATCTGCTAAAACTCTACCAATTCCACACCCAGCTGTTCAAAATCCTTCCGATTCAGCGTTGCAATGAGCATGCCGTTGGCGAGCGCTGTCGCGGCAATCAGAGTGTCCATCACTCCCGGGGAGAAGCCTGCCTGCTTGGCCTTCGCCATCAAACTTCCATACCGGGCCACAATGTCCAGATCAAAAAAGATGATCCTGTTGAAGAATTGCATGTACAGATCGTCCTCGAGCCACTCCTCCAGCCTTGTCCTTTTCTTACCCGGGGCAAGCGAGTGGATTCCGAAAGAGAGTTCGGCGAGCGTGAAGGCGCTCAGGTATAGTTCCCTGTCGTCGGTTCGTTCTATCCAGGCGTCCACCCGATGGTCGGGACGGTTCTTTACATACTGCGACACAACATCCGTGTCGAGCAGATATCTCACAGCGCCACCTTGCGCGGCCCGGATCGCGAACGTGTGAGGTCGATGCCCGAACCCCGTAGCGGAGACTGACGGAAGAAATCTGCCGTGGTCCTCACATTTTGTGCGGGAGCCGGACGGCCCTTTTTCTCCCACTCCTCGGGCGATACCACGATCCCAACGAGCTTTCCATTGCGGGTAATCTGCTGCGGCTCGCCCTGCCGCGCCGAATCGATGACCTCGCTGAAACGAGCCTTCGCCTCCGCCACTCCCCAGCTTCCCATATCCGCACCTCTAAATGACCATTATAGTCATTTAGAGGTTATTCTCGCGTATACACCTCTTAGCAATCTGACAACGACCCTACTCGCCAATCGCCCGTACCCGAGCCCGAGAGTGCCGATGCCTTGACCGCGTCCGTCCATACGACCACTCTCGCACTGGCCCCACATCCACATGCACGAACTTCGACGTTGGATAGTACCCCACGCCGCCTTCATGCAGGCTCAACGCCACATTCCGCAGCCTGACTGTCGACACTCCCGGCACGCGGATATCAATTGCCTTGGCCTGCATGTGCTGGCTATGCTCTGCCACCCCGGTGTGGGCGGCCCGCGTCCGCAAAAAATTATTAGTCTCTGGAGTTCTGTAGCCGCAGACGATATCGATCACCCCATTGGGCCGTCTCAGCTTCGCCATCAGCGCGTGGAGCACGTCGAACTCCTTCGGATCGTATGTCTTGACCGTATCGGTCCGATAGTCGCGCAGAAAGTGGTTCAGCTTATCGAGCGCCTCCGGAATATACGTGTCCCCCACCCGGTACACCACGTCAAGGCTCTCGCCCGTATGCAGTTGATAGAGATGCAGCGCGTAGTGCTGTCCCTCATCCTGGCTTTGAAGCGTCCCCGTCCCCTCGCCGGCCTTCGCCGATCCCCCCAACGCCAATACGACCGCAGCAACAGCCACCGTTGCCGCCCACCTGTTAAAACCAAGTCTCATCCGCACATCCTCCGGGGTCTGATCGTCTAAATGGTCGAACTTAAATGACATTTGCCAAATGCCATTCGAGAATCCAATTTTATCTTCTCCAAACACGCCTTAGGCTTCAAAATGCCCTTTCCGTATGTAACTTTTAGGTCACATTTCCATTTCCGTTACTTCGGCGTCATGAGGCGGGATCATCAGACCGACCGCAATCCATTGTGTAATCATTAAGTTATGACGCTCGACCCCATTCAACTCCGCGTGCTTGGCGCGCTGATCGAAAAAGAGATTGCCACCCCGGAAAATTATCCGCTCTCACTCAACGCCCTGGTCAACGCGTGCAACCAGCGCTCCAGCCGCGATCCTGTGCTCAACCTCACCGAGGACGAAGTCCGCCAGGCGATCCATTCGCTCGAAGACCTCAAGCTCACCGCTCCCGTCTACGACAGCCGTGTACCCAAGTATGAGCACCGCATCCGCACCGTGCTGAACCTTCGCCGCGATGAGACCGCTGTCCTCTGCCTGCTGATGCTGCGTGGCCCACAGACGCCCGGTGAACTCCGCAGCCGCGCCGACCGGCTGCACGTCTTCGACGACATCGCGGCCGTCGCCAGCACCCTCGAGCGGCTCGCCTCCCGTCCCGAACCCGGCGAAGATACTCTAGCCCCCGACGTTACCGGCCCCCTCGCGATCATGCTGCCCCGTCAACCCGGCTCGCGCGAGTCCCGCTATATGCATCTGCTGGGCGGTTCGATTGCCGTATCCGCGCCGCCGCCCTCATGGTCACAGCCTCTTCCCGATGCCAGCCCCGGCGCAAGTTCTTCACGAGAACTGCTCGCCAGCCTTCAGGAAGAGGTCACCACCCTGCGTTCCACGGTCGCGGCGCTGGAGTCGCGCATCACGCAACTTGAATCTTTTCGTTCCTCCTGGCCCCTTCCCGGCACAGAGTCCATGGAGTAATCTCAGTACACTGAGACATCTCCTATGCCCCAAACGCCTTTTGGGAATACGGCGTCACCCGCATCTTCTACACAAGCGGGCTCTTCTGCGGCATCGGGTCTGGACTTCGCGGCGCTTCTCGATGCGTCGCCCGATGCCATCATTACCTACGACTGCGACTTCCGCATCACCCACGCGAATCCCCAGGCCATCCGTGTCAGCGAATTGGCTGCTAATGGCTCGGTCGGCACGATCTACTGGGATTTGCACCCGGAGTCGCGCGGCACGATCCTCGAAGAAAATCTGCTGGCTGCCATGCGTAATCGCGCTCCACGCCAGTTCGAGTATTTTTTCACCGCGGTCGGTCTCTGGATGAACGTCTTCGTGACCCCCTTTGCGGATGGGTTGGCTGCCTTTTATAAAGACATCTCCCCGGCCAAACTGGCAAGAGAGACCCGCGATGCGGCAACCAGGCGTCTCCAGCAGACATTCGATGCGATGCCCGCTTCCATCGTGTGCCTCGACCGCAACTGGAGCATCATCTTTGCCAACTGGCGTGCCGTCGACATGCTCGCCTCCGGCCCCCTCATCGGCGAAAACTTCTGGCACTGCCTGCATCACACGCTGCAGGAGCCGTTCGGCTCCAACCATCGCAAAGCCATGGAGCTGCGCACACCGACTGAGTTTGAGGCCTACTATCCCGAGCCGGTCAACCTGTGGCTCAACATCCAGTCCATCCCCTCCGACGACGGCATCATCATCTTCTTTCGCAACATTACAGGGCGGCGCCAAGGCGAAGAGGCCCTCCGCGAAAGCGAAGCCCGCTATCGCCTGCTCACCGAACTCAATCCCCAGATGATCTGGATGGCGTCCGACACGGACGGCGTAAGTTATGCCAATCAACGCCTTCTCGATTACGCCGGTCTCCAGCTTGAACAGGCAACGAACGGCGATTGGCTCGCCATGATTCATCCCGAGGATCGACCGCTTCTGCTCACTGCCTGGCAGCGTGTTCACGGCAGCGGCGAGATGCTCGACCTTCAACTTCGCCTGAAGCAGGCGTCCGATGGAGGATACCGGTGGTTCCTGTGCCGCGCGCTCCCGGTCCCCGACGATCCCGCACACGATGTCCGTTGGCTGGGCGTCTGTATCGATATCCATGACTACCGGCTCACCGTCGAAGCGCTCGGCACCAGCGAGGCCCGTTACCGTGTCCTGGCAGACCTCAATCCGCAAGCCATCTGGATGGGCGATCCTGCGGGCAGGATCACCTATGCCAACCAGGGGTTCAGCGACTATCTCGGCTTCACCACCGCGGACCTCGACCATTGGATTACGGCCTTTCATCCCGAGGACCGGGACCGCGTCCTTGATGCCTGGGTCGATTGCGTCTCCACCGGCGCCGAATACGATATCGAGGCCCGCCTCATTCGTGCTCGCGATGGTCGGTCGCGCTGGTGGTGGATTCGCGCTCAACCGGTCAGGGACCCATCGGGAGCCATCCTCTACTGGCTCGGTGTCGCCATCGATATCGATGACCGCAAGACCTTCGCTGAGATGCTGCTCCAGAAACAGGCCGAGACCGAGCGCCAGCGCGCCGAGCTCGAAACCATCTACGACACAGCTCCCGTCGGCCTCGCGCTCTTCGATCCCATCGAGTTCCGCTATCTGCGAGTCAACGACCATCAGGCGGCAATCATCGGTCTTCCCAAGGACAGGATTCTCGGCCGCCCGATCACCGAAATCGCTCCGCTCGCTGGCCTGAAAGAGCTGTTTCAGCAGGTCGCGGCGGGCAACGTCGTCAGGAATCACATCCTCGAAGGTGAGCTTCCCAGCAGACCCGGTCAGCATCGCTCCTGGAGCGTCAACTACTCTCCGGTCTACAACGCCGACGGCAAGATCGAGGCCATCGCCGCCGTTGTCCTCGAGATCACCCATCAGAAGAAGGCTGAGAGCGCCCTTATTCAGAGCGAGAAACTCGCTGCCGTCGGACGCCTCGCAAGCTCTATCTCGCACGAGATCAATAACCCGCTCGAGGCCATTACCAACCTTCTCTATCTGATCGCTCTGTCCGAGGAGTTGCCGCCGGGAGCACGCGCTTACGTCCAGACGGCGCAGAGCGAGCTCTCGCGCGTCTGCCAGATCGCCACCCAGACGCTGCGCTTTCATCGTCAGGCAGTACGCGCCACCAACGTCACCGCCGCCGACCTTGTCGATGCCGTCCTCAATCTCTATCAGGGCCGCCTTGCCAATTCGAGCATCAAGGTCGAAGCCTGCTATGCCACCCAGACCCGCATCCTTTGCTTTGAAAACGACATTCGCCAGGTCCTCAACAACATCATCGCCAACTCCATCGACGCCATGCGTCAGGGTGGCCGCCTTGTCGTCCGCGCCCACGATGCCACCGACAATTCCAGCGGTCGCTCGAAGGGCCGCCAGGGCATCCGTATCACCATCGCTGACACCGGACACGGCATGTCGCCCGAGGTGCGCGCCCGTCTCTTCGAGCCTTTCTACACCACCAAAGACCTCAACGGCACCGGCCTCGGCCTCTGGATCTCCGCCGGAATCGTGCAGCGCCACCAGGGCCGTCTCACCTTCCGCAGCACGCAGCACCCCATCCACCACGGCACTATCTTCTCGCTCTTTCTGCCATGGGCCGAAGAGCCATCGCCGCCCGCTTCCCAATAAGTCGGGCTGTAATTGAACGCCGCCATCGTGGCCTGAGTCTGAGCAACCAAGAGGCTGGGCCTTGCGGCAATAAACGGATACTTCATCGGTCATCTTGTCGGGTGTAGCCGGAATGGCTACACTGTAGCAGGAGGTGATCTCTCGATGCGCCAAGTTTCGTTACGCGAGTTCCGAACTCGAGGTTCCAAGGCGTTAGGGGTGGTGCCGAAGGGGGAGACGGTATTGCTGGCGGGCCAGAAAGGGCCGGCATACTTTCTGATCCCAGTGCTTGGAGATGTCATTCTGGAAGACCGCGAATTGCGGCGGGCCATGGCGAAGGCGAGCTTGCGTAAGAACTGGCGTCTTGCGAATGCGGCTGGGGAGGACCTGAGTGATGAGGAGATTGATCGCGAGATTGATCAGGTCCGGGCTGTCCGTCAGCGCCGGAAGGCCAAATGAGGCTGGTTGTCCTCGACACTAATATCATCGTATCCGCTGGTATAAAGCCTGGGAGTGCACCCGCGCAGCTCGTCATGGATTGGGTGCTGGAGGGGCAAATACAGCTTGTCACCAGTCCATGGGTTGTGAGCGAGTATAGGGAGGTAGCCCGTCGCACGAAGTTTCAACGCTACGGATTTCCTCCTCTCTGGTTGGAATTCCTGATTGAGGAGAGCTTGCGCCTGCCAGACCCTGCAATCTGGGTCAAGCGAGGACCCGACCCAAAGGATATGCCCTTCCTCGCTCTGGCCCATGCAGCTGGAGCCTGGCTTGTGACAGGGAATCTTAAGCATTTTCCAGAGACTGTCAGGAATGGAGTCACCGTGCTTTCACCTGCGGAGTACCTCACTCGCCTCGGGCGAGATTGACAGCCATCGCCTCAGGAACGGAGTGGGTAGCTCACGCTTCCGGTCACACGGACTACTCCGCCGAAATCGATGGCCACGCATTGGTATGACCACGTATTATGATCGCCATGTCCACCGACGTTCTCTGCCGCGGTCTCCGCAAGTCCATCTTCGCTACGTTGAGCACACTCCTGCTCCTGGCTCTCGCCATCCCCGCCCATGCGCAAACGGCCAACACCACCCTGCTCGTCGACATCGACCATCGCCCTGCCACCTCGCTCGATGGCGACTGGCACACCATCGTCGATCCCTACTCCACCGGCCTCTACAACTTTCATCACGAGATCAAGACCGACGGCTACTTCATGAACGCGAAGCAGCAGCCCAACGGCGGCCCCGTCGAATACAACTTCGCCATCTCGCCCACGCTCAAGGTCCCCGGCGACTGGAACACCCAGCGCCGCGACCTCTTCTACTACGACGGCGTCCTCTGGTATGAGAAGGACTTCAAGTACGCTCCCAAGCCCAACACGCGCACCTTCATCCACTTCGGAGCGGCCAACTACCGCAGCCACGTCTGGGTCAACACGAAAAAAGTCTGCGAGCACGAGGGCGGCTTCACCCCCTTCGACTGCGATGTCACCGGCGTCGTCAAAAATGGCGATAACTTCGTCGTAGTTGCCGTCGACAACACCCGTCTCGCCGATGGAGTTCCTACCCTCCAGACCGACTGGTGGAACTACGGCGGCCTCACCCGCGATGTCTCTCTCGTCGACGTTCCCGACCAGTTCATCGACGACTACGATCTCCACCTCAGTCGCGCCGACCATGACCTCATCGAAGGCTACGTCCACGTAGAAAACGCAAGCCCCGGCACAGCCGTCACCGTCTCCATTCCCGAACTGCACGCCACCACCCACGCAGTTGTCGATGCGAATGCCCGCGCCGCCATCAAGCTCCCAGTCAAATCCCTCAGCCTCTGGTCGCCCGACAACCCCAGGCTCTACAAGGTCAACCTCGCCGCCGGCTCAGACCATCTCGAAGACGACATGGGCTTCCGCACCATCGAAACGCTCGGCACCCAGATCCTGTTGAACGGCAAGCCCATCTTCCTGCGCGGCGTCTCCGTACACGCCGAAGCGCCCTTTCGCGCCGGACGCGCCTACAGCGAGAAGGACGTAGACACACTCCTCGGCTGGGCCAAGGAGATGGGCTGCAACTACGTCCGCCTCGCTCACTATCCCCACGACCAGCGCATGACTCGCGCCAGCGATCGCCTCGGCATCCTCGTCTGGTCGGAGATTCCCGACTACTGGGCGCTCCAGTTCGATAACCCCGCCGTCCTCGCCAAATCCAAACAGCAACTCGGCGAGATGATCCGCCGCGACCGCGACAAGGCATCCATCATCCTCTGGTCGGTGGCCAACGAAACCCCCGACACCGAGGCCCGCACCAAATATCTCACCACCATGGCGAACCTCACCCGCCAGCTCGACCCCACGCGCCTTGTCACCGCCGCCCTGCTCGTCCGCACGCAGAAGACGGCCGACGGCTCAACCAAGATCGTCGATGACCCGCTCGGCAAGGCGCTCGACGTCATCGGCACCAACGAGTACATCGGCTGGTACGAGCAGAAGCCAGCCGGAGCCGACACCACCACATGGGACATCCACTACCAGAAGCCCGTCATTATGTCCGAATTCGGTGCCGCCGCTCGCGCCGGCCACCATGGCCCCGCCATCGAGCGTTGGACGGAGGAGTATCAGGCCGACGTCTACAAGCACCAGATCCCCATGCTCAACCGCATCCCGCAGCTTCGCGGCACCAGCGCCTGGGTGCTCATGGACTTCCGCTCTCCCATGCGCACGCTGCCCGGCCTGCAGGACAACTTCAACCGCAAGGGCCTCATCTCCGATCAGGGCGAAAAAAAGCAAGCCTTCTTCGTCCTGCAGAAGGCCTACAAAGACAAGACCCTCGGCAAGGCGGAATAGTAATAGGCCTCGGGTTTGGAACGGCCATGGTTGCCCATCCTCACGCACACGACTGCGTGGAGATCGGCAACCATGAGTCTTTTACTCTTCTTGATTTGCCTTGCTCTCCGAGGGATGCCGCCGCTTCCACCACCATACGGTCAACCCGGCAAGAACGGTAAACCCTGCTCCTCCCGGCAGTAGGTATTTGATTGCCGCCGACGGATCGTCCCAGAACTCTTCGCGCAACGATTCCCAGAATCCTGGAACTCTCACACTTACTGTCGCGACATAGCTTGTGATCTCCTGCTCAATCTGCTGCCCGTTATCGGGATAGACCAGCAGAGCCCGAATTGTCAGCTTTTGATTTTCGGCAGGCTGTTTCGGCGTTATGTTCCACATCCACGTCGTCGATCCGTCGATCGGCACAAACTGGATCGCGCCGACCTTTGGGTCAATCCCAAACTCATCCGGATTGTCCTCTGCCGTGAGTTGCATCTGCATCCGGGGCGAAACCTTCAGCGTGCCGGTCTTGGCCCCGGGCAGATTGTTCTTGCTCGTGTCCGCATACCCATGCATAACGACCTGAACGACAGTCGTCTCATGCAACTTCATTTGAGGTGGAATCAGGTAGTCGATCTTTCCATTCTTTAGCTCATTCTTCCATTGCAGAACCTGCTCGGCCTGTTGGTAAGCATCTCCGCCCCCGGCTGCCGCTGGCGATGGCGGAGGTGCAGGTGATGCCGCCACGGCCGTCGGCGGGTGAAGCCCACCCTTGTCCCCGCCCGTCTCACCGGCCTTCTGTTCCGCAGGAGAAAGAGTCGGAGCGGTCTGATTCTTTGCGCCCTGTGTGCTCGATGCGAAGACGTCGGCAGCGGTTTTATCGTGTGCTCGATGGGGCCGCGAACCGCCATTCCCCGTGCCGTGACCTACGACTGCTGCCGATTCTGCGGCAGCCGCCTGACCCGTCGCCTTCGCAGTTTGCGTCTGTGCCGTTTTTGTCTGAGGCAGAGGAGTGGCCTGCATCGCCAGGACGCGCACAACAGCATTGACCGATCCCCGTCGCCCCAGTCCATTCGTCACCTGGCAGGTAACCGTGATCGTCCTTCCGGCAGGGACTCCCGTCGTGTCCAGCCGCGCCGTAGCGCCATCGGGATAGAGTCTTCCGCCGTTGCTCGAAAAGCTGTACACCAGCCCAGCCGAAGCGACCTGCGCCCGGGCGGTCAGGGTCACGCTCTGTCCGGCGGTTACGGTCAGCGAGGAGGCCACGCACTCCACCTTCGGCGGCATCATCGCTTCAATTTTCTTCGCATAAGTTGCATCGGCAGCACCCTGTGGCTCGCTCCAACCGGCACAAGGGAGCAGAAGCAGGACCAGAATACCCAGAAAGAGACGAGGTGGCCCATATTTCCGGTCCATATAGACCTCCACAGATTGCGTGGCGATATTGTGAGCGCAAATTTTGACTGCGTCCACAACTTTCGGCCCGCAGAGCCGGGCGCAGTACGCAATCGAAGACGCTCCGCAAGCCTGGATTGGGGGCCATACTTGAAAATCGAAATAAAGATGAACAGTTTGTCTTCCGTGCCGGTCTTAGAGTATGAAGGCGAGCGGACGTAACGCGGCAGCGGCTGCGTCGTGAGGGCAGATTGGACTTGCCAGCGGTATGGACGGAGCTTGAATTCAGGAGGCGCGTGAGCTTGCGTCGTGACGATCTGCTGGAGCGGGAGCAGGAGTTTTCGGGGATCGTCGAGCGGCAGGCGCGGTTTATGTTTCGCGTCGCATACAGCCTGCTGCGGAATGTGCAGGACGCCGAAGATGCAGTGCAGGAGGCTTTTCTGAAGCTGTATCGGGGCGACGCCTGGCGGCGCATGGAGGATGAAAAGGCGTTTCTGGCGCGAACGGTCTGGCGTGTGGCTCTTGACCGAGCGCCCCGGGCCGCCGACCGGATGGACGATGTAGCCGGGATGGAGTTGGCTGCCGCCGGTGCATCGCCCGAGAGTCATCTGGCGGATCAGGCCGAGCGTGTTTTGCTGAGACGCCTGATCGATGGCTTGCCGGAGGAGTTGCGGCAGCCGCTGGTGCTCAGCGCAATCGAGGAGATGACGTCGCGGGAGGTCGCGGTGGTGATGGGGATTCCCGAGGGAACGGTGCGGACGCGGTTGATGCGGGCGAGGGGAGAGTTGAAGAAGAGATTCACGGGGATGGAGGTGCGGCGATGAAGAACTTCGATCAACTGCTGGATGGAGTTTTGCAGGAAGATACAGCCGCGCAGCCGCGCCCGGGTTTGGAAGCGCGGGTGATGGCTCGGGTCCGGATGGAAGGACGGAAATATCGTTCCGGCTTCGGACCTCGGAATCTCTTGTGGGCCTCCTCTATCGCGATGATTGTCTGTGTCGTGATGGCGGCGTCGATTTGGTATGTGTCGGATCGGGGTTTACCGCAGCCTGACAAGGTTGCGTCCCGGTTGCCTGCGCCCATTTTGAATGCACCCGCCGTCGAAACGCCAAAACCCTTTGTGGCGAGACATGACGCTCACCTTTCGCAAGGGAAGGACAGGCAACATCTTCGGTTAACTCATGTGGACTCCGCGAATGAGAAGGCTGAGCATGCGTCTGAAGATGAACCCAGGCTGGAAACCTTTCCCGCGGTCTCGCAAAAGGGAGATGTGACAGGTTGGTTCGGTACTAGCGATGGCGAGAAACTGGCGGCTATTGCAAGAGGAGCGTCGCCTGAGACAGTGGCCGCGTATCAACAGTTGCGGTCGGCACAGAAGGAGCCGATTGATATTGCTGCAATCGAAATCAAGCCATTGCAATAGATGAGATTCAACAGATGAGCCAAGGGAGACGATGAATGAAGCGCATGATTTTTGCAGCAATAATGATGGGAGCAATTTCTTTGACCGGACTTGCCCAGCAACCAGCGGCAGCGGAACCGAACCATGTGACGCCCCCCGCCCAGGAGTTGGGACACGATCAGCGTTTCCGGTTGACCTTTATCATTCGGGAGACCGATGAAAATGGGAAGGCCCTAAATAGTAGAGAATACGAAACCATGATTGGCGCAATTCCTCATCGGGGAGACCCGAATGCCTCGATTCGTACAGGAGCGCGGGTTCCGGTACCTACAGGGGCCGGAAGTCTTCAATTTACCTATCTGGATATCGGGGTCAACTTCGATATCAATTCTTTTCAGGTTTTGTCGGCGACCCGAGTTGCGATGGATGTCCATGCCGACCTGAGCAGCATCGATCCCGTCGAAAAGCAGATAGCAGATCATCCGGTAATTCGCCAGAACAAATGGTCGGGGAGTGAACAGATGGTGCTTGGAGAACGCAAGACGATATTCAGTTCGGACGATCTGACGTCTAAAAACCGGGTACAGGTAGAGTTGACCGTGACGCGGATTGATTGACCGTTAGTTCGCTATGAATGCGGCGGTTAGAATCGAAGGCGATGGCTACGCGCGTTCGTTCTTACTCGAAGATCAACCTGGGGTTGGCCATTGGGCCGGCGCGGGCCGATGGGTTTCATGGGCTGACCACGCTCTACCAGACGCTCGATCTGCATGACTTGGTGACGGTCTCGGCGCGGCGGGCGACGAAGACGCGGCTGGTGCTGACGACCAGCCATCCGCGGGTGCCGACCGATGGGCGGAACACCGCCTGGAAGATGGTCGAGCGTTGTCTGGAGCGGCTCGGAATGGCCGCCGAGGTTGAGATTTCGATCGAGAAGAACCTGCCGGTACAGGGTGGAATGGGTGCGGGAAGCGCGAATGCCGCGGCTGCATTAATTGGGTTAGAGCGGGAGTTGGGGGTGGCGTTATCGGGGGCAGCCCGGTTGGAGTTGGCGGCAGAGGTGGGTTCGGATGTGCCTTTGTTTCTACTGGGTGGGACGGTTCTGGGGCTGGGCCGGGGAGAGCAGGTGGTTCCCCTGCCAGACCTCCCGCGGACGGTTTGTCTCGTGGCGGTGCCGAATGTGGGGGTCTCGACGCCGCAGGCCTTTCGGGATTGGGATGCGTTGAGGCAGGGATCAGGGATCAGGGATCAGGGATCAGGAGCGACATCGGGAGTAGGGGATGAATTGACGACCAGGGCTAAACCCGATAGACTTATGGAGTTGAGTCTCGCTTATGCGTCTCTGTATGCAGAGCCTGGCACTTCCGGTATCGTTCGCAGCCTGAATCCTGAGAAAAAACAGGGGAGCTCTGATAATGTTCAGAGAGGTGTGTCGAACGGTCTCGCGGAGAATACCCTTCTCTCGCTTGTCCGCACCGGGGTTGAAAACGACTTTGAACAGGTCGTCTTTCCTGCTTATCCCTCCTTGCGTGAAACTAGGCGTTTATTGATGGGTACCGACTCCGAAGCTCCTGCTTTGTATGCGGCGCTTTCGGGCTCGGGTTCGGCTCTGTTTGGACTTTACCGGTCCGAGGCGGATGCGCGGGCAGCTCAACAGCGTATCCAGTCGGCTGCAACGCAAGCTGGGGTTAGGACTTTCCTGACGGAAACTTTGCCCAGAGCAGCTTACTGGGAGAGAATGTTCGCAGGGTAGCTTCGCCGGCGATAGCAGGCCGGCGGCATACTGGGCGATCGACTAACGGTAGGTCAAGAGACTTTGAATCTCTTTGTCTAGGTTCGAATCCTAGTCGCCCAACCAGAACGTCGACGCCGGATGCGACATCATTTAGGGTTCTTTGGCGGCAGCAACTTGCCGCAGGAGTTGAATGGTTTTTGGTCCGCAGCAACATGGCGGATGAAGAAGTCAGAAGTTTGAAGGAACAGAGTCTTTAGCTTTCGCAGTATTCGCAACAAGGATCTTTCGAGAGACCTACGGGGCCGCAACAAGGCCTCGCGAGACAAGGCAGCAGGAACTACCAAGGTCAACCAGCCTGGAGGGTTTCAACGTGAACGAACAAGACACGACTGCGGTTCTTTCCCCTATTTCAGGGCAGACTGAGGAGCTTGACTCCCAGTCTGCACCGACGCAAGCCGCCCAAAGCGGACAGAGCAGGACGGCCCCGGAAAAAAAGCGCTCCGGCAAGCTAAGTGAGAGTAAGCGCATCAAGATTTTTTGCGGATCGTCGAACCCCGCCCTGTGCGAGGAGATCTGCAAGTTCGTCGGTGTGCCACTGGGCGAGACCCGGCTGCAGAGATTCTCCGACGGCGAGGTTCACTTTCAGCTGCTCGAAAACGTTCGCGGCGCGGACGTCTTTCTGGTGCAGCCTACGTGTTATCCGGTCGACCAGCATCTCGTCGAGCTGCTGATCATGATGGACGCGCTCAAGCGGGCATCGGCCGGGCGAATCACGGTTGTCATGCCGTACTACGGCTATGCGAGGCAGGACCGCAAGGACCGGCCTCGGGTGGCGATCACGTCGAAGCTGGTTGCCGATCTTCTGACCACGGCTGGTGCAAACCGGGCGTTGCTGGTGGATTTACATGCAGCGCAGATTCAAGGGTTCTTCAATATTCCGGTGGACCACCTGTTCGCCAGCCCGGTGCTGGTGAGCTACTTCCGGGACCTGGAGCTGCCCAATCTGACCGTGGTTTCGCCCGATGCGGGCGGCGTGGAGAGGGCGAGATTCTTCGCCAAGAAGTTGGATGTACCGTTGGCCATCGTCGACAAGCGGCGGACCGACATCAATGTGACCGAGGTGATGAACGTCATCGGCGATGTGAAGGGCCGGACGTGTTTGATACTCGACGACATTATCGACACCGCCGGAACCATGGTGAAGACGGTGGATGCGCTGCTTGAACAGGGCGCGGAAAAAGTTTATGCGTGCGCGACCCATGCGGTGCTGTCCGGGCCGGCGGTTGAGCGCATCGCAAATTCACGGTTGGAAGAACTGATCGTGACGAATACCATTCCGCTGCGCGAAGATGCGTTGCGGGTGCCGAAGATCAAGGTGCTTTCGATTGCCGGGCTTCTGGGACGCGCCATCGAGAGCATTCACATGGAGACCAGCGTCAGTACGCTGTTCAACTAGCAGTTTTATTTCAATGAGCAGTAAAGGGAGCGAGGCTCAACCTCGTGCCCGAAAGGAAAGTTTCGTTATGGCAGCACCGATTGAAGCAGTCGTCGCAACACCTCGTGAAGGCAAGTTCAACAAGAATGCGGCCCGTCGCGTTCGCGTGGCAGGCAAGATTCCTGCCGTCGTTTACGGCGCGGGTCAGGATGCGGTCGCGGTTGCCGTCGATCCCAAGGCCATCACCAAGATCCTCCACTCAGACTCCGGCCACAACACGATCTTCGATCTGAACGTCGAAGGATCGGCGGTGGTGAAGGCGATGATCGTGGACTGGCAGCATGAGCCGATCAAGGGCAAGCTGCTGCACATCGACCTGAAGCGGATCGCGATGGACAAGACGATGCGCGTCTCCGTGCCGATTCAGTTGGTCGGTACCTCGACCGGCGTGAAGAACCAGGGCGGCATTCTGGACCACGTTCTGCGCGAGGTCGAGATCGAGTGCCTTCCCGGCGATATCCCGAGCCACCTCGATGTCGATGTCTCCGGCCTCGAACTGCATGGCGTGATTCGCGTCTCCGATCTGCCGCACTCGGGCAGCATCAAGTTCCTCGGCGATGAGAATGCAACCGTTGCTCACGTAACCGCGGTCAAGGAAGAGGCTCCGGTTGAAGTTGTTGCCGCTGCGCCGACCGAGCCGGAAGTGGCCAAGAAGGGCAAGACGGATGCAGAAGCTGCACCGGCTGCCGATGCCAAGGGCGCAAAGAAGTAGTGTGACGGCGGCCCCGAAGCTGAGGTTCAGCTTCGGGGCCGTGATCGCAAGGTATGGAAGGGAAGCGTTCGCGTGAAGCTGATTGTCGGACTCGGCAACCCCGGGATTGAGTATCAGTTCACACCGCACAACGCCGGGTTTCTTGCGGTAGACCGCATCGCAGACGATTGCGGCGTGGTCCTGACCAATCGGCGGGGACGGGCGCTTACCGCCAGGGCGAGGCTTGCAGGTGAAGATGTTCTGCTGGCGAAGCCGGAGACGTTCATGAACCTGAGCGGGCTTTCGGTGGCCGCGCTGGTTCGAGAGTTGGACATTGCTATTCCGTCATCGGACCTGATTGTCCTGTATGACGAGTTGGCGATTCCGCTGGGCACGATTCGCATCCGCGAGCGTGGATCGGCAAACGGGCATAACGGAGTGAAGTCGATCTCCGGTGCGCTCGGAACGGAAGAGTGGCTGCGCATCCGCATCGGCGTCGGGAAACCGACTCTTGAGGATGGCAGAGAGATCAAGGCTGGCGGTAAGGATTATTTGCTGTCGCCGTTCCGCAAGCAGGAGCTTGTGGTGCTGGATGAGGTGCTCGACCGCGCACGCAGCGCTGTCGAGGTAGTGCTGACCAAGGGTGTCGGCGCTGCGATGAATGAGTTCAACCGTCGGCCCGACGAACCTGAGAAGGAGTCGGAAGGGCCAAACGGGAAGTAGTACCAGTTGATTTTCCAGACCGGACCGGCAGACGATACGCCGGCACGGTGCGAAGCAGAACTTCGCAGAAAGAAGTAAACGAATGAATCGTACCTACGAAATCATGTTTATCGTCCGTCCGGACGTTGAAGAAGCAGAGATCGACAAGCTCATCGAAGGCTTTTCGGCCAACGTCACCAATGGTGGCGGCGAGGTCAAGAGCGTCGAGAAGATGGGCCGGCGCCGGCTCGCCTACACCGTTCGCAAGTTCAACGACGGCTTCTACATCCTGCTGAACATCGCCGCCGAGGGCTCGCTGATCACCGAGATCGAGCGCCGTCTCCGCGTCTCCGAGCAGGTGATCAAGTTCATCACCGTGCGCATGGACGAAGAAGAGAAGCGGCTTGCCAAGGTGAAGGCCCTGCGCGACTCCAAGGTCAAGCGCAGCGCACAGCCGGTTGCACAGACGCCGCAGGTGCCTGCCGCCGCGCCCGATGCTGAGACTGCTGCCGCTGAGCCGGCGAAGGAAGACGAGGAAGTCCCCGCAGTCGCTGCTCCCGAGACGCCTGTTGCTTCCGACGCGCCTCCCGAGAACGCAGCCGCCGTTTAGTTTTTAGCGCTATGAGATCTGCGATGCCTGCTTGTTGCCGCATCGCGCAACGCATCACGAATCGCTCGATCCCACTTCCGTTCAGCCTGACGGGTTGAATGTTCAGAGACTCCATCGCGGGTCTGGAGCGGGTGAAGGCACAACGCACTTGAGAGGGAATCATCATGGCTGACGAAACCAGCACGCCGCAATCCACTGAGCAGCAGGCACCCGCATCAACCTCCCGTCCCGCGCATTCGGGGCATTCCGGGCCACACTCGGGCCTAGGAGCAGGCGCTCCTCGTACCCCCCGTCCCGGCGGCGGCCCCGGCGGCCGCAAGTTCTTCCGGCGCAAGAAGGTCTGCAAATTCTGCACCGAGAAGATCGACGCCATCTCCTACCGCGATGTCCGTCTGTTGCAGGGCTTTGTCGCCGAGCGCGGCAAGATCGTTCCGCGCCGTCTGACCGGTGTCTGCACGCGGCATCAACGCCGCCTGAGCCTGGCCATCAAGCAGTCGCGCAACATCGCCCTGCTTGCCTTCGCCGCCCGCTTCTAAATCTCCCACGGCGCGAAACGGGCTTGCCCGCCGCGCCCAATGGGCTTTACGAGTTATGCAGGACTGGCCTGCGAGATGCCAGACAGGAATCGGAGAAACTGCAATGGAAGTCATTCTGAAGGAAGACGTAAACAAGCTCGGGCATCGCGGCGATGTAGTCAAAGTCGCCGACGGCTACGGGCGCAACTATCTGCTGCCGGGCAAGCTCGCCATCGAAGCCAATGCCGCCAACAAGGCCGTCATCGAACAGATGAAGGGCTCGGCCATCCGCAAGTCCGCCAAGGAGAAGACCGAGGCGGAGGGGCTTTCGACACAGCTCAACGAGATCGAGCTGGTATTTGAGCGCAAGGTCGGCGAGCACGAGCATCTCTTCGGTTCGGTGACATCGGGCGACATCGCGCACCAGCTCGAGGAGAAGGGCTTCAAGATCGATCGCCGCAAGATCTCGCTCGAAGAGCCGCTCAAGACCATCGGCGAGTACCATGTGCCGGTCAAGCTGCACCGCGAGGTGACCAGCCACATCAAGGTCACGGTCAAGGGTGATCAGCCGGAAGCGGAAACAGTCGCCGCCGCTGAGTAGTTCTTATATCTCTATACAAGATCGACCACGGAGGAACGCGGAGAGTCACGGATTTGAATCCGTGCAATCCGCGCTAATCTGTGGTCAATTTTTTGCGGAGGAAAGCGGATTATTCGTACTTGAGGGTCTGGACGGGATCGAGACGGGCGGCGCGGTTGGCCGGGAGCGTCCCAAAGAGGATGCCGACCAGCATCGAGGTGCCAAGGGCAATGACTGCGGACCAGATGCTGATCGGGATCTTGTAGGGCGTCAGCAGGCTGATCGAAAGCGGGATCGCCAGCCCCAGCAGGGTGCCGACGAGACCTCCGGCCAGCGAGAGGAAGACGGCCTCGGTCAGAAATTGCAGTCGAATCTCGAGGCTGGTCGCGCCCAGGGCCTTGCGAATGCCGATCTCCTTGATCCTGGCCTGCACATTCGCCAGCATACTGTTCATGATGCCGACGCCGCTGACGATCAGCGTGATGCCGGCGGCCAGTGCCAGCACTACGGTCAACATGTCGGCGATCTTTGCCATGATGCTCAGGAATCCGGTCATAATGAAGGGAAGATAGACCGAGGTTGGCCGGTGGCGGCTCTTGATGATGGCGAGAATCTGTCGGGATGCGGGGACGACCTCCGTCGGGTCGCGCATGGTAAAGAAGATCTCCTTCACCTTGTCGCTGCCTGTGAAGTAGCGGGCTACGGGATACGGCACCAGGATCGTCTGGTCGCTGATCTCGGACAGCCCGAAGGTGGCGACACTCTCCCTGAAGACGCCGATGATGACGAAAGGAATTCCCATCACCGTGATGTTATGGCCGACCGCGGCGGAGCTGCTGCCGAACAACGCCTTGGCAAAGGGCTCGACGATGACCGCGACCTTGGTGCGCGAGGCGGTATCCTGATCGTCGAAGAACCGGCCGGCAACCACTGCGAGATTGCGCACCGTCTTGTACTGAGGCGAGACGCCGAGCAGCATGGCGTCCTTGGTGACTCCGCCGCCGATCCCGACGTTGTAATGGACCTCAAGCATCGGCGAGGAAGCGACGATGTCCGGGACCTGATCGAGAACGGCATTCATATCCTCGTAGGTCATCAGGTCGGGGGTGGTGGTGTTATTGGGGCCGGCGATGGTGCCCCCGACATACTGCATCTCGACCTTGTTGGGGCCGATGCTGGTCAATTCGTTGAGAGCATATTCCTTGCCGGTCTTGCCGATGGTGACGACCAGGATGATCGATGCCGCCCCGATAATCATTCCCAGCATGGTCAGCAGAAACCGCACCTTGTTGGCCCGGAAGCTGTCGACGGCGAGCCGCACCACTTCGCTGAAGACCATGGTGGAGCGTGCGCTCGCCAGCGTGCGTTCAAACGAGGCCGATTTGGGAGACGAGGGAATTGCCATCTGCTTAACGATTTGACTCTTTTAAACAAGGATTCGACTTCTTATTAAGTATCGCAGCGGTGCAGGCCTTCCAGCTAACTTTCGGCGACGGGTAGTTCCGGGGTTGGTTCAGGCCACCTCGTTGGCGAGGGTGCCGATGGGATCGATGACGATGCGAATCTGGTCGCCGCTGGCGAGCGTGAACGAGTCGGGTGGAACGATGCCGGTGCCGGTCATCAGGAAGCAGCCCTGGGGGAAGCTGTTGTCGCGGAAGAGATAGCTGACCAGAGTTTTGGGGTCGCGCTTCAGCTCGGAGAGCGAGGTGCTGCCGGAGAAGGCGGTCTCGCTGTTGCGTACGATCTGGATCTCGATGCGAGTCGCTGCCGGGAGCGGGGCCGGGCTGAGGAAGATGCAGGGGCCGAGCGCGCAGCTTCCGTCGTAGACCTTCGCCTGCGGCAGGTAGAGCGGATTTTCACCTTCGATATCGCGGGAGCTCATGTCGTTGCCGATGGTGTAGCCGAGGATCGTTCCTTTGGGGCTGACGAGGAGCGTCATCTCCGGCTCGGGGACAGACCATTTCGCGTCGCTGCGGATCTTGACCTTGGCGTTGGGGCCGACGACGCGATGGCCGGCCGCCTTGAAGAAGAGTTCGGGGCGTGTGGCGGAGTAAACGCGATCGTAGAAGTCGCCGCCCCCGGCGTCCTTCGACTCTTCGATGCGTGCGCTGCGGCTGCGGTAGTAGGTGACTCCGGCGGCCCACACCTCCTGACTTTCGACAGGCGCGAGGAGAGTGCCGTAGGCAAAGGCCTTGGTGCGTTCGCCGCGCTCGACGATGGAGCGGCAGAAGTCGCGCAGGTCTTCACGCGTGATCAATGCGTCCCAGGAGATGCCTTCGACGCGGTAGTAGAGGTTCTCGCTGAGGAGGTAGGGGCCCTGCTGGGTGCGGTAGAGTCTCACGGATTAAGCCTTTCCTGTAGGAGATGTGGGTGTTTGAAGGCGGGCGAGGATCATGTCGGTGTCGTAGACGCACCCGCCCCAGACGCCGCCGCTGGCCTGAACCAGCGCGGCCCAGAGGCGAGTGTCGTTGGGGAGTGCGGGATGGGGCGCCAGGTCGGGCCGGGGCTGCCGCGCGGCGAGACGGCTGCGGCCTTCGTCGGCGGTAAACAGAACACCGTCTTCGCCGATGAGATCGACGGTCCCGGTGAGAGCGTTGCGGTCGATGACGATCTCGATGGTATCTCCGTCACGAAGACGCCCGACCGGGCCACCGGCCAGCGCCTCGGGCGAGACATGGCCGATGCAGGCTCCGGTCGAGACTCCGCTGAAGCGCGCGTCGGTCAGCACAGCGACGTGTTTGCAGAGGGGCAGCGCCTTGAGCGCAGCGGTGATCTGGTAGATCTCCTCCATGCCTGCGCCTGCGGGGCCGCCGCAGATGAGCACCATCACATCGCCTTCGAGGATGGTTCCGGCCTTGAGTGCGGCGATGGCGGAGGTCTCGGTGATGAAGACCCGTGCCGGGCCGCGATGGCGATAGATGCCCGCCTCATCGATCAACGATGGGTCGATGGCGGTGCTCTTAATGACGCTGCCCTCGGGCGCGAGATTGCCGACGGGAAAGCAAACGGTCGAAGTTAAGCCGCGGCTGCGGGCAACGTCGGGAGGCATGATGACGTCATCGGCATCGACCCCATCCTGTGCGAGTAGCTGCTCTTTGAGCTGGCGGCGGCGAGAGCTGTCCTGCCACCAGTTGAGGCATTCGTCGAGGGTGGTGCCAGAGACCGTCTTGACCGTGGTATCGAGCAGCCCGGCGCGGCGCAGATGCAGCATCACCTCCGGGACTCCCCCGGCAAGAAAGACCTGCACCGTGGCGAAGTGGCACGGGCCGTTCGGCAGAGCGTCGACCAGGCGCGGCGTATTGCGATTGACCTCTGCCCAGTCGGCTGCGGTTGGCCGACGCAAGCCAGCGGCATGGGCGATGGCAGGCAGATGCAACAGCAGGTTCGTCGAGCCGCCGAAGGCAGCGTGCAGTACCATCGCGTTCTGAATGGAGGCCTGCGTCAATATTTCAGCCGTGCCCATCGCCGTCTGGTGCATGCGCAGGATGGCCCGCGCCGAGCGTTGCGCCGCGTCCAGCCAGATGGGCTGGCCCGATGGTGCGAGCGCGGTATGCGGTAGCGAAAGACCAAGAGCTTCACCGATCACCTGCGCGGTCGCAGCGGTGCCGAGAAACTGGCACCCACCACCGGGCGAGGCGCAGGCGCGGCAGCCAATGTCGGCGGCGTACTCGAGCGTGATCTGCTGCTGGGCAAAGCGTGCGCCGATGGTCTGGACCTTGCCTGCGTCTTCGCCGTCTTCGGGGAGAAGCGTAACCCCGCCGGGCACAAGGATGCTCGGCATTGTGCCGGAGGAGGCCAGCGCCATCATCATGGCGGGCAGCCCCTTGTCGCAGGTCGCGATGCCGATGACGCCCTTGCGCGTCGGCAGCGATCGCATCAGCCGCCGCAGTACGATAGCTGCGTCGTTGCGGAAGGGAAGCGAGTCGAGCATCCCTTCGGTGCCCTGAGTGCGCCCATCGCAGGGATCGGTGACCGCTCCGGCAAAAGGAACGCAACGATGGGCGCGAAGTTCGCGAGCGGCCTCGGCGACGAGCAGGCCGACCTCCCAGTGGCCGGTATGAAAGCCGAGGGCAATCGGCGTGCCGTCAGCGGCGCGGACTCCGCCGTGGGTGCTGAGGATGAGAAACTCAGGATCGAGCAGACGCTTCGGGTCCCACCCCATGCCTGCATTCTGGCTCAGGCCGAAGAGGTTTCCTGAGGGTTGGGTCAGCAGCATCTCGGGCGTGATGGGCAGTGCGCCTTCGGGCCCCGCGGCGTGGGTCTTTACCGCCGCGTGATCGAAGCCGGAAGTTTCAAGAATGGACGGAATGGGGAGGATCGGGATGTCGTGCTCCGTTGGCTGTTGTGACTATCTTATTCGTGGGATCAACGACTATTTTAGTTCGCCTGGAGTTGCCCGGGCGCTTCGCGGTGCCGGCTGACGGAGACCGAAGAGCATGATGCAGCCGGAGAGGATCAGCGAGACCGCCATCAGCAGGTAGCCTGCGCGGGAGTTGCCGGTGCGGGCCTGCAGCAGGCCAACGATCCATGAGCCGAAGAACGCTCCCAACGCACCGCAGCTATTGACCATGGCCATCATCTCTCCGGCGAGGTTGCGTGGAATCACCTCTGGAATGATGGCGAAGAATGGGCCATAGGGCGCGAACATCGCGCCGCCCGCAAGAATAAGACAACCGTAGGCCAGCCAGAAACCATGTGCCGCAAACAGAAAAGAGCCGAGAAGCGCAACTCCCGAGAACAGCAGAAACGGCCATACGAGAGAGCTTCGGCGAAGCGTCTTGTCTGAGAGGTAGGCCACCAGGAGCATCATCAGAACGGCGAGCAGGTACGGGATCGCGCTCAACAGGCCGGTCATGCCGATCCCCACCTCGCTGCCCTGACGGACCATGGTGGGGAGCCAGAGGACAAAGCCGTAGAGCCCGAGGCTCCAGCAAAAATACTGTGCCGAAAGCAGAAGCACGTCGGGACGGATCAGCGCCTTGAGCAGGGTATTGACGGGAAGAAGGGCGATCTGCTCCTTCGCAATTTCGCTGCTGAGATATGCGCTTGTCTCCGCGCTCATCCACGGGGCCTTTTCCGGTCTGTCATGGACGACCCACAGCCAGACGAACGCCCACGCAATTGATGGCAGACCTTCGATCACGAAGGTCATCTGCCAGCCGAAGGAGTGGATCAGAAAGCCGGTAATGGCCGACATCCAGAGGATGGTCAGGGGATTGCCGAGGATCAGGATTGCATTGGCGCGCGAGCGTTCCGAGCGGGTGAACCAGTTGGTGAGCAGAAGCAGCATCGCCGGGAAGATAAGGCTCTCAGCGACGCCAAGAAGTAACCGGTCGAGGGCCAGCAGCCAGAAGGTGTGGATCACGCCGGTCAACGCGGCGAGCGTTCCCCACGCGATCAGCGCGTAGAAGATCAGGAGGCTGGTATTTTTGCGCCGCGCATAGGCGATGCCGGGCACCTGGAAGAGGAAGTATCCCAGAAAAAACAGCGAGCCGAGCAGAGCGGTCTGCGAGTCGGTGATATGCAGGGTCGCGGCAAGGCCCGCCGCCGCGCCAAAGCCATAGTTGGCCCGGTCGAGATAGGCGAGGCTGTAGGTCACGAAGACCGCCGGCAAAAGAAACAGCCATCGTTTGCGCAGGTTGGCGGTCACTTCTCCGGTGGGAGGAACAGATTGGTCCAAGAGACGCTCCAGATTCGTCAGACAACTTTAGCAGCATCCTCTGCAAAGATTAAGGAGTAGGCAGAAGGAGAAAGAAGCAGTGCCGATTGCATTGACTCGCGTAGCGGGTGCTCCTATAGTAAGTGCCATAGAAATGTCTCACCGTGCCGGCCCCCCTTTAATTTCCCTCTTCATTTCACGTTGAGACTTCACGAGAAAATTTGAGAAAAGAAGGAGTCTGCCATGAGAGTTCTACGCTTCCTTGGTCTGATCGTAGCTATCTGCTTTTCCACGGCCCTGGCCGGGGCCACCCCTGTCGATTTTCACATGCGCGTCCTCGACCCGCCACCGCCGGCGAATCCCTCCTATCCGCTTTTCCTCATCCAGTCGACGCCTTTCGATGTCTCCTTCACGAGCTGCATCGCGGGCGAACTGCCGGGAAATAACACAGCGACTGGCTGCTTCGCGGGGCGAAACATCTCGGGACAGGACTGGAACAACCTGCAACTGGTCTTCCCCAATATCGGGCCGTTGGTCGGTCAGGCGGCAAACTGCGATCCCGGCGTCTCCGATGACATCTTCAGCAATGTGGACTGTCCGACGTCGCCTGACTCCTCGTTTACGCTGATCTACACCGACGGAGTCATTCCCAACGGCGGCTACTTCTTTATTACGGAAGACGGCGTCGATCCGCCAACAGACTTCCCCACGGGGAGAGCGACGGTGGCGACGGCCATGACGCCGGAGCCCGGGTCCGTCGTGCTGCTGTCCACTGGAATCTTCCTGCTCGGCGGTCTGGTCTATGGGGAACGGCTTCGCCATGCAAAACAGTTTGGCAGGCCGCGCTTCTCGCCGCTGTCGTAGCAGTTTTTTGAGTACGGATGCTTTCAGGGAAGTCAGGAAGACTGCCTATGTGTCGCTTTTGGCTATGCCTCTTGTTGTTGCTGCCATCGGGCGGCCAGCTTGTCGCGGCACAGCCGGCAGCGGCCATGCACGTCAGGCTGGGCAATGCGGCGGTGGAACTCTTCGGCCCATGGAAGTTTCATACCGGGGACGACCTGAGGTGGGCGCAGCCGGATTTTGACGACTCCGGCTGGGCCACGATGGATATGACGCCGCCACCGGGCACGGCGGATGCGACCCTGGGCAACAGCGGCTACATTCCCGGCTGGACCGACCGCGGCTATGCGGGCTACTCCGGCTATGCCTGGTATCGCTTGACGGTCGATGTGCAGGGAGCAGACGATCCGCTGGCGATCAAGATGCCGGACAACGCCGACGACGCCTATCAGGTCTACGTCAACGGCAAGCGGATCGGGACCTTCGGCCGGTTCACGGCCCATGGCGTCACTGCGTACAGCACGCTGCCGCGGGCATTTCGTCTACCAGAGGACATTCGCAGCGGCAAGGTGACCATCGCCATCCGCATGTGGATGGACAGCGCCACGCCGTTCAACAGCCCCGATGCAGGCGGCCTGCATGAGCCTCCCGTGCTGGGCCACGCCTCGGCGATCGCGGCGCAGATCCGCCTGGGCTGGGATGAGATCGCCCACGACGTAGGCAGCGGATTTCTCGAGATGTTGATTCTGCTGCTGGCGCTGATTGTGGCCGTTAGTCTCTCCTGGCTCGACCGCAAGGAGTCGGCCTATCTCTGGCTGGCTCTCGTCTCGCTGGTCACGCTGATCGGCAATGCCATCATTCTGCTCGTCAACTTTCTGGCATGGATCGGTCAAACGCCGAGCGTCATTCTTGAAGACGATATTTTGACTCCTGTGCGGATCGGCCTGTGGGTCTTGTTCTGGGGCTATTGGTTCCGCGTGGCACGCATCGGCCGGCTGCATCGAGAGGTGTGGACACTGGTGCTGCTGCTGGCGGTGGGAACGGCGCTGCTTCGTCCTCCGCTGTATGGGCAGATGATTTCAGTGAACGCCGCAACCTGGCTTGTGCCGTTTCTGCTGGTGGTGAAGCTGGCTTTGGCGGCGCTGCTCTTCTGGGTCACGTATCAAGGCATTCACGAGCATAAGGCGGAGGGATGGATGGCACTGCCCGCCGTGCTGCTGGCGGCCATCTCTCAATATCAGCACGAGCTGCGCCTGGTTCATGTTCCGACCGCCTTTGCAATCTTCGGCTTTCAGATCTCTCTGGGTACCGCATCGACGATGCTCTCGCTGTTGCTCGTGACCGTGATGCTGTCGCGGCGCTTTCTGCACTCGCAGCGAAAGCAGGAGCAGTGGCGACAGGAGATCAAGCAGGCGCAGCATGTTCAGCAGGTGCTGATTCCGGAGAAGCTGCCCCTCGTCGCGGGATTGACGATTGAAAGTGAGTATCGCCCTGCCCGCGAGGTCGGCGGCGATTTCTTCCAGATCATCCCCGGCAACGGCGACGGCAGCGTCCTTATCGTCGTGGGCGATGTGACCGGAAAAGGATTGCAGGCCGGGATGCTGGTCGCGTTGATCGTGGGCGCCATCCGGTCGGCGGTGCAGCACAGTACCGATCCCCTGCGCGTCCTTAATTCACTGAATGAAGAGTTGTGCGACCGCGAACATGCCAGCGCCACCTGCCTGATGCTGCGGATTGAAGCCGATGGTATGGCCACACTCGCAAATGCCGGGCATCTGCCTCCGTATCTCAACGGGCGGGAGATGCAGATGGAGGGTTCTTTGCCGCTGGGCGTCATCGCCGAGCCGGAGTTTCCGGTGATGTACTTCAAGCTGAAGACCGGAGACACGCTGATGCTGATGTCGGACGGCATCGCCGAGGCACAGGACGAGCACGGCCATCTGTTCGGGTTCGAGCGCATCGACCAGATGCTGCGCGAGCCGATGACCGCGTCGTCGCTGGCTGCGGCGGCGCAGAGCTTCGGCCAGGAAGATGACATTCTGGTGCTCAGGATTGAACGCAGCAGCGAACCGAAGACCATCTCGCATGTAGAGCCGGTAATGGCCGAGACCTAGCGCATAATCCCCATTGGGGTAGAGTTTTATCTTCCTGTTGTCATCCTTCGCGCTCTTTTGTCATCCTTCTCCCTTTTTTTGTTGTCATCCTTCCGCGCAGCGGGAGGATCTGCTGTTCTCCTCGATCCGCCATAAACGCACGTCATCTCGACCGTAGCGAAGCGCAGTAGAGTGACCCCTGTATTCGTTTTTCGTCCGATCGGCACTACCGGTTATTCGCGACCACACTCAGGCAGTAAATGCGGCACAAGCGGTCTGCTCATCGGGATGAAGGCTGGTGTACTTTGTAATGCCGACCATGGTGAAGACCTTCTGAAAATGCGGCGTGAGGCCGAAGGTCTTGATCGTTTGGCCACGTTTGCCGGCGGCAATCATCATCTGAATAATAAGAGCGATCCCGCTGGAGTTGAGGTATTCCACCTTCGAAAAATCGAGCAGGATGCGCCTGGTATCCTCCGGCAAACCCTTGTAGGTTTCCAGGACTGCGGTCTCCGACGCGCTGGTGATGTCGCCCGCAAAGCGCATCACCGTGATGAAAGCGCCCGGCCCGCATTGCACTTCGTCCAGCTTCACCTGCGTGCTTTTCTCCTGCATCGCATATCTCCTTTGAGCTATTCGCCTGTGTGATGAAGATGAATGACCATGCGCGCGTAGCTTCCCGTTCGCGGCGAGCTGACCCACTCGGCCTCGTCGACCAGCGCCTGGATCAGAAACATGCCCATGCCGCGCGCTTTCTCTTCTTCATGCATCTTCTTATCGATGTCGGGAGTGATGCCGTGGCCCGGCGCGCCTGCCCCGGTATCGACTACCTTGACTTCGAGCGAGTCGGCGTTCATCGACAGGACGAGGCCGACGCTGAGAGATTCGTCGAGCTTGTTGCCATGCTCCATTGCATTGATACAGGCCTCGGCCACGGCGGTCTTCAGGTCTTCGATGCGCTCATCGGTAAAGCCCATGATGCGCGCGGCGCTGGCGGCAGTATTCATGGCTATCTTTTCGTAGCCGAGGCGTGACGGAATGTGAAGCTCGATGGTGCCCGGATTATTGTCCATCGTTATATCGGTCTCCACTAGGAAGTCCTCGCCAAGACGAGCGCCGTCATGTCGTCGCATCGCTCCTGCCCCTCGGAGAACGTCTCCAAGGTACTCCACAACGTAGCCAGCGTGGCCTCCGGCGTCAATGCCGCGCAGTCGCAGAATGCCTCTAACAGGCGCTCCTCGCCAAACTCTTCTTCCGCCCGAAATACCTCGGTCATTCCGTCTGTGTAGACTAGCAGCCGCGCCGAGGCCCCCAGCACATATTTTTCGGAGAGGTAACTTGAAAAGGGAAGCATCCCGATGGGCGTTCCTGAAGCTGCGATCTTATGAGCGATGCGGCCCTCTGCGATCAAAAAGGCCGGATTATGCCCGGCGTTCACCACCTCGATCGTGTCGGCCTCAGGAGAGAGCCGAAGAAAAAATGCCGTGACATAGCGGCGGCGGGACTCCGCGCCTTCGTTGTAGTGCAGCAGGTTCATCTCGGTCGCTATCTCCACCAGCGACAGGCTGGAATGAAGCATGGCGCGAAACGCCGACCGGAACGACATGCCTACCAGCGCCGACGTAAGGCCCTTGCCCGCCACATCGCCGATCACGATAAAAATATCGCCCGAGGGCATGGAGACGATGTCGAGATAGTCGCCGCCCACCTCGTAGCAGGTCATCGACCGGGCCGCGAGCGCGTAGCGTGGAACCTGCGGCATCTCTTGCGGAAGCAGACTCTGCTGCACCAGCCGCGCCGATTCGAGGTCGCTCTCGATCCGCTGCCACTGGACGGTGCGCTCATGGAACCTGGCATTTTCGATGGCGACCGAAGCCTGCATCGCTAGCGTCTCCAGAAAATCGGTCTCGTCGAGATCGAGCGCGCGGCCTGCGGGCAGCAGGACCAAGAGGTCGGTGAAGCGTGTCTTCTGCTTATCCCAGAGCGGAAACCGCAGCCACGAGTCGCCGGCCATCTGAGAGGTAATTTCGAGGGAGCTGAGAAGATCTTTCAACGCAGCAGGCACATCGCCGTAGGTACGCTCGAACGCGGTAAAGAATGCGCCTCTCAGTTCAAGCTCGCGGACGACAATCTGCAGCACAATCCGGAGCACCTCGTCCAGTTCAATGGTCGAGTGCATCTGACGGCTTGCTTCGAGCAGCGCCTGCAGGCGGACCACCTGCTGCTGCGCCTGAAGGGCTTCGCTGAGTTCCATTGGGAATCCCCGTCACTGCATGGCCCGTTGTCGAAGATGAGTATATGCGAAGCGGCTATGAGAGAGGATTTTTTGCCACGGGGAATTTTCTTATTGTCATTCCGTAGCGAAGCGGAGGAATCTGCTTTTGAGGGGTGGCTATACATCATCGAGGACACTGATCCAGCCCTTAAGTCCACGCATCGGAACTGAATCAGGCGTTCCATATTGGCCAGCAATCGGCCGCCTTCAGAGGAACGCTACCCCGGTGAGCTCCTCGCAGATCTTCCAGAGACGTGCTGCCGCAGCGGTGTCTCGCGCCTGCGGCCCTATCTTTGCCGGACCGATCTCCTCGCCGTACATCTCCTGAAAGCCCTGCGGCCCGTAGTAGCCGCCGCTCGTTACCTCCGACGAGGTCGCCGCGTAGAGCGTGGGTAGGGCGCCCTCGGCTTCCGTATTCAGAAAGGTGCCGATCAGGTGGCCCGCGATCTTGCGGACACCACGTTCGATGGCTGAGCGCTGGCCGGTCTGGAAGAGGTTGGTGTTCGCCACACCGGGGTGCGCGGCGATGCTCACGATCTTCGAACCCGAAGCTCGAAGCCGCCGGTCCATCTCCAGCGCAAGCATCAGGTTGGCCAGCTTGGACTGCTGGTAGGTCTTCATCGGAGCGTAGCCCCGCTGATATTGCAGATCGTCGAAGTTCAGGCGTCCGCGTTTGTGCGCGATGGAGGCGATGGTGACAACGCGTGGCGGCTCGGCGGAATCCGCGGCAGCTTGTTGCAGCGCCGGAAGCAGAAGGCCGGTAAGCGCGAAGTGGCCGAGAACGTTGGTGCCGAACTGTAGCTCAAAGCCGTCGGCGGTCTGCTCCCGTTTCGGCGGAGCCATCACCCCGGCGTTGTTGATAAGGATGTCGAGCGGGCGGCGCTCGGCCAGTTGTCGGGCGGCAAAGTCGCGGACCGAGGCCAGCGAAGCCAGGTCGAGGATAGCCAATTCGGTGTTGGTCCCGGGAGCCTCAGCAGCCAGGCGGCGAAGCGCGGCCTCCCCCTTCGCGCGGTCGCGGCAGGCGAAGATCACATGCGCGCCTTTGCGGACAAGAGTGAAGGCTGCATGGTAGCCGATGCCGCTGTTCGCGCCGGTGATAAGGACGCGCTTCCCTGCCTGCGAAGGGATCTCCGCCAGTGTCCAGAGCTTGCTCATCCGTGTTGGATGTTTCAGGGCAGCTTCGGACACAAGTTATTCCCTTGCTGTCCGGTAAATTGTTTGTGGCATCATCAACGGGAACGCGTTCTCGGGCTCTGCTATGGGACACTTAGCCACATTGCCGGTGCTGCTGTTTACCTTGCTGGTCTTCGCCGGCTCGCTCGGAGCAGGGCTGCTCGGAGCCCTGACCGGCCTCGGCGGCGGTGTCGTGCTTGTGCCTCTGCTCACCGTGGTCTTCCACGTCGATATCCGCTACGCCATCGGAGCGTCCCTGATCTCGGTGATCGCCACCTCGTCGGGAGCGGCGGCAGCCTATGTGCGCGAAGGTTTTTCGAGCATTCGCATCGGCATGTTTCTCGAGATTGCGACCACCATCGGCGCCATCTTCGGCGCATTTCTGGCCACGCGTATGCCGACGCGCGCGCTGGCGATTATCTTTGGCGTCGTCCTGCTCTATTCGGCCTGGCTGTCCTGGCAGCAGAGCCGCTGCAAAGAGGAGCAACACGCTGCGGGAAGTCCGTGGTCAGATCGGCTGCGGCTCTCGGGGACGTATCCCAGCGGCGCTGACGGAGAATGCACCTACAAGGTAGATCGGATTCCAGCAGGCTTTGCCACCATGTTCGGCGCAGGAACGCTCTCCGGTCTTCTGGGAATCGGCTCAGGCGCGGTAAAGGTGCTGGCCATGGACCAGGTCATGCGCATCCCGTTCAAGGTCTCGACCACGACCAGCAACTTCATGATCGGGGTGACGGCAGCCGCCAGCGCGGGAATCTATCTGCATCGCGGCTACGTCGATCCGGGGCTGGCGTTTCCGGTGATGCTCGGTGTTCTGGCCGGTTCCCTGCTCGGCGCAAAGCTGCTTGTCAGGGCGCGGGTCTCACTGCTGCGCGGCATCTTTACCACCGTAATCCTGGCGCTTGGCGTGGAGATGATTCTCAACGGCCTCAAGGGGAGAATCTAATGGCGCATCGCCTCAACCTCGATGACCGGCGCATGGAGACCATCATGGGGCGGCTGCTCCAGATCGGGGTGCTTCTGGCCTCCGCGGTCGTGCTGATTGGCGGGTTTCTATATCTGCGGGCACATCTCGGCAGCACAGCCGACTACCGGACTTTTGCGGGAGAGCCAGCCGATCTGCGCAGCGTCGGCGGGCTCTTTCGTCTCTTGATGACCGGCGATCCGACGGCTGTCATTCAGCTCGGCGTAATTCTGCTGATCGCGACACCGGTCGCCCGGGTCATCTTTGCCGTGGTCGGCTTTGCGCTGGAGCGAGACCGGCTTTATGTCGCCGTGAGCCTCACCGTGCTGGCGGTCCTGATGGTCAGCTTATTCTGCTTTTCTTAGCGTTTCGACTCAGTCTCGCGCCCGCACAATGCACGTCATCTCGACCGAAGGCGGCGTTTTGCTCTAGTCGCCGGCCTTCGGAGCGGCCAGCGCGGCTTCGATACTGGCGTTCACCTCGGCCTGGGCAAACTCGGCCGTCACGCGGATACCGTTCATGACCGCCTTCTCGTTCGAGGAGCCATGGCCAACGAGGCAGACTCCGCGAACGCCCAGCAGCGGCGCACCGCCATACTCCGAGTAATCGAGGCGCTTTTTGAACTCGCCGAACGCCTTGCGAGAGAGCAGCGCGCCCACCTGCGAGGTGACGGTGGACTTGAGCGATTCACGCAGCGACGCGGTCACCAGTTTGACGATGCCTTCGCTGGTCTTCAGCGCCACATTGCCGACGAAGCCGTCGCACACCGTCACGTCGCAGTGGCCGTTGTAGAGATCGCGCCCCTCGACGTTGCCGATGAAGTTGAGACCGACCAGCGAGCGCAGCAGGGGAAGCGTGTCCCGGGTGAGCGAGTTGCCCTTCGAGTCCTCTTCGCCGATCGAGAGAAGACCGACGCGAGGGTTGTGGACTCTGAGGACATTTCGCGCGTAGATATGGCCCATCACGGCGAACTGGACCAGGTTGTCAGGGTCGCAATCCACATTGGCGCCTACGTCGAGCAGCAGAGAAGGTGTGCCCTGAGTTGTGGGCAGGACGGCGACAAGCGCGGGGCGGTGAACGCCCGAAAGCATTCCTAGGACCATCTTCGATGTGGCCATGGCCGCGCCCGTATTTCCGGCGGTGAAGAAGCCCGCCGCACGGCCTTCGCGGACCATCTTGAGGCCGACCCGCATCGAGGAGTCGCGTTTGGCGCGGACCGCCTGCGCCGCCTTGTCGTCCATCGTGATCCACTCGGAGGCGGGTACGATGAAGACCGGCAGATGCTGGCCGCGGAGGTGCTGGCGGAGGATGGGACGGAGGATGTGTTCGGGGCCTGCGAGATGGACACGGACGTCGTACTGACGTGCAGCGAGGATAGCCCCGCGAATCTCGGATTCGGGGGCCTTGTCAGAACCCATTGCGTCTACAACGATGTCGATCGGCATCAGCAGGGGATTTGAAGTCTCAAGATGTGAATAATACTAGCTTGCTTCCTTGGCCGTGAGAACCTCGCGGCCCTTGTAGGTGCCGCACTTGCGGCAGATGCGGTGAGGCAGCTTGCGTTCGTGGCAGTTGGGGCACTCGGAGAGGCCGGTGGGGGTGAGGAAGTCGTGGCTGCGGCGCTTGGCAGTCCGTTGCTTGGAGTGGCGCCGTTTTGGATTAGGCATTGCAGTGTCCCTTTCAATGGGCCGCGGCAGTCAGGCGAATCGCACTGACGACGAAGCAAAACTTTTCTAGTGCTTGAGCTCGAGCTTGGATGCCAGATCCGCAAGAGCATTCCACTGTGGGCTGGCCGGAGCTTCACCGCAGGAGCAGGTTGCAAGATTCAGGTTCTGGCCACAGCGCGGGCAAAGCCCTTTGCAATCTTCTTTGCAGAGAGTACGGCCGGGCAGGGAGAGTAACACCTGCTCGCGCACCACATCTTCAAGCGAAAGACCGCTCTCCTGATAATAACCGATTTCGGTCTCGTCCGGGGTAATGGAGTGCTCCCCGGCGACGGCATCGGCCTCTTCGGGACGAAAGATGAGGTCGAAGTCCCCCGCGAGCGTCGTGGGGACAGGCTCGACACAGCGGGCGCAGAGAATCTCGAAGTCGCCGCTATAAGTAGCGCGGAGGCGGATGTCGTTGACGTGCGACCCGGCGTCGCGGTGCTCGATGAGCAGGTCAGCGCTGCCTTGGACGGGAAGCGGGCTGACCTGGCGAAGCTCGGGAGTGTAGTCGAGCGCGCCGGGTTCGATGGTCTCGTCTATCGCAAGAGGTTCGTCGACTAATTGGAGCGGGGTTATAAGCACGTCTTTAAGGTATGCAGGTTAGGGTTGCAGGTCAAACCGGCTTCTGCGCAGCGGGCTGTCTATCATAGACCGCCGTGGTGTCGAACTCTCCCTGATCGACCGAGATGTGCATAGCGCACGTCAGGGTCTTTCCATCCGGCGAGAGAGTCAGGACCGATCTCAGGGTTCCGGGGCTGTCCTGATACAGGATCTTCTGGGTGAGGACCAGCGAGGAGCCCTGCCACTCGCCTTTGGTGCTGAGGTACTGGAGCGTGGCGGTGTTGGCGAATACTCCGTTGGGCGTCGGGGTCTCGGTGCCATCGGTGCTGAAGGGCAGGGTGTAAACCTCCTTGCCGCGTTCGTTGTCGGAGACCGTGGCAATGGTGGAGGTAGAGCCGTCGTGAGCGAAGGTGAGCGTCTCGTCCGATGGCGGCGGGACCTGGTCGTAGTCGCTCTTTTCGAGGTTCAGCTTCCATGTGCCGGTGAAGTCCGGCTTGGCGGTTGCCGCCGAACCAGTAGCGGAAGCGGGAACGGCGGTTGCCGCTGGTACCGGAGCCATGGCTGGCGCTGGAGCGGCGGCAGGAGCGGCAGAGGGTGCAGGCGCGGGCGTTGCGGTCTGTGCGGAGACGAGCGTTCCCGACAGGACGAGGGCGGCGGCGAGGCAGAGGGTCTTTGTCATCGGTATTTTCCTGTGGATCTGGTGGATTCGAGGTGCCTGTCAGATGTTTGCGGCGGGTGTTTGCGGTGGAGTTTCGGCTTTGGTGAAGGCTTTCAGGAGCCCTTCGAGGAAGGCGAAGAAGACGTCGACAGCATAACCGACAAGGAAGGCAAGCGCCAGAGGCGGAATCGAGGCCTCCGGTGTCACGGTGAAGTTATTGAAGAGGCCAACGACGGCCCCGCCGATGGCGGCGATCAGAAAGCGGGCGGAGTTCGCCGGGGAAGGGATGAAGGTATGGTTGCTCATCTGGCTCTCGAAGTTTCGCAGCAGATAAGCGCAGGTCCCGAGCAGAGCGTAGAGGACGGGAAGGATGCAGGTGTTAATCGCCCCATAAAAGATGGAGACGTTATTGAGGAGACTCTGGGCGCGGTAGCGGACAGACTGATAGGTGGCGGTGGCGGAGTCGCGGGCGGTATAGAAGTTGGGAAGGCTGGGATCGAGCTCGTAGACCGCTCGCTGTTTCGGGTCGCCGCGCCCGGCGGGAGCGTGGACGGAGACGTGGGGCAGCACGAGCCAGTTGAGTTCGCGGGCACGGGCGTCGATCAGGCGGATGGTGGCGGCGTACTCCTGCAGCTCGGAGATGACGTCGGTGTCGCTGACGCCGGGGGGAAGAGTGGGTGCGGCGGCGCCGGGTTGAGCGGCTGGCGGCGCCAGCCCGAGCTCGGCGCGGAGCTTGACGGCGAGTTCGTTGGCCCTGGTGATATCGGTCCGGAGAGAGTTGGACAGCGCCGAGGTGGCGAAGCTGGCGATCGAGGCCGGAACGATGATGCAGGCGAGCATGATTGCCCAACGGAGGTAGTAACGGACGGTGGCGCTGGTGTCCTCGTTCCAGGCCTTGAGGCTGGCCGCGGTGACGGGTTTGAGCAGCGCGGCAAGGGTGGTCAGGGCTTCGAGAAGGCCATCGATGATAGGCTCGGTCCAACTCTCGACAGGGGTGCTGCGGGCGAGAAGAACGGCGGCGCGGGTGGCACCATCGACGTCGACCCCGGTCTCGGCGGCATATTTGAGCAGGCGCTCGGCGTCGGTGAGGGCATCGGCGAAAGAAGAGGGCGAATCCGTCGGGCTTGAGGCGCTGCGGCTCAATCTCGCCATAAAATACGCTCCGCGTTGTGCATGAATTCTGCTGGGCCCGGATTGCTCATCATACGCTCGGAGATCGGGAGCGGAAGAAAATATTCCGCCTGCCGGTTCACCGGGCGTTGGAATCTCCCGATCCACGGCTCGTCTAAACAAACCTCTGGCGTAAGCCATTTTAAATCAATTACTTAGCTGCTTATTTCCTCGTAAGAGTTTTGTTTTGTTGAGGTTATTTCGATTTTGATTTAGAAGCTAAATAGTTTAGTCACTAAACTATTTATAGACTAAACTACTTTCGCGTTACTGCCGCGTGCGAAGTCTCTGTTCAGAGAGCATGGAAGAGTCGAATGCCGGCGATCCCGGCGGCACCGGCTTTGAGGCATGACGCGGCGTTTTCGGGGTTGACGCCGCCGAGCGCATAGATGGGGGTGGGGGCGGCGGCGAGCGACGCTGCGTGAAGGGCTTCGAGACCCTGACCGGGGGTGATGAGTTCGCCCGCAATGGATTTGTGAAAGATGGGGCCGAAGAGGATAACGTCGGCGTGGCGGCGGGCCTGTTCGACTTCGGCGAGAGTGTGGCAGGAGATGGAGAGGACCGGCGGTGGAAGGGTGGCGTCGGCGTAGAGCTGGCGGACCTGTTGGGGGGTGAGTTGGCCGGGGGCGGCGGTGAGGTGGACTCCGTGGGCGGCGGTGGCGATGGCTACGTCGGCGCGGGAGTTGATGAGGAGTTTCGTGTGGGTGTTGCGGAGGTTTTGGAGGATTTGGCGGGTGAGGGAGGCGAGGGTGGCGGGAGCAAGGTCTTTTTCGCGGAGTTGGATGTAGTCGATGCCCTCGGCAGCCCATTGGGCGGTCTGGCGGAGGAGCGCGGAGAGCTGTGGCTCCCACCCTTCACGATGAAGCTGCGAAGGATGGGGCACCCGGGATTTTTCGGTGCTGCTGAACTCTTCGGTTTTGGCGGGGAAGAGGGTTCGGTCGGTGATGGCGTAGCGGCGCACGGTGTAAGTGTATTGGATTTGGCGTTTTGGGTGCTTCGCTGCGATGGAGGGGGCGTAGGATGAGGGTGCTGCTGTGATAGGTTAGGAAATGGCGCGTTTTTTGAAAAAAATCGGTCCTGGAGTGTGCGATTACAGGCCGCTAACCGGACGATGGATTACCCCCCGCAGCGTGAAATTCATGATCGCGGCGTAAGTTGGGGTAAGGAAATTGTCGATGAGTTTGTCTATATGAGCAGTGTTTACGATTTGATCGTGATTGGGTCCGGCCCGGCGGGGCAGCGGGCTGCGATTTATGCGTCCAAGCTGGGCAAGAAGGTCGCGCTGGTGGAGATGCGCGAGGTGGTGGGCGGGGGCTGCATCAACACGGGAACGATTCCGTCGAAGACGATGCGCGAGGCGGTGCTGCATCTGTCGGGCTATAACTACAAGTCCATCTACGGCATGAACTACCGGGTGAAGGAACGCATCACGATGGCGGACCTCGCCTTCCGCGTCCAGCACGTCATCAAGACCGAGGTGGACGTGACCGAGGCGCAGCTCTCGCGCAACAACATCGAGATGCTGGTGGGCGTGGCGAGCTTTGAAGACGCAACCCATATCAAGGTAACGAATTCGCGCGGCTCGTCGATTTATGAGGCGAAGAATGTTCTGATCGCAACCGGGACCAAGCCTGCGTCCTCTCCCAAGGTGCCGATCAACGGCCACAGCATCATCAACAGCGACCTTGTGCTCGAGATGGTGAACCTGCCGAAGACGCTGATCGTGGTGGGCGGCGGCGTCATCGGGGTGGAGTACACCTGCATGTTCTCGGCGCTCGGCGTGCGGGTGACGCTGATTGAGCGGAGGCCGCGGTTGCTGGAGTTTGCCGACCAGGAGATCGTCGAGGCGCTGAGCTACCATCTGCGCGACTCGCGGGTGACGATGCGGCTGAACGAAGAGGTGGAGTCGGTCGAAGAGATGCCGGATGGCACGGTGGTCGCCAATCTGGAGAGCAAGAAGAAGGTTCAGGGCGATGCGCTGCTGTATGCGGTTGGGCGGCAGGGCAACGTGGACGAGCTGAATCTCGCCGCAGTCGGGGTGGAGTCGGACTCGCGTGGGCGCATTCCGGTGGACAAGGACTTCAGGACCAAGGTGCCGACGATCTTTGCCGGGGGCGACGTGATCGGGTTTCCGTCGCTGGCCTCGGTGTCGATGGAGCAGGGTCGGATTGCGGCGGCGCGGGCGTTTGGGGACGAGCAGGTGCTGTCGAATCCAGGGCTTTATCCTTACGGGATCTATACGATTCCGGAGATCAGCTTTATCGGCAAGACCGAGGAGCAGTTGACCGAAGAGGACGTTCCCTACGAGGTTGGCGTGGCCTACTACCGCGAGATCGCGCGCGGGCAGATTCGCGGCGATACGACGGGGCGGCTGAAGCTGATCTTCCACCGGATGGACCATTCGATCCTGGGAGTACACATCATCGGCGAGGGTGCGAGCGAGCTGCTGCACATTGGCCAGGCGGTGATGGCGCTAGGCGGAAAACTGGAGTATTTCGTGGATACGGTCTTCAACTATCCAACGCTGGCGGAATGTTATAAAGTTGCAGCTTTCAACGGGTTGAATCGCGTGAGCAAGTTTGAGTAGACGCGCTGCCCCTTGAATGGGGCCAGATGAGGCGGAAGAAGCATGGCAAAGATTATTGGCGTTGTGGTTTCGGAGCGGATGTCGGCCGGGCTGGTGGTGGACCATAAGCTGGTGGGGGAGCTGCGGCGGTTTCCCGAGCAGGCAGACGATAAATATGCTCTGGTGGAGATGCCGACGGAGGGCCTGGTACGGACGATCTGCGAGCAGGTGCTGCTGGCGGTCGGCGGGGCGAAGGGGGTTTCGGCGGTGGGGGTGGCGCTGCCGGGATTGATCAAGAACGGGGTGATGGAGGAGTCTCCGAACCTGCCGCAGTTGAAGGGCGCGCGGATCGAGACGCTGCTGGAGGCGGAGCTGCGGGGTCACGATCTCGACGTGCCGGTGACGGTGGTCAACGACGCCGATGCGACGGCGGCGGGGCTGGCCTCGGTGCATGGGCGGCTGGACAGTGTGGTTCGCGTATGGACGCTAGGCGTGGGCATTGGGTATGGACGCTATCCGTTTACGCCGGGCGTGTGGGAGGGTGGGCATACGGTGGTGACGCTCGATGAAAGGAAT